>Ga0210409_10001809_pt1 | contig 26822 bp, 20 predicted proteins | sample IncBWH17MmetaG_FD_161649 | JGI IMG/M metagenome (GOLD analysis project Ga0210409, IMG submission 161649) | Forest soil microbial communities from Barre Woods Harvard Forest LTER site, Petersham, Massachusetts, United States - Inc-BW-H-17-M | ecosystem: Environmental > Terrestrial > Soil >...
AGAGGTGGAGGGGGCGTCGCTGGAAGGGTATGCGGTGGACGTTACGGATGAGACGGCGGTCGCAAGACTGATTGACGGAATTGTGGAGCGTCACCATCGGCTGGATTGTCTAGTGAACGCCGTCGGCGCGTATGCGGGCGGGGTGAAGTTGTGGGAAATGGAGACGAGAGTTTTTGAACAGCAACTAACGCTGAATTTACGCGCGGGGTTTGTGCTGGTAAAAGCTGCAGCGCGAGTGATGGTGAAGCAAGGAAGCGGCGCAATCGTGAATGTGGCCTCGAAAGCCGCGGTAGACCACGCTGCCGGAGCGTCGGCGTATGCCGCCTCGAAGGCAGCGGCGGTAGCTATGATCGATTCACTAGCGGCGGACTTGAAGGGCACGGGAGTACGTGCCAACTCGATTATGCCGAGCATTATCGATACGGAGGCGAATCGCAAGGCAATGCCAAAGGCTGACTTTGCGAAATGGCCCAAGCCGGAGGAAATTGCGCGAGTGATTTTGTTTTTGTGCAGCGATGAGGCGAAATTGATTCGGGGGGCAGCTGTGCCGGTGTATGGAGACAGTTGAAGATTCCATTGATGATTCTTGGGAGCGCACGATGTCTATACGACCAGTGAAACGACTTGTGGCAGCTAAGCCAACCGTGGAAGGCGCGGGAGTGCATCTACGGCGGGCGTTTGGATTTGGAAATACGGCAGACTTCGATCCTTTTTTGTTGCTGGATGATTTTCGCAATGATGTGCCGGAGGACTATCTGGCGGGTTTTCCGTGGCATCCGCACCGCGGGATTGAAACGATCACCTATGTTTTGGCAGGAACCGTCGAGCACGGCGACAGCATGGGTAATCACGGAGAGATTGCGTCCGGCGACGTGCAGTGGATGACGGCGGGGAGCGGGATCATTCACCAGGAGATGCCGAAGGGAGATCACGCGGGGCGCATGCATGGGTTTCAGTTGTGGGCGAATTTGCCAGCGTCGCTGAAGATGACCGCTCCGCGGTATCAGGAAGTGAAGTCAGGGGAGATTCCTGAGATAAAGGACGACGACGGGACACATGTGCGCGTGGTGTGCGGAAATTTTTGGGGCAAGAGCGGGCCGGTGGATGGGATTGCGGCGGAGCCGATTTATTTGGATGTGTCGGTGCCGCCGGGGCGCAGAAAGACTTTGCCGGTCGGGACGACGCGGCATGCGTTTGCATACGTGTTCGCGGGATCGGGAAAGTTTTGCAATGCGTCGGAGCCTTTGGCGGTGCCGACAGAGGCCGTCGGCTGGCTGGATACGGCGCCTCCGGTGTCGGCGGACAACCGTTCGCTGGTTTTGTTTGACCGAGGGGACGAAGTGGTCGTGCAAGCGGGCGATGAGGGGATACGCTTCCTGCTAGTGTCGGGGAAGCCGCTCGAGGAGCCGGTGGCTTGGTACGGGCCAATCGTAATGAATACGCAGGAGCAGCTGCAGCAAGCGTTTAAGGACTTGGAGAAGGGGACGTTTTTGAAAGGACAGAAATAAAAGGATGTAGGGGAAATTCAGGATAGACAGGAGGCCGCCGAGACGTACAGGATAGTGTGGAAGTCGAGAGAGGTGATGAACGTGCGGCGATGGATTGGAATAGCGGGCATGGCGTTAGCGGCGGGGATGGTAGTCGCGGGTTGCGAGGGCGATTCGGCGGAACGCGAAAAAAAGATTCATGATGAAGCAGCAAAAGCGGCGGCAGAAGCGAAGCCAAAGCTCGAAGAGGCTAGCCGGGCAGTAAAGGCGGCCGTCGACGGCGCGAAAGAAGGCTGGGAAAACGGGAAGCAGAAAACCGTAGATTTGAACGCCGCGAGCGAGGATGAGTTGACCGGATTGCCGGGCGTTGGGCAGCGTGAGGCGCGGCGGATCATGGCCGGGCGGCCGTACAAGGACAAGCACGAGTTGGTGAGCAAGAAGATCATGAGCGCATCGGCGTATGACAAGTTAAAAGATGATGTGGACGTGAAATAACCGCACAACCCCCGCCAAGAAATGTGGCGGAGCAAAGCTCACCCCTTCAGCAGATAATCAACTAAGAGACGTCATTGTTCGCGCAGCGCGACGACTGGGTCGACGCGGGTGGCGCGCAGAGCTGGGACGTAGCTGGCGACGAAAGCCACGAAGAGAAGCAGGGCGGAGACGGTGCCGAGAGTTAAAAAGTCGGTGGACTTGACTCCGTAGAGCATCGAGCCCAAGCCTCGGAAAAGCAAGAAAGATAGGACGATTCCGACGGCTGTTCCGATGAGCGACATGGCCATTCCCTGCTTCAAGATCATGCTCAGGACGTTGGAACGTTGGGCTCCCAGGGCGGTGCGGATGCCGATCTCCTGCGTGCGCTGGCTGACGGAGTAGGAGACGACCCCGTAGACGCCCACCGAGGCAAGCACCAAGCCGAGAACGCCGAAGGTGCCTACAAACATGACGCCGAGGCGCGCCGGAAAGAGAGCTTTGCCGTACTGGACTTGCACGTCCATGGTGGTGACGTTGAAGACGGGCAGGCCGGCATCGAGCTGGCTAATTTGCTCGCGGACGGCAGTGACAAGCCGCCGCGGATCGTCCTGCGTGTGGACGAACAGGTTGACGCCGGAGTTGTAACTCTGCGCCATGGGGAAATAGGCATAGAGCTGCGGCTTTTCATAGAGAAAAAGATATTTGCCGGTGCGGGTGAGGCCCACGACCTGTATGGGAGGGCCGTCTTTTTTTATGCGAAACACTTTGCCGATGGGATCCTGGCCGGGCCAGATTTCCTTGGCGAAGGTTTCGTTGATGATGGCGACGTGCGGAGCGGTAGCGTTATCGGCTTCAGTGAATTCGCGCCCCGCGATGACCGGAGTGCCGGCGGTGCGGAAATAGCCAGGCTGTACACTGTCGTCAAACGTGGATTCCGTTTTTGATTTGTCGTCGGTGGGTTGACCTTCGGGGTAGATGTTGTCGAGCGAATTCTCGTCGCCCATGGGGATGTAGGCAGCAATGGCGGCGTCACGAACGCCTGGAAGCGAACGTACGCGCTCGGTAAGTTGCTTGAAAAACTGCTGGCCGCGCTCTTCCTTGTAGCCTTGCAGACCGACGTTCATGGACATCAGGAGGGTGTGGTCGACGCGAAAGCCCATGTCTACGTGAGCGGAGTTTTGCAAGCTGCGAATGAAAAAGCCGGCGCAGGCGAGAAGCAGAAGAGAAACGGCAACTTGCGCAACGACCAGAGCATTTCGAAAACGATGATGGCCGGTGGATGCGCCGCCGGAGCGGCCGCCAGCTTTGAGCGTGTCCGCCAAATCCGCACGCGAGGCCTGAAGCGAAGGGATCAAGCCGGCGATCATGCCGGTCAGCAAGGCAGCCAAGAAAGTGAAAGTGAAGATGCGCCAGTCCATGCGCAGATCAAACAGACGCAAAGGAACGTCGCTGGGGATGCGCACGGACATGAGCGCCAAAGCGGCCCAACGCGCAAAAATGAGTCCGAGAATTCCCCCGAAAGCAGAGAGCAGGACAGTCTCCGTCAACATTTGGCGGATCATGCGCCCGCGAGTAGCGCCGAGAGCGGTACGCGTGGCGAACTCTTTTCTGCGGCCGTTGGCGCGGGCGAGAATGAGATTGGCAACGTTAGCGCAGGCGATGAGAAGAACGAGTCCAACGAGTAACATAAAGACGAGGGCGGCCGTGGACATAAAACCAGCCACCAAGCCTGGCTCCGGGCGGGCCTTGAGTTCTGGCATGACGAGCAGCGTCATGCCTCGGTGAGCGTCCGGGAATTCCTGAGCCAAGCGACGATCGAGCGGTTCGGCGGCAGCCATGGCCTGCGCCGGTGTGACTCCCGGTTGGATCCGGCCAAGAACGCGAAGGTAGGAGGCGCCGCGTTTGTTGAGGTCGTCCTCCTGATTGGGATCGAGAAGCCCCATGGTTGTGAGAGGAATATAGAAGTCCGGTTCGAGGAAGTAATACGCTCCACGAAAGTTTTCGGGAGCGACGCCGATGACGGTGAACGCGTGGTTGTTGACCTGGACGGTTTGGCCGATGATTGTGGGATCGCCGCCGAAACGCTTCTGCCAGAATTTATAACTGAGGACCAGGAGCGGATCCTTACCTGGGACCCAGCCCTCATCCGCGGCGAAAGTGCGCCCTCGGACAGCCTCAATACCGAGCATCGAAAAGTAATTGCCGCTAACCATCTCGGTCCAAGCGCGCTCGGGACGGCCCTCAGAGCCAAAATTCACGGGGCTCGGGGTATATGCGATGAGGTCGGAAAAGACTGTTTTGAGCTGGCGGTAGTCCTGGAAATCGGGGTAGGAAACGTTTAGAGGGAAATCGAAACTGGGAGTCTTGGAAGCGAGGACGACCAGCTGCTGAGGGTCTTTTACCGGGAGAGGCCGCCAGAGTACTCCATTGAAAACGCTGAAGATGGCGGTGTTTGCGCCGATGCCGAGGCCCAGGGCGAGCATGGCAATGAGCGTGAAGCCGGGGCTCTTCAGGAGCATGCGAAATGCGTACCGCAGATCTTTCCAGAAAGTTTCCATGGGTGTTCTCTCGCGGACGTCTATAGAAAAGACGATTGATACCCACAGAATGTTCCATGGGAACTGAATCATTGCTAGAAGCCAGAAAGGGGACGAGAAATGGGTCGTTTGAGAGGGGAGTTAGATTTCGATTGCCGAAGATCCGCGAGTCAGATCGCTGGGTTAGACCGCTGAGTTAAACCGCAATGGTGTGCCGGCCATTCTCGCAGCGATAAGAGAACCGTTTGATGAGGAAGATCGATGAAGGTTTATCTGCTTGCAGTTCCAGGCCTTTCAAGAGCAGAATGCCAGCCGTGAAAACCCTAACTCGATTCGTGTTTTTCTGCTTGTTTGCCACTACTTGTTTTGCACAAAACAAAAAAGACGACGCGCCCAAGCCGGCGCAGTCTATTCGAGAACTCCAGCAACAATTGGAGAAGATCCTCGAGGAAACGCATACACCGGGTGTGTCCGTCGCGATCGTACACCGCGACGGTCCCGAGTGGATGGCGGGTCTGGGCAAATCGGACGTAGCCGCGAATCGCCCCACAACTCCGGATACGCAGTTCCGCATCGGCTCAACCTCCAAGGCTTTCGCTTCGCTTTCCGTTCTGAAACTGTCAAACGAAGGCAAGCTTTCGCTGGACGACTCGGTCCACAAGCTGGTCCCCGAAGTGTGGTTTGAGAATCCCTGGGAAGCAACTGATCCTGTGCGCGTCGTTGATCTTCTGGAGCACACAACAGGCTGGGACGACATGCACTTGCGCGAGTACGCCAAAGACGATCCTGCCCTGCCTCTGCGCGACGCGCTTGATTATGACCACCACTCGCGCATTTCACGCTGGCGGCCAGGCACTCGCATGGCGTACTGCAACTCTGGGCCTGCGGTTGCCGCGTACATCGTCGAGAAGGTCACTGGCCAAAAGTTCGAAGATTACGTCAGCAAGAATTTCTTCGAACCCATCGGTATGAAGACGGCAACGTATTTTCAGCCAACTTCAGGAATGCTGACGAGCCTCTATCACCCCGACGGAAAGACAACCTATCCCTACTGGAACGTGGAGTATCGTCCGGCAGGATCGATCAACGCGTCTGCAAAGGACATGGCGGCTTACGTCCAGTTCTATCTGAATCGCGGAACGGTAAACGGCGTGCAAGTGATTCCAGCCGCTTCCATCGATCGTATGGAAATGCCGACGCGCACGTGGGCCGCAAAAGAGGGGTTGAAAGCTGGATATGGTCTGAGCAACTACTGGAGCATCAACGAGGGCTTCGTGTACCACGGACATGATGGAGGCGTCGCAGGGGGCCTTACGGAAATGGCCTATATGCCCGATAACGGCGTAGGCTACTTCTACAGCATCAACGCAGCCAATGGCGGCTCGTTCGAAAAAATCGGCGAGGCCATTCGAGCCTACATCACGCGCAACCTGCAGAAGCCTACACCGCCACCTGCCGCTACGTTGCCTGCTAACGCCGTAGCATACGCCGGTTGGTATCAGCCGGACTCGACGCGTTCGGAGTTGACTCATTTTCTTGAACGCTTGCTGGGAGTAGCACGCGTGCGTTTTGACGACGGCAAACTCCTCGTTAGTTCCCTGGGCGAAAGAAATCAAGCGTTCGTTCCCGTGACGGATACGCAGTTCCGGGCGGTCCCCAAAAAAGGCTTCCCCTCCCCGACAGCCACCGTTGAATTGCTCACGCCCAACGTGGAGGGCCAATTCATTCAACTCGGCTCTGGGATGTCAACGATAAAGCGCATCCCCGCGTTGTTGGCGATCTCCGAGATCATTCTCACTTGCTGGTTCGTGCTCGCCGTCGTTCTGGTCCTCTTGTATGCTCCGTTCTGGATCCTGGGCGGGTTAAGCAAAAAACGCCGCCGGCCGGCAGAACGCGGCATGCGATTGTGGCCGCTAATGGCGGTGCTGAGCTTGATCGCAGTTGTGGTCATCTTTAGCGCTGCTAGCGATGACCTGATTCCGCGGATGGGAAATCTGACGGCGTGGTCCGCTGCCTTCTTCCTGGCGACGGTGGTTTATGCCCTTGCTACTCTGGCCGGCGCCGTTTCCTTGTGGCGCGCACCCAAAGAAGGAGTGCGAGCGGGTGTTCGCAGGTTTTCTTCGGCTGTCATCCTCGCACTTCTGATCGCCGCTGCGTACCTTGCTTATTGGGGAATCATCGGTTTGCGCACCTGGGGATAAAAATTCCACAGCGTTCGGAAAGTTTCCGCGAATCCCAGGAGTTGACATGGGAACGTGTGTGTCGCGCTGATCCTGGCGTGTCACCCTCCTTCCTGGTTCATTGAACCCTTGCGTTGTTGCCCCTTTCAGCGCCTGGTCAGTGTCAACCCATGGTGGCAATCAATCATTCTTTCCTCTTCCGCGTGTATTGATTGTGGCACTCACCCAAACAATTGTTCCTGATGCGGCATCCAGAGCAGCAAAATAGAGACTAGCCTTAAACGATTCGTTTGCCTGCTTGTGCCTGTCACTTGGAAATGAGAGACAGGCGCGTCAAGACGTTGCTTGTTGCTGGGACCCCATGACAACGGGACCGCTGGATTTAGCCCGGATAGGTGAGCGTGTGCGGGAAGCGACTGGACAATTTCACATCAACGCGAGTCGCTGGAGTTCCGCCAGCAAAAAAGCTCTCGTCGTCCTGGCAATCCTTCTGCCTATCCTTCTCGCTAGCGCTTCGCTTCGTGGCCGTCCAAGCTATGCTCTTTCGACTTTCGGAGACTTGAGCCAATTTTTCCTGCTTGCTACAGCAACTCTCTTCTTCCTTTGGAGGGGTGTTCGCACGCGAGCCACACCGCGGGCATTCTGGCTCTTGATCGCGCTTGGGTTCGGGCTGTGGTCGGTCAATATGTCCTTGTGGGTTTATTACGAAGTGTGGCTAAACCAGCCGGTTCCGTCGATTCCTACTGGGGAGTTCCTGCTCTTTATCAAGTTCGTTCCCATGCTTGCGGCGTTGGCCCTCGCGCCAAATGATGACAATCCCGATCGATCCCGCCTGCTGGGACTTTTCGATCTTACTTCGCTTCTCGTTTGCTGGACGTATGTCTATCTCTTCTGGGCCATGGCCTACCTGCTGGCTGGAAACGATTTGGCGAGTTACAACAGCCACTCCGACGTCGTCGATGCGATGGGGAATCAAGTATTCCTGTTTGTCCTGGCAGTCGTGGCCATTCGAAGCCAGGGACGGTGGCGTGGCTTCTACTTAAACTTTCTCGGCGCCGTTGCGACATACGATTTTGCTTCTATCCTGATTAACCGCGCCATCGGCTCAGGGCGCTACTACACAGGCAGCTTTTACGATGTGCCGTTGACCACGGCTATGGCCTGGTTCTGCATCGCAGCAATAACTTGCAGCGTTGAGCCCCAAACGGGACAGACCCAAAGCTCGACGGAGCCCAAAAGCGAGGGGCGCCCGAACCGAAGAACCGTACTTTGGTCTGCCCGACTCTCCATGTTGGCGACCCTCTCGACTCCGGTGATCGGACTGTGGCTGATGATGAGCGGAGAAACGCAGGATCCAGTTCGCCATTTTCGCATTCTCCTGACCTTGTTCACTATGTTGCTTCTGACCATTCTGCTTTTGCTGAAGCAAGATCTTCTAAATTTCAAACTCGCCGGCTACCTGCAAGACGCATCCCTGGCCTATTGCAATCTGAGGCGCTTCGAGGATCAACTTGTCCAGAACGAAAAGCTGGCATCGTTAGGGAAACTCGTAGCCCGCGTGGCGCATGAGATCAATAGCGCTATGGCTGCGGTGGGCAAGAATGTCGAGATTTTAAGATCACATCCCACGGCCGATGAAAACCGTCAAAGGATGACAACCAAGATCGGCGAGTCCGCTCGCCGCACGAACGGCCTGCTTGAGAACATGCTCAGCTTCGCGCAAGAGATGCCTTTGCAGCGTGCTTCGTTAAATGTCCGGCCGCTCCTGGATAGCGCGGTGAACTTGACCCGCGCAGGGCGCCGGCACAATGTTCGAGTGGAGATTCAAGAACAAGGCGCTGTACCGATGGTCGAGGGTGACGCCAATCAGCTGATTCAGGTTTTCCTGCACATCATCGCGAATGCGATTGACGCTATGGAAGGAACCGAAGCAGGGTCGCTCATCATCGCCATAAGGACGGAACAAGAGCAAATAGAAATCGGATTCGTGGACACGGGCTCGGGACTGAAAGATCCGCGCCGCGTTTTTGAACCGTTTTATACAACCAAACCAGTTGGCAAAGGCGTGGGGCTCGGTCTCAGCACATGTTACGGGATTGTCCGGCAGCATGGCGGCGAGATCGACTGCCAGAATCGGCCCGAAGGCGGGGCCGTTTTCAGGCTGATTCTCCCAGCGACTGTAGCCGTTACCGTGGAAGCAATTCCCTAAACTTCTCGGAGCGATCGGATACGCAGAATTGATTCGAACGATTGACACAATCTGGACGCGCATCGCTCTGGGCTTAGTTCTCGCCCAGACCGCTGCGGCTGTCTTCTTACCGCCGAGCGCCATGCTGACCGCACTCGGGGACACATTCCCTTGCATGCTGGCTCTCGTAGTAATGTTCTCTTTCCGCAGCAACCAGCGGCAATCCAGCGGAACGATTCGATTGTTCTGGTTCTTGAATGAAACCGGGTTCGCCATCCTGTTCCTGTCACAATTGGTCTGGTTCAACTATGACGTTGTGCTCCGTCATACCGCGCCGAATCCCGTCCTCGGGGATGGACTTTTTCTTCTTGCTCTAGTCCCTACGCTGGCATCGTTGACGCTCAGGCCCCATGCCGAACCTGCTGCGGGCGATCTGCGATTTCGCCGCTTGGACTTTCTTCTTCTGCTGTTCTGGTGGGTCTGCCTCTACCTCTATTTTGCCTTGCCTTGGCAGCTTGTGATCAAAAGCTATCCCGATTACAACCCGGCGTACTACGTGCTTGCTCTGTCGGAACATTGCGCAGCGCTGGTGGCGGTGGGAGCGCTGTATGTGAAGAGCAAAGGCTCCTGGAAAAAATTCTACCGGCAGTTTTTCTTTGCGCTGGGTGCGTTTGCGGCCGGGAGTCTTTTGCAAAATATTTTTATCGACCGGGGACTGTACTACACCGGGAGTTTCTACGACGTGCCTTGGGGCTTTTCTTTGGCTTTGCTTACGGTTGCCGCAGCACTGGGCGGGAAGCTCGAGTCTCAAACAGGGGAATCCGAAGTTGTGCTCCGGAACCGGGGATTGTGGAGCGCCCGGCTTGCGATGATTGGAGTGATCTCTCTTCCTCTTTTAGCCATCGCCACGGTCTTCGACCACAATACTCCGCAACCGATTGTTATTTTCCGGCTACGGCTGATCTTCGGAGCAGTGCTTTTTCTGGGGAGTCTCACATTCCTCAAGCTTTCTTCGATGGACCGCGAACTTCTGCGTTTGATTGGCTCGACGGAATCTTCATTGGAAAGCCTAAAGCTCGTGCAAAAACAGATATTGGAATCGCAAAAAATGGCTGCGTTAGGGCGCTTGGCTGCTGGTGCGACCCACGAAATCAGCAACCCACTGACCGCAATTCTAGGTTATGCCGAGCTTCTGCGCGACAATCCCACGCTGTCGGAAGAAGATCACCAATCGGTGAAAGATATTCAAGGGCAGGTTCATCTCGCACAGGCGGCCATCAACGGAATGCGCAGATTTGTAAGTATTGAAGCGGAAGCCGAAAAAAGTCCGTCACCTGAACTAAAAACTTTTTGACGCCAGGCCGTCGGGGCTACGTCTATGGTTCACCTGCGCCTAGGTACGTTGCCAGGAACCAAGTGTTGCCGAACGGGTCCTTGATAGTCGCTGCGCGATCGCCGTAGGGCGCGTCTGCGGGAGGAGTAACGCTCGTGGCTCCGGCCGCCAGCGCTTGGGTATACGTCGCGTCCGTGTCGGGCACATAGACATGGAGGTAGTGCGGAGACGGCTGCGATTCGCCGAAAGCTTCGGCAATCTCGAAGGTGGCGCCGGCGATTTCGATGGTGGCGTGGAGAATTGCGCCTTCGGGCGATTCGGCCACGCCGGCAGTTTTGGCGCCAAGGGCTGCTTCCACAAATGGAATCATCTTGTGGGCTTCGCGAAGATGGAGATAAGGCTGGACCGTGCGGAGACCTTCAGGGCCAGGAACCCACCCTTTCGGGGTGGCGATGAACCAAGTGTTCCCGAAGGCGTCGATGATGGCTCCCCAGCGATCGCCGGAGGGATGATCGTCGTACGGTGGATGAATGGATGTGGCTCCGGCTTGGAGTGCCCGACCGTAAGCGGCATGCGCATCTGGAACGTAGAGATGAGTTGTCATGGGACGCGCAGGGTATTTCTCGTTGGCGTCACCGAGTTCGATTACATCTGAATCCCCGATGGCCACCTCGGCGTGCATGATGGAGCCGTCAGGACGCGGGACGCGCATGCGTTCGATGGCCTCGAAGGCAAAGACGAGGAAGTCGAGGAATTGTGGCGCGCCTTGGACGAGGAAGTAGGGCGCGATGTTGTTGAAACCAGGACGGCGAAAATGGGCGCTTCGGGATGAATCCGGAGTCGGAGCAGTGGCTTCGTTCATAGTCGTTCTCCTTTGCCCATCATATTTGAGAACTACTTTGAAATGAAGCCCGCAAAACTGGCCGAGTCGCGCCGGGTCGATCCGACCACCAATCACGAAACGGGATTGCTGACTATGAAGTGCACTTGCCTTTCCCGAACGCGGCTCTGGTACGCAGGGCGCTAAACCTTCCCACGCTCATTCGCCAGCTTTCCTTCGAGAGAACTTGTTTCCTCGCTTGCGAAATACTATAGATTGCTCAGAGCAAGACAGGAGGCTCCAGCCTATGAACACTTTAACGGACAAACCGCTCTATGTCTTCGTGGTATCTCTCGCCATATTGTGGCTTGCGGCATGGATCGGCGCTTACTTTCGCAAGCGGCGCCGGCAGCCTGTGAAAGACGAAGAGCGCCAAGATTATAGCGTTATCGAGGGAGCCACGCTGACACTGCTCGGGCTGATCATCGGCTTCAGCTTTTCGATGGCCATTAGCCGCTATGATCAGCGCAAAGACTACGAAGAGGCCGAAGCGAACGCCATCGGCACGGAGTACGTCCGGGCAGATTTGTTGCCCGCCGCAGATTCGGCGAAGGTTCACGCACTACTACGCGACTATCTCGATCAACGCATCCTGTTTTACAACACCCGCGATAATGACAAGCTGCGGCAGATCAACGCCGACACGGCGCAACTGCTGGCGAATCTGTGGTCAGCGGTCCGGGGGCCGGTTCTGTCGCAACCGAGCATGCTGTCCTCGCTAATCCTTTCCGGAATGAACGACGTGCTGAACTCGCAGGGATACACGCAAGCCGCTTGGTGGAATCGGATTCCACGTGCAGCCTGGGCTCTGATGGCAGCCATCGGTGTCTGCTGCAATCTGTTGATTGGGTATGGTTCTCGCCGAATAGAAGCGAGACCTATCCTGTTCGTCGTTACACCTCTTGTCGTGTCCATCTCGTTCTTTTTGATTGCAGACATCGACAGCCCGCGTGGCGGCGTGATTCGCGTGGCTCCGCAAAATCTCGTAAGTCTTGCTAAGAGCCTCCCTCCGAATTGAAGGGAAAATAGGGCGTGCAGAACGTCGCACACCTTTCTGGCTCCTCCAGCTTGGCCACTTTGGGATTCCAACGTGCTATCCTCGCGAACTCTCGATATTTTGTAATTCGAACCAAAATCAGGGGACTGGAATGTTCGAACAACTTCTTTCGGCGGAGCGATGAGAATGGCCTTCAAGGCAAAGCTATGTGGACTTTCGATCCTACTGGCTCTTGGCGGTTCTTTTGTTTCGCGAAGTGACGAGCCTCTCAAAATTGCGACGGCTCCTTTCCTTCCGCCGACCGGACCTTATGCAGTCGGAACCCACGAGTACTTGTGGATTGACCAGAACCGGCAAGATCCCTTTACGAAAGACCCCAAAGCGCGACGCCATCTTATCGTCCGCGTCTGGTATCCCGCCGAGGCGGTGCCCAGTGCCGATAAAGCACCCTATATTCGAGACGCCAACGAGTTCGCTGAGAAAAGTACTTACAGGGCGTTTGTGAACGTGAAAACCAACGCGGTTACCGACGCCCCACTTGCCAAGGGCAAAATTCCCTTTCCCGTGCTTGTGTACCAGCCCGGTGGCGGAACGGAGCGATTCATAGGAACATTTGAAACCGAAGATCTTGCGAGCCACGGATACGTGGTGGTGAGTACAGATCATCCAGGCTTCAGCGAGACCGTTCTCTTTCCGGACGGTGTTCCGTTTAAGGCGGACCAGCATTTGGCCCCTGCGGAAACAGGTGACTTTCGGGAGGACGTTAAGAAAAGTTGGGATTGGCTCAACGACGAAGTATTTCCCACCTGGATTGCGGACGCCACCTACACTTTGGACAAGGTCGAAGAGCTGAACAAGACTCCAGGACAGCTCTTCTATCACCAACTCGACTTGTCGCGGATTGGCATGTTTGGCTGGTCCTTCGGCGGAGCCACGGCCGTACAGATGAGCATCGACGACCCGCGCGTGAAGGCCATCGTTGATCAAGATGGACAGCTTTTTGGCGCGGCGCGGAAGAAAGGCACAACGCGCCCGTTAATGCTGATGCATCACGGCGGCGAAGACAAAGCGCCAAAGCCGGAACAGGAAGCCATTCTGAAGGAATATATCGCCCAGACCGAACTATGGGATCGCTCCGTGATCGAACATTCGACCAACGACCGCTACGAAGTCACGATTGCGAAAACCCAACACGGCCATTTTAGCGATTTCATGCTCGCCATTCCGCCGAATAAGGATGAGCTTGACGCGCGACGCGGCCACTCCATCGTTATTGCGTATACGCTGGCGTTTTTCGACAAATACCTGCGCGCGCGGGATAGCGATCTGCTCAAAGGGCCTTCGACCAAATATCCCGAGGTCACCTTCAGTAGGAAACCGTGACCGTCCATGGAAATGAGGGGAAAACTCTGATTCGATAGCAGCTCCGCGGCTCACCTTCGGTGATTGCCTCCCGTCCTGCTTGCCACCTTGCCTCTCGTCGCGCATGGGTATAGGCTTCTTCTCCGGCAGCACGTTTGCGCACCCACAGGGCTGGAGGGGTTCCGCCCTGCCTTCCTTTCAATAGCGTGAGCGCGCTTCCTAGGCCGCCAACCGGCGGCTAATGAGATCAATCTTCTCGCGGGAGCTCCCACAATGTTCGTTGTGAGTGGCTGTGCCGCGACGATTCCGATAGGGAGGATTACATGGCGACAGCAACGGCTGTAATGGAACCAAGCGTGAAAATCAGTGCGAATAAGCTGCTGATCAACGGACAGTGGGTCAACAGCGCTTCAGGCAAAACATTTCCGACAATTAATCCGGCGACGGGCGAAGTCATTACGCAAGTGGCAGAAGCCGATGCAGCGGATGTGGACAAGGCAGTGGCGGCGGCGCGGGCGGCGTTTGAGACCGGCGCGTGGCGCAGGAAGATGACCGCTTCGCAGCGCGGTGCGATGCTGAACCGGCTGGCGGATTTGATTGAGAAACATGCCGACGAATTGGCCCAACTCGAATCCCTGGACAACGGCAAGCCATACCAGGTAGCAAAGGCTGCGGACCTGCCGCTGACAGCAGCTTGTTATCGCTACTACGCAGGATGGGCCGACAAGAATCATGGCAAGACGATTCCTGTAAACGGAAATTATTTTTGTTATACGAAGCATGAGCCGGTGGGCGTGGTTGGACAGATCATTCCGTGGAACTTCCCGCTCTTGATGCAGGCGTGGAAGCTCGGACCGGCGCTGGCGATGGGCTGCACGGTGGTGATGAAACCTGCGGAGCAGACTCCGCTTTCAGCGCTGCGCGTCGGCGAACTGATCATGGAAGCGGGATTCCCCGAGGGTGTGGTGAACATTCTCCCGGGATATGGCCCGACCGCGGGCGCGTCGATTGCGCGGCACATGGACGTGGACAAGGTGGCGTTTACCGGCTCGACGGAAGTGGGCAAGTTGATCATGAAGGCCGCGGCCGAAACGAACCTGAAGCGTGTGACGCTCGAGCTGGGCGGAAAGAGCCCGAACATTGTGTTCGCTGACGCGGACATGGATGAAGCGATCGAAGGCGCGCACTTTGCGCTGTTCTTCAATCAGGGGCAGTGCTGCTGCGCGGGCTCGCGGCTGTTCGTCGAGGAGAAGGCCTACGACGAATTTGTCGAGCGAAGCGTTGCGCGCGCGAAGAAGCGGACGGTGGGCAACCCCTTCGATGCGAAGACCGAACAGGGCCCGCAGGTGGATCAAGACCAGTTCGACAAGGTGATGGGCTACATCGACAAAGGCAAGAAAGAAAACGCCAAGATGCTGACGGGCGGCGGGCGCGTCGGAGACAAAGGATACTTCATCGAGCCAACCGTGTTTGCCGACGTCACCGACAACATGACCATCGCGCAGGAAGAGATCTTCGGGCCAGTGATGTCCATCCTGAAGTTCAAGACCATCGACGAAGTGGCAGCGCGGGCTAATAAGAGCACGTATGGCCTTGCGGCGGCCGTCTGGACGAAGGACATCAGTAAAGCGCACGCCATCGCGGACAGCGTTCGCGCGGGCACCGTATGGGTGAACTGCTACGATGTGTTCGATGCGGGAGCCCCGTTTGGCGGGTTCAAGCAGTCCGGCATCGGGCGCGAACTCGGCGAATACTCGCTGGCAAACTACACCGAAGTTAAAACCGTAACCGTAAAGTTGTAAAAGAAGCGGAGCCCTCAACTCCAGGGGCACTGCATGGGCGCGACCCGAGCAACAGACGGGCACGGCATGCCGTGCCCCTATGTTTTGCCGGATGGTGGCGTAGAATCACGGAATGGCGGTCACGCTTCGGTCTTATGAGCCGCACGACTTCGCCGCCTTGCACCGGCTGGATCAGTCTTGCTTCCCTGCCGGGATTTCTTATTCGAAGGCTACTTTCCACTATTTTTTGACGATTGCCAGCGCGGATTGCATCGTTGCGGCGGATGGTAAGCGAATTGCCGGGTTTATCTTAACGGAAGAAAATCCGCCGCTTGCGCACATTATCACGCTGGATGTCGCTGAAGCGCACCGGCGGCATGGAGTTGGCTCGGCGGTGCTGTTAGAAAGCGAAAAGAACCTGGCCCTGCGCGGCGTAAGATCCATCCTGCTGGAAACGGCAATCGACAATGAGGGCGCTGTTGCGTTCTGGAAGAGGCATGGCTATCGTATCGAAGCGGTGTTGAAGCGTTACTATCTGGGCCGGCTCGACGCTTACGAAATGCGGAAGATTTTACCTGGCACGGGCAAATCGGCTCCAGCTCAAAAGGAAACCTAAACCGAATGCCTCTCTATCAGGCGATAGTCCTCGCCCTCGTGCAAGCCTTCACCGAATTCTTGCCGGTGAGCAGCACGGCACATCTCACGCTCTTTCCGTGGCTGCTGGGCTGGCAGGACCCAGGGCTAGCGTTCGATGTCGCATTGCACGCGGGAACGTTGGTTGCCGTGCTTCTCTATTTCTTCAAGGATTGGTTGACGCTGGCGCTTTGCGGGGTGGGGGTGAAGTATCCAGCGAACGCCACCACCGAAGAGGTCGGGCAACACAAGAAGCTGTTCTGGTATATGGTGATTGGAACGATTCCAGGCGGAATTCTGGGCGCTCTCTTCGAACACAAAATCGAGGAACACTTCCGCACGCCCTATGTAATTGCTATTTCCCTGATTGCCGTCGCGCTGGTCATGTGGTGGGCGGATTCCAAATCGCCGCTTACGAGGCCGCTCGAACAGTCAAATATTACAGATGCGGTGACCATTGGCACCGCTCAGGCTCTTGCCCTTTGCCCCGGCGTGTCGCGCTCGGGCATCACGATTACGACGGGCCTGTTTCGAGGATTCACGCGCGAAGCAGCGACGAGGTTTTCCTTCCTCCTTTCCACACCACTGATTGCGGGGGCAGTGGTCTCGCACTTGCCCAAGCTGATCAAGCTCCACAAAGCGGGTGGGCTGGATTTGCCACTCTCGACGCTGCTCATCAGCATCCTGGTTTCCGGCGTAGCAGGATATTTCGTGATCGCGTTTTTTCTGCGCTACCTGCAAACACACACGCTCAAACTATTTGTTTTCTACCGACTTTTGTTTGGTATCATCGTCCTTGTTTTAGCGTTTCTCCAGGCGGGTGCGCGATAGCGCCAACGTGCCCGTCGCACCACTCAGCCTTCCCCAAAAAGCTGAGGAGAATCCTGTGCGTTTGCTGACTCCGACCGAAAATAAACGGCTCAATGAGCTGATTGGGTTTTTGTGTATCACGTTGGGCCTTTTGATGGCGCTGGCGCTGATCTCGTATTCACCGCACGATGCAGCCTTTAACGTGAGCGCCTCGGGACCCGAAGGGTCTTCGTCGCGAAACTGGATTGGGCCCGCCGGCGCGTATGGCTCCGACTTGTTGTTCCAAGTGCTTGGCTTTGCGGCATTCCTGCTGCCGATGGCTCTGCTGGTGCTGGGCTGGAGATGGTGCCGCAGCCGGGTGATCGATTCTCAAGTGGCCACCCTCATTGGCTATTCCCTGCTGCTCGTCTCGCTCCCTTCCCTTTTGGCATTGCTCCCGCTGCCGGCGGTGCGGGGCGCCGTCCCGGCAGGCGGGATGCTGGGCGAATTGCTCGCGCACGGCTTACGGAGCGGTTTCAATTGGGGCGCTTATGTGATCGCCTTTGCGGTGCTGATCACTGCGATTTTCATGACGACCAGTTTCTCTTTTGCGGGCACGCACGCTTGGGCGACCGGTCCAAAGGGTCCGATCGGTGCAGTGGAACGACTCGGTATTTTGCAGAAGGCCGCGGCACGCTGGCACTCGTGGAGAGAAGACCGCGAGCAGGAGCGCATGCGGCGCCGCGTCGAGGAAACACGTATTTCTGGCCGCAAGCCGGTCTCGCCGCAATCATTTGGCACTGCTGCCGTGATGAATGAACCGGCTAAGTCGATTCAACTGGCGGATGAGAGCGACGTTTTTGAGGAAGAGAAAGAAGAGGAAACGGAAAAGCAAGAGACTTCGCGCCGGAAAGAGCCGATTCTCTTCGTAGGCCCGGAAAAAACAGTTGCAAAGAAAACTGCCGAGCCAAAAATCGCCAAAGGCAATCCCAATTACAAGCTGCCTTCTCCTTCGCTATTGCGCGAGGGCGAGCGAAGCCAGAAGCTCGACGAGGACGAACTAAAGGACCGCGCGCGCGCGATTGAGGCCAAGTGCCTTGAGTTCGACATCCAAGGCCGCGTCACGCAAATCAATCCAGGCCCAGTCGTCACGACGTTCGAGTTCAAGCCCGATGCGGGAATCAAGTACAGCCGGATTATCGGCTTGACGGAAGATCTTTGCCTGGCGCTCCAGGCGGAATCGATCTTGATCGAGCGCATCCCCGGCAAATCGACCATCGGCATTGAAGTTCCAAACCTCACCCGGCAGACCATCGCCCTGCGCGACATTATTGAAGCGCCAGAGTTTTCTAGTTCGCCGAGCAAGCTGACGCTGGCGATGGGTCGCGATCTCCATGGACGGATTCGCGTCACCGACCTTGCCGCAATGCCGCACCTACTGATTGCGGGCTCGACAGGTACCGGAAAGAGCGTGTTCATCAATTCGCTGATGATGTCGATTCTCTATAAAGCGAGCCCAGACGACGTGAAGCTGGTGCTGGTAGATCCAAAGCGCCTCGAGCTAAACCTCTACGAGAATATTCCGCATTTGATCGCTCCGGTTGTGACCGATCCGAAAATCGCCTCGAACGTGCTGCGCAACGCGACACGCGAGATGGAAAAGCGGCTGAAGCTTTTGGCGCAGCGCGGCGTGCGAAACATCGACCAATACAATCGCACCTTCCAGAAGGCGCAATCGCTTTCGCTCTTCGAAAACGTCGAGGAGAGCGAACACAAGCCCCTTCCCTACCTGGTCATCGTGATCGACGAACTTGCCGACCTGATGATGGTGGACACCAACAACGTGGAAGAATCCATTACGCGGCTCGCGCAAATGGCACGAGCGGTGGGCATCCACTTGATTTTGGCGACGCAGCGCCCGTCGGTGGACGTGATTACTGGTTTGATCAAAGCGAACTTCCCCGCACGCATTTCCTTCCGCGTAGCCAGCAAGGTCGATTCGCGCACGATTCTAGATTCGAATGGTTCGGAGTCACTGCTGGGCAAGGGCGACATGCTCTATCTGCCTGCGGGGTCGGCGCGCCTACACCGTATTCACGGGCCGCTGGTCTCCGAAGATGAAATCGTTGCGGTTTGCGACTTCTGGCGTCAACAAGCGCAGGCCAAGTACAACGAGCAACTCCTGGAAGCCCCGAAGGATGAGAACGGAAAGGTGGAAGGCGAAGCCGGGAACGATGCGGAAGCCGGCGGCGAGCCTGTAGACGACGCTCTCTACCAGGATGCAGTCCGCGTGGTTTGCGAAATGGGCCGCGCATCCACCTCCACGCTACAACGCCGCCTGCGCATTGGCTATGGCCGCGCCGCGCATTTGATCGACATCATGGAAAAAGACGGCATCGTTGGTCCCCCCGACGGGACACGCCCGCGCGAAGTCCTCAAGGGCAAAAGTTGGATGAAGGAGTTCGACGAGTCATCGCAGTGACCCATCGCACCGCAGCTCTTTTTCTGGGTGCTTTCCTCTTTTGTGTTTCCGGTGTCGCCACCGGCCAGACCAAACCGCGTGTTGTTCATGTTTTCGTGGCGCTTGCCGACAATGAGCACCAAGGCATCGTTCCTGTCCCTGCTTTTTTGGGGAACGGCGACGATCCGGGCCGCAATCTTTACTGGGGCGCGGCGTTTGGCGTGCGCGCTTTCTTCAAGAATGCGCCGGAATGGAAGGAAGTCCTTTCCTTTAAGAAACCGAATAGTTTCATTCTCGAGAGAAGTATTTTTCAGAATCGGAACCAGGAAGTGCTGCTCGTAGCAGATGCCTACCGCGGCAGCGAAATCAAACAAGCTCTAACGGACTTTTTCCGTGCGGCAGCAGGCACTCCAGACAAGGAAGCTACTTCCGACGGTGTAGTCGCAGGCGTTGCGTTTCAAGTCCCGGCTACCGCCGAGCTTGTTGTGTATGTGGGGCACGATGGGCTGATGGATTTTCCGTTGACAGTGGATTTCGGAGGCCGCTCCGAATCGAAGCGCTCCGCAATCATCCTGGCTTGCGCCAGCAGATCCTACTTCCGCGATCTCCTGCGGGCATCCGGGGCCACGCCTCTTTTGTGGACCAACGGGCTAATGGCTCCCGAGGCATACACGTTAAAAGCCGCACTCGACGGCTGGATGCAACAAGAATCGAAAGACCAAATTCGCCAGCGCGCCGCAGCGGCCTACGCAAAGTATCAAAAGTGCACTGACGCGGCAGCACTGCGGCTTTTCTCGTCGGATTGGTGAGCCATATCCCGATTCGCGGGATTGGCTACGGAACGCGGGCACTCCGCGAAAGTGCGTATTCATTTCAGCCGAATTGACACAATCGCGCCGCACCCCATACAATTTCTACACCACATGTGCCGGGGTAGCTCAGTGGTAGAGCGCCGCCCTGAAAAGGCGGGCGTAGCCAGTTCGATTCTGGCCCCCGGCACCACCCGTTCGCGCCATCGTTTCTTTTCCGAAGAAATCTACTTTGCCATGAGCAAGATACACGGGTTCACCGTTCTGTATCGTGGGTTCGAGTGTGAACGTCCCGAAGTGTTCTGCTAGCACTGCACGCGCAAGGTCAATGCTTTCGGGATGCGAGATTAACTCGCGTATCTTGGTTAAACGTGAGACTGCAAAGGTTCGCAATTCGTCGAGCGTAGCGCGCAACGATCCAGGCCCTGGCTCAAGCAATTTGTTCGTAATCGCCTGCAGTTCCTTTTCTCGCTCGCCGATTGCTGTCATGAAGCTCTGCGACGGTTGTCCCTCGGCAATGGCATTCACCAGGCGCGCAAGCTCGGCCTCCAGTCGCAGCTTCCTCTGGCGCATGCGTTCTAGCTCGGCATTGAGCTTTTCGTGGCCCTTCCTGAGCGCTTCCTCCAACACTTTCTACCGCTCGCCGATAGTTCCGCGTGGACAACCCCGCCACCATGCGCTCCTGCACCGCTCGTTGTAGCTTTCCGTCCTGCTGCAACTGACCGTAGCTCTGCAGTTCCACCTCCTGGCCCTCCCGCGTTCGGACCCGCGGTCGTTCCAGCGGAATTTTCTGTCCAGCAAAAACCACATAACCCGGCTGCTTTCCCCAGCGCACACAGCCCGCGGAGGGATTCGGCCGATGCGGAGGTCCCACCCGGTGAGTTACTTCGTTTTCCAGAATGGCGCGCAGAATCTGCAGCCCGGCTTGCCCGGTCAGCTCTTCCACCTGCGCTTGCATCTCTGCCCACACCTCGGCTATCGGCAACGGCACCCGCACCAACAACTCTTGCCCACCGACGACCTCGAACTTGTGATTGGACTTGCGGTCTTTCCTCTGGTATTTCTTTCTCACGGCGGCTCTCTCCTTTAAAAGGGATTCGCAACCCGAACTCTATCCGAGTTCGGGCGAGAGCCGCTGCTTCTTGTTCTCAAGTTTTAACTAAACGTGGGGCATCCTCCGAAACAAACAAATTGCCTGTTAGGTCCCGGTAAGTCGCGTTACCGGTAACTTGGTACAATCCTCCACGCGTTAATCAGGACTTAAGGATTAATTCTGGGTGGCTCCTAGCCCAGGCGCTACTCGGGGAGTCCTTGAAGTCGAAACAGCATCACCAGTTGGCGCTTGCGTGCTGCGGAAAGCGGTCCTGGCCTTAAGCAACCTGAATCAGAACGGCACTGAGAGCAGGAACATAGCAGGTGAGCTGCTCGCCGCTAGGATTGAGCGTATAAGCGGGCAACGGAGAGAATGTGCCGTCGGGATTGACGCTGGCGCCCTGGATGGTGACGCCCGAGGTCGCCGAGAGGTCTGGCCCTGTGGCTCCGCTCGTGAGCTGGGTCATGGCCAGGAGTGTGGCGGAGCTGGCGCTCTGGGGGAGTTGCGTCGTGAGCTGGAGGTTCTGGGTGAGATCCTTATTGACGACGATGAGGTTGAGGCCTCCCGAAACTAACTTGACCGCGTAGGCAGTCACGTTGAGCGATCCAGCAGAAATGTCCGTGGTGTAAAGCGTGCCCTGTCCGGCAAGAGTGAACAGGAGAATGCCATAGAACTCGGGACGCCCGCCGACGACGCTGCCGTTGTTGTCAGCGATCGGTGTGTATCCAGGTCCATCGCCGCCACCATGGAAGTTCACACCAACGGCGCCGCCCTGAGCGCAGTTGAAAAGGTAGTCGATGACCCAGAGCGAGGATGCATAAGAGTCGCTGACGCCGCTGGAGCCGCCATTATAGAAGGAATTACATTCGGACATCCGGTAGCGGACGCCGATGCTGTTGGCGCCGGACTCAAGTATGGCAAGATTTGCGATCAGCGTCGGGTCCGGCGTGATGAGATAAGCCGCGGTGGAAGTCGGTAGCTGGCCGTTGGCGCGATAGTAGTGCTGCGTGAGCAGCGTAATCTCGGTCTTGGTCACCGTCTGACCGAACGGAACTGTCCACTTCGCCTCGTTGCTCGCGTCGGCCGGGCCGGTGATCGGCACGCCGGGAGTGCTGGCAAGAATGGCCGCGCGGAACTGGCCCCAGAGAGTAAGGAGTTGAGCGAGCGACCAGTTGCCCGCGAAGTAGTTTCCAGCATCTCCATAGAGATCGGGCTCGTTGCCGATCTCTATGCCGAGTAGCGACGACCCGAACTGCTGGGAAACGTAAGCAACCTCGGCCGCGGCCAATGCGGGCGTCGTGGCGCCAGCGGCGGCTCCGCCCAGGTTGATGCCGTAGAGGCATTGCCAGTCTGCGGCCTTCACAAATGCGGCGAGCGAGTCGGCGTCGCTGGGTGCGATCTGGCCGGCGGTCTGGCCGGGGCCGTTCGGCGTCCAGACATTCCTGTCTACCGAGTTCCCACCGATCCGCAGACCGCTAGGACCTAGACGCTTGAACATACCGATCAAGTCGGTGTTGGAGGCGTTGAAGACTGCCTTGTAAAGCTCGGACTTCTCGTAAGAAAGTCCGGCGAAGGCAGGACCAATGGACCCGGCTGCGGAAGTTGTGACGGTTAATGAAGCCTGAGTCAAGGGCCCAACGGGCATCGGCTGCGGATTTGCAGTTTGCGGAGCGACGGTGCTATTCGGAGAACCGCAGCCGAAAAACAGCGACGAAGCGGCAAGGGCAACAGTTCCCTGCATGAGTTGGCGACGCGAAAGCATCGGACGCTGCGCGTGCGAGCGCAAGAGCGCGATGTTACGGCGTTTGTCCATGCTTTTACTATAACCATCTAGAACGACAAAAGTTGCGCTCTGTATTCTGACCTTTGGATAACGTTGAAGGGCCAGACGGAGTTTTCTAATGGCACGCCCCTCCGGCAATACGGCAGGGGCACGGGGTTTAGAAAAGCGACTCCCAAGAACTCTGCCTGGGTCGGCGATCGGCAGTATCGCATTTTTCCCAACCAGACCTGAGGCGAGTCAGCCGTTTTCACTTCTGCGATACCGCGTTTACCAGGACTTGACCGCTTAATTTGTGACTTTCAGGATTGTTTCCGGGTTGCCGACAATCTGTCGAAGCTTTGGGAGGCTACTGCGCGGGCTCCCAGCTATGCAATTCGACTTTCACGAATCGGGGAAACTAAAGACTCATGTCTTTAGCGACTTTCTCGTCCGGTCCGTTTGCCACATAGGTGAGTATCAAATCCGCGCCCTTTAGTTCTGGGTGTGACTTACCCGCGTACACAAAGGCATGTGGCGCATCGGATTCCGGTGGTCGATAGATCATCTTTGGCGGGCTCCATGGTCCCTCAAGATTCCGCACTCGCCGCATAACGATAGTGGAAGCTCCGAAGCCCTCGCTATTCACTTCAACGAATCCCATTCCACCGGGATCGTGCTGCACACTGGTTTCCGTCCCCGCATCGGGCAAAACAGAACTGCGTTTCGATGAATCGGTTTGCCAGCCAGTATCGGACCACCATTGAAGTGGGCTGAGTTTGCCTTTTGCGAAATTCTCAATGCTCAATCGCGCCATGTAGAGGTGATGTTCGGGCTCACTTTGGCCGAAGAGATAGACGAAGCCGTCATCGCGCAGTGCCTGCGACGCCATAATCATTGTTGTATCGCTGACTTCAGTTGCACTTTTCAGCTTCCAGACGTTTGGCTCGTCGTCTGGATTCGTCACCCAGTAAGCACTCCAGCCAACCGACTTGAATCCAAGCGAATCTTTCGCGCTGTCTGAAGCTACGCGTTGACAGAATAAAAGCAGCCTGTTCCCTATGCGGATCCCGGAGCCCGGCCACATCCATACCGGACCCTCAGACGGGAATATTTCTGAAGGACTGCCCCTTCTGGTCTGCCAATAAAACTTTATGGTCGCATGCGACGGATCGTAGCCAGACTGAATTGCAACTGTATTCCGAACAAATGCAGAGTGCGATCGTTCATCACCCGGCTTGCGAGCAACGAACGAATCACCGAACATCCAGAGTACCCGGCCGCCGCCGAGATCAACGGAAAAAGCGCCGTCCGCACCGAGCCAGCGAGAATCGGAGTGGAAGAGTTCATCAGCTTCCGGCCAAGCCATCCCAGTCTGCGCAACGGCGGTAGAGGCGATGCCTAGTGCGAAGAAGAGAACAGTAACGCGGGAGAGGACGAGGTGCCAGGATCCTTCATGCTGGTGACCTTCCCACACCGGATTGAGAAGAAATTGCATCGCACAATCATATCTCTGCCAACGCTGATTGCGCTTGGATGACGCGCTAACCGGAAGTTATTCCGAGTCACAAGGCCCGTTGGGACATTCTGGCTTGATAAGTCCTGGTTTGTCGCATTACCGGACATGTCCGATAAGCGTTTATCGGGAGTTAGCTGCCCGCATGCCCAAAGACCAGCCACGCGGCAAGTGTCGCGAACTTCTCGTCCTGGGACCACGGGGAACCAAACGACCGGCCTAGTTCTGTGACCCTCCGTAGTAGTTCCGGCGCCTTGAGGGAAAATACTTCGGCGCACCGCTCCAGCAGTCCTCGCTCTTTGGTGCAAGTTATCTGCATACCGCAACGGGTGCTGGCGTGGCGAAGAACCTCGCGAAAGAGTTCTCCGTCCGCGGTGTGAATCAGGGCGTGAGATTGCAGTATCTTCTCTAATTCGGGGAGAGGCTTCCCTGAAGCAAGCAGTAACCCTGCTCGATCCAATTGGTAGCCCCGCTTTTTCAAGTCAAGTTGGACGGCGTGAAGCGAGCGATAGGCGATGTGTTCTGCTGCGACCCGGACTACTGAAATGAATTTGTTGGCATCTTCGAACCGCATTGTCTCCGCAGTGTGAAACGGCTGCCGAAACTTGAAACTGAATGTTTCGACCAGCTGCAAGCGTTGGCGGCTCAGAACAGTGGGCACTCCTTTTTCAAGTGACACTGCCACGAGCGCAGTCCAACCGGAATGCACGCGAAAACCAACTGCAGCTTTTTTCATGACGACCTCCGCGGTAGAGGGAACCGAGGAACTTAAGAATGCACACCGGAAGGAGTACGGTCAAGAAAACCATCAATCAACCAGGGCCTCTCTTTTTTTTCCGCCATACCGGACATTGAGAATCGGGCCATTTCACTTGGACGGTAGCCGCGTTTACCAGATGGGATGAGAAGGCCGGTCTCCGCGGGATGCGATACGCTCCCAATGTTTGACGTGCTCAAGGCACAATGAAAAGGGGACCGGCTATGAAAAAGACTAGCACTGTTCGGGTAAATGGAAACATGATTTTCAAAGGACACAAGCTCACGATTGGTGTGGACCTCGGCGATCGCTGGTCGAACTACTGCGTTTTGGATGAAGCGGGCGAAGTCCTTCTGGAACAGAAACTAGCGACGACGCCGGAAGCGGTGAAGCAGACATTTGAACGGATGCCGCGAAGTCTCATGGCCCTGGAGACCGGAACACATTCCCCGTGGCTAAGCCGGCTGTTAAAAGAGCTGGGACACGAGGTGCTCGTGGCGCACGCGCAAAAAGTGGAATTGATCAGCAAGAGCAATCGAAAAGATGATCGCCACGATGCGCGGACACTGGCACGGCTGGCAAGAATTGATCCTGAGCTGTTGGGGCCGGTGCGGCATCGCAGCGCGAAAGCACAAATTCATCTGACGGTGATTCGGGCACGGGCGGAATTGGTGCGTGCACGAACCGCCCTGGTGAACGCGACGCGAGGGTTGGCGAAGTCTTATGGTGAACGGCTGCGCAAGTGTGGCACGGAGCAAGTAAACCGGGAGCTGACCGCGGAATTGAGCGCGGAGTTGCGTGAGGTTCTGGAACCGTTGCTGAAAGAGATCGAATCGTTGAACGAGCGCATCAAGGAATACGACGCGCGGATGGAGAAAATCGCCAGGGAGAGCTACCCACAAGTCGCGCTGCTCAAACAGGTGAAGGGAGTGGGAACACAGATCGCGCTGACGTATGTCCTGACTCTAGACGACCCGTATCGATTCGCAAAGAGTCGCGAGGTCGGCTGTTTTCTGGGGTTAAAACCTGGGCGCAGGGACTCCGGAGAGAGCCAGCCGCAGATGCGCATCAGCAAAGAGGGAGACCGCTATTTGAGGACGATGTTGGTGCAAGGGGCACACTACATCCTGGGACCCTTTGGGGAAGATAGTGATCTGCGGCGATGGGGACTGCGACTTGCGGAGCGCGGAGGGAAAAACGCCAAGAAACGAGCTGTTGTTGCGGTGGCCCGAAAGTTGGCGGTCCTACTGCATCGGTTGTGGGTGAGTGGAGAGGTGTACGAACCCCTGCGCAACAGCCACAAAGCGATGCGCGCTGCGGCTTAAAGTGAAGAGCTCCCCACAAAACAGGGGGTGCTAGGGTCGACGGAGTTGGCGATCGTCGTTGCTGGGCGATCCTGGCTCGAAATTTCTCTGTGGAAAACTGGGAAAGGCAGGAAGAAGAAAAAGGAGCATACAAGAAAGAAGAGAGATGGCATCCGAACAGCCGAGCTCAACCGCCGAGATCAGGTGACTGCGACAGGTCCTGGACCAGTTCCTTCGAAAGGGGGAACGAGGTCGATTACCAGGTAGCAGCACCTACTGAATCGAGTATACCCACCATGCACCGAGCGACAATCGCTCAACAAAGAGTGCGGATGGAAGGGTGGCGACAGGAGCGGCTTGGCTCAAGGGCAGGAACTCACAGTGAGGAAGAGAAGAACAAAAACATCCTTACAGGACAGGAAGAAAAAGAGAAAAAACAGAAAAACATACTTGACTCATACCGGCCTTCTCATGGAAGGACC
>Ga0210409_10001810_pt1 | contig 26806 bp, 30 predicted proteins | sample IncBWH17MmetaG_FD_161649 | JGI IMG/M metagenome (GOLD analysis project Ga0210409, IMG submission 161649) | Forest soil microbial communities from Barre Woods Harvard Forest LTER site, Petersham, Massachusetts, United States - Inc-BW-H-17-M | ecosystem: Environmental > Terrestrial > Soil >...
CGAATTTCGCTTCGGTACGACCTAAAACGGCGATCCAAATCGTGGCAAGTCACGGCGATCGGTTTAACCTGCTCCGTCAAGGTATCCATGCGATGTTCTATCAGGATAATCTGTCGAATAGCCGTAAGGGCTTCACGGGCCCAGCTCACTTTGTTGCCCTCATACTCTTCAATATCCGGTCAACGTAAGCGATCGTCTCGTCCCGCTTTTTGATGGTTCTGCCAGCGGACTGATTTGCGGCCCGCGCCAAAGCTTTCAATTCCTCCTCGTCATTCACCGGAACATCCAAGTAGAGGTCGACGGCATCGCGAACTTCCTGGGAGAAGGATTTGCCACGCAGCTTGCCGCGCCGCTGAAGGCGTTTCTTCTGCTTCGGATCAAGATGGATGAGCGCTGTGGCCATATGACCCGTATATCACACCTATATCATAACACTTCACAGAAACGGTGAAGCCGCTCAATGCAGCGCGGCAACTAGAGATTCGCGCAACGCGGCATCCTGTTCGGGGAAAACGGTGCGCAGGTCGAGAAGGAGCCGGTCTTCTTCAATGCGCGCGATGACGGGAATGCCTGCGGACGGGCGGCGAAGGCGTGCTTCGAGTTGCGTGGCGGAGTGGCGAGCGCTGCTTATGCGAATAACCTTGGTGGGCAGGGACTGTGCGGGAGTTGAACCGCCGCCAACAAGCGAGGCGCTATCGCCGATTTCCAATTCCGCATCGGCATTGCCGACAAGCGGCTGAAGCGCATGCAAGAAGTTGGCGGCGCGCTGGGCAATTTCTGCCGGCGCGAGGCGAATCATGCGCTGGGAAGGCAGAGCGTTCCAGTCGGCACGGAGATAGGCGCGCAGGGTGCATTCCAGCGCAGTGATGGTGAGCTTGTCCACGCGGAGCGCACGGAAGAGAGGATGGCGGCGAACTTTGGCGACCAGTTCTTTTTGACCGGCGATGATTCCGGCTTGCGGACCTCCGAGGAGTTTATCTCCGCTGAACAGAACGAGAGAGAACCCGGCGGAGATGCTTTCGCGGGCGGTGGGTTCGCTGATGCTGTGCGCGGATAGATCGACGAGGCAGCCGGAGCCCAGATCTTCCACCACAGGAAGATTGGCGCGTTGACCGAGGGCGACGAGTTCGGCGACGTCGGGCTTTTCCGTAAAGCCGGTCACTTGAAAATTGGAAGGATGGACGCGCAGCAGCACACGCGTTTTTTCGTTGATGGCATGCTCATAATCGGCCAGGCGCGTGCGATTGGTCGTGCCGACCTCGCGCAAAACAGCGCCGCTCTGCTCCATGATTTCCGGGATGCGAAAACCGTCTCCAATTTCGATCAGCTCGCCGCGCGAAACAATCACTTCGCCACCACGAGCCAAGGTCGCGAGGGTGAGCAAGACAGCAGCGGCGCAATTATTCACGACGATGGCGGACTCGGCGCCAGTGAGGCGCTGGAGCAGCCGAGCGGTGTGAACATCGCGTTTGCCTCTCGCTCCGGCCACAAGGTCGTACTCCAGATTTGTGTATTGCGTGGCGGTGCGGCGCAATTCTTCGACCAATTTGGCGGGTAGCGGCGCGCGGCCCAGGTTGGTGTGGAGAATGACGCCCGACGCATTAATCACAGGTTGCAGCGAGGGCGCGAGCTCCTGTTGAACGGCATGGACAATGCGCTCCTCGAGAGCTGCAGGCGCTATCGTTTGCTCGGCCGGCATTTCTCCAGCGGCAATTTCGCGGCGCAATTGCGAAAGAACCTGGCGAGTGATGTCGACAACGAATCCGCGGTCGATTTCTGAGCAGAGTTTCGCGACCCCGGGCAGCTGCAGTAGTTCGTCCACCGAAGGCATTTGGCGCAACAGTGCGGTTTGCTCGCCCGAGGGCGCGCGCTTGGCGGGAATGGTCATGGCGACATTTGAGCATAGCTGCGAAACCGCCGCAACGGATGCGTGAAACGCAGGTCTGGCCGCAAGGGCAGGCGGTGTACGAGAGCCCGTTGTTTCATCCGCAGCGGGAACGGCGATGTGGGTTGACGCTTGCCCCATGCGCCCCTAGCATGAAGGGTCAGGGGAGTGTGCCTTCATGGCCACCATTGATGAGGAGTTGGGGCAACTCGAGCGCGACATCCGGCAATTGAAGATCGAGTATGAAATGTACTTCGGCGGAGGCCGGAAACGTCCGCCGACGGAAATTGAGTGGCGCGTGGAATTGATGGTGAAACGCTACGCCGAACGCAGCGGCGAACTGAAATACGGGCAGCGGTTCCGCTACAGAAATCTTACGCAGACCTACGCGAAATATAAGGACCTGTTCCGCAAGCGGCTCCAGCAACGCGAAGAAGGAAAAGTCCAGCGGCATTACGGGGCGGCGGCGAAAGCGATTGAAGCCGAGCGGGCGAAAATCCGGGTGACCACGCAGACGGGCCCTACGGCCGAGACCAATGCGGACGACGCAAGGGCATTTCGCATGGTGTGCTCCGAGCCGGAGAAGGAAACCGAAAAAGTCGACCAGCTTTACGACGCATTTTTGCAGGCGAAACAAGCGGCCGGCGAAGAGACGGCCAAAGTAACCAAGGCGGGGTTCAGCGAATTTGTGAGGAAGAAGACCAAAGACCTGCAAGAAAAGAAAAACTGCCGCGACGTGGAGTATGTGGTGGAAGTGGTCGACGGTCAAGTGAAACTGAAAGCATTGGTGAAATCCTAGTTGCGTTTCCCGCAAAGTTTTCCCACAGACGCAGACTTTCCGAAACTCCGCTCGTCCGCGTACACTAAAGTGTTCTGAACATTACCGGAGGAAGACATGGGAGTGGAGCGGGCGCTGCTGAGCGTATTCGACAAAACAGGCATCGTGGAGTTTGCCAGGAAGCTGGCAGCGTTGAAGATCGAGATTCTGTCTACCGGCGGCACGGCGAAACTATTGCGCGAGGAAGGCGTGACGGTGAAGGACGTTTCCGAGCTGACCGGGTGGCCAGAAATGCTGGGCGGGCGCGTGAAAACGCTGCATCCGAAAGTGCACGGAGGGCTGCTGTATCGGCGCAATCATGCGGAAGATCAGAAGCAGGCAAAGGAACATGGAATCGCGGCCATTGACCTGGTGGTGGTGAATCTGTACCCGTTCGAAGCCACCGCCGCGAAAGGCTATCTGACGCCCGATGAGCTGATCGAGAACATCGATATTGGCGGGCCGACGATGCTGCGATCCGCGGCAAAGAATTTCGAGAGCGTGACGGTGGTGACGGACCCGGCGGACTACAGCCGCGTGGCGCGGGAGCTTGAAAAAAAGGGCGAGACGACGTTGCCGTTGCGGGCGGAGTTGGCGCGCAAAGTGTTTGCCACAACGTCGCGCTACGACGGATTGATCGCCACGGAACTGGAGCGGCTAGCCGTTGCGGGGCAGGGCATGGAAGTGAATGCGCGCGCGATATTGCCGGAACGTTTGCACCTTTCACTGCGCAAACAACAGGAACTGCGATACGGTGAAAATCCGCACCAGGCGGCAGCGCTATACGTCCCGGCGGGGCGCGCTCTGGAAGGCTTGGCGGCGGCGAAGCAGCTGCAGGGCAAAGAGCTATCCTACAATAACTACGTGGATCTGGAAGCGGCGCGCAGCCTGGTGGCGGAATTCGAGCGGCCGGCCGCGGTGATCATCAAGCACAACAATCCGTGCGGTGCTGCGCAGCAGGCCAGTTTGCTGGATGCGTATCTGAAGGCCTATGCGTGCGACCCGATCTCGGCGTTCGGCGGGGTGCTGGCGTTCAACCACATTGTGGACGCGGTGACGGCGGAGGCGGTGTCGCGGCTGTTTGTGGAGTGCATCGTAGCGCCGGGATTTGCGGATGAAGCGCGGGGTATTTTCGCGGCCAAGAAGAATTTGCGACTGCTGGTGCTGCCGCAGGGCGGACTGGACCATGACAAGGAACTGCAACTGAAGCGCATTCTGGGCGGCGTGCTGGTGCAGCAACCGGACCTGGGCACGCTAAAAGGGAAGGAATTGCGCGTCGTGACCAAGTGCGAGCCGAGCGAAGCGGAACTGGCGGACCTGCGGTTTGCGTGGAAAGTGTGCAAGCACGTGAAGTCCAACGCCATCGTGTTTGCGAAGGACGGAGCCACTGTCGGCGTAGGAGCGGGACAGATGAGCCGCGTGGATTCGGTGAAGCTCGCGGCGATGAAGGCGCAGAACTCGCTGCAGGGAAGCGCGGTGGCTTCGGACGCGTTCTTTCCATTTCCCGATGGCTTGGAAGAAGCCGGGAAGGCGGGGGCCACCGCTGTGATTCAGCCGGGCGGTTCGGTGAAGGATCCCGACGTGATTGCCGCGGCGGATCGATTGGGGATGGCGATGGTGTTCACCAGCATGCGGCATTTCCTGCACTGAGATTGCGCTAGTGGGTTTGAACGGGGCTTTGCGCTGCGGTCACCGGGAAGCAGTGACGGGTGCGGTTGCACACTCGGCAAACTGAAGGCATCACGGGTACTTCAATCAAGACGCCGACGACAGTAGCGAGGGCAGCACCAGAGCCGGGTCCAAACAAAGCTATGGATGTGGCGACGGCAAGCTCGAAGAAATTGCTTGCACCGATCAACGCGCCGGGAGCCGCCACCTGGTATTCCACGCGGAACAGCCGCATCAATCCGTAGGCCAAGGCAGAATTAAAGTAGACCTGCAGAAGAATTGGCACGGCAATTAACAAAACATGCAAAGACTTGCCGGTGAGGTTTTCTGCCTGGAAGGCGAAGATCAGGGCCAGCGTGGCGAGCAACGCGAGAATCGTGACCGGCGAAAACTTGGGAGCAAAACGTTTTCGAACCAGTCTCTTCCGCGACGGCGAAGGAACACGGCCCGCAAGGTTGCGCCCACGGCCAGTGGAATCACGATGAACGCGGGCACGGATAGAAACAGAACGCGGAAAGGCACGGAAACTGATGCCGCGCCGCTGACGAGGAAGCGCACAATCGGCGCGAAGAGAAACAACATGATAAAGTCATTGCGAGAAACCTGCACCAGGGTGTATGCAAGGTCGCCGTCCGTCAGATAACTCCAGACAAAAACCATGTAACCAGCACGCCTTTGGGCTTCTTGCCCACTGCCTGAATCGCCGTGAAATCGACTTTCATCATCATGGGAATGATCATCAGCCAGATAAGTACGGCGATGGGTAGATTGATCTGGCTCCCAGTACCAAATTCCCGAACGCGCAGGACGCCAACAAAGGAAGGCGCGAAATTTCCGAGCGCAACCCCGGCGAGCATGCCAAGCGCAACCCACAGGCTCAAGTAGCGTTCGAAGAGATTCAACTGTTTGGCCGCGTGAGGAGACGGTGGTGCGGGCGTCGGAACGGAATGCGTCACCGGTGGCTGGCGATCTGATCAATTTCCTTTTTGATGGCCATTTGATCGAGGCTGGAGAGAGGCAAGCTCAGAAACAGCGCGATTCTGCGGTCCAGTGTGACGAAGGCTTCGCGAAAGGCGCGGGCGATTTGATCGGGTGGGCCATCGACGGCGGCTGGGTCCGGAACTCCCCAGTGAGCGGTCATGGGTTGTCCCGGCCAGATCGGGCAGGTTTCTCTCGCGGCATTGTCGCAGACAGTGATGACAACGTGCATTCTAGGCGCGCCGGGCTTGGCAAATTCCTCCCAGCTTTTGCTGCGCGCACCGGTGGCAGGCAAACCGGCGGCTTCGAGTTCTTGCAAGGCGTACGGATTGACGCGGCCCGCGGGACGGCTGCCAGCGCTGAAACCGTGGAAGGTTGGCGCGCCGCGATGGTTCAGGATGGCTTCGGCGAGAATAGAGCGCGCGGAGTTCCCGGTACATAGAAACAGAACGTTGTACTGCGATGGCATGGAGATGAATTCCTATCCGCAACAAGAGGGACCGCAGCAGGCCGCTGCCGCCGGTTTCGTTGCGCGGATGAAGGCGCTGATGAACTTACCTTCAATGAGCGGCGCGACGCGATCGGGGTCGAGACCCGCCGCCGCGAGGAAATCCCGCGATTCTTCAGCGTGGTAAACGCGCGTCGGTTGGACTTCCATGGAAGTAAAACCCGCCGTCTGTAACTTCTGTACGTATTCAGCTTCCTGAAGCGCGCCAGCCATGCAGCCAACCCATAGTTCCATGCTTTTGCGAATGTCAGCGGGGACCTCGCCGCGAACAATAACGTCGGAAACGGCAAAGCGGCCGCCGGGCTTCAGCACGCGGAAGGCTTCGCGTATGACTCGGTCTTTGTCTCCCGAAAGATTAATGACGCAATTGGAGATGATGACGTCGACGGAGTTTTCCGGGAGGGGAATATTCTCGATGGTGCCTTTCAGGAATTCGACGTTCTGCACGCCGGCCTTTTTCTGGTTCTCACGGGCCAGGGCGAGCATCTCATCGGTCATGTCGACGCCGTAGGCCTTGCCGGTGGGACCGACGCGCTTCGCGGAAAGCAGGACGTCAATGCCGCCGCCGGAGCCGAGGTCGAGCACAATTTCGCCGGGCTTCAGTTTGGCCAATGCGGTGGGGTTTCCGCAACCCAGAGAAGCGGCCACGGCATCCGCGGGCAATGCGGATTTCTCCGATTCATTGTAGAGATTGCGGCTGATCGGGTCGCAGCCGCTAAGTTCGGCGCCTCCGCCACAGCAAGCGGTCTTGCCGGCAGAAACCTGCTTCGCCGCCGCTCCATACTTTTCCTTCACTGCATCTTGAATGTTGGTCTCGCTCATAGCTGGTTCCTATCCTTTCGAGATGTGGACAATGGCTTCTTCGGGGACGGCGCGATTTCGCGTGCAGCATTCGTCGTAGAGAAAGCCGAGCACTTCGCGTAGCGCGTCGGTGCTGGCCGTGTACCAAAGGAATGTGCCGGCGCGGCGTACGCAAACGAGGCCGACCTGGCGGAGCTTTTCCAGATGATGGGAAAGAGTAGAAGCAGGGATGTTGAGTTCATCCTGAATTTCGCCTGCGACCATACCCGTGGGGTGCGCGGAGAGGAGCAGGCGCACGATCTGCAGCCTAGGCTCGGCGCCGAGAGCAGAGAAGCGGTCGGCGGAGCGGGTAACGAGGAGAGCATCAGGCTTGGACATATTTCGATAATTGCAGAAATACAGTAGAAAGGCAAGCTTTTTTCTTTCCCACCCTTTCCCCCCTTTTCCGCATCTCAGGTTTGTGGACCCATGTTCTTCGAAAACGTCTCCTTTTTCGCTTTTGACCGCGCTCCTCCTGCATGGGATACTTTAAAATCCTGGACAACTTATGAAGACAATTCGCTTCGCTCTCACCGTCGCCGTCGTTGCACTGGCCGCTCTGCCAACCCTCGGGCAGATTCTCAGTAGCCCCACGGCGAGCGCCCCAGAGAAAATGTCTCCCCGAGCGGAGGCCTACTACAACTTCACGGTGGGTCATCTTTACGAACTACAGTACGAACAGACCAGCCAAAGCGAATACGCCACACGGGCCATCGAAGCGTACAAGCGCGCTTATGCACTCGACCCGAAGTCGCCGATCATCGGCGAGCGCCTTGCGGAAATGTACTGGAAAGCCCAGCGCGTACATGACGCAGTGGTGGAAGCCAACGAAATTCTAAAGCGCGACCCGAATGATTTGGCGACCCACCGGCTGCTGGGGCGCATCTACCTGAAGAGCCTGGGGGACATCAACGGTTCGGGCGTGCAAACGGAAATGGTGGCCAAGGCGATCGCGGAATACAGCGCGGTGCACCGGCTGGACCCGTCGGATCAAGAATCGGCGTTGTGGCTTGCGCGGCTGTACCGGCTGCACAACGAGCCGGAAAAGGCTGAGGATGTGCTGCGCGGGATGCTGAAGGAAGATCCGGAGAACGATGCGGCGATGGAGCAGTTGACGCAGCTACTGCTGGACGAGAACAAAGCGGAAGAAGCGATTCAGCTGCTGGAGTCGACAACTGCGCGCAACCCTTCACCGACGCTTTACGATCTGCTGGGCGATGCCTATACCCAAACGAAAGATTATGCCAAGGCGGAGAAAGCGTACCGCCAGGCCATGGAGCTGGATCCCTCGGAGTTGAGCCACTTGCGCGGGCTGGGGCAGACACTGCTCTCGGAAGAAAAATATCCGGAAGCGCTGTCGGTCTACCAGAAGCTGGCGGAGGTGATGCCGGAAGACTCCGACACTTATCTGCGACTCTCGCAAATCTACCGCGAACTGCACCAGTTGGATAAGGCGGAAGAGAGCCTGATGAAGGCGAAGCAGTATGCGCCGGGCAGCCTGGACGTGTTGTATAACGAGGCGATTGTTTACGAGTCGCAGGGTCGATTCGAGGATGCGATTCGCGTGCTTAGCGACGCGCTGACCCGCGTGAAATCACAATCAGCGGTGTTGCCTTCGCGGCGGCGCACGCTGGCGATTCTGTACCAGCAACTGGGGCAACTGTACCGCGACACGCAAAACATTTCCGCGGCGATTACTTCTTATCAGGAGCTGGGACGCCTGGGGGATGAAGAAGACCGCCGTGCGCGGCTTCTGCTGATGGAGACGTACCACCAGGCAAAGGAACTGACGAAGGCGCTGCAGATCGGCAAAGATGCGATCGCCAAATATCCGAACGATGCGGCGATCAGCGCAAGTTACGCCATGTTGTTGGGCGAGAACCAGCAAACTGACGAAGCCGTGAAGATAATGCGAAGCGCGCTGAAAGGCGGCGCATCGGACCGCGACGTGTATCTGAATATCGCGCAAATTTATGAGCGCGGGCACCAGTACGCGGAAGCTGAAAGCAGCGTTCGAAAGGCACAGACGCTGGCGAAAGATCCGCAAGAGAATGAAATGGCCTTTTTTCTGCTTGGCGCGATCTACGAACGGCAGAAACAGTTCGATAGGGCTGAGGAGCAGTTCAAGAAGGCTTTGGACCTGAACCCGAAGAACGCGCCGGCGCTGAATTATTACGGCTACATGCTGGCAGACCGCGGGATTCGCCTGGACGAAGCGCAGGAGATGATCCAGCGCGCGTTGGACCAGGACCCGTACAACGGAGCATACCTGGACAGCCTGGGCTGGGTGTACTTCAAACAGAACAAACTGGACGAAGCAGAAACCAGCCTGCACAAGGCGGTGCAGCGCGATCCGGGCGATCCGACCATCCGCACGCACCTCGGTGATATTTACGCGAAGCAGGGCCGTTCGGAGCAAGCCGCGGCGGAGTGGGAAAAGGCGCTGGCGGACTGGCACAAGTCGTTGCCCTCTGACGTGGAAAGCGATAAAGTCGCGGAGTTGGAAAAGAAGCTAGGCCAAATGAAGCACCGCGTGGCGCAGAAGGCCGCGGCACCCGACGCAAAACCCTGAGCTAACAAATGAAAGAAGTCCGGATCCCGGCGCACGCAAAAGTAAACCTGCGTCTTGAAGTTCTGGGCAAGCGGGCGGATGGCTACCACGAGCTGCGGACCATCTTCCAAACCGTGTCGTTGCACGACAGTTTGCGGCTGCGGAGTTCGCGGCGGCCCGGAATTACACTGTCCGTCACGGGGAATGAGACGCTTTCCCAAGAACCCCAGGAGAAGAACCTGGTGTACCGCGCCGTGGATGCGTTGCGGCGGGAATTGAAACTGCGCGCAGGGGCGGAGATTCTGCTGGAGAAGCGAATTCCCGCCGGGAGAGGCCTGGGTGGCGGGTCCAGTGATGCGGCTGCGGCCCTGCTGGGATACCTGAGACTCACCGAAAGGAAAATGGGCGCGGCGCAGTTGATGTCGATTGCCGCAGGCTTGGGAGCCGATGTACCGTTTTTCCTGTTTGGCGGACGAGCTTTAGGAGTCAGCAAGGGTGATGAGATTTATCCCCTGCCGGATATCCCGAAGGTGAGCCTGCTGATCGTTTCGCCGAAGGACATCCACGTACCGACGCCGGACGCCTACCGCTGGCTGCACGCGCCGGAGTTGGCTTCGTTGACAAAATCCGCGGCAGCCCATAAGCTATATGGGTTCTGTGCTCTGTGCTGGAGCGTGCAGGAAGAGAGCCTTTCGAACGATTTTGAAGTGGCTGTCTTCCGGCGTCATCCCCGTCTTGGGAACATCAAGCGGGCGTTGCTCCGGGTTGGGGCGTCAGAAGCCTTGCTGGCTGGTAGCGGTTCGGCGGTGTTTGGAGTTTTCCCGAGCCCAGCGAAGGCGCGCCGAGCCGTTGTCGGGTTCCCGCAAGATCAGACCTTTGTTTGCGAGAGCATCTCGCGTGCGAGGTATGCGCGTTTGGTAAAGAGCGCGATTGTGGGTTAGACCGCAGCGTCTCTCCGTGTTTCTGACTCCCTATTGAACTGTCTCAAGTTGCAGATCCAGATCAAAGTGTCGCCGCACAGCGGTGACCAGGGCGGCTGGCGTGCACGACGAGCGATTCAAGATTTTTAGCGGAACTGCGAATCCGATTCTGGCGGAAGCGATTTGCCGTCATTTGAATGTGCCGTTGGGCAAAGCGCTGCTCGGCCGGTTTAGCGACGGTGAAATTTACTTCCAGATTCTGGAGAACGTGCGCGGCGCGGACGTTTTTGTTGTGCAGCCCTGCAGCTATCCGGTGGACAACCACCTGCTCGAGCTGCTGCTGATGATCGATGCGTTCAAGCGCGCGTCGGCCTGGCGGATTACCGCAGTGCTGCCGTACTACTGTTATGCGCGGCAAGACCGCAAAGACAAGCCGCGCGTTCCGATATCCGCGAAGCTGGTGGCGGACTTGCTGGAAACGGCGGGAGCCAGCCGCGCGCTGACCTTGGATTTGCACGCGCCGCAGATTCAGGGCTATTTTGACGTGCCGGTGGATCACTTGTACGGTTCGCCGGTGCTCGTGGATTACTTCCGGAACAAAAAGCTGCCGAATCTGACAGTGGTTTCACCGGATGCCGGCGGCGTGGAACGCGCCCGGGCATTTGCCAAGAAACTGGGAGCGCCGCTGGCCATCGTGGACAAGAGACGCGTGGACCTGGATGTGACCGAAGTGATGAACCTGATCGGCGATGTGAAGGGAAGAAGCACGCTGATTGTGGACGACATCATCGATACGGCGGGCACGCTGGTGAAAACGGCGGACGCGCTGATTCGGGAAGGGGCCACGCAGGTTTTTGCGGCTTGCACGCATGCCGTGTTTTCCGGGCCGGCAGTGGAGCGCATCGAGAATTCGCAGATTACGGAAGTGGTGGCCACCGATTCGGTGCCCGTTTCGGAAGCGGCCAGGAATTTGAAGAAGGTCACGATCTTAAGCGTTGCGGATTTGCTCGCGCGTGGCATTCGTTCGATTCACGAAGAGACTTCGATCAGCGAGCTGTTTATTTGATTTTGTCCGGCGCAACCGGGCCGGAAGTGATTCCACGGAAGGAAAGAAGCTATGGCTCAAATTATTGTTGAAGGGGCGCCCCGCTCCCAACGGGGCAAAAACGAAGCGCGCCGCATGCGCAAGTCCGGCAATGTGCCGGCGGTGCTTTACGGCGGAAAAGGCGAAGCGCTGCCGCTCTCGGTCAACTCCAAGCAGGTGACGGCGATTCTACGGTCGGAGACGGGGCACAACACGCTGTTCCAGGTGAATCTGGGAGGTAAACAGGAACCCGCGATCGTGAAGGACTGGCAGGTGGATCCGGTGAGCGGGCATTTGCTGCACGTGGACCTTCTGCGCATCGCGATGGACGTGCGCATGAAGGTGAAGGTCCCGGTGCACACGTTCGGGGAACCTTCAGGCGTGAAGGTGCAGGGCGGAGTATTCGAAACGGTGATGCGCGAAGTAGAAGTGGAGTGCTTGCCTGCGGACATTCCGACGGAGTTCAAGGTGGACGTGAGCGGGCTGGCGCTGAACCAGAGCTTGCGCGCCTCCGATCTGCCGCTGGATAAGACCAAGGTGAAGTTGTTGACGGACCCGAACAGCGTTATCGCGCACGTCGTGACTCTGCGCGTCGAGGAAGAGAAGCCGGTGGAAGCGGCGGTGGTTGGGACAACGCCTGCGGAGCCGGAGGTCATCAAGAAGGGCAAGAAGGAAGTGGAAGGCGAAGAAGGCGCCGAGGAAGAAGGCAAGCCCAAGGCGGCAGAGAAAGCGGAGAAGCCGGAAAAGAAGAAGTAATTCTTTTCCGCCGGTCAGGTGCGAAGCGCTATGCGGCTCATTGTTGGCCTTGGCAATCCTGGCCCGGAGTATCAGTGGACGCCGCATAACCTCGGATTCCTGGCGGTGGACGAAATCGCGAATCGTGCCTCCATCCGTGTGGAACGGCCGGAGGGTAAGGCGCTGGTAGGCCGCGGCCAGGTGGCAGGAGAAGAAGTCATTCTGGCCAAGCCGCAGACGTACATGAACCTGAGCGGCATCTCGGTGCGGGAGCTGCTGGCGAAGTACGAATGGGAACCCAAGGACCTGTTGGTGATTTTTGACGAGCGGGACTTGCCGTGGGGGATGATTCGCATCGGGGAACGCGGGCGCCCGGGAACGCACAACGGCGCAAAGTCCGTGACGAGCGCGGTGGGAACGCAGGAGTTCGCCAGGCTTCGGCTGGGATGCGGTCCGGATCATCCGGTTGGCGACCTTGCCGCTTACGTTCTGCGCTCGATGAAAAAGGCCGAGCTGGAAGTGGCGGCAGAAATGGTGGCGGGCGCAGCAGACGCGGTGGAGTTCCTGCTGACGCAAGGGATGGCGGCCGCGATGAACAAGTACAACCGGCGAGTGCCGCCGCCGGAAGAAGCGAAGTAGCGGCGGAGCTTCCGCCAGGTACGAAAGATTTTGCCGGGATTTGCGCCCGGAACAGTAAGAAACGAGGTCATTATGGAAGAGCGTTTGTACGATTTGATCTTTATTGCCCGCCCGGCGACGCCGGAAGAGGAAATCAAGAAAGTTATCGCTACTCTCGAACACGCCTGCGAAGAGAAGGGCGGGAAGATCGAGAAGACCGAACACTGGGGAACGCGGAAGCTTGCGTACAAGGTGATGAAACACCGCGAAGGCATCTACGTTTACCAGCAGGTGCGCACCAACCATGGTGAACTGGTGCACGAACTGGAGCGGCGCCTTGGCGTTGCGGACTCCATCATCAAGTATCAGACCGTGCGGCTCGACGAAGACTTGAAGCGGCAGAAGAAGCTCGCGCATAAGCGCGAAGTGCGGGCTGCGCGACGTCCGCGCCGCACACCTGCGCCGGCACCAGCACCGGCAGCACCACCGGCTGAACAGGCCTCGCCGGCGAGCTAAGTCGCGGTTCTGGATCGCATGGCAGGCGCGCGAGCGATTCTGTTGATGCGTGCCGCGCAGGAAAAGATTTGGTTGGGAAAGCTCCGCTCAGGAAAGCCCGGAGCACATGGGAAAGGTAGGAACGTATGCCAGAGGAACAGAAATCAGTGCCAGCCGCCGCTCCGTCGACACCGGCTCCGCGGGAAGCGCGCGAAGGCGGTGGTGGACAAGGTGGCGGCGGTGGCCGTCGCGAAGGCGGACATAGCGGCGGTGGTGGCGGAGGGCGTCGTGAAGGCGGACCGGGAGGCCCTGGTGGACCAGGCGGGCGGCCTCGCGGCAAGCGCCAGTATTTCCGCAAGAAGAAAGTCTGCAAGTTTTGCGTCGAGAAGATGGACTTCATCGACTACAAGCGCGCGGACATTCTGGCGCAGTTCGTGCAGGAGCGCGGAAAGATTTTGCCGCGCCGCATGACGGGAGGTTGCGCGCGGCACCAGCGCTGGCTGGGCGTGGCCATCAAGCGCGCGCGAAATATTGCTTTGTTGCCGTTTGCCGGCAGCGCGGCGGGAACCCAGGCGCCTCGCGTGGTGGTTCCCGTAGTTGAGGCCCCGAAGGCCTAAAGGTCAGGAAAGGGAGCTAGGGATTTCATATGCAGATCATTCTTCAAGAAGATGTTGAGAAGTTGGGGAACCGCGGAGATGTTGTGACCGTGAAGCCCGGGTACGCGCGGAATTTCCTTTTACCGCACAAGCTGGCGATTGAGGCCACAGCCGGTAACATGAAGGCACTGGAACGCATTCGCGGGGCGTTGGCGAAGAAAACCGCGACGGAATTCGACGCCGCGAAGAAGCAAGCCGAGTTGCTGACGGGAGTGTCGCTGAAGTTCACGCGCAAGACCGGCGAGAACGACCAGATGTTCGGTTCGGTGACCACGGCTGACATTGCCGACGGGCTGAAGGCCCAGGGTTTCGAGGTGGACAAGCGGCAAATTCAGTTGAAGGACCCGGTGAAGGCGCTGGGCGAATATCCGGTCACCGTGAAGGTCTTCCGCGATATCACTGCCGAGATCAAGATCCACGTCGACAAAGAAGCATAGTTCTTCGGCGGCTCAATCAGAATTCTGGCGAGGCGGCACGGGTTATCGTGCCTCTTTTCTATTTCCGAACATTAGCGAACTTTTCCGCTACGGCTTCCACTTCTTCGCGCTTCCAATCAGCTCCGGTCAAATTCGTAACCAGCGCGACGACAACACGTGTGCCGGGATAAATGATCCGCGAAGCCGAACGCTTCGGAGTACACGATTTTTCCGTCGATTGCAACCGCCAGCGCGAGACCGGGCGTGCTTCGCGCGATCCATTCCTTGGCCTGGCGATTGGCGTTTTCCTTGGCTTCCGCGCAAGGTGCGAGCTTCGCAACAGTTGCCGCCGTTTGGCCCTGAAGTGGGCCGGCACTCGCAACCAGAAATCCCGCGTTCAACAATAGTAATGCCGCGCTGATTCCGTTCTGACAGCGGATTGTCCTGCGGGTGAGTTGCACCGTGCGCGCCCTCCGTGATTTTTTGTACGAGCATCTTGCCATATTCGTGCAAAAAAGTTTTTTTGCCGCTCTTTCTTCGCGATCTCTGATGAGCGCCTGATGGGCAGCAACCTCTTGCCGCTTAACGTCAGACGTTATACTCTTAACGGGTGATCCGGTCGTTTCGTTGTCGAGACACCGAAAAGCTGTATCACCGCCAGCGCGTCTCACGCTTTGTCTCCATCGAGCAATTCGCTCGCCGGAAACTTCGGCTGCTCGACAGTGCCGTGGCGTTGCGCGATGTTGCAACACCTCCTGGAAATCGTTTGGAGGCTTGGCACGGCGACAGGAAAGGCCACTACCGCATTCGCGTCAACGATCAATGGCGGATTTGCTTCGAGTGGCGTGATGCGGATGCGTACGAGGTGGAAATTGTCGACTATCACTAAGGAAACTCGGATGCGTCGCAAGAAGAAGCTTCTTCCACCGATCCACCCGGGAGAAATTCTCCGCGAAGAGTATCTTAAGCCCATGAGCCTTAGCATGAACAAACTGGCGCTGGAGCTGCGTGTTCCCGTTACGCGGATTTCTGAAATCGTGCACGAACGGCGGGGCATCACGACGGATACGGCGCTTCGGCTTGCTCGATACTTCAACACCACGGCGCGGTTCTGGTTGAATCTGCAAGGGAGCTACGATCTCGAGATCGCCGAAGATGAATCCTCCGACCGAATCGAGCAAGAAGTGCTGCCCGCTGCTCGCCGTGAGTTCTCGCTGACCTAGATTCTCGCCGCGGGAAAAGTTTTGCAACGTTTTCCTTCGCGATTCACAAGCAGTCCGATTGACGCGCGCGGAACGGACGCGCACAATCAGCGCATCACTTCGACGCAGGGGAACGCAAACAACGGAAGAACAAATCCGCACTTGCCTTCCAGCGGGAAAAATGTTCCAATAGCGAAGAGAAAGCGAAAATAGAACGGGCTTTGTCCGTCTCATCATGCCTGCTGATACCATCATCGAGAAACCGCTGCCGAGCAATATTGACGCGGAGCGCTCCATCCTCGGCGCCATCATCCTGGACAACAACGCGCTGAACGCCGCCATCGAGTCCCTGAAAGCCGAAGACTTCTTTTTGCCGCAGCATCGCAATGTGTTCACGCAGATGGTGGCGCTGGCGGAAGCGCAGCAGGCTATCGACCTGGTGACGCTGACGGAAGAATTGCACCGGCACGGGGAACTGGAAGCGTCGGGCGGGGCGCCGTACCTGGCATCGCTGGTGGACGGGATGCCGCGGGTATCGAACGTCGACCACTACGCGCGGATCGTGCGAGAGAAGGCGCTGCTGCGCAACCTGATTCACGCCACGCACAAGATCCAGCAGAGCGCGCTGGAAGGCGAAGACGGAGCGGACGTGATACTGGACAGCGCGGAGTCCAGCATTTTTGCTCTGGCCGAAGATCGCGTGAAGGCCGGGTTGGTTCCCATCAAGGACCTGGTTCGCGACAATTTCGAGCGCCTGGAAAAGATTTTTCGCGAAGGGAAAAGTGTCACCGGAATTTCCACGGGTTACGGCGAGTTGGACAAGCTGCTTTCCGGCTTGCAGCCTTCGGAACTGATTATTCTTGCGGCACGCCCATCGCAAGGGAAAACCGCGTTGGCGCTGAATCTGGCGGAAAATATTTCGATTCGGGCGGGGATGCCGGTAGCGGTGTTCAGCCTGGAAATGTCCAAGGAATCGCTGCTGCAGCGCTTGGTGGCCTCGGTTGCACAGATCGATGCGCACAAATTCCGTTCTGGGCACCTGAGCCGGGAGGATTGGCGCCGCATGACGGAAGCATTGGGGACAATTTCCGCCGCGCCGTTGTGGATTGACGATGCCGGGTCAAACAGCGTGCTGGAAATTGGGGCGAAAGCCCGGCGACTGAAGCGCGACAAGGGCCTTTCGCTGCTGATCGTTGACTATCTACAGTTGATTACCGCGCGCGGGCGGTTCAATTCGCGCCAGGAAGAAGTTTCCAGCATATCGCGTGGGCTGAAGGGCCTCGCCAAAGAATTGCAGATTCCGGTGCTGGTGCTTAGCCAGTTGACGCGCGCGCCGGAACGCGAGGAGCGCGGGCCGCAGCTATCGGACTTGCGCGAGTCGGGCGCCATCGAACAGGACGCCGACGTGGTGATATTCATTTACCGCCCCAACTTCTTCAACCTGAATGCCACGCCGGAAGAACGGGACATGGCCGACATACTGATTGCGAAGCAACGTAACGGTCCGACCGATAAAGTTAAATTTGTGTTTCGCAGCCGGTTGACGCGGTTTGAAGAAGCGGCACCGGATGCGTTCTCGCAATTCGCGGGCGGCGACGAGATGTAACGGCGGACACACCGCGTCTGCGCACACACAGCAGGAGAGAAGAAGCCGTGCCGCAGGGTTTGCGGATCAGCCGCCGAGCACTTCGAGGCATGGTCCGTAAGTCACAATAAATCAAGTATTTAGCGTGGCGCGCTGGCCCAAGTCTGATTTCGATCACGCCTGCCTGCTCGCGATTCCGTTGGCTAGATTCGTGCTCTCTCATGTGTTGTCAATCACGCGCTTGCGGCCAAAGCTTTCGGTCACAGGTTTTAGGCGGCCTCGCGGGAATGTCGTAAACTGGATTCTTCAGGAAGATTCATGCTCAGCAAGAAAAACGACCCAAGCAAATTTACTGGCCGTCCGGTGTGGGCGGAAGTCTCGGTCTCGGCGCTGGCGGAGAACTACCGCGCCATTCGCGATTATATCAATCCCGCGTCCGAAAAAAGGAAAACGCCGCGCAAGGTGCTCTCCATCGTGAAGGGCAATGGTTATGGCCACGGCGGCGCGCAGGTGGCGAAAGCTCTGGAGAAAATTGGCTCCGATTGGTTCGGCGTGGCTTCCGCGAGCGAGGGAATCGAGATCAGGAAAAATGGTGTGCGCACGCCCGTCCTGGTGCTTGGTGGATTCTGGCCCGGCGAAGAGAAGAATTTTCTGGACTACGATTTGACTCCGGCGATTCATCGCTGCGAACAACTGGCCACGTTCGAAGCGGCCGCGGCGAAGCTGCGCAAGAAACACGTGGCCATCCACGTGAAAGTCGACACGGGGATGAACCGCCTTGGCATTGCACCAAGCGACGCGGATTGTTTCGCCCGGCAACTGCTCAAATGCCCGCACCTGCAAGTCGATGGCGTGTTCACGCACTTCGCTTCCTCAGAGGTGGTGAACGACTCGCCCACCGGGATTCAGACGCGGCTGCAAACGGAACGGTTTTACATGGCGGTGGACCGGTTGCGAGCACTGGGAGTGGACACCGGGCTATTGCACCTGGCGAACAGCGCGGCGATTGCAGCGCGTCCGGAAACCTGGGCCGATATGGTGAGGCCGGGCGCGATTCTGTACGGCTATCACCCCGGACTGGATCCCATTGAGCGACGCAGCGAAATTGAATCGAAGCTTCCGCTGCGGCCGGTGATGAGTCTGCGCGCGCGGCTGATCGGCCTGCGCTCCGTGGCTACCGGAGACAGTGTGGGCTACAACGCCAGCTGGGTCGCGCAGCGGCCATCGAAGACCGCGGTGATGTCAGCGGGATACGGCGACGGCATCCATCGATCGCTGGGCAATCGCAGCTGCGTTTACATCCGCGGCCACCGCGCACCGATGATCGGGATTGTTTCCATGGATGTGACGCTGCTGGACGTGACCGACGTTCCCGATGTAGCTATTGGAGATGTGGCGACGGTTTACGGGACGGACGGAGACAATGTTTATCCGGCGAATGTGATCGCTCGCCGCATCGGCACGGTCACGTCAGACCTGCTGTGCGCGGTCAGCCAGCGCGTCCCGCGCTTCTACCTGCCCTGAGTAGGACTGTCTTCCGGGACCACAATAACTTCCATTTTTCGCTCAGCGAATTGCTGTATCCATGTGGACGTGGATTCGCGCAATAGGCTGCCTAACGGGCGGCATCTGCGCATGGCTGTGACCACATGTGACATGTGACCACAAGGTGCGCTTGACACGCAAAGGCCGGGAGCGTAGCTTTTTTCCGCAAAGATGGAGGTGCACTCGAATATCCAGGTCCAGACAGGAAGGGGAGACAGATGAAAACACGGCTTTTTCTGCTTGTTTTGGTCCTCGCGATTTTCGTACCGTGGGTCGTTTCCGCTGGCCACGGTAAGTCTGCGCAACCGCCGTCAACCTCGACGCCCCAGGACGATTCGGATTGGCAGCATAAATTTCGTCTCACCAGCACGACATTCGAAAACGACCAACTGATTCCTTCATCGATGGTTTTCAACGGACAATTGGGCAGTGTCTGCACCGGGTGGCAATGAATCACCACAGCTGTCGTGGACGCACGCCGGTCGCGGTACGCGCCGCTACGCCGTGGTGCTATTTGACGTTACGGCAAACTTCACCCACTGGGGGGTGTGCAACATTCCGCCCTCGATCACCGAGCTTCCCGCAGGCTCCGGTGCTGCCGGCAGCGGTCCGGGCCAACAAATTCTGAATGACGCGTTTAACTTTGGCTACAGCGGGCTTGTCCGCCTCCCGGGCTGGTCCCCGACGGCATTCACCATTACGTTTTCACGGTATACGCCCTCGATAAGGAACTCGATTACCTCCATCGGTGGACTTTCCGCCGACCGGTGCAGCGCTTTATCGAGCCATGATTGGTCACGTGATCGATCACGCCAGCATCACTGGCCTTTTCCGTTGCACTGACGCAACATCCTGCTCTTAAGCACACAAGACAATCGCCGGCTCGTCGGTCGGGGCTTTCAACTGGACATCGAGCGAGACGTGCAAATACAAATGTCGTTCGTCCGCGTTGCGCAAGTTCCAAGGACGGTGAGATTGCGAAAGCAGGCTTGCGCGCCCTGCATTTTCAAATCGAAGCGCCAGGTAACGCGCTCAATCGGAAACTGAGCTAGAGGCGGCCCCAGCTTGCCCTTGACTTGAAGCCTAATGGGAGAGTATATAGACAGCCTCGTAACTATTTCCGGAAACTGCAGTCAGTTGCCCTGCTGCAGCATTTCGCGGAAGCAGGTCAATTCTTGCCGTAAGGTGAGGATTCATGGGCCACAATCACGTTTACCCACAGATGCATGCAGCCGCTGATGTGCCAAGTGCGCTCCCGGTCGGCGACGCTTCGCGCAAAGGGGGCCGCGCAGGTCACTTTTTGAACCAAAGCTGGGACTTTTGGGTGGCGCGCATCGCCTTAGTCAGCGCCGTGGTCGTCTTGTGTTACTCCCTAAGCCCGTTCGGCGCTCACGGACTACCCGCGGCGGGCCTCGGCTTCCTGATGGCCATGGTGATTCTGCTGGCTGAACTGCGCATGCGTCGCGCGGAAATCAGCGGGCTTATGGGGGGAATGGTCGGCGCGGTCCTCGGTCTCCTCGCGGCCCTCCTCATCACGCTGGTTATTTCCCGCACTGTTGAGCCTGAACCCACCAAGTCGTTCTTCGAATTTACCTCCCTCTTCGCTCTCGGATATTTAGGACTGGCAGTTGGTTCACGCAAAGCGCGCGATTTTCACTACCCTGTGCCGCGCTCCGTCGCTGTGCCTGTTGCCGCGAGCCCATCCTGCCTGAAGCTTCTGGACACCAGCGTGTTGATTGATGGGCGCATTGCCGATATCTGCGAGACGCATTTTCTGGATGGCACGCTGGGAGTGCCGCGCTTCGTGCTGCACGAATTGCAACTGGTGGCGGATTCCGGGGATTCGCTGAAGCGCCAACGGGGCCGGCGCGGCCTGGAAGTGCTGCAACGCATGCAGAAAATGCCGGGGCTGGAAGTGCGCATATTGGAAGAAGACGTTGCGGTGGGAACGGGAGTGGACCAAAAGCTGATGGAATTGGCGAGGCGTTCTTCGTGCAAAATCGTTACCAACGATTTCAATCTGAATAAAGTGGCGCGGGTACAGGGAATTGCGGTGCTGAATGTCAACGAACTTGCCAACGCCATGAAGCCCGCGGTGCTGCCAGGCGAATCGATGCGCGTGCTGATTCTGCGCGAAGGCAAGGAATCGAGCCAGGGCGTGGCCTATCTGGATGATGGCACGATGGTGGTTGTGGACGGAGCGCGGCGGCTAATCAATCGCACCGTGGACATCATTGTTACTTCGGTGCACCAGACTCCCGCGGGAAAAATGATTTTTGGACGGTTGGAAGAACGACACGACGCGTCCGCGACGAAGGCCAATTGGACTGCGGCGGGCTCGGTCGAAGGTATTCCCGCAGACAATGGCAACGGGAATGGTCATGCGCGCCCGGAGTCTTCGCAACGCGCGGAGAGTGGTTCGCGGGCGGCGTTCCCGGATACGGAACGGTCTTAGGCTCGCTGACCCTCTGCGTTTGGTGCTTGCCACGTCAACGCTCCCCACCGGATTTCTCTTCCAGCCCTCGGATGAGGTACACTCATTTTTCTGCAACCCGGTGCCAAGCCGCTCAGACTCTGCTTCAGCCGGACTGCTCTCAAACCATGAGCCAGATAGTTGCCATTCTTCCTGCCGCAGGACTCGGAACGCGCATGGGCGCGGAAACTCCCAAGCAGTTTCTGGAACTCGACGGCGTGCCGATTGTGATTCTGAGCCTTCGCCGCATCGCGGCGTGCCCGCTGATCTCTGAAATCATCGTTGCCACGCGGGCGGAAAACGTGGAAGCGCTGAATGCGCGAATCAGTCAAGAAAAGTTCAAGCAGCTGGTACGCGTGGTGAAGGGCGCCGATTCGCGCCAGGGTTCGGTTGCCGCGGCGTTGAAGCTTGTCGGCGACGACACGGAACTGGTGGTGGTGCACGATGCGGTGCGGCCGTTCGTGACCGTGGAGCAAGTGACGCGGGTGATTGAACAGGCGCGCCGCCACAAGGCGGCCATCCTCGGGATTCCGGCGATGGACACGGTGAAGGAAGTGAAGCGCGCCAGTTTGCCGGAAGATGTAGCGGTCATCACGGCGACCGTTCCGCGCGAGCGTGTGGTGCTGGCGCAGACGCCCCAGGTGTTTGAAACGCAGCTGTTGAAGCAAGCGTTTGCTGAAGCGGAAGGCGATGGCCTGAATGCCTCCGATGAAGCCGGGCTGGTCGAGCGCCTCGGGCAAAACGTATTTGTGGTGCAGGGGTCGGAGCGAAACATCAAAATCACGAAGCCTTCGGACATGGAGCTCGCGCGCTTCTATCTGCACTCCGAACAAAAGACCGCATGAGCACCCGCTGCGGCATCGGGTATGACCTGCACCGCCTGGTGGAGGGCCGCAAGCTGATCATCGGCGGCATCCAAGTGCCGTTCGAGAAGGGGCCGGCGGGGCATTCCGACGGCGATGTTGTGGCGCATGCGGTGTGCGACGCTCTGCTGGGCGCGGCCGGGCTTGGCGACATCGGCAAGCATTTTCCCGACACGGATCCCAAGTGGAAAGGCGCGAACAGCCTGTTGTTCCTCGAGTACGCGCGGAAATTGCTGGACGAAAACAAATTTGCCATCGAGCACATCGATGTTGTCGTCATTCTGGAGCGCCCCAAGCTGGGTCCGTACTTTCCCAAAATGCGAGAAGCACTTGCCGAGTCGTTGAAGGTGACCGCTGAAAAAGTGCATCTGAAAGCTAAGACCAACGAAGGCCTCGACGCAGTGGGCCGCGGAGAAGCGATTGCCTGTCATGTGGTCGCGACACTTTCAGCAAACTGAACTTCATGGCGTCGTCGGAACACATCCAGTCGCATCCAGTTGCCATGCATTCCCATGTCGCGAACGATGTACTGGCGATTCTTCGTCAGCAGGGTTGGCTCACCGCGGAGCCCACGCCGGAGTTAACCGCCTGGTGCGAGCGTGCGGCGTCGCTACTGGGCCAATTTGCAGTTGATTCCGAAGGGTTGGCCGAACTGCTGCGCCTGGTATTTGAGTATGACGCCGCGGAGATCCTGAAGGGCGTGGATGCCCACGCGGTGCTCGCACGTTACGCCGCTCGGGATGTGATCCGTCACCTCGCATTGCTATTACTCGATGCTGCGCCGCTTACCTCTGACCGCTTCAAGGAGGTGGTGACCTCGCTAAAAAAGAATCTCGATCTTCGTGGCCGCGATCTATTTCATCCCATTCGCCTGGCGCTGACGGGCCGCGCGGGAGAAGGCGAACTCGACCGTGTCATTCTGTTGCTCGACGATGCTGCCGCTCTGCCGTTCGCGGTGGGCATGAAGTCCACACGCACGCGCGTCCTGGAATTTTGTGCTGCTCTCGATTAAGTGAAAAGGTTCCCCGGGTCTTGCCTTGGCATGGAACTTTCAACTTTCGACGTTCAACTGTAAACTTCCTTTCCATGGATCGATTTACCGGCATTCATGCAGTTCGCGAAGCGCTGGAAGCAGGCAGCACGTTTGACCGTATCCTCATTGCCAAGGGGCGCCAGGATTCCCGCGTGGAGCAGATCGTCCAACTGGCGCGCGAACGTGGCGTCGCGGTGCGCTTCGAGGATCGCGGCCAACTGGATCGCGTAGCGAATACCCGCGATCACCAGGGAGTGGTAGCCATCGCCGCCGCGCGCGCTGCCACCACGCTGGAAGATATTTTGGAGCGCGCGAATCTGTCAAAGGGACAGGTTGGGCTGATCGTGCTGCTCGATGGTGTGGAAGATCCCCACAACCTGGGCGCCGTGATTCGCACGGCTCTGGCTGCGGGGGCTCACGGCGTGATCATTCCTGAGCGCCGCGCTGCGGGACTGACGGATACAGTTGCGCGGGCGTCCGCGGGAGCCCTGGCCCATCTTCCCGTCGCGAAGGTGACAAATCTGGCGCGTTCCATGGAGGCATTAAAAGAAGCTGGTTACTGGCTGGTTGGCCTGGACGAAGAAGGGCAGAAGTCCTACACCGAAGTGGACTACACTTCGCCCACGGGAATCGTGATGGGCAGCGAAGGTAAAGGCCTGCACGAGCTCACACGCAGGCGCTGCGACTTTGTGGTTTCGTTGCCTACTACCGGCCCGGTAAAATCACTGAATGTTTCCGTGGCTACTGGCGTGGTGCTGTTCGAAGCGCTTCGCCAGCGGCAGCATCCAAGAAAGTAGCATTGTCCAGCTCGATTACTTGTCGTATTGGATTAGCGAGAATAGGTCCAGCCCCTGCAATTTGGCGCGGCCCTTCAGAAAACTCAGCTCCACAGCAAACGCCGCTCCTTCCACCACGCCGCCCAGCGAGCGAATCAACTGGATGGCAGCGGCTGCCGTGCCGCCGGTGGCCAGCAAATCATCGCAGAGCAGGACTCGTTGTCCAGGGCTGATGGCGTCTTCATGCATCTCCAGCGAGTCCGTGCCATATTCCAGGGCATAGGAAATCTTCGCGGTTTTGGCAGGCAGTTTCTTGGGCTTGCGGATGGGGACAAAGCCCGCTCCGAGACGGTACGCGAGTGCGGGCGCGAAGATAAATCCGCGTGCTTCGATGCCCGCCACCAAGTCAATTTGGTGGCCTTCACAGTGAGCGCACAGGCGGTCGATCAGTGTGTGAAACCCTTGTTTATCCTTCAGTAGCGTCGTGAGGTCATAAAAGAGAATCCCCGGCTTGGGATAATCCGGCACCTCGCGAATCAACTTCTTCAGATCGTCCATTCCGTGCGCTCCTCGTTAGATCGTCATTTCGACGGTGAAATCGTGGTCGTAGCGGGTATCCAGAGTTGCGGGTTCCTCAATCACTTCGGAAACACGAGACATCATCGGGCCCTTTTGCAGCGCCTGGCGGACGAGGCGCAATGTCTCCGGGGAGCCAATTGCCAGCACTTCCACGCGACCGTCGCGGAGGTTGCGTACATAGCCGCGCAGACCCAGTTCTTGCGCTAATTCCTGGACGAAATAGCGGTACCCGACTCCCTGCACGCGTCCCGCAAGGAAAAAACGCCTGGCCTGATTCTCGTTCCTGTTCATTTGCGAAAGGATAAATTGTAGCAGAGAGAGTTTTGCGAATCCCGCAAAACGTTGCAATCTGGCGCGGTTGGATGCGCTAAACTGGCCACGGACTTTGAAGCGGCGTTTCACGGCTTTGCCCGCATCTAACTGGTTAGAATGAACGCCATCTCCCGAACGATCGCTGATTCCCGTCACTGGCCGCAGTTGCTGTCAGCCGCGCTGTTGATGCTGTTTGTGGCTGCGCGCCTGCCTGGTCAGGAGTCCAGCGCGGGCCCGCTGACAGCGCCACCGCCCGAACACGACGTGAAGCGCGTGGTCGGCGTGCCGGAGCCGGAAGCTCCTCCTTCGTTGCCGCCCGCACAGATCATCAAGGGATTCTCGCAGAAGGAAGACATCTACGTTACCGCGCGGCCGCAATACTCCTACCGAAAGACAATCCGCATTCAGGAATTCGGTCCCGATGGACAGCTATCCGGCGAGTATCAGGCAACCTACGAAGCCGGGCGCACCAGTGACGGCAAGATTTATGAGAAGGCAATTTCCTCTCCGCAATCGACGCTGGAGTACCTGCAATTCGAGCCGGACGACGTGCAGCAGATGTTCCGTGCACCCGCGTATCCACTGACGACAGCCCAACTGCCCAAATATGTATTGCAGTATCTGGGAACGGAAACGGTGGACGAGGTGGAATGCTACATCTTCCAGGTGCATCCGAAGACGCTGGATCGCCAGCATCCGTACTTCGATGGCGTCATCTGGGTCGACCAGAAATATCTGGAGGTCGTGAAGACGTACGGAAAATGGATCACGGACCTGGGCGAATATCGTCCGTCCAGCTTGCCTTTCAGCATCTTCGAAACCTACCGGGAAAATGTCGACGGAAAATACTGGTTCCCGAACTATTCGCGGTCCGAAGAAGTCGTGAAACTGAAGAATCGCAATGTGCCGGTGCGTGTGACCATCAAATGGTCAAACTTCAAACCGTTTCCGGCAAGCGACACGACCGCAGCGCCCCCCTCGCCTGCTCCCGCGCCGCCACCAGCTGCCAATCCTCCCGCGCCAGCCAAACCCTGAGCGACAAATCCGGCGTGGGAGTTATGCGCGCGCATTTTCTTTCGCCTGAGCTACAAACAACGTCCGCAACAGCGCCGGCAGCTGCTCTAATTTTTCCAGGAGAAAGTCCGGCTTTTCCGCGCGAAGCTTCTTTTCGGTGGGGAATGGCCCGAGCACAGCAATGGCGCAAACTCCTGCGGCGCGCGCCATCTGTAAATCTTCCGGCGTGTCGCCCACATATACGCATTCCAGCGGGTCGACTTTCATTTTGCTTAGTGCCTTCAGCAGCGGCTCCGGGTGCGGTTTCTTGTTCGCGGTGTCGCCCCCACAGACGCGCGCCCGGAATATCTGTGTCAGCCGGTACTCGCGAAGCTGGCGTGTGACGCGATTGCGGTCTCCGCTGGTAACCAATCCCAGCCTGTGGCGGCGCGCCAGCTGCGCCAGCACTCTTCGGGTGCCTCGCATCAGCTTGGGGCGATGGCGCGCGTAATTCGCTCGCCAAAGTGTGTCGGCTTCGTCCCAGCGAGTATTGGGAATCCCAGCCGCGCGGTAGACGGTGTACCAGTCGGGAGAGTAGTGCAGGTTCAGTTCCGGCAATCCCCACGAAATGCCCAATTCCTGGAACATCGCCAGATATGCTTGCGAATCCGCGTGATAGGAATCAATCAGCGTGCCATCCCAATCGAAAAGCACGCCGGCGAGTGGTTTGCGAGTGGACACGACTCCAGAGTAGCAGAAACGCTACGATGAGTTGATGTTGGGAACGTGGGCGACCGCTCCGAGTTGCTTGCGTTTAGTCCGCGGAAAAGCGCATCGGAATGTTGTCGTCGCGATCGAATGCGAAATCCTCGAAGCTGGCGCCGATGCCGAACCATCCAGGCATATTTGCCGGCTCAACCCGGCGAACGCGCGCTTTAGAAGAGACAACGACGTTTCCGTAGCCCAGCGGCCGGCTGACCAGGACGATATCCAGTTCGATCGAGGTATCAATCGCCAGCGACCTGGGGCAAAGGAAGTACACACCCGAGGAACTGATGTCGCGGGTCACCAGCGAAACCGGGAAGTTTTCCATGACGCCGGAAACGCTGCGCAATTTCAGAGGCAGCTGAAGCAAGGCGCGCGGGCGTTCGCGCTTTTCCATGTGCACGCCGACGGCATACGTGGGCACACGCACAAATCGCCGTGGCTGCGGCGAACGGAGCAGCGGCATGACTCGCAAGGCGGGCACGCGTGGAGCAATTGGTTTTTCCGGG
>Ga0210409_10001811_pt1 | contig 26791 bp, 26 predicted proteins | sample IncBWH17MmetaG_FD_161649 | JGI IMG/M metagenome (GOLD analysis project Ga0210409, IMG submission 161649) | Forest soil microbial communities from Barre Woods Harvard Forest LTER site, Petersham, Massachusetts, United States - Inc-BW-H-17-M | ecosystem: Environmental > Terrestrial > Soil >...
ACACTCGTTTCGCGCCCCGAGTTTCTTAGTACGTCGCGCCTTCCGGTACGAGCACGAACTCGACGCGACGGTTGTCCTTTTCGGAGCCCTTCTCGGTCGATGCCGTGCCAGTGCGAGTGCTGATGCGCGAAGCGTCGATACCCTTCTCGACGATGTACTTCTTCGCGAGTTCAGCGCGCTGTTCTGCCAGCTTGGCGGCCTTGGGTTCCTTGCCATCGGCATAACCCACAACCACGAGCTTGGCGTTGGGATCGCTATTCATGCGGAGGGCCACGTCATCGCCCACGCGCTTGCAAGCGTTGTCGAAGCGGGATGCGCCGACCTTGTTGTAGCCGCAATCGCCGACCTTGCTAGCTTGCGGTGGCGGTGCTGGCTGCTGTACGTCAACGGCGGTGGTGGCGCTGGTGCGGCCGCCCTGACCATCGTCAGCCGTGCAAGTTATCGTGTAGCTGCCTGCCGACAGACCGGTGGAGTCAAATTGCGCGGTTGCGTCGGTGCCGGAAATCTGGCCACCCGATGCCGAGTAGCTGTAGGTGATTGGATCGCCGTCGGGATCGCTGGCGGTAGAATTGATGGCTACGCGCTCGCCCGCAAGAATCGGGTTGCGTTCCGGCGCGCAGGAGATGACTGGCGGACGGTTAGGCCGCTTGGTCACTGCCACGTCGACCGAGCAAGTAGCGGTGCCGCCGCGGCCGTCGTCGACCTTGGCGTTCACGGTGTAAGAGCCGATCGCCAGTCCGCTGGAGTTCCAGCGCGCATCTGGGCCGGTTCCTTCTACTGTTCCGCCTGTCGCGGTATACGAATACGTCAAAGGATCGTTATCCGCATCCGTGGCATTTACGTGAATGCCAATGACGTCGTTGGATCCCTGATAGACCGAGGGCTTATCCGCTGAGCAAGCTGCAACTGGCGGATGGTTTGGCTTCGGCGGCGCGGGCGGATAGCCCCAGCGCAACACCAATCCCGAACCAATGCGGAAGTTGTTTTGGCGCCCCTGCGGGTTCATCAGCGGGCCGGTAAAGTTCGTCATCAGGTAGTCCGCTTGAAAAAACCGCCAGGCCAAGTTCTTCAACAGCACGATGTCCACGCCGCCACCTGCTGCCAATGCAAAGGTGTTTTGCGTGGTGCTTCCCGTGACCTGCGATCCGCCGCGCGCGGCACCGACCATGAACTCGACGAATGGCACGAAATGATCGAAACGCCGCCAGTTCAGCCGGGGACCGAACAACCAGGTCTGGAAGCTGCCGCTGATGCTGGTCTGTGTGAAGTCGGTTCCGTTCAGCACAAAGATCTGACGGGAGAAGTGGTAAGCGCCATACTCGGCGTTGAGCCCTAAATACTTGTCGGCGTTGTACGTGAACGACCCTGTGGCCCCAAAACTGTTCCAATTCTTGAACGAGCACGGGCAGAAGTTCACGTAACTGAACATTCCCGTGATTTCATACTTGGGCGTCAGAAGGCCCCAAGCATGACGGTTCCACGGGTTGTTATCCCAATCCGAGAAGATATCCGCTGGCCTGGCTGCGGCAGCCGGCATCGGGAACAAGCTGCTCGATGCTGGGGCGATACTGAAGTCGTCCGCTGTGGCGTTAGCCGTTGCGGTGTTCTCCGATGTGGTATTGCTCTTGCTTGCTGTGCTCGCATCTTTCTGCTGCGCACAGAGTGGCAGAGCAAACAGAACGCCCATTGCCACAGTTGCACACCATTTGCGCATAGTATTCCTCCCTGAATTCGATCCTAAGAAACCCGTGTATCTCATGCGTCTTCACCTGTAAGCTTCCCGCCGCGCCGGACGGAAGACGCATGGCAGTACGCAGCGCTCAAACTTGTTCCTCTTCTATGGGCGGTATTGCGACTGAATCTCTCGCAGGCCGCGAGGTACTGATGGAAACCAGCCGCAGTGCCCAAAGCATATTCCACAAGTTCATCATTCTGCAAGCGTTTCCTTGAACTTCCCCGCACCCCCCTCCCGCTCTGGGGAAGCGCCATTTTCTCCATTCGCCGGTTTCTTTGCGTTACACTATTTTTCCTCCTATGAATTCCATCGCCCCTTTGGATCTGGATTGGCAAGGCCGGCCGCGTGCCATTGCCTCCGCGCTGTTGCTGTCCCGGGATTTTCGAGCGCTCGTCGATCCGGGCCCCGCTTCGACTCTCCAGAATCTTCGTGAGCAACTCGCTGTTCGCCACTGTTCCGTCCCAGACCTGCAAGCCATTTTGCTCACCCACATTCATCTCGATCACGCCGGCGCCACCGGCTCCCTTGTCCAGGAAAACCCTCGTCTGCAGGTTTATGTTCACGCGCGCGGGGCAGATCATATGGCCGACCCCTCGAATCTGCTCGCCAGTGCCCTGCGTCTGTATGGCAATGACATGCCGCGTCTGTTCGGCGACTTTCTGCCCGTGCCCAAGGAAAATCTCCACGTGCTCGAGGGAGGCGAGACCCTTTCGTTCGGCTCCCGGGAATTGCAGGTGCACTATACGCCCGGCCACGCGTCGCATCATGTCACCTACTTTGACGCCGCAGCAGGCGTCGCGTTCGTCGGCGACACCACCGGCATCTGCATCGAAGGCCATCCGTTCATTCTTCCCGCCACTCCTCCGCCGGATATTCAGCTGGAGCTTTGGGACGCTTCGCTCGATGCCATCGGGAAGCTTCAGCCGCGGCAACTGTTCTTGACGCACTTTGGTTTCTCCGATCAGCCTGCCCGTCACATCGCACACTACCGCGAACGCTTGCACTATTGGAGCGATTTCGCTGCTCGGATCCTCGCGGCCGGCTACGATGAGCAGCAAGCCGTGGAAGCGTTCGTGCGCGAAGTCACCCACGAAGCCAGCGCCACCTTGTCTGCAGAGGAAATCTCGCAATACGGATTCGTCGGCGCGCTCAACCTTTCCTGGCTTGGGCTGGCTCGCTATCATCGCAAACGGATGGCTTCCCATTCTTGAAATAATTGCGTGACAATGATTCGTGCTTCGAATGGAGGACGGGGATGAGGCGGTTCATGACGATTTCCATTGTGAGCAAGCCGGCCATGGCCTTTGCCACGGTGGTGCTTCTTGGCTTCCACGTCTCGGCAGCCAACGACGCGAACTACCAGCAAACTGTCGAGAACTGGCGGCATAACTACGAAGCCAAGCTCACTTCGGACACCGGGTGGCTTACAGTCGCGGGCCTTTTCTGGATGCATGAGGGAGAAAATAGTTTCGGCTCTGATCCGAAGAACAACATGGTTTTGCCCGCCGGGGCTCCCGCGTTCGCTGGAGTCTTCACATTTCATGCCGGCAACACGTCGGTGCGCCTGAATCCCGGCGTGGCCGCGGCCATGAATGGAAAGCCCGTGCAAACCGCGGAGTTGCGCCCCGACTCCCGCGAAGATCGCGTTGTCCTGGGCGACTTGACGTTGTTCGTGCACGCGAGCGGCGGCCGCTTCGCCATCCGAATGAAGGACAAGAACTCTCAGCTGCGCAAGAATTTCACGGGCCTGAATTGGTTTCCCGTTGATCCCGGATATCATGTCGCGGCAAAATTTATCTCCTACCCCGCACCAAAGGAACTGGACTCGCAAAACGTTTTGGGCGATGCCATCAAGCTGAAGGTCATTGGCTACGTTAGTTTTTCCCTGAAAGGGCAGGCGATTCGCTTGGATGCGTCGGAAAATGACTCAGCCCCAGGGCTGTTTATTGTGTTTCGCGATCTGACCAGCGGCAAGTTGACGTATCCAGCTTCGCGTTTTTTGGATACCGACGTTCCCAAGGGTGACGCTGTCGAATTGGATTTCAACGAAGCCTACAATCCGCCTTGCGCGTACAATTCCTTTACAACTTGCCCCCTTGCATTGCCAGGGAATCGCTTGCAGATCGAAATTCCCGCTGGCGAAAAACTTTATAAACACGGCCACTGACAGTCGCTCCCGCCATCTGGAATCAGCCGTATTCCGGTTCATCGTAAGGCCTTGGAGTCGCCCCAGCCGGCGTGATCAATCCGTATCTGCGGCCTCCTGTTCGCGATACATTCCCAAATTCTGTAGAAGTGGCCGACGCCCTTTCACTGGCGGGCAAGTTCGCGTTCTGGATTGGATTACCAGCGAAGAGGCATCTCTTCCCAACAAGCACCTTGTGGCGCAAAATTACTGCAATTTCTACTCGTCCGTGCGAGGACTTCTCCCGGGCATAAGCATCGTCAATTTTCGCTGCGCTTATCCGCAGGCCGTGCTCTCCAACTACGGCGTGGGCACCGCCCCTTCTTATGCCGAAACTGGAACCCTGGGCCACGAGGACGCCGCCTACCTCGCCAAGCCTGGAATCTCGGGCTCTCCGGCGGGAGCGTTTTCGATCACCTCGACTATTCCTTCAGCCCCGGACACGAGGATGGCTCGGACACCGCGCCAAACGGCCCAGACGGCGGCAGCCCTGCACTCCGCCAGCAGCTTCGAATTTTGAGCGACTTTCTGCGCTCGTTTTCTCTCGCCGACCTGCGACCCGATTCGCAAACCATCCAGCATGCAGCCGGGGTTATCCCTCAGGCCCTTTCTGATACGAATGGTCACTTTGCTTTCTATTTTGACGGCAAGGGTCCGATGGAAGTGAACTTGAACCTTCCTTCAGGGGAGTACTCTGCTGAGTGGATCAGCGTATCGACAGGAGAAACAACCAAGCGAGAGAAGTTTCAGTATCGCGGCGGAGAAAAACAGCTGCAAGCTCCCCAATGTGAGCCGGAGATCGCGTTGCGTCTAATGCGAACGAACCCCTAACTCAACCTACACGCCGTTTGGTTTTTCCAACTGGAACTCGCGGTGTAACGCCAGCAACGCCGCCTTCACGTTTTTCCCTTCGATCACGAAGGAGATGTTGGACTCCGACGATCCCTGCGCGATGGCAATAATATTGATACTCTCGCGGCCCATCGCATTGAAGGTGCGGCCGGCTATTCCGGGTATCCCCCGCATCTTTTCGCCGACCACCGCCACAATCGCGATGTTCGGATCGACGGTGATGTGCTCCACGGTCTGGTGCGCCAAGTCGTTGGCGAATTCTTTCTTCATGGCGTCGACGGTCGTTTGCGCGTCCGCAGCGGACACAATGAAACAGATGTCGTTTTGCGAGGACGATTGTGAGATCAGCAGCACGTTGGCGCGCTTTTCCGCGGTGGTCGAAAATGTTCGGCCCACTACGTCCGGGACGCCCACGATCCCCGGCCCACCCACGCTGATGAGCGCCACATCCCGGATCGCCGTCAGCGCTTTTACTCCGCCGCCAACGCCGCCCCGCCCCACCGGAGTTATTTGCGTCCCCAGCCGTTCCGGTTGAAAGCTGTTGCGGATCCACACCGGTATGGCCGCCTGCACCACCGGCTTCAGCGTTTTCGGGTGAAGCACCCTCGCACCGAAATATGCCAGCTCCGCCGCTTCGCGGTAGGAAATCATCGGGATGGTCTGTGCCTCGCGCACCAAGCGCGGGTCCGCCGTCAGCACGCCGTCCACGTCCGTCCAGATAATCACTTCGTCCGCCCCGATGGCCGCACCGAGGATCGTCGCGGAATAATCCGATCCGCCACGGCCCAGGGTCGTCAACTGGCCGCCCGGGGTCGAGCCGATGAATCCTGTCACGATCGGCACAATGCCTTTTTCCAGCAACGGCAACAATCGCGCCTGAGATTTCTCATGCGTCGCACCCATTTGGGGTTCGGCGCCGCCATGGAACGTATCTGTCACAATCAATTCCGTCGCTTCGATCGCTTCGCTTGGCAATCCCAGCTCTCTCACCGACATCGAGACCAGCGGCGCCGAGAGCCTTTCCCCCAAACTGGAAATCGCGTCCAAGGTGCGTGGCGTCAATTCCCGCAGCAACGCCGTTCCTTCGCACAAGCGCCGGCCTTCCGCGAGTACCGTGTCGATCTTCTTTCGCAGTTGGCAGCGTTCCGAGTCCTTCTGGGTGAGGTCAAGCAGCACCGCATCATGTTGTGCCCGCAACCCCTCTATCGCGTCCACCGCTTCCTGGACGTTGCCACTCTGCGCTTTGTTTGCCGCTTCGATCAGCCGGTTGGTCACCCCGCTCATGGCGGAAACCACCGCCACGCAAGCCTTTTCACGTGCGCCCTTGGCGATGATCTGCGCCGTTCGCGCGATGCACACCGCGTCGCCTACAGACGTGCCGCCGAATTTCATTACTTGCAATCGAGGTTTCATCGCGCTCCGCTTGACGGCTTCACTGGCTCGACTGGACACCGCCGCCCGCTATTCCTATTTTAGGGCCTTCATCACTCCTGTCAGGATGATTCCATGCATCGATTTATCGAATATACATCGATTTATTGGGGCGCGGAAAGGTGCTACTGCACGGTCATTCTTGCGGGATCAAAGCGCAGGAATTTAGCGGCGTTGTGGTACAAAATGTCGCGCTTCTACTTGGGACTGAGGAAATCCGCCGAAGTGATTGCGTCGAACGCCAGTTTGATCGTGCCGGGCCAGATCATCTCGCCGGAGCCGAACATGATTTGCTTTGTTCCGAAAGCGCCCGGTGCAGATACGCGCAGTTGAACATCAAGAATTGGCGGGGAAGACTCTGATTGCTGCGCGGCAACCGGAAGAGCAACAAGAGCGAGCGAGACGATCGTACGTCTCAGCCTCATGGTTACGAACCTCGGTTGATGCCAGCGTAGCACTTATCGCCATCGCTATTCCGGCTCGGTATCCAGCGAGTAACACGGCTTTGAACTGCCAACAAAAGAAGATTATTCTTAGCTGCGTTCGGAGGCCGAGGAATCGTGCAATCGCAAATTCTCGCGAGTCTCATGGCCAGAAACTTTTGTTCGAACTCACGGCAGTCCTGGCCGTACTGGTGTTGTGCCTTGGCTGCACCTTGATGGTTCACGAAACCCGTCTGGCGGTGCAGAGCCTAGCCAAAGGGCCGAGTTGCGCATGCACGAACAGCATTCCATAGCCCGGGGATAGCATCGCTGCACCGTTAGCGCTGTTCAATGTCCTGCGGTCCACCTACAGGGAATTCCCCCTAAGCTCTGAGGTATCTGCTGTATACTGCGATTTGCCCAACTACGCCCTGGTGATTCCACTTGGGAGAAAACTTTACACGCCAATCCACGGTACCGGACGACCCGACTGGTTCCCCTTCTTTCTGCTGCCTCTATCCCCCTTAACAACCAGGGACTTAGAAGCCGTTAACCAGCTGTAATACTGCCTTCAATTGGCCAGCCAATTGCGAAAGCACTTAGGGCCCTCGTGTCTCTATTCATCGTTGAAAGGAAAAGACTGTGATTCAGCTTTGGTCTTCGAGGCTAGCGTCGTACCTTGTTGCAACTGCGTTCATATTCACGCTCGCGCTCTGCTTGTCGGGAGCTATCGCTGCATCTTCAATTCCGGCCGGCTGGACCTGCACTGGCAGTTGCGGTTCCAGTGGTGCGGACGGAGTCGTACCACTTTCGCCGGCGGGTAATCCTGCCTACGAATGGATTTCAACAAACGGGGGCATATTCGGTGTGGGAGCGCTCACCGGCGTTTCCGGTGTCGGGGGACGGGGCAGCTCCACCAACGGCTCGACGCTCAAGACGATTACGTTTTCGGCAGCCGCTGGAAGCTTGTTGAACTTCGAGTTCAACTACACAACCACGGATGGCGCCTTTGTCGGCGACTACGCCTGGGCGGAACTATTTAATTCGGTGAACGCCCCGGTGGCGCTGCTTGCCACGGCACGCACGACCTCCGGTGGAAACACGATTCCCGGAGCTAATATGCCGGCACCGGCAGCCACGCTAACTCCTTCGATGGTCGCCATCCGGCCTGGCCTCACGATGTGGTCGCCTTTGGGTTCATCTTCGGGAGCCTGCTTCAACGGCGTGACTTCTGGTTGCGGCACCACCGGCTGGGTGAATTCCAGCTTCACGATTGGAACCGCCGGCAGCTACTTCCTGCTGTTCGGCGTCACCAACTGGAACGATGAACTTTTTGACTCTGGCTTGGCCATCGACGCAGTAACCGTCGACGGCAAACCAATAATCGCCAGCACTCCGGAGCCGGCGAGCCTGCTTCTTCTTGGCATTGGCGCTGTGCCGCTGCTGCTGAAGCGTCGCCGCTCTTAGCGCTTGACTAAGGAAGAAGGCCACTTCCGCGCCATTCCCCGGGGACGTGGCCTTTTTTTGCGCAGGGTTAGTTGAGCGCGCCTACAGAATCTTGTGCATGAATCAGAACTGCGGCTTCGTGGCGGCTGTCTGCCTTTAGTTGCCTCATCACACGCGCGATATGGTTCTTCACCGTAAATTCAGAGAGATTCAATTTGCCGGCGATCTCCTTGTTTGTCATTCCCTGGGCCACCAGTGACATCAACTGGCGCTGCCGGTAGGTGAGTCCCAGCCTCATCGCAGGCGCTTTTTCGGGGCGCTCGCGTAGAGGTTTCTTCTCGCGGGCAACATGCTCAAATAGCAGGCTGCACAACTTCGCAGGACACACAGCCTCCCCTTCCGCAACTCGGCGCACCGCGGTAACAATCTCCTCGGAGGATGCATCCTTCAGCAAATAGCCGCGCGCCCCGTTTCGTATCGCACACAAGAAACATTCCGGATCGTCGTCCATACCAAAAAAAACCGCTTTCGGAAATTGCTCATGTGGAGCCGGAAGGTCTCCCAAATCCTTTGCGCATCCCGCCTTCAAAGAATCCATCAGCAGAACATCGAAGCGCTCTTCGCTAGATTCCTTCAGGCTGTCCGCGGAAAATTCCTTGGCAACTACGGTGATTCCCGGTTTCTTCTGGAACAAGCGCGCCATGGTTTCTCGCAAGATCCGGTTCTGCACCACCAGACACACGCGGATAGAACCCTTGGCTTGGTCCCGAAACTTCACATCAATCCCAGTGTCTTTACCGGTCACAAATCATCCCCCAATGGCCTGCCACTGGCACGGTTCAATTTCTTTACGTTGACCCCAGCCCCCCGGTCTGTACCACAATTCATGTAAATCTAGACGCACATATCCCTGATTTCGTTTCCAAGCCAGGATGCAGCGTGAATCGAAAAGGGATGCAGCATCCGTTTACGCAATTAGCCTCCCGATGCTTCTGTCTAACCTGAACCCTACCTGACAAGAAAAGTCTCGCACAAACACACATTAATCTGCCGCGGCTCGGAATTGCCCGCCACGTAATAGTCACGTCCTCGTTTACTTGTCTTTATTCTTACGCCGTCGTTGATGGCGTCTCTTCGGTGGCCGCCGGAGCTGGCGGCGTGGCTAACGCCGCCAGCCGCGCGGAAAGCACTTCTGCAAGCAGATCAATCACTTTTTTTGCCGCGCTACCATCCGGATCCTTTTCCGGATTGTATTGCGCGATGTCCAGCCCCAACAGGTTTTTGTGTCTGGCAAATTCGGTGAGGGCCGTTTGCGTCTCGGCGAACGAAAGTCCGCCGCTGCCCGGCACACTCGTGGCAGGAAATTCTTCCTGCGTGATCACGTCCAGGTCTAGATGCAACACGAATTCGCGTGTGTCCGCGTGCAATTGTGCAATGGCGTTGCTCGCTGCTTTTTCCGCGCCCATGGACTGTATGTCCGCCGCCAGGATATGACGCATGGGCGAGTGCGCCAAAAATTCCTGTTCCGGTGGATCGATGCGATGCAATCCAAAAATAAGGGTATCGGGCTCGCGAACCAGAGGCGGCTCGCCCCAGAAACGCACAAGCTCTGGCGAGCCACGACCGATAATACTCGCCAGCACCATGCCATCGAGCCGTCCCGAAGGCGTGCTGGCCGGTGTATTCAAATCCGCGTCGCGATCAAACCACAGCAGATTCACGTGGCGATAGTAACGCCTCGATCCAGTCAACAATCCGATGCTTTGCGCGCAGTCTCCCCCCAGCAGCAACACTAGCGCCCCGGACTTTACAGCCAACTCTGCGCGTGGTTTCAGGTCATTCAGCAACGCCACAATTTGCGGTAAGTTTCGCGCGCGCTTGTGTTCATCATCGTCGGCGAACAGGCGTGGCGCGCAATCTCCATAGTCTGTCACTTCATATCCGATGGACTGAAGTTTTTCGATGATACCTGCGGCGCGAAGGGCCGCAGGTGCTTTCTCGGTTCCTGGAAGAAATCCAGCAGCGCTTGAGGGTGCGCCGATTAAGGCAAGCTTATTCGGCTGACGGACGATTTTGACCGCCAAGGTACGCTCCTTTTCCTGCCGTCGGTAATTGCCGGGTTACAGCGAGTCCAGCCGGTTCGATTCCCTGCCCGGCAAAGTAATCTTTCGCTTTCGGTCGCCCCAGACTTATCGTCGCGGAGCGGGAGCGATGGTCGCTAGTTCCGGAGGCAGTGTGAAGCGCACGTCCTCGCGGATCAAGTCGAGATCCCGTTGATCGGTAAACCCGAACTGTGCCAGCCGTTCGCTCACTTGTTCCACCAGCACTTCCGGGGCAGACGCGCCGGCCGTCAGGCCGACGCTCTTCACGCCCTCCAGCCACTGCGGATCGATGTCCTCAGCGGAATCGATCAACTGTGCTTCACGATTCAAGCGCTTCGCCAATTCCACCAAGCGGTTGGAGTTCGAACTGTTCTGCGATCCCACCACCAAGATGAGGTCGACATCCTTGGCCACCTGTTCCACCGCTTCCTGCCGGTTCTGCGTCGCGTAACAAATATCGTCGCTGGCAGGACCGATGATCTTGGGAAACTTCTGCCGCAGACGCCCCACGATTTCCTGCGTATCGTACAGGCTGAGTGTCGTCTGCGTCAGAAACGCCAGCTTGTCGGGATCTTCAACCTGCAAAGCGTCGACCGCTTCCACGGAATCCACCACCAAGGTGCGATCCGGTGCTTCACCGGAAGTGCCCACGATTTCCTGGTGGTCCCGGTGGCCGATCAGAATGATGGTGCGCTTCTCTCGCGCAAACTTCAGCGCCTCCAGGTGGACCTTCGTCACCAGCGGGCAGGTGGCATCAATTACGCGCAGTTGGCGTTCTTTCGCTTCCCCGCGCACCGTAGGCGGCACGCCGTGAGCGCTGAACACCAGCACCGCTCCGTGGGGAACCTCGGAAATCGCCTCCACGAAGATGGCCCCGCGCCGGCGCAGTTGTTCCACCACGTACGTGTTGTGCACGATTTCGTGATGCACGTACACCGGGGCGCCATACGCCTCAAGTGCCAGTTCTACTATGTCTACCGCGCGAACCACACCCGCGCAAAAGCCCCGGGGACGTACGCGAAGCAGGATTTTAGCTCCAGTTTGTGTCGCCATCTTGTTCCTAAGCTGCTGAATTTTCAAAATACTATCATACCAAAGCCATCATTCCTGTGCATGCACGCTCTGTTTGAGCAAAGTCATAGGTCCTACTGGCATTTGGGACAGTTCCCAGCGCCCGCCTTCAGGGTTAAAATAGACTTATTCGAGCGGAAGGTATCTCTATCTATGGCCGAAGGACAAAACCGCCGCCGCAGTGAACGCGTGATGCTGCGCATGTCCGTGATTGTGCTCGCGGAAGACGAGGAACGGCACCAAATGCAGGTGCAGGCCTACACCCAAGTGGTCAATGCACATGGCGGCCTGCTGCAGATGAAATCGCACATCCATGTCGGCCAGTCCTTTCTTCTGACAAACCCCCGCAGCGGCGCGGAAATGAGCTGCCGCGTGTTACGCATCGAAGATTCCGGCCTGGATCTCTATAATATTGCGTTCGAATTTGACCGCCCCGCTCCAAATTTCTGGCCGGTCGTCTTTCCCCCAGCGGATTGGGCCGTTCCCGCAGCAAGGTAAATATCCCCAAAATAGGCGAACTTTTTCGCCGCGCCCGTGTTTCCTATGGTGTGGAGGTACGTCACGTGGACTTGGCAAAACGCTGTTCAACGGGGGCACTATTCGCCGGCATCTTACTGGGCGGATTGGTTCTGGGTGGCTGCGACGACAACGTCGAGGTGATTCGCGATCCCGACATTCATATGACCAAAGGCATGACCTGGGCCTGGCGCCCGATGGGAACGCCGGCGCAAACCGGTAGACCTGTGGTTTCGCGCGACGTGATCGCGAATCCTGCTCCGGCGCCTCCCCCTGCGCAACACCTGGAAAGCAACCGCGACTGGAATACCGAGGCGAATCGCAATCGGCTGAAAGAGGCCATTGAAAATACCCTGAAATCCAAAGGGCTGGTGCAGGTGCACGATCCGGCCACTGCGGATTTGCTTGTGGATTATCACGTTGCCGTGAAAACGCGCAATGCGGCGGTGCAGACCGTCTACCCCGGATGGGGTTGGGGTTGGGGCTGGGGTTGGGGTCCGCCCGAAGTGGAATTCCAGAACGTGCGCATCAGCGAAGGAACCTTCGTGATCGATCTGGCGCTGCGCAATCCAAAAAAGCTGGCGTACCGCGCCATCAGCCACAAATCCATGAGCAACAAAACCACGATTTCGCCGTACCAGGCGCAGGAGGCCGTCAACCATTTACTGAAGTCTCTCAAACCTTCATAGGGAGTTTGAGAACCACGCAGGGGAGGCACCGGGGGTCGCTTCTGAGGTGCCGAGCACAATCACCGGGCGTCGCGCTCTTCACTGGCACATTTCGAAGCTGGATCTTGCGTGGCATGTCCTAACCATGAACACACGCTAAGCGCATGTCAACACCACGACTGGAATACCGAGGCGGATTTGCGACTACTGAAGCCTGTCAGGCGGCAAGAGCATATGATTAATAGGATAAAGGACCTATTAAATGAAGCTGTCCTTCCGACGGTGGACGTTCCCCCAGGGTTTTGCGCGCATCTTGATTTTCTTTGGCGTCCCTGCCCTGTGCTTAGAATTCATAGACATACCCAGATCCGCGTGGGGCACGGTGCTAGTCTTGGTGGTGCCCGCGACGATCGCGGCACTGTTTGTCGCCACTATAATTGAGCAAGTTCGCATTTCGCAGAAAGTGAAGAAGCAGGGCTGACCACGTTCACGGCAGGTGGCCCAGAGAATTCTGACGGTGGTTCATGAGGCGCCACAGGCGTATATCATTCAGTTAAGACCCTTGTTGAAGGCGATGTACCTGTGGGTGCCGCACCGTTATTTTGTCGACCAGCCGCCAGGCGCAGGAAGCCGTCAGCTATTTGCTGAAGGTGCTGAAGGCGAATTAACGATCGCCAACCCTCCTGCTGAAGGTTAACTAGATCTTGACGAAGATTTTTCTCCTCCACAGGATGTACAGGAGCAACCAGCAGAACAGAAGCGCCGCCAGCGAGTACAGCAGTGAGGCGTTCGCCGTGCTGAGGCCGAACGACTCGAGATGAGCTTGTGCGCCCTCATGCCAATTCATCGCGGCCCCGCTCGGACCCTTCGCCGTGAATGTGTACGCGGGGCCATAGACCAGAGAATCGGCAACAAATCCTGCGATTGGATTCATTCCGAAAACCAGAAAGGGCATGGTCCACGCCCCGCGCCATTTTTTCGCCTCGACGATCCAATAGAGGAAGGCCAGGAAAATCAGCGACGCGCCAGCCATCAACAGCACGAACGAACTCGTCCAAAGATGCTTGTTGATGGGAAACCAGACGTCCCACAGTTTTCCCGCGCCCAGCAACGCGCAGCCGACAACCAGCATGCCAGCGATAGTCGTGCCGGGAGTCTTGCGCGAACGCAGCCAGTGACCGGTCAACACGCCCATCAAGCAACTGGCAATGGCGGGAACGGTGTGGAGAAGGCCCTCGGGATCGCTGGTGCCGTCATAGAGATGCCCCATGAACAGTTTGCGGTCCAGCCACGCGGGAAGATTTGCCACTGGATCCAGGAAAAGAACGTCTCGTCCAGGCATGCCATAACCCGGAACTGGCACAAAACGCAGCAGCGCCCAATACCCCAGCAAACAGGCGAGCAACAGCAGAATTTTTATGCGAGTTCCCGCCCAAAGCTGCAGAATCGCGCAAACGAAATAACAAAGAGCGATGCGCTGCAGGACGCCTTCGAATCTCCACGTGTGCATATCCAGGCCGATGATCGGCGACGCGTTCACCAGCACCCCGATGGCGATCAGAATTAGCGTGCGTTTAAACGCGTGCAGCAAGATGCGCCCACGCGATTCGCCGCGTTCAAGGCGCGCGGAAAACGAGTACACCATCGATATCCCCACGAGAAACAGAAAGGATGGAAAAATGAAATCGGCAGGCGTCCAGCCATTCCATTTTGCGTGCATGATCGGCCAGTAGGCATGTTCGTCGCTGCCGGGATTGTCCACCACGATCATCCCCGCGACCATCAAGCCTCGGTAGATGTCCAGCGACATCAGGCGCTCGGAAATGGCATTAGGAATAGTGCGCCCTGGAGAAGATGGCATGCGGGGAATATATCGACAGCGTCAGAAAAAAGATAGCAATTTGCACTTCGCGACAACCTGATCAAAGATAGTGCGATTCTCTCTACGCACAGGAAAATCGCGCGGCTATTTTCGCGAATCTTCGATCACTTCTGCGGAAACAGGCCTTGTGGCCCGGACCCTTTCGATCGCCGCGAACAATTCGTTCGGGCGGACCGGCTTGGTGCTGTACGCATCCATGCCAGCCGAGAGGCATCGCTCGCGATCTTCCTTCATAGCGTCGACCGTCAATGCCACGATCGGGACATGCCTTCCCGTTGATGCTGCTCTTTTGCGAATCGTCGCGGTGGCCTCGAAACCGTTCACCTCGGGCATTTGAATGTCCATCAGAATCACGTCGAATTCTTCCTTCTGCGCGGCCATCAATGCTTCGTTGGGCCGGCGGTCCCGTAGACGATGGGAAAAAGCAGTGTGGTCAGCACGAGACCGGTGTCCGCGAACCCTTGGTGATAGTTGATGATTCCGGACAGATGGGAACTGCGACCTAACACGGGAAGGATTTCAGGACCCAGTCCCATGAGCAGTACAAATCCGACCGGAGGATACCTGGCGCTGATATTTGGCCATATCTGCGGGAACACCGCAGATCGGTCCAGGAGAATGTACACAAGCAGACACACGAGGCAGACCAGTTCCGGATTTCGGGGGCCAACGAATGCAGGTAGGCGCTCGAACCTAAACGGGAGGGGCGATCTTTGTGGTGCTTTTCCTGAGGGAGCGAGAGCTCCACTCAATAAATCCGGCGAAAATATCGAGTGGCTGCCGATCCCGCCTTACTTAAAACTGACAACTGAAGACTTATAACGGTTACAGCTGCCCTTGCTTCCTCTTCAGTGCCAGACGCAGGTCCAGGTTGTTGATCAGCCGGTGAAGATAGTTGGCGTGGACGCCCAGGATCTTGGCAGCTTGCGTAAAACTACCCTCGGCCTGGTCCAGGGCCCCCATGATCAGCTGCTTTTTCAAGTTACGGATCGCGTCGTGGTACTTCGTGGGTGTCTCGCTGCTGCCGGGTGAAGATGTCTCCAGCAACGGTTCCGGCAAATCCTCCGGCAGAATCAGATCCGACGAGCCAATGACCACAGCGCGCTCCATGGCGTTTTCAAGTTCCCGCACATTTCCCGGCCATGCATAGCCCTGCAGACTGGCGCGCGCGGCGGGCGAGATTCCTTTCACTACGCGGTTGCACCTTTTGGCATAGCGCGCGGCGAAGTATTCGGCCAGCACGGGAATATCTTCGGCGTGTTCCCTCAGCGGCGGAAGCACCAGCGAAATAACATTCAGCCTGTGGAACAAATCCGCGCGGAATTTCCCTTCCTTCACCTCTTTCTGCAGATCTTTATTCGTGGCGGCCAAAAAACGAACATTGATCTTGATCGACCGGGTTCCACCTACGCGCGTAAATTCACGTTCCTGAAGCACGCGAAGAAGTTTGGCCTGCAGAATCGGCGACAGTTCTCCAATCTCATCGAGGAACAAGCTGCCACCCTCGGCGACTTCGATCATGCCCTTCTTTTGCGCAATGGCGCTGGTGAACGCGCCTTTTTCATGGCCAAACAGCTCGCTTTCCAGAAGAGTTTCCGTGAGAGCCGCGCAATTCAAAGCCACGAATGGATGGCATTTGCGATTGCTGTTGTTGTGAATCGCGCGAGCGGCGAGTTCTTTGCCCGTTCCGCTTTCGCCGCAGATCAGCACGGTGGCATCGCTGGGAGCCACACGCTCAATGAACTGGTAAACGTCGCACATGCGGGCGCTGCGTCCCACCATGTCGTGCTCCAGGCTGGCTTGGGCGCGCAGTTGCTGATTCTCAATGCCCAGTGATTCGAATTGCCGCGCGTTTTCGATGGCAATGGCTGCCAGCCCGGCAATCGCAGAAGCAAACTGCAAATCATCTTCGGTAAACGGCGCTGACGGATTGGTTGAATCCAGATAAATGATCCCGATGGGCGAATGGGCGGCGACCAGCGGTACGCAAAGGACGGACGCGGCGCGGATTGGTTCGCTGGTCGCAGCCACCAAAGGAGCTTCGCCTCCCGCGCGTGGAGTATCGAGCAGGAACACTCGCTCTTCGATCACTTTGCGCAGCAGCGCCTGGCTGACATGCACGGGCTGGTCAGGTCCGGCAGCACGATCCCAAGCCACATGCGACAAAATTTCCAGCGAACAATCCTTGACCAGGATCACGGCGCCTCGTTCCGCCGGAATCACATCGAAAATCATTCCTAGGAGTGCCCATTGCAGCGATTCCACGTCGCGAATCGAGCCGATGGCTGTGCTGATTCGCAGCAGCGCACTCAAATTCCGTGACCGCCGTTCGGACTGGGGCAAGGCCGCTAACGATTCCGGATTGAGGTACAAAAGCCCTTCCCGGTGGATTTGCTGGAGGGGTGGCTTTTCGGCCAACTCGTCGTCCAGCTGCAACGGGTTGGAAATTGCCCGCGAAACATCGGTCTGGAACAAAAACACTGAATCTCCGATAGCAATCTGATCACCGGAATCGAGCTCACGCTGTTTCACGGGCATGCCGTTGACGAACGTGCCTGCCGAGCTCTCCAGGTCCGTCAGTATGAATCGCCCATTCTCCACCGTGATCTGACAGTGCTGCGGTGAGACCGCAGCGTCTTGCAGACGAATTGCACTGGAGGAAGCGCTGCCGATGCAGACTGTGACTTCCAGCGAAAATTCAGTTTTCCGCAACGGGCCACTCAAGGCCAGAAGCTTGGGCTGCACAGCGGGTCCTTTCATGCAACGTCTCCAGCGATACGACACACGTCGCTGGCGGCAAGATTCTAGCCGCAAGTCGCGGCCAGTACCAGCGGAACTATCTGAAAGGATAGTGCGACTATACGATCGGAACGTATCACCCGATCTTCGCGGCTTGCGCCAGCCATGTGCGCCGACTCTCCTTTAACCCGTATGTATTCATTGGGTTAGCGTGATCCCACCAAAAGCCAAATCTTTTTTGGACTCCAACACTCCAATTTCAATGCCACTCACCACCAGGCGAATATCCGAATGGATAGAGATGGCTTCTCGTTCTTTCCGACGTTGTCGCTGCCGGAGATTCTAAAATCGTCACCAAGTTGCTTGGAATCAATGAACTGCCTAGCCCAATCACTCGGGCCTCGCGAACGAGTTCATTTGGCATGCGAGGTGCTTTTCTGAAGTGCGTCCAGCGAAAAACAAAAAAGGGGAGAGGTGGTTTATGAAGTTCAGAAACATTATTCGGATGCAAGTGATGACCTTGGCGGGCTTGGGAGTAGCGATGTTGTTCGCCGGCTCCGCGTATGCGCAGCAGGAGATGGACCCAACTCCGTTTGCCGATGGCCCTTACGTGGAGCGGATGGCCCAGCCTGGGCCGGGCGCGTTCGCCGCGATCCCTTCGACGGCGGTTATGACCCCAAGCGATGCTCAGCACGCGTCTGTCGCCATAGCGTCTCCTTCTCAGGTCGAGACCGCTGCGGTCTGGACGCCGCTTGATGACTTGAGCCTGTCAGCACTGTTTATTTGCGCGGCCTGCATTCTGCTGTACGAAATTTCGCAAGCGAGGCGCATAACGCGGAATGTCGCCGCAAACGAAGCTGCGTATCTGCCACGTCGCGTGTCGATGTTGAGCTAACCCAGCACTCCGAGGAACGCTCCGGGAGAAGCGGCTCGCCGCGGCTCCCGGAGTGGTTTTTTTGTTGGGTGTTTGGCAACGGTCGCGCAAGGCTGATATCTTCGGGGAATGCTCCTACAAAACAAAGTGGCATTGATTACCGGTTCGGGCCGCGGCATTGGCCGCGCCATGGCAAAGCTGTTCGCGCAGCAAGGCGCCCGAGTCTTTCTTACCGCGCGAACGGAAGCGGAACTCGCCGAGACAACGAAGGAAATCGTCTCCGCTGGTGGCCAGGCTGCTTATCTGGCGGCGGATCTGACCCGTGAAACGTATTGCGCACGCGTCGTCGCCGCCGCACGAGAGAAGTTCACGCGCATCGACACCCTGGTGAATAACGCCGGGCACTATGGCCCTGTCGTCCCGGTGGAGGATTATCCTCTCGAGGAATTCGACAAGGTGATTGCGGTGCACCTCCGATCAGCATTTGTGCTCAGCAAACTCGTGCTGCCGGAAATGTACGCACGCAAGTCCGGCGTCATCCTGAACATTTCCAGCTTGTCCGCGAAATCGGCGTTTGGATGGGGCTCCGCCTACGCCGCGGCAAAAGCGGGCCTGCTGGGCCTGACGCGCGTGCTGGCCGCGGAAGCGTCGCGGCAAGGCGTGCGAGTAAATGCGCTTTGCCCCGGACCGGTGACGGAAACGGTGATGTCGAAGGAACTAGGAAAAACTTTGGCGGAAAAGTTGGGCATCAGCCCCGAAGAGCAGCTGAAGGGATTTCTCAATTCGATTCTGCAGGGACGCGGCCAGACGGCCATGGAGATCGCCCAAGCCGCGCTGTTTCTGTGTTCCGACATGTCGAGCGCCATGGTAGGCCAGTCCATCAACGTCGACGGCGGCGCCGCATTCTTCTGAGTGAAAGCGACCAAGAAACAGACTTCGCACTCATGAAACCAACTGCCCTCGTCGTATCGTTGATTACGTTGCTGCTGTTTGAAGTATTCCTTTGTACTGGGTTTCTACCATTTGAGTGGCAGGGTGCGATCGACAGAACGCTTCCGAAGATGCACGGCGATCAGACATCCATCACCCATCCTAGTTTGGATCGAGAAATTGAAGAGGCATTGCGCGAAGATATCAGGCTGCGGCTCGGCTTATACATGGTGATTGTGTTGCTCTTGATCATCAACACGCTGCTGATTCGCCTAGTCTGGCGCCGGCTACGAGGGCGGGGAACCGTTAGTGCAGGTCGTTCTTGAATACTGCACCAGACTTCATCACGAATTTTACGCGCTGCAGTTCGGTGATGTCTTTCAGCGGATCGCCGGACACGGCCACAAGGTCCGCCCACTTCCCCGCTTCGACGGTCCCCATCTTGTCGCTCCATCCCAGCAATTCGGCGGCTGCCGTGGTGGCGGTGCGGATCGCTTGCATCGGCTTCATGCCGTAAGAAACGTAATACTCGAATTCCTTGGCCTCGTTCGGCCCCTTCCAGTCGAAGCCCCCCGCGTCTGTGCCCAACACGATCTTCACGCCTTTCTTCAACGCCAACTGGAACGCGGCTTTTTCGGTATCCACCATCTTCGGCCAATTCCCGCCGCGGCCGGGCGCCACTGCGGCTCCCACCATGATCGTCGGAACCCAATAGATCCCCCGCCGAACCATTTCGTCGATCTCCGTCTCGCTGAGCCCATCGCCGTGCTCAATGGAATCGACACCAGCCTTCAGTGCCGCGGCGATTCCATCGCTGCCAATCGCGTGCGCGGCGACTTTGTGCCCCAGCCGGTGCGTTTCGTCCACGATGGCTTTGGCTTCCTCGTCGGTGAAGTTCACGTGGCTGTGCAGCACGCCATCCGGCGCATAAAAATAGCCGTGGTCGGAGTAATACTTGATCCAGTCCGCCCCATACATCACCTGTTCGCGCACCACCTTCCGCGCTTCTTCCACTCCATCGACATACTGAACTCCCTTAGGCACCTTCAGTTCCCAGGAATAGCCCAGCAGCGGATACATGCCCGTCGGCGTCATCGCTCGCGTGGAAACTTGCATGTGCGGCCCAGGAACCTCACCTTTGTCGATCGCGGTTTTCACGTCCACATCGGCATACATCGCGCCCTCTGTCTCCAAATCGCGAAGTACCGTGAAGCCATGCGAGAGCGCAATCTGCGCGTTGCGGGCACCCAAAATCGCCCGGTAGGGGATGGACTGCTTCAGCAGTTGCTCGTCGTAATCCGCCGCCGTAACGTCTCCTTGCAGCAACACGTGGGTGTGCGCATCTACCAAGCCCGGCAGCACGGTGGCTCTCGAGAGATCAATCACCTCCACGCCCGCAGGGGCATTGCCGCCGGCGGTGACGCTGACAATCTTTTCGCCTTCGATCAAGATCAGGGCATTCGCGATGGGCGTCTCGCTCTTGCCATCAATCAACCGGCCGGCGCGAATCGCGATGTGTTTCGCGGACGGTGTGGCAGTCTGTTGCGCATAGGACGTCCCCACCACCAGGAATAGACCAGCTGCAGTCAGACCAATACCCGTGCGGCGCCGTTCCTTCATGGTTTCCTCCAGGAAGCCGCACAGCGTAACAAGTAATGGCGGGAAAGGAAAGAAAAAGGCCAGCCGCTCTCTCAGGACGACTGGCCCATTCTTTTTTCCGGACTCAAGACTCACTGAACTGTAAGCCCTGAATCCGTATGCTCAGGCAAAACTCCAAAACTAGATCGTCAGTGCGCCGGCTCCGAACCCGGTCGACGCAGCGGTCGGCGTACCCATTCTTCGGAAACGGTCGTTGCTCGGCGCGCCGCCAGAACCCAAGAATTCTGGCTCGCGGCCAGCCGTGCCACTCCGGATTCCCAGCCCTTCTGGGCCAGGTACAGGGAAGCCAAGCAAACCGCGATTCCCGCAAAGCCAAGCGCGAACAGCGCAAACGCCGCCAAAAGCTCGCGCACAAAATAGAGTTGCGGGGCCGCTATCACACCCAGTAATACCCACATCCACTTGCGCCAGCTGTCTTTGGCTCTGTTTGCCATTTGCTCCCCTTCGCGTGACCAGGCCGGTGTGGCGGTACAGGCTTTGCTTCTATTTGGATGCGCGGCCCTGTCCAAAAGACCGGTGCATCTGACCTGTCCTATTAGACAGGATAGGTGGGGTGATGGCTATGGTACAGAGGCATCAAAATTGGGGGCAAACTCGGCGTATAGTACCGGCGATTGCGAAACGGAACCAATTTATCTTATTGTTTCTAAAAGCTATATTTGAGTGTCGGGAACGGCTGTGACTTTCGCTGTTTGTTCGTACTACCGCCCTGTGGAAAAACCTGTACTTCGGTACAGGTTTTGGACGGGGACCAATGCGGATGTTTAAACAGCAGTCAGTAAGTCCAATTCGTCTAAGGGGACAGAAGTGCCTGCGGCTTAGTTGCCCTTCAACACGTAGCCCGCATCGAAGGGCAGTTTGCCGTCAACCCGCAGCACCTTCACGCCACTGTTGATGGAATAGACGTCTACCAAGCCGACGGCACCAGGAATAGCTCCGACAGCACGAAACAGCTCTTCATCACTGTCGACGATTACCACAACTTTCCGCGTCTCATTGAGTTTTGCCAGCAACGGCTTCACGTCCAGGCCTTCCACGCCGAACAGCTTTTCTATGGCGTAGCGCATATCCGCGGAGTCTGGATCGTGAATCACCAGGGTGAAGGGTTTGCCGTCGGGCCACTGTTTTTGCGTGCCTTTGCAGAGCTTCGCGAGATCGGCCATGGGAACGTCTCGCAGTTTGCTTGCCGCTGATGTCACCACGGCCCAATTCTTCAAAGCTGAGAAAACAGGGGCGGCGTAGCAGAACAATAGGCACACAACGAGGGCCAACTGAAGCGATTGGCGAGAACGAAGGTCGTTCATAGTTCAAAAACCTTTCAGGCGGATATCCCCAGTTTCAGGAATGGGGACGGCGCGTACAAGCGCGGGTTCAAGGCAGTGTGCCCAACCAGACGATGACAACCACGATCATCGCGGCCGCCGCCTCCCCACTTGGCAAATGCGCACAACTGGCCATTGGTCCAGTATCCGGCCAGTGAGGCAACCGCTAATTTGGTGCCGTACGCGCCACGTGACTGAAACCCGAGTGTGGAGTTGATCGCTCATGAAACCGAATGTGCTTCGCTGCCTTCCCTTCCTCTGCTTGTGCTTGATTCCCGCAGGCACCCTGGCGCAACAAACCGCCCATGTTGCTCCAGCCAAGACGACGGCGGCAAAGCCTGCCGTCAAGGTTGCTCCCGGCACGCAATTCTTCTTTGGCACCCTAGCGATTTCAACAAAATCCAAGGATGCGAGAGAGAACCTGGAGATGGCCCTGGACCAGTACGAAAACGCGGGCTTCGACCAAGCCATGATGCACGCGGAAATGGCCACGAACGCAGACCCGAAGTTCGCCCTCGCCTATGCTGTATGGGCGTTCGCGGCACGGCGCAGCGCTCCTGCACCGGAAGTGCTTGCCAAGGCGAAAGCGCTGGCCACCCAGTGCACGCACGATGAATGCCTGCTGATCAGCTTTTTGAACGGAGTTCAGGACGCCAACGTCTTGCCGGCAATTTCGGCGATGAACGATCTTCTGGCGCGCCGCCCCCAGGATAAGCACGTCCTGTACCTTGCAGGAGAGTGGCTCTTTTTCCAGGGCGATTACCAACGCGCCATGCAGATCTGGTCGAAGTCCCTCGAACTTGATCCGGACTTTCCTCCGGCACTGAATATGATGGGCTACTCCTATGTGGAATCCGGCGACCCCGATCCCAAGAAAGCGATTGGTTACCTGAAACACTACGCCGCCGTGCTTCCGAACGAAGCGAACCCTCAGGATTCGCTGGGCGAAGTACTGCGCATGGCGGGGGACGATTCCGGCTCGCTGGCACATTACTCTGAAGCGCTACGCATTTCGCCGACCTACATTACTTCGCAATACGGACGCGGAGACACTTACACATTGATGGGTAATTTCATTCAGGCACGCCAGGAATACGAGACGGCCCTGAAAATGGCAACCACGGCGCATGATCGTTTGCATATTGAATTTCAGAAAGCGCTGGTGAATTTCTGGGATAGCGACCCAAAGACCGGTCGTACGGAACTTGCGCGTCTGTCCGAAAAGGCCGCCGCCGACAAAGACTGGGTAGCGCAGTTCGAAATCGACTACGCACGCGCACTGCTCGCGCCAGGCGCGGAAAGCCAGCGCCAGCTCCTGACCTCGCTGGAAACGCAATTTCTTGGGCCCGTTCCCGGCATGCTGGATTCCGACCGCAATTCCGCGTTGGCCGATGTGTTGCGCGAAGAAGTGCGCCTGGCTGTAGAAACCAATCAAAAGGACGCCGCCGCTGGCGCCTTAGACCGCCTGGCACACTTGTCTGAGAGTTCTCGCGACATGCTGGTCGAGAACGTCTATGAATCGGCTCGCGGTTATGTCTCCTTTGCAGGCGGGGATTTTACCAAAGCCGCCCAGCACTTTTCCGCGGACCTGCACTGTCCCCTGGTTGTGCGGGAATTCGCCGCGGTACAGGAAAAACTGGGCAACGCCAAAGGCCTCGAAGAAGCACAGACGCGTTTGAAATATTTGCGGACACCAACGGCGGAGTGGTACGCAGCCAGCCACAACCAGGGATTGCGCGCGCAAAACGTTGCGCCGTGAATGGAGTTTGCGTCTAAATACGCATCGCGCTCCGGCAAAGATTTCTTCCTTTGCCGGGGCGCGATTCCTTTTCGTGCGATACCTCAGGCCTTTTTCAGCAGGCGCGTGATCCACACTAAAATCACCGCCCCTATGAACGCGACGATGATCGAGCCGATCATTCCCCCTCCAGGCCAGATGCCCAGCATCCGGAAAATCCATCCGCCAAGTATGCCGCCTAGTATTCCCAGAATGATGTCCACCATCACTCCGTAGCCGCCACCCTTCATTACTTGCCCGGCCAGCCAGCCCGCTATCAAGCCCACCACGATCCAAGCAAGAAAACCCATCGCGTAGCCTCCTTGGCTCCCTAAGGGAGCGCAGTCTTGGGCGGGAAATTCGCTATAGTTTGTTCTTCCCCCAGACAACACGCAAGCCCGTCGAGAGCAGTAGGTCGTTGCTCTTCAGGCCGAACGGCGGATTGCTCAAATAGCCGTCTGTGAGCGTAACCTGCCAGCTTAACCACTTCTTGATAATCGTCGCGGAAGTGGCGTTTAACTGGTAGCGATACTGGCCAAGATTAGACATGTTCGGATAAAAGACAAAGCGCTCGCTGAGTGTGGTTCGCGTTGCAATCTTTGTGTGCAGTTCTTCGCCCACCAGAATTTCCGCGCTGTTGGTCTGCTGCCCGGGAAAGAAAGTGAGTGGGTTCAGCAGGAAGTATTGCCCGAACGAATCACGGTCGTAGCTGGCCCCGCCAAACACGTCGAAGGCGGTCCGGTCGTTCTTGATGACATGGTAACCCAAACCGCCGCCATAAACCTGGCGAAGGTTCAGGTGTTGCAACTGGTTGGTTTCAAAGTCCGCCAGAGCGAAGAGAAAAAGGCGCGGTCTGACGTTCAAGTCTCCGCGAACGCCGCCGCGAAAATCATTGGCGGTAGTGCGGTTCGGCGGCGTGCTGTTGTCGTTGGCGAAGATATACGTGCTATAGACCGTCAGCTTGTCACGAGGTGTCTCGCGCACCGCCGTCGTGCTCAGCGTGTAAGAGAGCGTGGAGGAGTTGCCGCTGGTCAGCGCCAGACCGGTGTCCAGCAGCCCGCTCCAGAAGTAGTTGAACTTCGGGTGGGCCATCTTTTCCGTCTCGGTGTCGAAGTTCTTCTGCTCCACATCGTTCCGAACCGCTACGATACTGTCCTTGTCCGCGGGGGCCGCCGTGGACTCAGTTCCGGCGACAACGAATTTGCCGTCCGGAGTGCTCACTTTGCCGGAAAGTCGCTGGCCGTCTTTTAGCGTCAGATGCAAATTTTGCGCCGATTCGATGGCGGTGATGGCATCCCATTTGACGGTGACATCGCCCGCGAATTCCGTCTTGAGAAGGAGTATTTTGCCGTCGGCGGAAACGATAGTTCCCGAATAACGATCTCCATTCTTCAAAGTAACCTTATCAACCTCGGCGGCCAGCGCCACCGACGCGAACAACAACACCACCATTCCCAGCAAAAGACTGCGACGCATTTGCGTCCTCCTCGTAAATTTTCGGTCTTGGGCAGTCTGTCTCCAGACTGCACGCGGGCGGGCACAGGGACACTTCCCTAACAACACTGGGTGGTTGGTAGTGTAATGAAAACAGGGAATCCCGGCAAACACCCTGTCGAGCAGCAGGATTCGTGGCCATCCGGTTCCGCAATCCTTTATACTGGACCAACCGTTTCTTCGATCGCAGGGGTGAGCCAGCCACGTGCCGGGAAGACTCGCAGTTCCCGAGCTTCGGATGTGGTCCTTTCCGGGAACTCGGAATCCAATGTGCGTGAGCGGCTCCTGATATCAATTTCTAGGGGGGAAGAGTGAAAAGCAGTCGTCTGGGTGTTTTCTGTGGAGTTCTATATCTGTCCATCCTGTTTCTAGCGGGCTGCAGACCGCAGTCCGCACCGGATAGCCCTTCATCAGCCTCCCGGAACCCTTCGGTTCGTCCCGCCATCGTGTTCATGACCGACTTCGGTGCCGCCAATGATGCGGTGGCCATCTGTAAAGCCGTGATGATCGGCATCGCCCCCGATGCGCGCATCATGGATATCACACATCAAGTCACGCCGTTCTCGATTGAAGAGGGGGCGCGATTCCTCGCGGGTGTCTCGCCGTACTACCCCGCAGGAACGGTCTTCGTTGCGGTTATCGACCCGGGCGTTGGCACTTCGCGCCGCGCCGTGGTCGTGAAGACGAAAAAGGGGCAGTACTTCGTGCTGCCGGATAATGGCCTGGTTTCGCCGGTGGTGGAGCGCGATGGCCTGGACTCCGCTCGCGAAATTACGAATACCAGTTGGATGATCGGTGAAAACGTCTCCTCCACCTTCCATGGACGCGATATTTTCTCGCCGGTGGGCGCCCACCTGGCCGCCGGTTGGGACTTCACTCTGGTCGGTCCGGTCGTTCCTCAACTGGTGCACCTCACGTCCAAAGTTTCCAACACCACCGATAAGGGCATCGACGGCGACCTGATCGGCCTTGACGATCCTTTCGGTTCCGTCATCACCGATATTCCCGCCGAAGAGTTCAAGACCCTGGGCTACAAAATCGGCGATCGCGTTATCGTGCTGCTCGACAAGAAGCCTTTCACCCTCCCATACGTCAAAACCTTTATGGATGTGCCGGTGGGTGACCCTCTCCTTTATGTGGATTCGCGCGGCCGCATGGCCATGGCGCTGAACGAGCGCAATTTTTCACAGGTCAATAAAATCACGCCACCGGGAACAATTTTCATTCCCAAAAAAGGCGTGCCGCTGAAGGGGAAGTGATGCACTCCCGGCTTCAGCAGGGATCCTATTCATAAAGGAACGATCATGAGACTACGAAGTGCCATTTCATTCGCACTGCGGCTCGCCGCAGCCCTGTTCTTGCTCGTCGTCTTATTGGGAACTGTTTCCATCGTGCGGGCACAATCCTTCCGCGGCGGCATTCGCGGCGAGGTCACCGATGCCAAGGATCTTCGCGTCGCCGGCGCCAAGGTCGTTGCGCGGAACCTGGCCACCAGCGAGACGCGCGAAATTACCGCGGATGAGTCCGGCGAATTTCGTTTTGTGGAATTGCCGGCGGGCAGCTACGAAATTTCCGCCATGGCGCCGGGCTTCCAGGAAGTTCATGCGCCGGGGGTTGTGGTGAATGTAGGCGAAGAGACGATAGTCAATCTGCGCCTGGCCAAGGTAAGCGAGAAACAGGAATCCA
>Ga0210409_10001812_pt1 | contig 26786 bp, 22 predicted proteins | sample IncBWH17MmetaG_FD_161649 | JGI IMG/M metagenome (GOLD analysis project Ga0210409, IMG submission 161649) | Forest soil microbial communities from Barre Woods Harvard Forest LTER site, Petersham, Massachusetts, United States - Inc-BW-H-17-M | ecosystem: Environmental > Terrestrial > Soil >...
GGCTGATTTTCCACCGCGTCATTCCGCAATTCATGATTCAAGGCGGCTGCCCGCAAGGAAGCGGGATGGGCGGACCGGGTTACAAATTTGCTGATGAGTTTCATCCGTCGCTGAAGCATTCGAAAGCGGGAAAACTTTCGATGGCCAATAGCGGGCCGGGAACCAATGGGAGCCAGTTCTTTATCACCGTGGCGGCGACGCCGTGGCTGGACAATCGCCACACAATCTTCGGCGAAGTCGTCGAAGGCCAGGACGTGGCGGACAAAATCTCGAACGTGGCGCGAGACTCCAGCGACCGTCCCCGCACGCCAGTGACGCTGCAAAAGGTGCGCATCGAGCGCATCGCGTAAACACCAAGCGTGCGAATGCTTTCGCCAGAAAACCTCCTTCGACTCATAATCGAAGTGATCTTTGCCTTGCTCGGCCTGCTGGTTGTCTGGCTGGGCGTGGCGCGCCGGATTTATGTGGATCGGCACAGCGTTGCCTGGTTGATCCTCAGCGTGGCGCTGATTCTTTGGGGCCTCCGTGCGCTCTACAAGCCAGGCCAATGGTGGGCGCGTTGGCAAAACTGGACGCGCGGGCTCTCGCTCGCGCTTCTCGGTCTCTTGATGCTGGTGATTTCGCGCGTGCCCTTTTCGTGGGTGGGACCGCTGCTGGCGGCTGGTGGCGCAGTGCTGATGTTGCGCGGAATTATCGGCTCAATGCTGATCTTTCGCCCGCGCTAAGCGCGAAAGCAGTTTTTCTCTGTTTTTTCTCTTGAGTAATCGGATTCCCGCCAGCTTCAGCTATAATCCGCGACACAGACAGCCCTTCCAGCGACCGGATTCGGCCCAGGGCAGTCCTTGACACTCATCAAAAGCAAAAAGGAGAGGGCCCATGCTCAAAGAATTCAAAGAATTTGCCATGCGGGGCAACGTCCTTGACCTGGCCGTCGGCGTGATTATCGGCGGGGCCTTCGGGAAGATCATCTCCTCGCTGGTGGAAGACGTGATCATGCCGCCGATCGGGAAGCTGCTCGGCCCCGTGAATTTCTCTGACCTGTTCATCAATCTGAGCGGACAATCCTACGCAACGATCAAGGATGCGAAGGCCGCCAGCGCGGCAACTATCAATTACGGCCTGTTTCTTAACACCGTTATTAGTTTCCTGATCGTGGCTTTTTGCGTCTTTCTTGTGGTCAAGCAGATTAATCGTTTCGCGCCAAAACCAGCTCCTGTTCCGACCACCAAGGATTGCCCGCAATGCGCCATGCCGATTCCTCTCGCCGCGAAGCGATGCGGCCATTGCACGTCGCAACTTGCTTGACGCGGTGTCTCGACGCCAGCGAACTGTTTTTAGTTCTAAGTATTAAGTTGTTAGCAGGAGTTACGGACGGATCGAGATTAGGAAGGCGGCATTTTCGAGGACAAACCAGAAATTAGAATTGGAATAGCGCAAAAGAAGGATCGCCAGTGGTTTCCCATAGCGCGCTCACAACTAAAAACTAAGGACTAACTACTGCTTTCCTCAGCTCTTCGCGTCTTTCTTCTTCTGGTTGGCCTCCAGATGGGCGCGCAGGCGGACGAACACGATGTCCTCGTGTCCTTCGTCCAACTCCTTTTGTACTTCTTCCAGCGCGAAGTGCACCACGTCATGATGGTGCATTTCTTGCGGCGCCAAGGCATCGCTGAATCGCAGCCATAGCCGGTGCAGGAGATTGACCTCATTGGCGGTCAGATTGGGCGCATGCGGCCCGAGGACTTTGTAAACCTTGTCCCCGTTGGGCATGTGAATTTCCAGGTTGAACTGCGGCCGCTGATCGCCCAGTTTTTCCCAGGCGTCACCGATCAGCCGGGCCTGCTCTTCGGTGCTCTCGTGCGTGGAATGCCCCAGCACAATGGTGCTGGATTGCAGGGATGTTGCCGCGCGCAGAATGCCGTCCGAGAGATTGTTGGCAGCGACCACGGCCAGGCGGATGGACTTGCCGCGTTTTTCCGCGAGCGCCAGCGCTTGCGAAAAGAGCTGCTGCTCGATGCTGCCGAAAAGCTGTTCGGCTTCGAGTTCGTACTCGCCCGAGGCGGAGCGGCGCAGCAAGCGCACGTGAAGCACGATGACGTCGCGGCGGCCAGGTTTGACGCGGTCGAGCACATTCCCCAGATGATACAAGGCGTGAAGATTGCTGACGGGCACGAGAATGTTGCCGGGGCGCGCGCCGACGGCCTGGGGAGTCAGCTCGCCTTCCATTTCGAGATGGAACTGGTCCATCTCGACGTGCTTGGTGTTGCCGCGGCGATGATGGGTATAGCGTTCCGAGAGCGTGAAGACGATGAAAAGGACGACGGAAAAGGTAACGCCGGCGATGGTCGCGTCTTTTTTCGTGAAGAGGTTAACGACGGCAATGCCGAGCAGGGTCAGCGTGATCAGGCCGAGACCGAGCGGAATTTCCACGCCAAAAATCGTAAAGTTCAGCGGCACGCGGTACTCGCGATCACCCGGGTGCGTGTAGCGCAGGATGAGCACCGCCAGGCCCTTCATCGCAAAGCTCCAGATCACGCCAAAGGCGTAGAGGTTCGCGAGAAACGTGACGTTGCCGCGGCTGATGATAATGGTGATCACCTGCAGCGCCGCGACCACGTTGATGATGCGATGTGACGTGCCGAATCGCCGGTGCGGCTGGCGGAACCAGTCCGCCAGAACGCCGTCTTCGGAGACGCGGTTGAGCACGCCGTTCGAACCGACAATCGCCGTATTCACCGCGCCCGCGAGAATCATGGTGCCCACGACTACAACGAAACCGTGGAAGACGAGCCTTATCAGAAACGGCCCCTCCAGATTCATGGCCAGGCCGCCGATGAGGTTTTCCAGAAAGTTCTGGCGAATGTTGTCGGGAATAATCATCACCGCGAAAAACGAGACCAGCGAGGTGAACACCAGGCTGTAAATAAAAATAACCAGGCCGGTTTTCTTCAGGTTCGGCAGTTTGGGATGCTCGATTTCGCGGTACACCTGGGCGAGCGATTCTTCGCCGCTCATGGCCAGCACGGAATGGCCCAGACCGATGAAAATGGCAATGATTCCGGCGAAATGCGCGAAGTGCACGCCGTAGAGCCAGCCCATGGCATTGGGCTCAAGCTTCAGGTTTTTCGGATAAGGGAACGGCGGAAGCGCGGGATGCCGCAGCCAGACGGTGTAGATGCACCAGGCGATCAGGATCACGACCATCACGGTGGTGACCTGCATGATGCGCATGGCTTTCTGGCTGGACTCGTGGACGCCCTTGACGTTGTACCACCAGAAATAAATGGTGACGAGAATAGCGAATACGGCGGCACCGGATCCCGGGGAGATGTGCAGATTCAGGTGGACGTAGTCGAATGTTTCGTTGCACAGGCCGACGATATACTGGCCGGCAGAAACGCCGCTGATGGGGCCGGTGAGAATGTAGTCGAACATCAGCGCGGAAACGCTGAACTTGGCAAGCGTTCCGCCCATCGCTTCCTTGACGACGCGATAGACGCCGCCGCGCACGAACATGCTGCAGCTCTCGACATAGATGGCGCGCACGGCGTAGGAGAACAGCATGATGCCGAGGATGAACCAGGGAGCGGCTTTGCCGATGTAGGCTTCGGCTTCGCCGCCGGCGTAGTAGGCGGAAGACGCGAGGTCGTTGAGGACGATCGCCGCGGCGCGCCAAAACGAGATGAAGCTCAGGAGCGCCGTCGTGGCGACAAGAACACGCGGAATTCCGCGGCCACGGCTGCCTGCGGCAGCGGGGCTATTGGGAGTGCTGCTCATGTCTGGGTTTCGCTAAGTTGCAGGTTGAAATGCTCGCATTTTTGCGGCTCTAAGTCTAGCCAAGCGCCCCGCGAATTGCTGAATTGGTCTAGGTTTCCGGAGTGCGGAAGGCTTTAGCGCATTCAGCGCAGGGGCAGATGATGCGGAAATAGTCGTAGCTGTAAATACCGGTGGAATGGCCGTCGGAGAAGCTGAGCTGAATCGCGTAGCTGCCGATCTGGGTGGCGGCTTGCGCGCGGGGCTTGGGCTTGAACATGGGCAGCGCGGGAGAAGATAGAAACGCCGGAGCTGGTTCCGCGCCGTGGGATGTCTTCTTCCCGCGTGCATCGCTGCATGTTGCGCAGGGGCACTCTTCGCGCAGATAAGTGAAATCGTAGTGGCTAGCGTGACCGTCGGCCCAGGAAATGTCTATACCGGCGCCGTTCGAAATGTGGATCTTGATGTTTGTGGGCTTTTTTCGCGGGTCAGCAGGAGTGGGCATGATTTCGAAATGAACTTAGCCTTTGGGCTTGCCGTCGCAACAATCGCCTGGCGGGATGGGATTCCCATGCGGGCAAGTCTTCGGGTGCCCCAGAAAAGTGCAAATGCGCTGATCCAGCTCCGGGCTGATGATGTGTTCGAATTTGCAGGCTTGCGTGTGGGCTTCGGTGTCGTCAATGGAAAAAGTATCCTTGAAGAGACGCTCGGCCAGGCGGTGGCGGCGGACGACGCCGCGCGCGCGCTGGCTGCCGACGGGGGTGAGTTGCACTTCCCCGTTTTGAAGTTCCACTAAGCGCAGATCGGACATACGCGAAAGAACGCGTGCGGCGGGTTCATCCGATACCACCGGAAGCTTCCCCGCCGGGCCGGTGGCGTGAAGATTCGCCGCCTGAGCGGGTTTCCCTTCCTCGCCGAAAATCCAGATTTGTTCGAGCAGGTGGTCGAAGCGAATTTCGTCGTCGGTGGAAACGGCAGTGCAACAATCGGCCGTGTCCGCGAGAGGACAAGCGAGCGGATGGCCTGGCCCATGCTGCGCGGTATCGAAATGCAAGTGGCCGTGGGCGAGCTCGATGCGGCGGTCCGCCTGTCGCGCGATGTCCGGGTCGTGCGTGACCATCAGGATGGTGTGCCCGGCGTTGTGCAGCTCGCGGAAGATTTGCAGCACGATCGCTTCGTTGGCTTCGTCGAGATTTCCTGTCGGCTCGTCGGCGAGGATCAGCTTCGGCTGGTTGATCAGCGCGCGGGCTATGGCCACGCGTTGTTGTTCGCCGCCCGAGAGCTGCGCGGGAAGATGCTCCAGGCGGTCGCCGAGGCCCACGCGCTTCAGCACTTCCGCCGCCTGCTTTTCGTCCGTGATGCTGTGGAAATACTGCGCCAGCATGACGTTTTCCAGCGCCGTGAGATACGGCACGAGATGAAATTGCTGGAACACGAAGCCGACTTTTTCCGCGCGGTAACGCACGATTTCGTTTTCACGAAGTTTCGAAAGGTCGACGCCATCAACAACCACGCGGCCGGAGGATAGCGTGTCCAGCCCGCCGAGGATATTGATCAGCGTGGTTTTTCCGGAGCCGGAAGGCCCCATCAGAGCAACCCACTCGCCGGTGTTCACGCCAAAACTGACGCCGCCAAGCGCGCGCAACGCGCCGTATTGCTTGGTCAGATTTTCGATGACCACTTGCGTCGCCGCGGTCAGCGGCGGCGCTTGGACGACGGAGCTCACGCTTCACCTCGAAACACCGATGCGGGGCGGATGCTCGCCAGCCGCCGCAGCGGATACGCGCTGATGATCGCTACAAGGATCGTCAGCGCCACAGCTACAGGATACACAATCAGGCGCGGGCGCGCCGCCACGCCGAAGACGGCTTTGCCTAAACCGATGGACAGAAAGATGCCGGCCGCCGCGCCGATTGCGCCGCCTGCAAGGCCCAGCAGCGCGGCCTCTGCCAGGAAGAGTCGCAGCACGCGCCGCATCGAGCCGCCGATGGCCTTCATCAAGCCAACGTCCATCTTTCGTTCCATCGCCACGTTGGTCATGGCCGCCATCACACAGAGGCCGGTGAGAACAAGTACAAGCGCGACGGTGTAATTCAACACGCCAGAGATGCTGCCGTATATTTTGGCTTGGGCTTCGGTGAACTGTCGGATGGGGCGGCCTTCGGCATCACCAAGCTGAGGTTGGAGCTCCGTGATGAAGTGCTCGACCTCTTCTGAGCTACCGGGAACGCTGAGTTGAATCAGACTTACGCTGTGTGGCTGTGAAAGCAGCTTCCGCACGGCATCCAGATAAAAGAAGACTTGATCGTCTTCGGGCCCGCCAGTGGAAGCAAGAACAGTCACCCCGGCTCCGTAACGTTGCGGCCCGTTGCGCAGCCACACCCAGTCACCCGGCGCCAATTTCAGGGCCGAAGCTACCTTTTGGCCAACCGCGCACCGCAACGAACTGAGCGGTTTCCACTGCTGTTCCGCATCCAGCAAAGAGCGGGGCAAGACTTGCTCTGCGTGAAAATCTGAGTGGTTGTAGCCGACGAGAATCACGCGGTTGCTGATTGCAGCATTGTCAGGAATCTCGTCTCCAGGCTTTGCCACGGAAATATCAACAATCCCGTAAAGAAACTCGGCCTTGGGAATGCCACCGAAACGGTTCTGATCAGGAATGCGGCTAAACAGAGACTCGTCTAGGAACTCCGGAGAGTCATTCGACTTTCGCGGACTGATCACTACGTTGGGCCCAAAAGCTCGGAATTCCGTGGTGAGGCGGCGCTTGGCGTCGACCTGGAGATTGAGGAGGGCGGCGGTGACGGCGGCGCCGGCGCCGAGCGCGAGCAGCATAACGAATAGGCGACCCGGGTTGGCGCCGAAGAGGCGCCGGATGATGCGCCAGAACATGGCTCGATTGGTGGTGTGAAGGGCGGCCATCATTCGCCTCGCAGGATGGGCGCGGGTTCGTAGCGGGAAGCACGGCGCAGGGGAAGGGCGCTGCCAAGAATCGTAACGCCGGCAGCGAGTGCCACAACCACGAGAAAGACGATGAGGGAAGGCTCCGGTGCAACTCCGAAGATCTTTTCGCCGAGCAGCCGCGCGAGGAGGATTCCCAGCGCGTAGCCAACCCCTCCGCCGACGAATGCGAGGAGCAGCTGTTCCGCCGCGAGCAAGAAACCCACTGTGCCCGAACCCGCACCGAGCGCTTTCATCAAGCCGATCTCGGTTCGCCTTTCAATCACAGACGCTGCCGCGGACGCACCGACGGCTAACGCAGCGGCGAGCAGTGCCGCTCCGGTCACCAGCCACAAGAGCATTTGAACGCGCGTCAGAATCTGGCCCTCGCCTTCCGCTACACGACGAATCACGCGCACATCCGTCCCCGGCAACTGCTGCTGAATCTGAAATGCGATCGAGGAAATGTAGGGAGTGCAGAACCAGCGGTCATACTCGGCGGGTGTAAACGACTTCACATCGCGTTTCGCAAACGCATCTTCCGGCTTCGTCAACGCACTGACGTACAGCTTGCGATATTGGCCCGGCTTGCCCGAGATTTGCTGAGCGACCGAAAGCGGAACGATAACGGCATCGTCTTCCGGACCACCACTGTCAAGAATGCCGACTGCTTTCAAAAACAGCGGTGGCACATTTTCTCCGCGGGACACAACCAAATTGCCCCCGATCGGCAATCCGGGAAGGAATTTACCGTCGACTTGAGTTCCGGCTTTTCGCGCCAGGTTCTTGCCTACCACGCATTCTGATACGCCCTCCGCAAACCAGCGGCCTTTCATCAATTGCCACCATGGGTTTGTTCTCTCGGTTCCCGTTTCGAAAACTGCTCCGTCTTCCAAGTGAATCGGATGACTGGACCAAGTGCCAATCAGAGGAATGGTCGGCCATGAAGACCGGTTCGCTCCCAGTCCCAGCTCATCCGCGCGATCGCTGGCCATGGCTTTCACAGGCACTTCCAGAATAGGAGCAAACGCCATGATGTTGTTGTGCCAGAAAATGGTTTTCAGTTTAGGCAGGTCGGCTTCCGGGAGATACGCGCCCGCATTCACAGGACGATAATCCACGCCGCCGATTTCGAGTGGCAAGGAGTCCGCTTGCGGTGTCACGAGGAGATTCGCGCCCAAGCTGCGAAATTCCTTGGCCAGGCGGTCGCCCACATCCAGCGAAACGCTGAGCGCTGCCGTCGCCACTCCCATACCGAGAGCCAGCGCCGCTCCGGTGAGGAGCTTGTGGCGCGGACGGCGTCCGAAGGAATCGGCGACAAGTCTCAAAAACATAGTTATGGGAATAGCTTCTGTTTTCAGTTCTCAGTATTCAGTTCTCAGTAAGATTTTTTGATGAACATTTTTTCTTTCTGTCTTCTTACTGAAAACTGACCACTAACAACTGAGAACCTTTCGCCCTTGGACGTAGTTCCAACTTCCAGCCGCACATTAACCTCTACTGAGGAATCTCCTTTGCGGCTTGGGTCAACGACGAAATATCAATCACTAAATCCGCACCATCAGCGTGCGAGGGCACTCCAATCGGATTGCACCCGCCCTGATCCCCGATCGAAGGCACATAGATGGCCGCGCCGCAGTGCCGGCAGATGACATTCTGCCCATCCTGGCGATAGCCTTCCGCGCCGCAAATCCGGCAAGCATCCAAAGCCGTGCCGTAACCGTTCGGCTTCTTGATAATCAGGAAGCGCAGCGACTGATTGCCGGCGTTGACGGTGTAAAGATGCAGGCTTCCGTCCTGCACTTCGCTCACGGGAATGCGCACCACATTACCAACCGCGGTGACCGCTCGCGCGGAGGGCGGCGCGGAGTTCGCGCGCGTGTAAATGAAATCCGCGGTCAGTACGACGATCACCACCAAGCATGCGCCGACTGCGGCGATCATCCAGCTACCCTGGCGGCGATTTTGCGATTCGAGCAATCTTTTTTCGGCTTCACCGGTGGCTTCGTTCGCAGCCTTGGCATGCGAAGCAGACTGCCATTCGCGCAATACCAGCAACGCCGCCGCGCCGAAAATAAACACAAAGAAAAAGAGCTCGTTTCGCACGATGGGGCCGATCAGTGCCATCTCCTGCTTGCTCGAAGGCAGCCATTGCGACTCGCTCAGCTCATGCAAACCTGTCAGCGCGAGCTGAAACGCCACGAGCATCAAAATGGCGCTGGTCACCGCAAAAAAACGGTGCAGCGGCACGCGCAGCGTGCCCTTAAAGAAAAATAAGCCAACCGCCACGGCCGCGCCAATGCCGGCAATCGTTCCGATCCACGTCTGCAACCCCTCGCTTGAAAGCTCCACGGCGCGCAAAATCAGCGCCAACTCCGCACCCTCGCGGAGAACCATCAAGAATACGAAGAGGAAGATCCCCCAACCCGCCGCCTTGCCCGCACGCTCCGCATAGGCCTCCACCTTGGCCTCGATTTCTTTTTTCAGGTGGCGCGCAACTCGGTTCATCCATACGATCATCGTAATGACGAACACCGAGGCGACCAGGAGCATCAGCCCCTCAAAGCCGTCTTCGCTGATGCGGAAACGCTCCAGGGCTACCGCAACGCCCAGGCTAAGCGCCGCAGCGGCCGCCACGCCGTACCAGGCGAAACGCGCCAGGTGGCCACGGCCCGTGCGGGAAAGATAAACGAGGATGATGCCTACGACGAGGGAAGCTTCCACACCCTCCCGGAGCGCGATGAGAAAAGCTGAAAGCACAAAATCTCCAGTTGTAAACCATTTGCAACTACTTTTTTAAGTGTATCGCAACGATGGACTTCCGTCAACCGGACCAATTAGGTCCGATTACCAAGAGATAAGGATAGGGTATCCTATTCACGCAATGCGCAGTCTACGCCAAGCCGCTTCTATGCTTCTGTCTGCGTTGCTTCTGTGTGTCCAGGCTCCGGCGGGAGCGTCCCCGGCTTCGCCGGCACAGTCGGACAGCACTCGGCCCGATCCCAAACATGCAAAGAAGGCTCTGGAATTGGCTGAACAGGCCGAAGCGGCCGGCCGCCTGGAGGAAGCGCTTGCGTTCTACGAAGAATCTGCTCGTTACGCCCCGCCGGACGCCAATCTGATTGAACATACGGCAACGCTGCGCTCCAGGCTGGTCCGCCGCCACGTCGAAGCCGCGGAACGCAACGCGGTAGAAGGACACATGGAGCAAGCAACGCAAGAATTGGCCGCTGCGCTGATGATCGATCCGGGGAACCCGATGGTGCAGGAGCGCTACGCACAGCTGAGTAAGATGGAAGAGGAACCCACTGCGAAGCCAACCGGGGAATTCTCGGGCGTTCCAAAACTCGAGCCGCAAAGCGGAAAGCGTGACTTGGATCTGCGCGGAGACACAAAAGCGGTGTACGAGCAGTTGGCTGCTTTGTTCGGCGTCAAAGCGACGTTTGACCCGGATCTGAACCCCCGGAATGTGCGCTTGCACCTGGACAATGTAGACTTCACCACTGCTCTCTCCGTCCTGAGCACTCAGACAGGCACATTTTGGCGCCCGCTGAATTCCACGTTGATGTTCGTAGCGCAGGATACGCAGGAGAAGCGCCGGCAATACGCTCTGCAATTGCAACAAACCTTTCCACTTTCCGCAGCCGTCGGCCCCGAAGATGTGACCGAACTCCTTCGCATCCTACGCGACATCACCGGCACTGCCCATATTGAGCTCGATTCCAAGAGCCGCTCCATTACCATTCGCGACACTCCGGAAAAACTGGCGCTTGCGGGTGAAATTATCCAACAAGTAGAAAAGGCGCGCGGCGAAGTCCTGCTGGAGATCGAGCTGCTCGAGGTCGACCGCAACACCGCGCGCAAGCTTGGAATTACGCCTCCTTCTTCCGAAAGCCTCATTCCCCTGAGTACGAGCGACCTCAACAGGCTCAAGGCGTCTACGGACATCGCCAATCTGCTCACGAACCTTCAGCAAGTTTTTGCCGGCAAAGGATTTTCGAGCGTTCCGTCGGTCATACCCGTGGGAGGCGGCCTGACCACTTTTCTGCTCACGCTTCCCACCGTCGCTGCCGATTTTTCCGATTCGCTCTCGCTGGTGCAAAGCGGGCGCCAGGCAATGATGCGCGCCCAGGAAGGGAAGCCCGCCACGCTGTTCGTCGGCGATCGCTTTCCGGTCACGCTCTCCCTGCTCTCCGGAAGCCTGGGGACCGGAGGGACGTCGATTGCGACGCCCGGCTCCACGATTTTCCCAGAGACCTCCTTTGCCGTGGGGGCCAATCCGTCCGCGTTGGCGGCAAACTTCTTCACCGGCGGCAGCCTGCGAGATCTCGCGGTCGTGTTCAACCAAACCGGCGCTAACACGTTCGTCATTTTGCAAAATCAGGACAACGGAAACTTCGTTCAGTTCACGCCGTCGCCGATCACCTTGGGCGCCGAGGAAACCGGGCAAGTGGCTATCGGCACCGGAGTTTTCCGCAGCGACACCACCAAGTTTTCCACGGCCCAGCCGCCGGACGTCGTCCTGGTTAATTCCACCTCGAACACCATTTCCGTTTTGTTGGGAAGTGTGGACTCGACCGGAAAAGCCAACGGTCTTTTTACGGAAGCGCCGGGATCTCCTTTTGCGGTCGGAAAACTTCCAAGCTCCGTGGTGATCGCGGATTTCAACGGCGACACTTTCCTGGATATTGCCGTCGCGAACCAAGACGACAATACAATTTCGCTTTTCGAGGGCCACGGAGACGGCACGTTCACCGAATTTCCTGGCTCACCCTTCAAGCTGACGAATACCAGCACGATTTCGGAAACTGGGCCGGTGGCGATGGTGAGCGCGAATTTTCGCAACGTCATCATCAACACCACAAACAATTCCCCGGAAGTGGATCTCGCCGTTGTGAATAAGACGTCGAACAATGTGTCTATTCTGCTCAGTGCTGTTGATCAAAACCAAAATGTAACGTTCACGGAGGCCACCAACTCGCCGATCGCCGTCGGACTGAACCCCGTAGCCATTGCCACGGCGGACCTGAATGCGGACGGTGTACCGGACATTGCCGTTGTAAACCAGGGCAGCTCGACCGTTTCGGGTTCCGTTTCGATCCTGCTGGCGAGTAGCACTCTGGACGCCGCGTTCAGCGCGGCCCAGGGATCACCCATTGCGACGGCGGCGACTCCCGCAGGAATCGCCATCGCAAATTTTGCGAATGGCGCGTTCCCCGATCTTGCCGTGACGAACGAGGGCTCCAACACGCTGAGTGTTTTCATCGGCCAGGGACAAGGGACTTTTGCGCAGGCGGTCGAGCTCAACATCTTAAATGCCACGGCTCCAACTGCGCTCATCACCTCCGCGTTAACCAGCAGCGGACTTCCGGACGTGGCTCTGCTGGCACAGGGCCAAACAGCAGGCCAGGGCGCTGTGGTGGTGATTCAGGACTCTTCGACATTCGCTAACAGCACAGCCGGCGGCGCCGGGCAGCAGCCCTATCCTGGCTCGGAGTACATCGACCTCGGAGTGAAAATCAAAGCTACGCCCTTCCTGCATCCCAACAGCGAGGTAACGCTGCAGCTTGAATTCGAGATTCGCGCCCTCACCGGTAACAGTGTGAATGGAATCCCCATCATCTCCAATCGCACACTGTCGCAGACCGTGCGCGTAAAAGAGAACGAGCCGACGCTGATTGGGGGCATCACGGATGTGGAAGAAACCCGCTCCATCACGGGTTTGCCCGGCTTCGCCGAGTTACCTGGACTGGGATATGCTTTCGGGTCGAGAAGCAAGTCTCTGCAAGACAGGGAACTACTGATTCTGATCACTCCGCGGAGATTGCGTCTTGTGGATCACGTCACGCGAACGGTCTTTGCAGGCCGCGGCGATATCAGCTCCCCAAGCGGCCCTAGACGGGAATCTCCCCTGACGCCTGCAGGACCGCCTCCGCTGGCTCCTCCGCAGACACCTCCGCAAACACCTCCGCAAACGCCTCCGCTAGCGCCGGCTGCTCCTCCAGCGCAGCAGCCTCCGCCGTAGTCCGTCCAAAGTCGAAGGTCGTCGCGAGTTTGCATTTGTCCATCTGAAATTGAGTTGGATAGGAGCTAGCGGTCGCCCGAGCGGCTTACGGCAAAGGCTCGAACACCACCACCGGTTGGTACGTGCGGGGAACCACGGCTTCCGCGATGGCGATCAGTTTGTCCTGTTGTCCGAAAACGCGAAGGCGCGGCGGCTTGGGTTCGCCGCCATCGAGCTGCGTTGTCGCGCCGGGAGAAACTTCGATGCGGCCCGGCTGAAGCTGCGCGATCGAAATGTTGAATTTCGAACCGTGGCGCACGCGCTTCTCGATTACCGGCAACACGTTGACTCGGGGAAAATTTGGCAACAGGTTTTCCAGGCGGATTACGCGCTCCCCGAATTTCCCGGCCTGCCTGGCTTCTGCAAGTTCCTCGAGCGTGATCGCCTGCTCCAGCGAAAACTCGCCAACGGCAGTGCGCTCGATCTCCGCCAGGTGCGCGCCGCAGCCCAGCTTCTGGCCCATTTCATGCGCCAGCGAACGGATGTATGTGCCGGACGAGCATTCGATCGCAAAGCGCGCGATGCTCCCTTCAATGCCAGTGAGTCTGTATTCGAATAGCTCCACTTCAACGGGTTTCAACTCGACCGCTTGTTTCTTGCGCGCCAGTTCGTATGCCGGGCGGCCCTGCACTTTTTTCGCGGAAAAGGACGGTGGCATTTGTTCGAAACGTCCAACGCGCTCCGCGGCAAGCGCTTCGAGAGTGGCCGCATCCAGCTCCGGCGCTGTATCGGGCCCCTGCGCCTCGCCGTCGGAATCGTAGGCGTCCGTCGCGAACCCGAAGCGAAATCCCGCCGTATAGCGCTTGCGGCGACCGGCGTAGAACTGCACCAGCCTTGTGGCCCGTCCAAGCAGAAGCACGAGGACTCCCGTGGCCAGCGGGTCCAAGGTGCCGAGATGCCCGATTTGCCGGAAGCCCGCGAGATGACGCACGGCATCCACGACGTCGTGCGACGTCTTTCCCTTCGGCTTATTGATGACCAGAGCGCCGTCGAACGGCGCCGGTTGCGGCTGGCGTGGCATTTTAGAAGTTTTCAGTAAATTGAGAGCTGATCACTCGGATGGTGCCGGCGGATTTTCCTTCTTCATTTCCCGCAACAACTGCTCGATGCGCTCGACGTGCTCTTGGGAAAGGTCCAGGGCAAAGTGCAACTCGGGCATGCGCCGAAGCTGCAGCCGTTCGATGAGTTCGCGCCGGATGAAACCGGACGCATGTTCGAGCGCTTTGATCGCGTCGGACTGCTCCTTGTTGGTTCCTTTTACGCTGATGAACACGCGCGCATGCTTCATGTCCGGCTGCACGCGCACTTCGCTGGCCACCACGCTGCCTTCCAGCCGCGGGTCTTTGAGTTCGCCCGCCAGCATGGCGTTGATTTCGTGAGCGATCTCCTCGCCCACGCGCTCGTGACGGTGATTGGCTGGACTCATCGGGGTCCCTGCAAGAATTCCTAAATAATCTCCACTGCCTGGCTGATCAAAAACGAGCCGAGAATATCGTCGGCCTCATCCAAAACTTTCTGGAGCATTTCTCGGACGTGCTTCTCCTCATTCGAAAGCGTGACGATTCCCACCACCGAGCGCTGCCACGCCTCGTGATGCTCCAACTCCGCCACGGCCACGTTGAATTCCCGCCGCAGCTTGTCTTTCAAGCTGCGCAGGACTTGCCGCTTGTCCTTCAACGATTGCGCGTCTGGGATGTGCAGCTCGAGAGTGAGCAGACCGACCGGCATGAACGGCTCCGCGGGACCGTGAGCAGTTATTTGCGCGACATCGCCGCGGGAGTGCTCTTCTCAGCAGCTTCCGCGGCGCTCATCTTTGTCACGCTGAAGCACTCCAGGATGTCGCCGACCTTGACGTCGTTGAAATTCGCCACACCGGCGCCGCATTCAAATCCGGTGCGCACTTCGCTGGCGTCATCCTTGAAGCGCTTCAAGGAACTCAGCTTCGACGTGTAGATAACCGCTCCGTCGCGAACCACGCGGACTTGCGCGTCGCGCTTCAGCACGCCGTCCACCACGTAGCAGCCTGCCACGGTTCCCGCGCCCTTGACCCGGAAGGTGTTGCGCACTTCCGCGCGGCCGAGATACGTTTCCGTGACCACCGGTTCCAACAGGCCTTCCATGGCTTTCTTAATTTCGTCGGAAACTTCGTAGATGATCGTGTGCGTGCGGATGTCCACATGTTCCTGTTGCGCCAAGTCCAGCGCCTTGCGGTCCGGACGCACGCCGAAGGCGATGACGATTGCTCCGGACGCGGACGCCAGCAGCACGTCGTTCTCCGTGACGGCTCCGACGCCCGAACCAATAATCTTCAGCTTCACCTGATCGGTCGAAAGTTTGGGCAACATCTCGCCCAGCACTTCCACGGAGCCCTGCACGTCACCCTTGATCACAATTCCCAACTCTTTGACGTCGCCGGCCTTCAATTGCTCGTGGAGCTGGTCGAGCGTGATGCGCGAGCCGCTGATACGCGCCATCGCTGCGTCACGCTGCTTGCCTTGGCGATACTCGACGATATGTCGCGCCTTGGCTTCGTCCGTCACCTGGAAAAGATCGCCCGCATCCGGGACGCCCTGCAATCCCAGCACTTCCACCGGCGTGGAGGGCGGCGCATCTTTGACAACTCTGCCGCGATCGTCAAACATCGCTCGCACTTTGCCGAAAACTGAGCCGCAGATGAAGAAGTCTCCGGCGTTCAGCGTGCCATTTTGTACGAGGATTGTGGCAACCGGTCCGCGCCCCTTATCCACGCGTGATTCCAGCACTGTGCCGGTTGCCGGAGCGTCAGGGTTAGCCTTGAGTTCGCGCAAATCGGCGACAAGCAAAATCGTTTCGAGCAGCTTCTCGATGCCCTTTTTCTGTTTCGCGGAAACTTCCACAAACTCCGTGTCTCCGCCCCATTCCGCGGGCATCAGGCCCACGTCCGTCAGTTGCCGCTTCACGCGGTCTATTTGCGCTTCCGGTTTGTCAATCTTGTTGATGGCTACGATGATGGGCACTTTCGCGGCCTTGGCATGGTCAATCGCTTCTTTCGTCTGCGGCATCACGCCGTCATCGGCGGCCACCACCAGCACCACGATGTCCGTGACTTTGGCACCGCGCGCGCGCATGCGCGTGAACGCTTCGTGACCCGGCGTATCCACGAACACCACCGCACGCTCGTTGACCATCACTTTGTACGCGCCGATGTGCTGCGTGATTCCGCCTGCTTCGCCTGCGGCAACATCCGCTTGGCGAATAGCATCGAGCAAGCTTGTTTTGCCGTGGTCCACGTGGCCCATGACGGTCACAACCGGCGGCCGCGGCTTCAAACTTTCCTTGGTCTCTTCCTTCGCGACTTCCAGAACCATTTCTTCTTCGAGAGACACCACGCTCACGACGCCGCTAAACGCTTCTGCAAGGGTGGTGGCCGTCGGCACGTCGAGTGCCTGATTGATGCTGGCGAAAACGCCGCGGTCCAGCAAGTTCTTCAAAAGCTCTTTGGCGCGCACGTCCAGTTTTTCCGCGAGTTCGCGAATGGTGATGCCTTCGGTAATCGTCACCTCGCGCGGAGCACGCGGTTCCGGCGGCGCGATCACGGCGGCTACGCTACGTCCGGCGCCCGGGCGCTGGCGCGTTGGGTGCAGCTTGCGCTCGCCTTCCTGTTCACGCTTGTCTACAACGGGGCGTTGCCGTTGCGGCGGTTTGCGCGTGTAAAGCGGCTTACCGGGTTCCGCCTTGGGTGGCAATTTTTCCGGGAACGGCGGCAACATGCCAGGGCGGCCCGGCGCACGTGGCCCGGGACGCGTGCCGGTGGGCATAGCTCCCCGGCGCTGTTCAAAAGGACGACTTGGCGCTCCTCCAGGACCTCCAGGTCCACCGGAGCGCGGCGTAAACGGCCGACCCTGGCCAGGTTGTTGCGGACGCATGGGCTGGCCCGGACGAGGGCCGCTCGGGCGTGAATCTCGGGAGGCGTCCGGCATGGGACCGCGATTGCCGGTCGGCAACGGGCCGCGATTTCCACTGGGCAATGGCCGGGAGGGAGCGCCAGGTCGCGATGGCGCACCTGGACGAGCGGGGGCACCAGGACGGGCTGAAGCAGCACCGGGCGCGGCAGCTGCGGGGCGCACTGCGGATGGCTGGCCGGAAGGAGCGGCTGGCCGTGATGCTGCTGGGGCGGATGGCTGAGCCGCAGGCGCAGACGGACGAATTGGTGTTGGCGCGGGTGCATTGGGCACTGGCGCGGCAGGCTTCGCCGCAGGCGGTGCGACAGGGGCCGCAGGAGGTGTCTTGGGCAGAACCGGGGCCGCCGCTGGAGCGGCAGCCACAGGCGCTGCTGGCACCGCTGGCTTCGCGATCGATGTCACGGGTGCAACCGGCTTTGCGGCAGCGGGCGCAACGCTGGCTTGCGGCGGAGCGGCAGGTGCGGCCGCAGGCCTCATCCGCGCGGCCCTCGCCGCGGCATCCTTTGCGTCCTTCTCCGCCTTGGCCGTGGCTTCGGCAACCGCTTCAGCTTCGGCTTGTCCCAGGAGATTCTTGCGGACCTTTTCGGCGACATCCACGGGGATGGAGCTCGAGTGCGTCTTTTTTTCCGTTACGCCGTACCCGGGCAAAAGGTCAATGATGGCCTTCGCTTTGACCTCGAGTTCGCGGGCCAGTTCGTTGATTCGGACTTGATTTGCGTCAGTCATGCGTCCTTTTACGACTTTGCCTCTTCCGCCTTCTCCGCATCATCCTTGCTCTCAGCGGGCGCGGCCTCAGCGGCGTTCTCTTCCGCCACCGGTGATTCTTCGGCTGCTTGCGAAGCTTCTTCGGTTTCTTCCGGTGCTTCGACACTCGCGGTTGCCTCTGTAGTTTCTACAGCGGCAGCTTCGCCTTCTTCCGCGGGAGCCTCCGCAGCCGCGGCGGCTTCGCCCGTCGCAGCAGCAGCTTCCGTGCCGCCTTCATAGAAGCGGTTCACCGCCTGATAAATCTTGTCCACCATCTTTTCGCCGATGCCCGGAATCTCCATCAACTGTTCCGGCGTCATGCCAGCGAGTTTTTCGACGGAGGTAATCCCCGCCGCTTCAATCTTCTCGATGGTCTTCGCGCCCACGCCCGCCAGCGAAGTCAACGGCGTCGCGGGAGCAGTCAGCGCGGTCATCTGCTCTTCGATTTCCTGGCGCTTCTCTTCCTCGCTCTTGATGTCAATGTCCCAGCCGATCAGCTTGCTCGCCAAGCGGACGTTCTGCCCCTTCTTGCCGATGGCCAGGGAAAGCTGCGAATCCTCGACGATCACTTCGAGTTTTTTATTTTCCGGGTCGGTGATTTGCACGCGCGTCACTTTAGCCGGGCTCAGCGCCTTCTGCGCGAACGCCACGGTCTCTTCGTTGTAAGGAATGATGTCGATCTTCTCGCCGCGCAACTCGCGAATAATGGATTGTACGCGCATGCCCTTCATGCCCACGCAGGCGCCCACCGGATCCACGTCCTTGTCGCGGCTCGCCACGGCCACCTTGGTGCGTTCTCCGGCTTCACGCGCCGCAAATCGAATCTGCACCGTGCCGTCGTAAATTTCCGGCACTTCCATTTCAAACAGACGTTGTACCAGGCTGGCATCCGCGCGCGACACAATCACCTGCGGCCCCTTCGCCGCGCGGTCCACCATCTTGATCACCACGCGCAGCCGCTCGCCGATGTTGTAGGTTTCCAGCTTCGATTGCTCGCGCTTCGGCAGCCGCGCTTCCGTGCGCCCCATGTCCACGATCAGGTCCGGGCCTTCGGCGCGCTTTACAATCACCGTCACCAGTTCGCCCACGCGCGTGTGATATTCGTTAAAAATCGTGTCGCGCTCGGCTTCGCGCACTTTCTGCAAAATCACTTGCTTCGCCGTTTGCGCCGCGATGCGTCCGAGCACGTCCGTCGGCTTGGCGGTAACGATCTCCGTGCCGACTTCCGCCGCAGGATTCTTTTTCTTCGCTTCCGCCAGGGTGACTTCTTTCTTCGGGTCGGTCACTTCCTCGACGACGGTGTACACCGAATACACGTCCACCTGTCCGGTTTCCTGGTTGAACTTCGCGCGCAGGTCTTCTTCCGTCTTGTAATATTTGCGCGCCGCTACCACCATGGCGTCTTCAATCGCGGACACCACGACTTCCGGCTCGATGTGCTTCTCGCGGCTCAGCATTTCAATCTGTTGGTAGAGCAAATTCGCCATGTCTCGTCCCTGAAATCTCCGGTCCCTTATCCCGTAAGCCGCCTTCGTATTTCACGGCTATCTCTTCTCTGTGACCTCTGTGTCCTCGGCGCTCTCTGTGTTAGTTCTTTTTCCTAGCGCTTTCGGACAAAGGAAAACTCTTCTCAAAACTCCACAACCAAATTCGCCTTGCGGATCGCCTCCAGCGGCACCTCAACCGTCCGCGCTTCCTTGCCTTGCAACTCCATGCGGACTTTCCCGTCCGCAAACCCCGCCAGCCGGCCTTCAAAAAACTTCGCTTCACCCACCGGCTCGGCCGTCGAAATCTTCGCCAGCCGTCCCTTGAAGCGTTCGAAATCCGCCGGCTTCTTCAACGCCCGGTCCATCCCCGGCGAACTTACCTCTAGCACGTACCCCGGTCCCGGAATCAGTTCCTCGACATCCAGGATCACGCTCAATTGCTGGCTGACGCGCTCACAATCCGCGTGGCTGATTTTCGCGTACGGGTCGTTTACGGTCTCTTCCCCGCCAAATTCCCCTGCCGCGTCGCTTACCCGCGCCACCGGCTTCGGCACCCGGTCGATGTACACCCGCAGGAACCGCTGCTTGCCGATTTTCCATTCGACGTCAACGATTTCCAGGCCTTCCGAACGCGCTACCCGCTCGGCGGCATCCCGGATTTTCTCCAAATCCAAGCAGAGACTCCCCGACCGTCGCCGGTCCGCACTGCACTCCGTCCGGCGCCAACAAAAAAGTGGGCTTGCGCCCACCCATCCGTTCGACCCGCTTCAGAGCGAAAATAGAGTATATTCCGCCTGCACGGCAAAAGCAAGATACGGGCCTGCCGCTTCTCTCTGCGGCCTCACAGATTGATCCAAGATGGAAAAGAAGCGGTCAGGTTCGCAAGGCCTGGCCGCTCCGGTATACCCTTCAAATGCTATAACTTACTTCGGTGTGCAGTCCTGCGCCGGTGGTGGCACTGGGGAGATCGGCGTGCCGGAAGACGGCGCGCGGTCGAAGTCGAACATGTCCTCGAGCGTACGGGCATGCTTGTCACGCTTCGTCAAATGCAGCCGGGTGACGGTGATGTCATCGGCATCGTTGTCGCCGTCTTCCTCCACGCTCGCCGCAAAACTCAGGAAGCGCTTTTCGATGAACGCCAGAATCGACGTGTGGTCCCCAATCGTGTGCGAAACGTAATGCTGCTTGGAGAACGGCGATACCGCCAGGAACGGAACCCGTACGCCGAGCTGATCGAACGACGCGCACTCTTCCGGATACGGTCCGGTCGGATTCGTGGTGAACTCCGGGCAGAGCTTGCCCGCATCAATTACTGTTGTGTCGGTCTTGCTCAGGAGGTTCTGGCTGCATTCCGCTCCGCCGCCCGGTTGCAGGCTCGCTGGCACGTTGGAAAGATCAGCGCACTGTCCCGGCGAGATGCCGTCCGGGGTTCTTGCCAGTCCTTGGTGCGCTGCCGGCGACGCCACGTGGTCGTAGTAACCGCCATGTTCATCGTAGGTGATGAATACGACGGAATCCTTCCAGAACGGACCATTACGCACCGCGCTCAGCACCTGTGAAACATAGGCCTGCCCGCGCTGAATGTCCGTCGGAGGGTGCTCGTCATTCTCCAACGCGATTCCGAAGAGTCCGAAATTCGGATCCACAAACGACACGCTCGGCAACTCACCCACACCCGGCACGCCGCTCGCCTGCGCGAGAAACAACTTCAGCGGAAAGAAGTGCGGATCGATGGCCGTCGCGCTGAATGGCCGGAAGGCTCCGCCTTGCGGCGCATCCTGGAAATAGTCGGCCCAGGTCACCTTGTTCTTGTCGAACAAGTCAAAGATCGTTCCCGTGATCGGCTTGTATCCGCCTGGCGGGGGAAAGGTGTCGCTGGTCGTCAGATGCCCGAACGACGTGGCGGCCACCAGGTACGAGCGGTTGGGAAACGTCGGCCCGAGCACGGATGCGAAGTAGCGGTCGTTCACCGCAAAGTTCGCCGCAAGCCCGTAATAAAATGGGATGTCATCCTGCGTGTAAAAACCCATCGTTTGATCTTCCGTGGGGCTTTCCACTCCGTTGTCCAATTGCTCGGTCGCATCGTTTACGCGCACGAACCCGTTATCGTCCGGATTGCGCAGCGTGTTGTTCGGATGGAAAAAATTCACTTCTTCGTGCGTCTCGAACCAGGAATGATTCAAGTCCGGCGCCGCGCAGCGCTTCGGATCGTGAAACGAGAACACCACACTCCCGCTGTCTTCGCGGTTTGAATTGGAGCAGGTGAGCGTGCCATCTTCGTTCACCTTGCAGGCCAGCCCGTCCACGCAATCGTGATCGTCCTTGCGGCACCCGCCGATTCCGTTGCGGTACGGACTTCCCGGCGCATACGCGAGCGCGCCAAAATAATTATCGAAGGAATGATTCTCCTGCATGATGACGATGATGTGCTTGACCTTGTTCAGATCGCCATCGGCCCTCGCAGGCCTCGCCGTCAGGATTCCCAGCACAAATGGGAGCAGCAGCCCCGCCCGTAAAAACCATCGCATTCTCCACAATGGCATTCGCCCTATGATTCGAAAGTCTCGCATCGGTCACACCCTTCCCCTTCTGGTCTTGGGCCAGGGGTTCATGGCGAACTCGGCCCTCAGGCATAAGACCGCCCGCCATGCGAATTTGCGATGAACAGTTAGAGAACATTGTGTGACTAGGCCTGGAAGCCTGGACGCCGTGGCATGGCAGATCATCGATGCTTCGCACGTCCGCGGAATAGGCACAGGACACAAATCGTAGTAGAGTTTGCGTCATCGAGTTGCTCGCAAATTCATTTCAGGAGAGAATCCGTGGCCCGACGCACCTTTATGGCGCAGTTGCTTGGTTTGCCCTTTCTGCCTTGGTTTGCCAAACCCGAGGAGTCCAAGAAACCTTTAAAGATCATGATGAAGAGCGCGTGGGGATCCGACGACCCAACCAGGGCCTCTTTTCCCTTCGTCCACGGACTCGCATTGGCGGAGGCCGGCCACGATGTTCAGGTTTTCCTGCTGGGAGAAGCTACTTATTTAATGCGCAAGGCCACTGTCAACGCGATCACGCCCGTGGGCTGGCCTCCGCTGAGCGAAACCCTCGAAAAAGTCGTGGCAAAACACATTCCGGTTTTTGCTTGAGGGGCCTGTTCCCGGGCCCGTGGGGTCACGGAAGCAGACCTGAATCAGTGGGGTGCGAAATTCGGCAGCCCGGCAATCTTTGTCTCTCTAGTGGAATGGGCCGACCGCATTATTACGGAATGAAATCAGGCCGCGAAGCCCCACGAGCAAGAATTCGGCGTGGGGCACGCGGCTTTCCAGTAAAGGTTGCGGAGAATGGGCGCTACGCGCAAAGTCGTCCTTGGGCTGGGCATCAGCCTCGACGGCTATATCGCCCGCCCCGATGGAGCGGTGGATTTTCTCTTCATGCCCAAGGACTATTCCATGGGCCCGTTTTTCGCCACCATTGACACCATGCTCATGGGGCGCAAGACCTACGACGTAGCCCTCAAAATGGGCGGCGGCTTTAGCGACTCGAAAACAAAGAGCTACGTCTTCTCCCGCTCCCAGCCGTCCGGCGAGCGCGGCGGCGTGACTTTCGTCAACGAATCTCCGAAGAGTTTCCTCGCCAATCTCCTCAAGCGCTCGGGAAAAAACATTTGGCTGATGGGCGGCGGCGAACTCGCGCGCGACTTCCTCAAGGACGACCTCGTGGATGAGCTTTATATCGGAATCGTTCCCATCCTCGTCGGCGAAGGCATTCCGCTCTTCCCCAGCGGCTTCCCGGAGCGCGAATTCACCCTGCTCGAAAACAAGACGTTCTCGAGAGGCTTGATCGCGCTCAAATATGCCCGCGCCCGAAAAAGACCCAAACACAAATGAGCGTCGGGCAGGCGGGTCCCGCAAGAGAAAAGCAGGGGCGCCACTGCGTGCCGTCTGGCACAGCCCGTGTTCTGCCGTACCCGCCCACCACCGTGGCGCTTCGCTAAACTCTTTATAATCAGCTGGTGGACGCTGGCATACGGAGTGCTCCCTGAGGCAGAAGTGATGCACACGGCAAAAATTCGCGGCGGAGTCGTGGGAATACTCTTCGTGTGTTTGCTCTCGGGATTCGTTGCCGGGCCCCACTTCGCGCACCCCTTGTCGCGGAGCTTCCGTCAGTGGCAAGGGAGCGAAGCACCGCATACGCGCTCGGGCCAGCGAATGGGTTCGCTACCCGATTTGTTCTTCTGGGCCTGGGAACGCCCTGAAGATCTTCGTTTCCTCGAAAAGAAAAACGCTGGCGTGGCCTTCCTGGCGAAAACGATTTATATACCAGCGCCAAACGAGGATCTTCGCAAAGACGGTAGCAGCTCTCTCCACATTCGCCCTCGCCTGCAAACGCTTCGCGTCGCGCCCAGCACGCCGCTGATCGCTGTCGTGCGCATCGAAACGCGCGCAGGCCGCCAGCCTGCCGCTTACTTCTTCGCAGCCACTCGCTCTTCTTCCCTCGCACACTACACCGCCCAGCAACAGGAGCGCGCTGTCGCCGAGATCGCCGACCTGGCCAATCTGCCGAATGTTCGCGCCATTCAGATCGATTTCGACGCTACCGTCAGCGAACGCGCGTTTTACTCCGCGCTTCTCTCGGATGTCCGCGAGAAACTGCCATCTTCTATCCCGCTCTCCATCACCGCGCTCGCTTCCTGGTGCATCGGCGACCCCTGGTTGGAACAGCTGCCGCCCGGCACGATCGACGAAGCCGTCCCCATGCTTTTTCGCATGGGCCCGGACGCCTCGAACGTTGCAAAATTTCTCAGCACCGGCGCTGACTTTCCAGTCCGCGCCTGCCAAGGCAGCCTCGGCGTCACTACCGACGAACCTCTTTCGCGTTCCTTGCTCGGTGCAGCTTCGAATCCAGCCGTCAGCGCGTCCCGCAACAAACGAATTTACATCTTCGCGCCCCGCGCGTGGACGCAACCCGCCGCGGACGCCGTTCTTCAGGAGTGGCAGCCATGATCTATCGCGTCGCCCGCATTTTCTCTATCGCAATCCTTATCGCAGCGCTCGTTTTTCCTCCCATACCAGCCCTCGCCTGCGGGCCGGACTTTACCGGACCCGTCTTCTTCTCCGCCACCGGCCCCGGGATCCCCTACGCGGACTACGCCCGCGGAAAACTCGAAGTCCTGCAACACACCTATTGGCACGAGCCTCTCTACATCGCGTATCGCAACCTTAGCGGTAAGTCCTTCACTCCGGCTGAACTAAAAACTCTCGCAGAGCCTGCAGCAGAAGAAAACGCGTCCGCCAAAAAGAATTGGATCGAAACCTGGAACGACACACGCGCAAAACTTGTCGGCAAAGCATCCGGGAATTCACGGCTCTACGACAGTGGATACGGAATTACCCGCCAAATCGATCTCACAGGAACCTATCTCCAATACTACAATTGCCTGGACAGCGCCTTCGAATTTGCCGTTCGAACGCTGACCCAGCGCGTCGGGCAGTTCGGCGCCCAGAGCGCGGTCGTCAACGACTGGATCGTCGCGCAGGACATGGTCTTCGCTAATTGTTCCGGTAGCAGCGGCCTTCCGCCGAAATCCATTCCTGCGATCATGCCGGCGGCGGCAAATCCCACGGATCCCGGCTTGGTTCGCGCCGATCGCGCCTACCAGATCGCCGCCGCTCATTTCTACGCTGGCGAATTTGCGCTGGCGCAGCAGGCCTTCGAGGCCATCTCAAAAGATTCCGCTTCGCCTTACCACCAGCTCGCCTCCTACCTTGTGGCGCGCGTGCTGATCCGCAAGGGCACCTTGGATTCCGGCGAAGAAGAATACGATTCCGAAGCCCTCGAGCAAGCAGAAGCAAAGTTGCGCGCCATCCTTTCCGACAAGAATCTCGCTGAAATGCACGATCCCGCCGAGCGGCTTCTCGGTTTCGTGCGCATTCGCCTGCATCGCGAGCAGCGATTCCGGGAGCTGGAAGCCGCTCTCGCGAATGACGGTTCCGCGAAAACATTCCGCCAGGATTTGACCGACTATCTCTGGCTCCTCGATCATCCCGTTCTCACAAAGTCGGTTACGCTTGCTCCCGAGTCTCCCGGTCTGCCTCCCCGCAAAGGAGTCACCGTCGATGAAACCACGCGCCTTCAGGGCGCCGACATGACCGACTGGATTCTCACCTTTCAGCAAACCGGCGATTTCGCCTTTCAACACTCTCTGCAACGCTGGCAAGAAACAAAATCATTGCCTTGGCTTGTTGCCGCGATCGCCAAAGTGCCAGCCAGCAACAAAGCCTCAACTGATCTCTCTGCCGCCGCTCTAAAGATCGCTCCAGACTCTCCCGCCTACCTCACCGTCACCTTTCACCGCCTGCGCCTTCTGGAGCAATCCGGGAATTCGGATGCCGCCAGGCATCAACTCGAGCAGCTTCTCGCGCAACGCGGTCCTACTCTCTCCTTCTCCGCCAGGAATCAGTTCTTGGCACTGCGTATGAAACTCGCGACCAGCCTCCAGGAATTCCTCCAGTTCGCTCCGCGTAGTTCCAACGACGTAGAGGCCTATCCCAACCCACCTGAGGGCAATGCCGCACCTGCCCCTGCGAGCGCTTCTCATTTCGATGCTGATGCCTCGGTCGTCTTAACGGAAAAACTGCCACTTCGCATGCTCGCCGAAGCCGCAAAATCCCCTGCTTTGCCCAAGCCGTTGCGCCGCGACATTGTGATCGCTGCGTGGACACGCGCCATCCTGCTGGACCAGGAGACCACCGCCCGCGAACTTGTCCCCGCCGCGGAAGAGCTCGTTCCGGAGGCCGCGGCTGAGTTCGCGGAGTTCAACCGCACCACGGACGATTCCTCCCTTCGCTTCGCTGCGGTCCTGGCGATTCTGCGCAATCCAGGATTCCGCCCGTTCGTCACCGCAGGCTATCCGCGCGGAAACCTGTACACCGTCGGCGAACCGCGCTTCGACCGCATCGACAATTTCCACGACAATTGGTGGTGCTCCTTGACTCCGAACTCCAAAAGCGAATCCTACGGCCAAGACTACTATCGAATGTTCATCAACTTGAGTAGTCCGCTGAAGGACGTCTATCCCGAAAATAAAATCCCGTCGCCATCTTTTCTAACGACAGATGACCGGGCAGTAGTGGCCAAGGAGCAGAGCGAACTCGCCGCACAACCCGCCGCGCCGAACTGGCTCGGCAAACTCGCGCTCGATTGGGCTAACGCCCACCCCGACGATGCGCGTGTTCCAGAAGCGCTCCACCTCGTCGTGCGCGCCTCGCGCTACGGCTGCACCGAAAGCACCGGAGAAAACTATTCGAAACAAGCTTTCGAATTGCTCCACAAGCGCTACCCGGAAAGCCAGTGGACGAAGAAAACTCCGTATTGGTTCAATTGATCGAGTCGCCCGCAGATAAGCAGTTGTTGTTCGTCTTCGCTCCGAACAAACTTGCAACGAGTTCCAGAATGCGAAGCAGCCACGCAGGATCGGCAGATACCGCGCGCAAACTTTACAGCAGGTTGGATCTAGCCGTATAGTCATTCGACGGCCACGTTCCGATACCGAATGAAACTCTTCCCCCTCTTTCGAACCGCGCTGCTTCCCTGCTTGCTTCTCGTCGGAGCAGGTTTAGCTTCCGCGGATGACGTTTCGAAAATCCATCCCACCGGTTACGTCACCGATCTAGCTGGCGTCATCTCGACCGATACAAAGGCACGCCTCGAATCGCTTTGCAGCGAACTGGAACAGAAAACCGGCGCGCAGATGGCCATCGTGAGCGTGGCTTCGCTCGATGGCGAAAGCGTCGAGACGTACGCCGTGGATCTTTTCAAACAGCTCGGTGTCGGAAAAAAGAAGGACAATCGCGGCGTGTTGCT
>Ga0210409_10001813_pt1 | contig 26786 bp, 25 predicted proteins | sample IncBWH17MmetaG_FD_161649 | JGI IMG/M metagenome (GOLD analysis project Ga0210409, IMG submission 161649) | Forest soil microbial communities from Barre Woods Harvard Forest LTER site, Petersham, Massachusetts, United States - Inc-BW-H-17-M | ecosystem: Environmental > Terrestrial > Soil >...
ACTCCCCGCCCCCACCGTAGCCAACGCCACGCATGCCGCCGCCAACGCCAACTCAAACTGGTACTCGTTCACCGCGAACACTCCATGCACCATCTTCACTTTCCAGATCGCTATCCCCATCTCCGCTGCCAGCAGCAACGCCGCCGGGCGCGTGAACAGCCCGATCAGTAGCAGTCCGCCGCCAACGCACTCCAGAATCCCCGCCAGCCCCACAAAATATCCGGGAAATCCGTGCTGAACGAAAAACTCCCGCATCATCGCGTCCGCCCGTACCAGTTTCGGATACCCGTGATAAATGAAAATCAGCGCCAGCGACGCGCGCAGAATTGCCAGCCCCAGTGGCTGAAACCCATTCAAAAATTTCATTTACTCCCCCCAAGCCCCAAACTATTCATCCCGCGTCGTTGATTCTACCGATTCTTGGGTGTCATGTGTCACCTCGGCCACGGCTCCGTTTCAGGTACAATCTTCAGGATCACTCTTGAGGAATCATGAAACGCAAGCTTCTGGTCGCTGTGCCGCTCCTCTGTGTCGTAGCGCTGCTGGCCTGGATTTTTCGTCCCAAGCACGAATCGATCAGCGAGGCGTACATCAGCGAGCGTAGCGTCACGCTCTGGAGCAGCGTCGCCCAGGTACGCGAACAACTTGGCGTGCTTCTCTATGGAGACCACGTGGATGTCCTCGCCCGCCGCAACGAAAACGTGAAAGTTCGCACTGCCTCTGGCGTCGTCGGTTGGGTGGACGGTCGCTATCTCATGGAGCCGGATCTCTGGCAGCGCAGCGCCAAGCTCCTCAAGCTAGCCTCCGCCATCCCGGTCCAGGCCCGCGGCCGCACCAAAGTTCCCACCAACCTGCGCGTCCAGCCAGGCCGCAATGAGCCGCGTCTTTACCAGTTCTCCCGCAACGCGCCCGTCGAAATTGTCGGCCGCGCCACGGCCGACTGGGTGCAAGTCTCCGACGAAAAGGAATCCGCCGGCGAGCCCGCCGAAACTAAGAAAGAAGACTGGTTCCTCATCCGTGGCATCGCCACGCGCCCGCCGGGTGAAGGCGTCGTCCGCAATTCCGCTATCACCAACACCACGCAGCCCGGCGATCAGACTATTCCTATCGCTGGCTGGGTTGTCGCGCGTTTCGTCTCCCTCGATCTGCCCGATCCCGTTCGTGAAGGCGCCGAGTCCGCGAACATTCGCCCACTCGCTTGGTTCGAGCTCAATCGCGTCACCGACGGCGAAGGCGAGCACCCGCAATATCTCGCCGCCGGTGCGCGCGGCCCCGAAGGCTTGCCCTGCGATTTCACGACGCTGCGTGTCTATACCTGGAATACGCGAAAGACTCGCTATGAGACGGCCTTCATCGACAACAATCTCTGCGGCGCTTTTCCCATCCGCGTCGCAAAGGACCCCAAGGGCCAGCCCGAATTCCGCTTCCTTCTCACAGGCGAAAAGGGAGAGCGCCACTATCGCCTGATTCAGACCGTGGTCCGCCGCATCAAGGACGAAAATCCCGCGGCCCCGTCGAAATCCGAAAAAGCCAAGCCGCAGCAATCTCCGTCCAAAAAATAACCATGCGCTTCCTCAAAAAAGTTTCCGCACTATCTGTGATCGTGGGAGCTAGTCTGATTCTTGCTCTCTTCGCGCTAGTGACGCCATCCGCGCCCGTGCAGCAACCTGCTTCAGTCGAAAGTTTTCTGCCGCTCACCGCCGGCACCTGGTGGCTGTATCGCGGCACTGTCACCTGGTCCGACCAGCAAACGGAAAAAGATGCCCAGGCGAATGTCACCCTCAAGATGACCGTTGAGAAAGTCATCCAGAAGCCCGAATTCACCATCGCCATCCTCTCCGGCTTCCCCCGCGATCTCGATTGGGCCACCGGTGAAGTCGGCGCGATGCCCTGGCTTCTGATCGAAACGAAGCGCCACGAAGTTTTCCTCAATTCGCTGCCCCCGGACTTCGATTACGCGAAACTCGAGAAAGACGCCGCATCGCTCGACAAGTTTCTTTCCGAAGACAATCTCTTCTTCCGCTGGCCGCTGAAAAAGGGTATGAAGTTTGGCGACGCCGAAAGCCTTCTCCGCGACGACGATCTTTACTGCTGGGTCGTTGCCACCCAGGAAACGAAAAAATTGAACGATATTAAAGGGTTGCCTCCGCGGTCCGCCGAGGTCTTTCTCTTGCAATACATCACCAATCCCGACGGCACGGAAATGGAAGTCTCCCCCGGCATCGGTATCCTCAGCTACCAATACCATCACCACGGCACCGTCGCCGAAACCAGCCTCACCCTCGTCGAATTTCATCCTGCTCCCAAAACACCCCCAACTCCCGGAGCCAAACCGTGACCCTCCATATCAGCGAAGCCGAAGTCCGCCAGCTTCTTACCATGCCCATGGCCATCGACGCCGTCGAGGAAATCTCTCGCAAACAAGCGGGCGGTCGTGTAATCCTTCATCCCCGCCGCCGCTTCGAACTTCCCGCCGGTGGCGGTTTCTTCCACTACATGGCCGCCATGGACACCGAAGCTGGCTTCATCGCCATGAAGCAGTACACCTATGTGAAGGGAATTCTTCGCTTCCTCGTTCCGCTCTACGAAATCTCAACCGGCGCCCTCCTCGCCCTGATCGAAGCCGATTTCATGGGCCAGCAGCGTACCGGTGCAGCTTCTGGCGTCGCAACAAAATATCTTGCGCGCCAGAACGCGCGGACTGCCGCCATCCTCGGTACCGGCGGCCAGGCAAAAACGCAGCTGGAAGCCGTCGCCGGCGCTCGGAAGCTCGACACCGTCCGCGTCTACGGCCGCGATCCTGAACGCCGCGCGAACTTCTGCAACGAAATGTCCCAACGCCTAGGCATCCCCGTTCATCCTGCCGCCTCCGCCGTCGAAGCCGTTCGTGGTGCCGACATCGTCAACACCGCAACCACCTCCGCCAAACCCGTCCTTGACGGCCACGACGTCGCCGAAGGTGCGCACATCAACGCCATCGGCGCGAATCACGCCCACAAGCGCGAACTCGACGACACCGCCATCTCTCGCGCCGCGGTAATCTTCGTGGATTCAATCGAACAGTCCAAACAGGAAGCCGGCGACCTCATCATCCCTTTCCAGCAGCAACCCAAAAAGTGGGACGCCGTTTACGAACTCGATCAACTCATCGCCGGCAAGGTCCCCGGCCGAGCCAACGACAACCAGATCACCCTCTTCAAATCCAACGGCATCGCCTCCTGGGATCTCGCGGTCGCCGAAAGGGTCTACGCGCTCGCCAAGCAAAAAAATCTCGGCAGGGAATTGCCGTTCTTTTCTTCAGAAAAGTAACCGCGGGAAGAAATCGAAGAGGGAGGAAACGAGGCCGGAGGGAACCTGAGGCCTCATTCCGGGAGCGGGGCGTTCGTCGGGCTCTCGGAATGAGGCAGCATGCGCGCTTACGAGTGCAGGGCTTGGGCTTTGCGGTTGGGGAGCGGGGTCTTCCGCATGGAAAGGGAATTGTGAGTCTTCAGGATGTCATTCCGCCGGTTGCTGGCGTTTTTCCAGAGGATGCCGCACGCGATCAGCAGCACGCCTAGCGCTATCATCGATCCAAGCGCTCGGGGCAAGCTGCCCACACTGGCCTCTACTTGTTCGCTCACGGGAAGAATCGCAGCCTCAGTGGCCGCCGCATATTGAACCTGGGCGTTGTTTACCGCTTGGTCCGCCGCTGCCGCGTACGGTGTATTGAAATTGGCTCCGACCGACGTTGCCGGAGTTTCAAAATTGGTGTTGTCGATTTCCTGCGCGCGAGCCGCGCTCGTCATAAAGAGAGAAACTCCCAGCGCCGCCAGAACCAGTTGCCACTTAATGTTTATTGCGAAGTTCATTTTCCACCTCAGTTTTTTTATTAACTGCCCGACGTCTTTGGAACAATGCAAGGCGCATGCCATCGCGAAACCGATTCGCTTGACGGCACTACGATTTTGCGCATCTCACGAAGTTTCAAAGGCATAGCCGCGAAAATAATTTCTTGAGCCTGGTCGAACCCCTCCATGCGCACATCCCGTCCATCCCCCGTCTCTATCTAAAGAGCGATTCCCGCAGCCCCTTACGGAGCGATTCGTCTGTCCTTCAGCCACTAGGAACACCAGGCAAAAGCCTTTGCTTTTATCTAAATTATTAGCAGACAAGAGGTTAAGTCCCAGACACAGAAACCTACCCCACCCGTATCCACCCAGGTTCGGCTGTCTAACGATTCGGATAGCCACCATAACTCTTCGGATAGCTTCTCCGGATGTAGATTATTCAAGGTCACCGAGTTAGAATCTTTCCCCTCAGCCGTAACGCAGCAGTCCAGCCGCCCGAGCCTAAATCGTGCCCCCAAGACTCACCGTCATCAGCGGCCCCTGGAAAAACACCAGCTTTCCCGTTGCCGCTCCTCTCTCCATCGGCAGCGACCCGTCCAATGCCGTCCGCCTCGAAGACCCCGCCGTCGCTCCGCAACACTGTTCCATCACCGAATCTTCGGGCTGCTTCACCATTCGCGATCTAGACGCTCCAGCCGGCACCTTCGTCAACGGCATTCCGATCTGCGAGCGAGTTCTCGCTTTCGGAGACCAGATCTCTATAGGTGATTCTTCCTTCCTCTTTCTTCCTGAAGCCGCTGCGGCTGCCGAAATCACCTCCGTGCAGCTCGACGATCAATCCGGCTTCAGTCTTTCCGCCCAGCAACTCAAGCCTGACGATCTTCTCTACCTGCAGCCCGAATCTCTCGCGGCTCTTCCTCCGGCGGTCCGCCTTGCGCGCACTCTCTCGACTCTGCTGAAAATCAGCTCCGCCATCGGTTCCATGCGCGACATCGATGCGCTCCAATGGCAACTCCTCGCACTGCTCTTTGACGTCATCCCCGCCGAACGTGGTGCGATTCTCCTTGTCGACTCCAGCACCGGCGAATTTTCCGATCCCGTCGCCTGGGACCGCGCGGCCGGTCCCGATCATCCTGTGCATCTCAGCCGTGTCCTCGCGCAACGCGTGATCGAAAAGCGCGTCGCCGTTTTGGATTACGAAGAGCCGCCATTCTCTTCTTCCACTTCACAGGACGCTACGCCGGCTTCTGGCCTCTCTCTTCTTTGCGTTCCATTTACCACTCCCACGCAATCTCTCGGCCTGATCTATCTCGACACCCGCAATCCCGCCACACGTTTCTCCAACGACGACTTACAATTGCTTTCCGCCATTGCCGGCCTCGCCTCCGTCGCCATCGAAAACGCCCGCCAGTTCGAACGCCTCGGCAGCGAAAATCAGCGCCTCCGTGCCGAAGTCCAGCTTCAACACGACATGATCGGCCGCGGCCCGCGCATGCGCCAGGTCTATCAATTCATCGAACGCGTCGCTCCGTCCGATTCTACGGTTTTGATCCTTGGGGAAAGCGGCACTGGCAAGGAGCTCGTCTCCCGTGCTATCCATCTCAACAGCCCCCGCAAATCGCACCCCTTCGTCGCGCTCAATTGTGCCGCCCTCACCGAAACACTCCTCGAAAGCGAACTGTTCGGTCACGAGCGCGGCGCGTTCACCAGCGCTGTCTCCCAGAAGAAAGGCCTGCTCGAAGTGGCCGAAGCCGGAACCGTTTTCCTTGACGAAGTGGCGGAGCTTCCGCCAACACTCCAGGCCAAACTCCTCCGCGTCCTCCAGGAACGCGAATTCGTCCGTCTCGGCGGCACCTCTCCAATCAAACTGAACGTCCGGTTCATTGGCGCCACCAACAAAGACCTTCAGAAAGCCGTCGCCGACGAAAAATTCCGCCTTGACCTCTTCTACCGCCTCAATGTCGTTTCCATCACCATGCCCGCCCTCCGTGAGCATCCCGAAGACATCCCCCTCCTCGCCGACCATTTCGTCTCCCGTTACTCAGCCCGTTCCAATCGCAAAGTCCGCGGACTTTCCCCTGCCGCCCGTGCCTGCCTCGCTCAATATGATTGGCCCGGCAACATTCGCGAACTCGAAAACGCCATTGAGCGCGCCATCGTCATCGGCAATTCTGACCTCATCCTTCCCGAGGACTTTCCCGAAGCTCTCGCCGACCGCGCCTTGCCCATCTCCGAATCCGCCGCCAATTTCCACGATGCCGTTCGCGACGCCAAGAAGCATTTGATCCTCACTGCCCTTGAGCAGTCCCAGGGCAGCTTTACCCAGGCCGCCAAACTCCTTGGCCTCCATCCCAACTACCTCCATCGCCTCGTTTCCAACCTCGATCTCAAGTCCACTCTCAAAAACGCCGCGAAACGCTAGAGTCGGTCAAATGCCAAATACCCACTTGACACTTCTTGGGACTCGAACTACATTTGTCGAACGAGCGTTCGAGAACCCCATGGCTTCCTCTACTCCCATTCCCCGCGATACCGAGGCCAAGCTCCAACACATCCTCCGCACTGCTTCTTACGTCTTCGCCCAGCATGGTTTTGAGGGTGCCTCCATGCGCGACATCAGCCGCGCCACGGGTGTTTCCCTCGCTGGCCTTTACTACTACTTTGAAAACAAGCAGCATCTCCTCTATCTTATTCAAAGTACAACCTTTACTTTTGTCCTGGAAAGCCTCCGGTCCCGGCTGCACGGCATTCACGAACCCGCTGAACGCCTCCGCCTCCTCGTTCTCAACCACATCGAATACTTCCTCTCCCATCCCAACGAAATGAGGGTGCTTTCCCACGAAGAAGACGCCCTCGGCGACCCCTACCGCGACAAGGTTCAGGCCATCAAGCGCCGCTATTACGCCCTGGCCCGCGAGATCTTCGACGCCATCGCCGCGGAAGGCCTGGCTCCGAGCATCCACCCCCGTGTAGCGGTTCTCAGCCTTTTCGGAATGATGAACTGGACCTACAAATGGCATAAGCCCGGCGTTGATCCCGACGCCGCCGAGCTGACAGCCGCCATTGTCGGCCTATTTCTTCATGGGGTTCTGCCTTCAGGCGTGGAGCCGAAGCCCGTATTTGCGGACGGAGTCACTGTAGGAGACCAGCGTCAAAAGTTTGCCAGAGGTTAAAGATTCCAGACGAAGGGACGAAGAGACATTATGGCCACCACCCCAGGCACCGCAACAAAAGAACTCGTTAAATACCGCGTCGAAGAAGGCGTCGCCATTTTTGAACTGGACGACGCTCCTGCCAACACCTACACCTACGACATGATGCTCCAGCTCGATGCGGCCATCCTCAAGGCCCGTATGGACGAGAGCGCTCACGTCATTGTCATCCGCGGCGCAGGCGAGAAATTTTTCTCCGCCGGGGCCAGCATCCCGATGCTCACCAAAGCCGATCCGCAGTTCAAATACTATTTCTGTCTCCACGCCAACGAAACGCTCAGCCGCCTCGAGCAGACCCCGAAACTCGTCATCGCCGCGCTCAACGGCCACACGGTGGGTGGTGGCCTTGAAATCGCGCTCGCCTGCGACATCCGCATCGCTAAAAAAGAAGGCGGCAAAATCGGCTTGCCCGAAGTGAATCTCGGAGTTCTGCCCGGTACTGGAGGCACGCAGCGTTTTGCCCGCGCCATCGGCCGTTCGCGCTCGCTCGAACTCATGGCCACCGGCCGCACGTTCAGCTTCGAAGAAGCTCTCGAGATGGGCCTCATCAACTACCTCTATGAAAAAGATTCCTTCTGGGAAGACGTCCTCGCCTACGCACGCCAGTTCTGCCCGCCCAACAAGGCCTCTCGCGCCGTCGGCCGCATCAAGCGTTCCGTCGTCACCGGTGCTGAAATCCCCTTCGCTGAAGCCCTTGGCCTTGAACGCGAACTCCAGCAACTCCTCTTCACCAGCGAAGACGCCAAGGAGGGTCTTGCCGCTTACGTCGAAAAGCGTGCCGCCAATTTCAAAGGGAAGTAAACTCATAGGGCATCCAGGAAAGTGCCACTCGAATGAAAACTCTCCCAGACTATCTACGCAAAGGAATGAAGCTCGTGATCGTGGGTTGCAATCCAACAGAGTCTTCCGTTCGCGCCGGCCATTACTACGCCGGCCGCGGCAATCCCTTTTGGCCCTTGCTTTACGACAGCGGCGTCGTCCCCGAGCCCTTCGACTACCCGGACGACCGCCGCATCATCGAATTCGGCATCGGCCTCACCGATCTCGTCAAGCGCCCAACCAAAACCATCGAAGAACTCAAGCGTGAGGATTTCGCCGAAGGCCGCTTCGTCCTTTCGCGCAAGCTTGAGGAATTTCTCCCGCGCGTAATCGCCTTCAACGGCAAGCTGCCCTACGAGCAGTTCGCCCAGCGCAAATGCAATTATGGCATTCAAAAAGAACTTCTCTACAGCGCGCATGTTTACGTGCTGCCCACAACCATCGGCGCGACCTCTCGCGGCAAGAGCGACCGCCTGAAACATTTTCGCAAGCTCGCCGAGCTTGTAAAGCGCACCGAAAAATCGCGTGAAGCGCAGTCCCACTAAATAGGCATGCGCGAAACGGAGGCAACATGAGTCATGCCCCACAAACCGCTTCCGGCTCTCCCGTCCTTCAAGAGACTCGCCATGGTTCCGTCCTCACCCTGGTGATGAACCGTCCCGAACGCCTCAACGCCCTCAATAACGAGCTGACCAACGCTCTCAACGAAGCCCTCATCCGCATCGCCGGTGATTCTTCGATCCACGTCGTCGTGCTCACGGGCGCCGGCCGCGCGTTTTGTGCCGGGGGCGATCTCGGCGCAATTGGCAAAGGCCGCGAGCGTGGCGATTCCACCGAACTCGCCCCCATCCTCCGCTCCGGCATGCAGGCCGTCCTGAATATCCGCACCATGCCGCAACCTGTCATCGCCGCCGTAAACGGCCCGGCCGCGGGCGCCGGAATGAATCTGGCCCTCGCCTGCGACATTCGTCTCGCTGTGGATGGCGCCGTCTTCGGCCAGAATTTTGCCAAGGTCGGCTTGTTCCCCGATTACGGCGGCACCTACTTCCTTCCCCAACTTGTCGGCCCTTCCGTCGCCGCGGAAATGTTTTACTTGGGCGAAATGATTGACGCGCAAACCGCGCACCGCCTCGGCATCCTCAATCATCTTTTTCCAGCCGACCAGTTCGAAGCCTCGGTCGCCGCCTTTGCCAAAAAAATCGCCGAAGGGCCGCAGCTCGCCATCCGAACCGTAAAGCAAGCTATCTTCGGCCGTGAAAAAGACCCCCTGATGGAGGCGCTCGAGCGCGAAGTCCAGGCGCAGCTCAAATGTTTCCATTCGCACGATTGCCTCGAAGGCATTCGCGCCTTCATGGAAAAGCGCCAACCTAAGTTTCAAGGAAGTTAAATGCTTTCGCAGTGCCCGGGATTTTGATTAAAGGAGACTTCGCTCATGCCGGCAACGCGTCTTTCCACTTTCGATGACTGGGTTGACCTCTTCCGTGTCTGGCAAAAAGACATCGGCGTGGACTACCCTGAAATCACCGACTACAAATTTGAAGCCAAGTTCGGTCCCACCCGCTCCAACGAAATCGAATTCGGCGCCTATAAGGGTCGCCCCAAGTGGGAAAAAGTCGTCAGCATTCCCGACCAGCGAATGCGCGACGCCCTGCTCAACCTGATCGTCTATCAGGGCGACACCGAATTCGCCTCCGTCGAGCAGCAGCGCCGCCTCTTCGAAACTTCGCCCAGCGAGCACGATCGCCAGTCTCTCTGCCGCGTTGTCACCGAAGAAATGCGTCACGGCTGGCAGATGTGCTACCTCTTGATGAATCACTTTGGTTACAGCGGCCGCGTCGAAGCCCAGAAAATGCTCGAACGCCGGGCATTCGACCAGAAGCGCCTCCTCGGCGCCTTCAATCAGGATGTCAACAACTGGCTCGACTTTTTCGTCTACACCGATTTCGTCGATCGCGACGGCAAATACCAGCTCACCATGCTCAGCTATTCCGGCTTCGCCCCGCTTGCGCAATCCATGATTCCCATGCTCAAGGAAGAGTCCTTCCACCTCGGCACCGGCCAGGACGGCATCAAGCGCATCGTCAAAGCCGGCGTCGTTCCCACGCATGTTATTCAGAAGTACGTCAACAAATGGATTCCCGTCAGCCTCGACCTGTTCGGTGTCGATCGCTCCAGCTCCGCGCATTGGTTCTACGTCTGGGGCCTCAAAGCCCGCTACGACGAACCCACCGCCAAAGCCGCCGTCAATCTCGAGCGAATGAACGAGCACAGCCGCGAACTCTACTATCAGGAATGCATCAAACTCGTGGAAATGATCAACAAAAACGTCCCCGCTGGCCAGCCACAACTCTACGTGCCCGATTTCAAATTCAACCGCTTCATCGGCGAACACGCCCGCAAGCCCTATAGTGTCCACGGCGAACTGCTAGCCGAAGAAAAATATGCCGAGCATCTCAAGGAAATGCTCCCACAACCCGAAGACCTGCAACTCGTCAGCGAGATCCAATCCGTCGAAAAACAATGGATCTCGCCAAAAGGCTCCATCCAGTAATCAGGTACAATATTTTGCAGGTTAAGTTTTTCAATCTACCGGGCGACGCAGGTGCCGGGTTTGCACCTGGGGTCTTCGCTTAGGGCGCACTCAGTCGTCTCGAAAAAATACGGAGTCCAATGAACGATCTCGAAATCTCAGCAGTTGAACTGAAACAACGCCTCGACAACGGCGAAAAACTCGTCCTCGTCGATGTGCGCGAACCCTGGGAGAACGCCCAATGCCGCATCGAAGGCGCCGTCCTCATCCCCATGGGCTCAATTCCATCAAATCTCCAAAAGCTCGACACCGACGAGCCGGTGATCTGTTATTGCCACCACGGCATGCGAAGCCTCGACGTAGTCAACTGGCTCCGCCAACAGGGCATTTCCACATCCAAATCCCTTGCCGGCGGCATCGACCGCTGGTCCCTCGAAATCGATCCCCGCGTCCCGCGTTACTAAGAGCTCCATGCCGACCAAACTCATCTTCTACCAAAAACCCACCTGAACCACCTGCCGCAAAGCAAGAGGTCTCTTGCTCGATCTCAAACTCGACTTCGACTCCCGTGATCTCGACAAGCAGCCCCTGTCCGAATCCGAACTCGACAAACTAATCGGCGCCCGCGATTACAAGGATTTTCTAAACACGCGCAACGATCTCTACCGCGAACGCGACATGGCCCAGAAGCCGCCAACCCGCTCCGAGGCCATCAACCTCATGTCCAAAACCCCAAACCTGATCCGCCGCCCGTTGCTAGTCCGCGGCTCGCAAATTATCATCGGTTTCGACGAAGCCGCCTACCGAATTCTTGCGTTGCGTGCGAAGCCGTAATTCTCCTGGCCTATCCTGGAGGGAATTTCCGGATGGAAATCAAAACCATCGCCGTCATCGGCGCCGGCACCATGGGCCGTGGCATCGCCAGCGCTTCTGCCCTCGGCGGTTACACCACCGTCCTCGAAGACGTCTCCGACTCCATGCTCGCCAAAGCCATCGTTTGGATCCGTGAATCCCTCGATGAAGGCGTCCGCCGCGGCAAAGTCGACTCCACCGCCCGCGACGCCGCCCTCGCCCGCATCACCACCTCTCAAGTCGTCGACGAAGCCATCCGCGACGCCGAACTCATCATCGAAGCCGTCCCCGAAGAACTCGAAATGAAGCTCGAACTCTTCACCATCTTCGACAAATTCGCCAAGCCCCACGCCATCTTTGCCAGCAACACCTCTTCTCTCTCCATCAGTGACTTCAGCGACATCGTCCTCCACCGCGACCGCTGCATCGGCATGCACTTCTTCAACCCCGTCCCCAAAATGAAGCTCGTAGAAATCATCCGCACGCCGCACACCTCCGACGAAACCGTAGCCGCGTGCGTCGCCGTCGCCACTCGCATGGGCAAGGAAACCGTCATCGTCCACGAAGCCCCCGGCTTCATCACTTCCCGCATCAACGCGCTCATCGGCAACGAAGCCTTCGCCATGCTCGAAGCGGGCATCGCCTCCGCCGCCGACATCGACAAAGCCGTGAAGCTAGGCCTCAATCACCCAATGGGCCCCTTCGAAATGGTCGACCTCGTCGGCCTCGACGTCCGCCTGAGAATCCTCGAGTACCTCCACTCCACTCTCGGCGAAAAATACAAACCCAGCCCTCTTCTCCGCCAGTACGTCCAGCAAGGCCGTCTCGGCCGCAAATCAGGCCGTGGCGTCCACGACTATTCCTCCGCAAAAGATCCCCAAAATAAGACGTAGGGGCGCTTCTCGCCCTGAGCGCAGCGAAGGGTCACGCCGCCCTCCGCTCTCCCTCTTTTCAGCGTCCTTTGCGCGCCGACCTCTGCGCCCTCTGCGTTAAGTCCGCGCTTTGCCTTTTTCCGCTATCACCTATCCCCCATGCCCAGCCAATCCAAATGTTCTAAACTATCCCTATGACTGCCCCTATCGACCGCATCCAAATCCAACAAGGCGACATAACCGAAATGGACGTCGACGCCATCGTCAACGCCGCCAACAACGACCTCATCCTCGGCGCAGGCGTAGCCGGCGCTATAGCCCGCAAAGGCGGCGAATCCATCCAGCGAGAGTGCGACGAAATCGGCAGCATCCCCGTCGGCTATGCCACCATCACCGGTGGCGGCAAGCTCAAAGCCCGTCACGTTATCCACGCCGCCAGCATGAGCCTCGGCGGAATGCCCACCACCGCGAAAACTCTGCGCACTTCCACCGCCCACTCCCTCCGCCTCGCCGCCGAGCGCAATCTTACGTCCATCGCTTTTCCTGCCATAGGCACTGGCGTCTCCGGCTTCCCCATGGATGAATGCGCCCAAATCATGCTGACTGAAGCCCTCCAGCACCTGAAAGGCGAAACCTCGCTCGAAACCATTCACTTCGTCCTCTTTGACGCCCGGTCCCGCGACGCCTTCCAATCCGCCTGGCAAGCCCTCCGCAAAGAACACCCGACTGGAGCCGCTTCCGCGTGACCCCGCTCGCCGCCCTTCTCGCCGAACGCATCCGCCGCTTCGGGCCCATCACCTTCGCCGAGTACATGCGCGAATGCCTCTATCATCCTGTTTACGGCTACTATTCACAGCCCCAAGCCCGCCGCTTCAGCGACTATTACACCAGCGTCGACGTCCATCCCATCTTCGGCCGCCTCCTTGCCCGCCAGTTCGCCGAAATGTGGCAGCAACTCGATTGCCCCGCTGAATTCCTGCTCATCGAAGCAGCCGCGGGCACTGGACGCCTCGCCGGCCACATCCTTGAATTCGCGCAAGCCCAACTTCCCGATTTTTTCAAAGCACTGAACTACGTCACCGTCGAACGCTCTCCTGCCCGCTCTGACCAACTCGCCCAACATCTCTCGCACTTCATTCGAAAAGGGAAGTGCCGCCCCTCCATCGATGTCCCCGCGCGCATTCCTGTCGGGTGTGTTTTCTCGAATGAACTTCTCGACGCCCTGCCGGTGCACCGCGTCCTTCAGCAGCCCGGCGCCCTGAAAGAAATCTTCGTCACTACCGACGGAATAGTGTTCTCCGAAATCCCCCATCCCCTCTCCACCTGCGCTGTCACCGACTACTTCGCCGCGCAGCAGATTACTCTCCAAGAAGGCCAGCTCGCCGAAGTCGGCCTCGAAGCCTGCGATTGGATCACCGAAATCGCCCGTCGCCTCGATCGCGGCTTCGTTCTCACCATCGATTACGGCCACGAAGCCGCGGATCTCTTCGACGCCCACCACCAGTCCGGCACCGTCCTCAGTTATTCAAAACACCAGATATCGAACAATCTCTACGCTGCCCCCGGCGAACAAGACCTCACCGCCCACGTCAATTTCACGGCGCTCCGCCAATGGGGTGCGCGCCACGGCCTCGAGACTCTGGGCCTCCTCACGCAAACCACGTTTCTTCTCGCTTTAGGGAAGGGAAATGACTTCGCGGATCTCTACAACGAAGGCATGGACGAAACAGACCGCACGCGCGCCCGCTTGCAGCTCAAGACTCTCATCTACCCCGAAGGCTTCGGCGAACGCTTCCAAGTCCTCCTCCAACAAAAAGGCGTCCCGCACGCCCAACTAACGGCCCTCAACCCCCTTTAATCGCGCCATTCAGGCAACGCGCAGCAAAAACAAGCGCCGGGGCGCGGCACTTCCGACTCCCTCCACATTCGTTCAAAACTCAAATATTTGATCTCTTCGTGCAAATGAACATCGCACGCCCATCGAACCGCCACAATCACCCACAATCCTACGGATTCGGCCTCTTCAACGTAGGCTTCTCCCCCGAAGCCGGTGCCGGCACATCCGCTTGCTTCCCTTTTGCCGGCGCCGCCACAGGCGTAGCCGCATCTGAAGGCGACGGCGTAGGCATCCCGCTTTCCGAATACGGCTTCTTGATCAGCGCTTCCACCACGTCCTGGGCCCCGCCCGTATTGTCATTCGTCTGCCGCGCCTTGTTGTACTCGTTCAGCGCCCGTTCTCTCTGCCCCAAAATGTCGAAAATCTTCCCCAGGTAGAGATGGCTCCAAACCTCCGTCCACTTCTCTGACAGCTCTGGCACAGTCGCCAGTGCCTCGCGAAACGCGTTCGCCGACGCCTGATAATTCTTCTGATAGAAAAACGCTTCGCCCATCCGGAAATTCGCCAGCGAACGGCTCGGCTGAATGCTCAGCGCCCGCTGATACTGCTGCACCGCGTCATAATACTTTCCCACCTCGGCCAGTTCTTCCCCGCGCGCAATCGCCGCCCGAGCCCGCAGATTCGGTGTGCTCTTCAAAATCAAATTGTTCGGATCGATCCGTATCCCGCCCGCTTTCGGCCGCCCAAACGTCTCCTCGGTAAACTGCGTTTCCGTCCCGGTCACATAAATCAATTTCATCTCCGGGTTTCCTTCGGTGTCCACCCGCAATTGCACCGGCATGCTGAACGTATCCAGCGGTTGCTTGATCTTTCCCACAATTCGGAAGCCCTTGCGCGTCCGGTAGACCACGTCCTCCAGCGAAAATTCCGGCACGCCTGTGGAATTCAGCCACTGCGCGAAATACCCTTGCAGGTTTGGCGCCTCCTGCCCCGGCTTCACGCCCGCGTTCGCCGTCAGAATCGCCATGTTTTCGAAATCAATCATCCTCGCCGTCTTACCCTGGTACTTCGCATAAAACCCGTGCAGCACCGACTTGAACGCCAGGTCCCCCATCTGCCCGCGCAGCATGTGAAACAGCATCGCGCCCTTGTTCATCACCACCGAGCGATACTCGCTCGAGTACGGTGCCAGCCGAGCCGACTGTGCCACCGGCGCCGAGTTCTCATACATCAGCGCGCCCACCGCAAATTCATCCAGCGCCCTCAGTCCCGCTTCTTTCCCGAAATTCTGTTCCGCATAAAGCTCCTCCGAATAACGCGCCAGCCCGTCGCTGATCCACACATCGCTGGTGCTCGCCGGCAACACCTGATTCCCCCACCACTGTGTCGCCACCAAACGGCTCAGCGTGCGATCGCTGTACTTCGGATCCCAGAGCCGATGACTCAGCATCACCACGCCAGGCCCGGAAAAATCGCGCAGCGTTCCGTCCGGTAATTCGATCACCGTCATATCCGGATCCGGCAACGCGCCGAACATGTCCGAAAAAATAATCTCCTGGTGCGCCACAATATTCGCAAATTCCTGCACCTTGGCCGAATCCGCGCGCGGCGCGTACACGGCGACGCTGATTCCTTCCGCCTGTTTCGGGCTCAACTGCAGCGGTCCCGCCACGAACGATCCATTCGGTTCGCGCCGCTCGCAGTGAAACGTGTACATCAGCCGCTTACCTTCCGCCGCTGATCGCGGAGCCAAAGGCTGTGCCGCCTCAGCTTTTCCCGTTCCCGCCACTGCCATCGTGTCCGGCACATTCAGCTTGAACGTCCCCGTGTACCGGTTCGCCGGATAATTCGTCAACGGAAACCACCGCGCTGGCAACAGCAGGTACGCCCAATCTTTCCCGATCGAAGCCACCTTCACATTCGGCACCGGGCTGTTCTCTTCATTCGCCAGCAACCCGCCGTAGGCAAACGTCAGCGAAACCGTTTTTCCCGTCGCCACCGGCGCGGGCAGCGTCACCGAAAGATAGAGTGGATTGTCCGGCTCTCTCTGGAACGAAAGCGGTTTTCCATCCGGCCCCTTCACTTCTCTCACTTCCAGATTCTCATGTAGCTCCACGCGCACGATCTGCGACACATCCTGCGCGCGAAATTCCACCTTCACGATCGAATTGATCGTCTGACCTGCCGTGTCGAGATAAGCGGAAAGTTCGTAATTCTCAGCGAGAAAATTCGGGCCGCGCGATTCCTGGGCCCTTAACGAAGAACTGAAGATCGCAACAAGAAAGGCCACAACTACCCAGCACGCACCCCTGACATTTTCCCGCCGCGTCATCGAGTTCCTTTCCGTTCTTGCACCTAGGGACGATGGATTGATGTATATAGGATAACAATCCCTCAGAAAGCGTTGCCAGCCTTCCTCTGTAACAAACTTGCAATTTCATCCGCTGCGCGTTCGACCGCCCCCGGGGGCCCCAGCCGCTTCCGAACCTCTTCCAAGCCCCGCCGCTGCGCTTCCCGCGCATTTGGCTCCTGCAGCAGTTGCAGCGTTTTCTGCGCCACGCGTTCCGGCGTAAACTCACTCTGCACCAGCTCCGGCACCACTTTCTTCTCCGCGATCAGGTTCACCATCGCGAAATACGGCGCCCGCACCAGCGGTCTTGCCAGCGCCGCCGTTAACGGCGACACCCGGTAAATCACCACCATCGGCACATTCAGCAGCGCCGCCTCCACGGTCGCTGTCCCGCTCGAAACAATCGCCGCATTCGCCACCGCCAGCGCGTTATAGGTCTCTCCCTCCACCACGCGCACCACCATCCCCGTCGGCCATCCCGCCTTCAATCGCTCCACGTCCTTTGCGTGCGCCGCCGCAATCACAAATTGCGCTGGAACCCGTCCGTTAATCTGTGCGCAAGCTTCCCGCAACACCGGCAAATGGTGCACCAACTCTCCCGCGCGGCTACCGGGCAGCAGCGTCACGATCGACCGGCTTGCATCCAGATTCTGCTCCTCACAGAATTGCTTCCGGTTCTTCGTCGCCCGCACCGCCCCCACCAGCGGATGCCCGATGAATTTCGTCGGCACACCCGCGTCCGAGAAAAATTTCTCTTCAAAGGGAAAAATGCACAGCGCCTTCAGAAACCGCCGCCGCACCAGATTCGCGCGCCACGGCCGCCAAGCCCAGAATTGCGGGCAGATATAGTAAACGTTCCGAACGCCCTTCGGTTTCAGTTTCCGCGCCAGCCGCAAATGAAACCCCGGAAAATCCGTCAGAATCGCCAGCGCCGGCCGCCGCTTCTCCGCCGCTTCCACCAGCCGCTCCATCGCCTGCAGCAGCGAAGGCAGGTGCTTCACAATTTCCGTAATCCCCACCACTGCCACTTCCGAATAATCCGTCACAATCTCCACGCCCGCCGCCCGCATCTGCGGCCCGCCCATGCCAAATAGTTCCACGTCCAGGCGTTGTTTAAGCGCCGAGGCCAAGCGCGCAGCATACATGTCGCCGGAAGCCTCGCCGGCCGAAAGCAGTAATGGGATGGGGGCCATCAGAAAAGAGCGCTCAATCGCTCGCGGGTGTCGGCGCCGGGAGCACCGCCGCCCCCGCAACGCCATTTGTATCAGGTAGTTCCTGTTCCTTGTATTGCAACTGGTACAACCGGTAGTAAATCCCTCGTAGCGCCAGCAACTCCTGATGTGCGCCCTCTTCGCGTAGGCGGCCTTTATGAAACACCAGGATGCGGTCCGCGTGCTGAATCGTGCTCAACCGGTGGGCAATCACCAGCGCGGTCCGCCCGCTTAAGAGCCGGTCCAGCGCCTCGCGGATCAAAAGCTCCGTCTTCGTGTCCACGCTCGAAGTCGCCTCATCCAGAATCAAAAACCGCGGATTGTGCGCCAGCGCCCGCGCAAAACTAATCAGTTGCCGCTGCCCAACCGACAGCGTCGACCCGCGCTCGTTTACTTCCGTCTCCACGCTCTGGGGCAGCGAACGGATAAAATCGCCCAGCCCGATCTCCTCCAGCGCCTGCTCCACGTGCTCCCGCGTAATTCCGGGCGTGCCCAGCCGGATGTTCGACTCAATCGTCCCGGTGAACAAAAATGGATCCTGCAGCACGATCCCGAACTGCTTCCGCAATTCCTGCAAATCCAGTAGCCGGATGTCCACGCCATCCAGCAAAATCTGCCCACGCTGAATATCATAAAAACGCAACAGCAGCGAAATCAGCGTCGTCTTCCCAGCCCCTGTATGGCCCACAATCGCAAATGTCTGTCCGGACTGCATGCGGAATGACACGTCCCGCAGCACCCAATCCTCTTCCGCCGGCTGCTCCACATCCCGGTAACTGAACCACACGTTCCGGAACTCAATGTCCCCGCGTGGCGAAGTGATATGTTTCGCGTCCGTTGGTGACTCGATTGTGATCGGCTCATCCAGTAGCTTGAAAATCCGCTCCGAAGCCGCCATTGCCGACTGCAAAATATTAAATTTCTCGCTCAAATCCTGAATCGGCCGGAAAAACCGCTGCGCAAACATCGTGAAGGCAATCAGCACCCCGATTTTCAGCGTGCCTCCCAGCACGCGGTTGCCACCCGCCCAGTAAATCAGGGCAATCGTCGAAAAGCTCAAAAATTCCACCGCCGGATAGAACACCGCGTAAGCCAGGATGGCATCCCGCCACGCCAGCATGTTGTCCTTATTCCGCTTTGCAAATTCTTCCCGCGCTTTCCGTTCACGGTTAAAAAGCTGCACCACCGCCATTCCGGAAATGTATTCCTGCAAAAACGAATTGATCCGCGCAATCGCCGTGCGAATCTTCCGGTTCGCGTCTCGTACGTATCTCCGGAAAATCAGCGTCACCACCAGAATTCCCGGCAGCACGGCCAGCGTATCCAATGCGAGCCTTACGTCGATCTTGAATAGCAAGACCGCCATGACCGCCAGCAGGAAAAAATCGTTGATCATCGTCACGACGCCCGCGGCAAACAGGTCGTTCAGCGCATCCACGTCCGTCGTCACGCGCGTCATCAGCCGGCCCACAGGGTTCCGGTCGAAATACGCCATCGGCAGCCTTTGCAGCCGGCCGAAAATCTCCGTCCGCATGTCATACATCGTCTGCTGTCCCACGCGCTGCATGATGCGGATCTGAATATACTGCGCCAGGAAGTCGAAGATCAGCACGCCAAGATACGCCAGGCTGATCAGCAACACTCCATTCCACGCCTTGGCTAGTGGCAGGCTCCCCTCAAAGCCAGGAACCAGGTAATCGTCGATCGTCTTTTTGAAAAGAAGCGGGGGCGCCAGTTCGAGCGGCGTCACAATCGCCACCAGCGCCAATGCGATGATTACGCGCCACCGGTACGGCCGCATGTATTCGAGCAAGCGCTTCATCAGGCGCGAGTCGTATGCCTTGCCTAGCGCTTCTTCTTCGTGAATGTTGCTCATGCCCGTTCGAGCTCTTCTTCCAGCAACTGTTTCTGGTACAAATCCGCGTAGTATCCGCCGCGAGCCATTAATTCTTCATGCGTGCCGCGCTCGACGATTCCGCCGTCTTTGATCACCACAATCTGGTCGGCATCCCGCACGGTCGAAGTCCGGTGAGCGATCAGGATCGTGGTCCGCCCGCGCATCACGCCGCGCAGTTGCTCCAGAATCTTTTCTTCCGTCTGCGTGTCCACCGACGAAAGGGAATCGTCCAGAATCAGAATTCGCGGATCACGAATCACCGCCCGCGCAATGGCCGTCCGCTGTTTCTGGCCGCCGGACAGCGTGATTCCGCGCTCGCCAACCATCGTCTGGTACTGGCCGGCAAAGTCCTGTACTTCGCCATCCAGGCTGGCGATTGCCGCCGCCTCCCGCACCTGCTGCGGTTCGAACTTTTCCAATCCAAACGCGATATTTTCGCCCACGCTCTCGCTGAACAGATACGTATCTTGCGGCACAAAGCCAATCGACCGCCGCAAGGTTTCGACCGGCCAGTCTCGTATCGGTCGCCCATCAATCAAAATCGTGCCCTCCGGCGCGTCCCACAGCCGTGCAATCAGCGCCGCCACTGTGGTTTTCCCGCTTCCCGTCGGCCCGATAATGGCCACCGTTGACCCCGCCGGAATCGTCAGGTCGATATTTTTAAGCACCGCCTTCGATTCGCGCCCGTGCCCATTCGTGCCATTCTTCCCGGCGTTCAGGTCCGCGGTCGGGTAGGTAAAATTCAAATTTCGAAATTCAATCGTTCCTTCAACGCGGGTGTCCGGGCTGATTTTTGTCGCGCGGTTATCGATCTGCGGCTTGGCCGTCAGAATGTAGTTCAAGCGTCCCATCGACGCGGCGCCGCGCTGAAATATATTCGTCACCCACCCCAGCGCGATCATCGGCCACACCAGCAGCCCAAGATACGTGTTGAAGGTAATCAGCGCCCCCAGCGACATCTGTCCGTGCAAATACCGGTAGCCGCCCTGCCACAGCACGATCAGGAACGTCGTCCCGATCAGCGCTGTCAGCGACGGCATGAACATGCTCCACGTCTTGATCAATTCCATGTTCTTCGCCACGTACTCGCGGTTTGGCTCGTCAAATCCGCGAATCTCCGCCTCTTCCTGTGCGTAAGCGCGAACCACGCGCACGCCGGACAGGTTCTCCTGTACCTTCGCCGACAAAGTGGCGAGTGATGCCTGAATCTTTTCGTACAGCTCATGGATGACTTTGCCGAAATGCCGCACGGCAAATGCCACAATCGGCACGGGCAGCAATACCCACAGCGTAAGCGAAGGCGAAATGATCACAAGGATGGAGATCGACAGAACCATCGTCACGACCGTGGTTCCCGTGTACATGATCCCCGGCCCCAGCACCATGCGCACCGCGTTCAAGTCGTTCGTCGCACGCGACATCAGCTCGCCCGTTCGATTGCGCACATAAAACTCCGGCTCCATCACCAGCAGCCGGTCCAGCAGGTCGCTGCGAATATCAAACTCGATGTCCCGCGAAACCCCGATCAGCACCCAGCGCGTCAGGAACGACATCAGCCCTTTCAGCCCGATGCATACAACAATGACCAGGCAGTAGAAACTCAGTGTCGCCCGGCTGTTCGGTTGATAATGGGGTATCAGGTTGCTCAGCCGATTCAGCGCTCCAATGTCCGTGGCCCCGTGCGCCACCTGCTCAAACGGACGAGCACTCCCCGCAAGGGTGTCGGTAATGATGCCTGTCGCCACCGGTACAATCACACCGATCAGCCCCATGATTGCCAGCGCCACCATCCCCAGCGCAATCGGTCCCGTATACCGCCCCAGATACGGCCACAACCCACGCAGATTCTCCCAGGTGGACACCCCCGGCTTCCTCGGCCCGCCCGCGCGCAGCACTGCCGCCGATGTGCTCATCGCAGCGTCGACCTCGGGTTTTCGAGCGAAGGTGATTCGCCCAGGAAATGCTGGTAGGAAAGATCCATCGATTGGTATCTCTTCGTCGCCGGATTCCACGCCACCGCAATCGGCAATGTCCGCTCGTTGCTCCCCGTTTTAATCGGCGTGAAATAAATCGTCATCCCTTTTTCCGGGCTCTGCTCAAATTGTAGCTTCCATCCGGTCACCGCCACCAGCGGCGTCTGTCCCAGGAAACCTTTCTGATTCTTCAAGTGCTCGTCGGCCCGCATCAATTCCACCCACTTGCCGTCTTCTTCCTTCTCCGCCACCACCGCCCGCGTCACCACGGTCCCGGCAATCACGCTCTTCGGCGTATTCGGCACCACATTTGCCACCAGAACTTCCTGCCTTCCAGTCTTTGCCAAATCTCCAAACAGCAACACCTGGGCCTCGCTCCCCAGCAGTGCTTTCGCCGCGTCCTGCATCTCTTCGGGAACCGCCGGCTCCGCGGCCTTCTTCTCTGCATCCGCCGCTGTTTTCGCACCTTCCGAACCGCATCCAAACAGCACGACGCTTGCCGCCATCACAAGGATTAGGGGACGCTGCATTCCGATCCTTTCTAGAGTAGACGTGCCTTCAACCGATGCGTAATCAAAGCCTTCTGGAAAAGTCCACGCGCTCAATCTGCTACAGGCTCGGCCCCGCCAGCGTAATCTCCACCACCCGACCCGGCTTGCCGCGCGCCTCTCTGGTGCAGAGCAGTTCGATCACCTGCGGCACATCCGCTCCCGCCAGTCGAACGCGTAATACCACAATTCTAGCGGCTGCCCCTCCTTCGTGCTAGGACTCCTCGAATCCGGTTTGCCGTACAACTCAGCAACCCTTGTGGCGCTATCTCCGACGCGCAACCCCCGCCCCGTTCGCCATGGCCCAAGTGTAGGCTTAACGCAATCGCCGAGCGACCAAACAGTTTCGGTCGTTCGAACTACCTGAATCTTCTTCGCCGCGTCCAGGTCAATGGTCAGTGTCTGCTTCTCGGCAAGTCGCGCCCCAAGCCATTTGCGAGTCCTGCTCCGTGGCCTTATTGAACGGCTTCTTGTACAGTTCGATCGCTCTCCTGGCGCTGTCTCTTCCCGGCCGCAGCCCCGCCAGCGTCATCTCGTTCGCCCGCTTCGCCGGCACCTCTTGCGCCCATACAGAAGCGGCAATATCAGGACACACCCGGCCAGAACCGCGCTACCGCTGGCCCAGAATCGCATCTAACCTCGCCTCGAAATTCTCTTCGCCCTCGCTCCACAACACGCTGCGCTCTACCGGCAGCGCCGCCTCTACCGCCTCCACCCATCCAAACAATTTTTGGATGTTTTCTCTTGTGCGCTGGTGATATTGCTTCAGGTTCTCCCCGCTCCCCATCCACGCGCGAAACCTCTTCTCCACTGGATGGTCCGAACTCTCAAACGGATTCGACGCCACTCCTGGCGCCAGCAATCCCCCGTGCCCCGTGAGCAGATGCTCGAACCCCAGGTCCGCGATGAAATGCCCATCGCTCGCGGCCGCTCCACCCTCAAACGCCGTCCCCTGGCAAACCAGCGTCAGTGGCTGTGGCCCGCTCTCCCACTTCAGCGTCTCAATATCGAAATTCCACAAATCCCATTTTGCTTCTACGATGAACGCCGTGTCCGCGTTCAAATATTGGATTGCCAGCGCCGCAATCTCCGCGGGACCAAACTTCGCCTCCCGCAAATCCCACTCCACCTCGGAGGGCTCCGTGTAATCCACCGGCTGCACCGTCAGCATCTGAAACCCGTTTGGCGGTTCCGACACGGGTGCCGTCGTCAAAAAGCGCGCAAACTCCGCGATCATCGTTTGTTCGGAAAAGTCGCGTGTCCACACGCGCAGATACGCCCGGTTGGCCATGGTCAGTCCCAAATTATACAGGTTCTAGTCGCTTCGTGTGGGTGCGCGGCCCGCCGCGCCTACTTTTGGGTGCGGGAGCGAAGCTCCCGCTTTTGAGGTGTAATCCCTACCAAAACTGAAAATCCCTATCTGCTTGCTGCTATCTATTGTCCCTGATTCTTCCGCTCAATCCTTACCTCAACTCCTTCTACCCTCCCGCCTTCGCCCCCTGCCCCTTCTCAAATCCCGCCGCAATCTGTTGCAGCCTCTCCCGTAACGTATCCCCAAACTTCGCGAACACCTCCGCCGACGCTTCCCGCAACCTCTCCTCCGCCGTCGCCGCAATCTGCGCAATCACTTCCCGCGATTGATGATTCAGTGTTGTCACGGTCGCCACCATCCACGAATTCGAGATATTTTCCAGCCGCCCGCGAAATTCTGCCACTGCCTCGTCCCCCAGCTTGTGAAGTCCGCTTCGCACTTCCGCCTGCTGCTCCGCGGTCATCTTCCGCCATGATTCCCACAGCGCCTCGAACTCCGCCCTTGCCTTCTCTTCTGACTCCGTCAATTTCTGGTCCACCGATTCGCTCATCCCCGCCTGGAATCGCCGCAAAAACTCGTCTTGCTCCAAGGTCAACTTGTGGCTCATCTCCGCCCGCGCCGCGTCCAGCTTTTCTCGCGACTCCTCCACCGTCTTCTGCATCAATTCCATGAACCCTTCCAGCTCCTGCCGTCCATTCCGCTGGATCTCATCCGTGAACGCCGCCGAAGTCGTGTCCGCCGCCTCCGCCGACAAAATCCGGATTCGCTCAAACGACTCGCGCACCGACTCTTCCATCTGCCGGTGACTCTGATCCACATAACTTCGGCTCGCGTGGTTCAGCTCGCTCGCGAACAGGCTCGAAACCTCGCCTGCCTTCTCCCGCAATTGCGCGCCCGCCTGTTCCACCAGCCTTTCCGTCGTACTCTGCAATTGCGTCTGCGCCTTCTTCTCATACCACTCCGCGGACTTGAACATCTCTTCCATCGTGTGGTGTTTCAGGTCCACCGCTTTGCCTTCCAGTTCCTCCAGGTGCCGTGCCGTGATCGCCTGAGCCGATTCGTTCAGCACTTGCTCCACGGTTCCCAGGTTTTCCCGAAAGCGCGCCAGCGATTCCGCAAAGGCTTCATCCGCCGAATTCCGGATCCGGTCCTGCTGCATCGTCAGCGCCGCGTCCAGCAGCGATCGCCCGCCCGCCAGCCGGTGTACCGCCTCTTCCGTTCGCGTGATGTGCGGCTGCACCATCGATTCCACGTGCTGTTCGAACTTCTCCAGCGCCCCGCTGTTCGCCGTTTCAAAACTGCTCCGGATGCGCGTGTGAATCTCCTCGAACAAGGTGTCCGACTGCCGGTGCAGTTCATTCCGGTGCAGGCTCAAAACATCGTCCAGTTGCGCCTGAAACCCGCCGATCGCCTGCTGTTGCACGCCCTCAATCCGCGCCGCGAACTGCTCCAGCCGTTCCGTCGCCTGGTGCGCCCGCGCCAGCGTCTCTTCCAGTTGCCGCGTCTGCTCGCCCAGCGAACCTAGCACGGTCGTACTTTGCGCCTCGCTCTCCTGCTTCAACTCTTCCCGCAGTTGCTGCGTATGCTCCTGCAGCGCCGCCGCTGCCAGTTGCTGCGCCGAGCCCACTTCCTGCGCCACCTGCTCGCGCATCGAGTTCTGCGCATGTTCGAAAGTGGCGCTCACCTTCTGCTGAATCTCATTCAGCGCCGCGCCCAGCGTATCTTTCTGCGCGCCTGCCGCTTCTTCCGCCCGCTGCTTCGCCGCTTCCAGCCGCGCTTCCGCCTCGGACTCCACTTGCTCCGCATGCGTCCGCAGCTTTGCCGCCGCCTCTTCCGCCTGGGTGCAGAGCGTCTGCAGCGTCTCCTGCGCCGTCGCCAATTGCTTTTCGTGTTGGTCCCGCTGAAGCGCGCCCTCTCTCGCCAGGTGCGCCATCAATTCATGCGTAAGCTGCTCCAGTTGCGGCGCCAGCCATCGCGGCAGTTCCTCTTTCAGAGATTCTGCAGCTGCCGCTTGTGCCGTCCGCGCTCGTACCTCGGTCTCTTCCTGGATCGTTCCAATGGCGTGGGCGGTTTCACGCGCTACCTCTTCGCGGAATGCCGCGTACTTCCGTTCCCACTCCTCGGTGGTCTGTTGGCGTTCGGCTTCCACCGCGTGCGTGGCCGCTTCTTTCGCCGCCGAATGGATCTGTTGTTTCGCTTCGGACAGCAATCGCGCCACCTGTCGCGCCAATTGCAAAGATGCATCCGTCGCGCTCGCCGGGGCAGGGAACACCCGCAAATTATCCGGCGTCGCCACCCCAGGCTCCGCTTCCACGATCGGCAGCGGCATCTCTCCGGGCGCCGGCATCCCGATGCTCGGCGGCAAATCCATCGCCGAAGCCGGATTCGACAAAAATTTATCTTCTTCCGGAAACGCAAACCAGTCGTCGGGAGGAAACGCAATCCCCCACGCATTGCCCGGCGCCTCTAGTTCCAGCGCTACCTGAAACAGTTGCCGCACCGTCCGCGGCCTCTGGATCCACGCCACCTTCCCGCGCACCCGCCGTGGCGGATGCCCCTGCTCCGGGTGCGGAACCTCCAGGTTCACCCACATGTTTTTCAGTACGTAGTGTTTCGATTGGTACCGGCAGCCGTGGCAATTGATAATCAGCGTCGAAGTCCGCTCCGCAAATGGCCGCCCGAGAGCGTCCACACCGGTCACCATCAATGGCACGGCCTGCACGATACGCGTGCTGCGACGCTTCCTCAATTCTTCGGTTGTGTTTGCCGCGCCCTCTGTAGGCATTTCGCTTGTTTCGTCCGTCAGGTCGGGGCCGCCGGGTTCTTCGTGCATGGTCGCCGTACCGCTCTCTTGGCTCGTGTAGTTACCGAATATCTATGGCTTCTTCGGCTCGGCTGCATTCTGCTCGCTGTGCGAACCCGTCACGGTATCCCAAATTTCCTTCGCGACCCAGATTGGCCCAACCAGCAAGTACACCGGTCCTTGAAAAAATGCAGGCTTGTTGCCTTCAATCCGATGGCCCAGGAATAGCAGCACCCATCCGCCCACAAAACACCCAACTCCCCAGCGCCACCGCAGCAGCACCAGCAGAATCAATCCCGCAAAGATCAGCGGAATCCCGATTCCGTGCAAGATCTTGTTCCACACTGAATGGTGTTCGTGATCGTACTGTGCCATGTAGTGCTCAAGACCAGCCATCTGAGCACCTCCTACTCCAGTTCCATTCGGAACCGGCGCGATTGACGGGGACTTCCCACCGCAGGCCTGCACTTTATCCTGATTCCACCCACTTGCCTAGAGGACAATCATTCTGTACGTACTAGCTCCCCAGGCCCATTAGTTTTCAGCCCCGGATTCCTCGATACCCGGCCCTCTTTTCTCGGTCATACGATTTTTCTTCTCTTCGTCTGCGTACTCTGCGCTCTCCTTGTCCTCTGCGTTAATTCTTTTCCGTCTTTTATCTTTACCTCTTTACTTCTTTACTTCGTTACTTCTTTTAAGTCCAATAAAAAATCCCCAGAAAACCTCTCTGGGGACCTCCCTCT
>Ga0210409_10001814_pt1 | contig 26779 bp, 17 predicted proteins | sample IncBWH17MmetaG_FD_161649 | JGI IMG/M metagenome (GOLD analysis project Ga0210409, IMG submission 161649) | Forest soil microbial communities from Barre Woods Harvard Forest LTER site, Petersham, Massachusetts, United States - Inc-BW-H-17-M | ecosystem: Environmental > Terrestrial > Soil >...
GGCGAAACGGATGAGGAAGACCAGGTCGATGCGCCCGCTCAGCCAGGCACGCCCCAACCAGTCCCGGAGGTCAAAGCACCAGGCTCGGATGACAACGAACGTAAGGGCCGCGAGTTGTTGGCGCGTATTCGAGAACTGCAGGCCAAGTCGTTTCCGCCTAAGATCGAAGCATTAAAGAAAACGGTGCTGGAGAAAGCCGGATCACTGGTCGAAGCAAGCAAGTTTCAGGAAGCGACGCTGCTCCTGGACCAACTGGCCGCCAAGGCGGCGCCGGCGCCGGTGTCGGCTCCCTCCTCCGACTCCTTTCGCCAGCGCTGGGTTGCGGCAAAGCAGTCCTGGCAAGCGGCTTCAGACGCCCTCGACGCACAAATCTCCCAACTGCAGCAAGCCTTGCGCAAGTCCGGTGATGGGGAGTTGGTGGAAATCGCTGAATTTGGACTGAACGGCGTGACCGGCAATTTCAAGGTGCCACTGCTGGCTGCGATCCGGGACATCGACGCCGCCACCCCCGATGCGCTGCCCAACGCCTCCGCCAAAGCCCGCACCATTATCGCCGGGTTCCGCAAGCACCTGGACTCGGACGAGAAAGTGCAGGCGTGTGACGAAAACCCCTTTGGCGCCAAGGTGTCCATCCGGCAAACGGCCGCCGAAGGCCTGGACAAACTGGACGGGGCGCTGGCAACCGCGCCGGCCTGAACTGCGCACGACCCCCTAAACCTGAATCAGTTCTCTTCTTACTTTCATCTTATGCCGACCAAGACCGTCAAAGAGTTCAAGGAGATTTTCGGGCCGATCAAGAAACCGAAACTGCCGAATGGCATCTCCGCCAAAGACAAGAGCGCTCTGGAACAAGACTTGAAGGACGATCAGTTGCAGAAGTTCTTTGCGGACGCAGCTGAGCTCAACAAGAAAAATCCAGCGTACTTCGCCGACCTGGTCGCTTATAAGCTCGCCAAACATGTTGACAACCAGGAAAAATGGCCGGCCTGGCTCGAAAAGATTCCCCCGGATGCTCGGGCCGCCGCCGTTGCCAGGATTGTGCCGGGCGACATTAAAGACCCCTTGACCCGGAAGGCTTTCGATAAGGCCCGAGCCGGCGACAACACCAGGATGCTTAGGCTCATTCGGGAACGCGATCCAGGGGGTGTGGAGGAACTCGAGAAGCAGCTAACCCGGGAGGACGCCAAGCGTCGAATCGCGGACGCGCTCAAAGGTGGAGATGACAAGGCAGCCGCGACGCAGGCCGACTACCTCTCGTTGCTTTCGCCCGACGAGACTGTCGAGGTGGCGAGCACCAACCCCAAGCGGTTCTTCTCAACGGTGTTGGTAGGGCTGAAGGACACTGCCAAATTTGTCGAGCTCTTCCGAAACGAGGATCTGCGCAAAAAGTTGAAAGCGCTCGATCCGGGGGAGTGGAAGAAACTTGAAGCAGCAACGCCAATGCTCGCCACGCTGGCCAAAGCCGAAGCTGAGGTGGCGCACAAAGGGGTGACTCAGTCCCCCGCGGTTATGGAAGAAGTGTTTTCCGCCATCCTTGATGGAACTACCATGCCGCTCGGATATGCCGCTACCCCGCTCGACCCGACCAACACCATCCTCGCCGGACCCACGGAGAAGTCCAAGGTCTTCCGAGAAGAGCAAAAGAAGATGAAGGAAAAGCAGGGGGACCAGACGCCGGCCCTACCGTCAACCGACTGCCACCATCTGCTGTACATTGCGCAGGGGATGATGGAGATGTTCCCCGGCCACAAGCCGAAGATCGTCAACCAAAGCTGTCCGAATATGCTGATGACCAAACCACTGTCGACCATCCCCGGCCGCGGGGTGTTGGACCGCTCGTTTACCGGCAACGTGTTCGATGAGAAGGGCAAAGCCACCGGCATGATTTTGTTCTCCGGCGATAACGGTATCAACTCGCATACCTGGCTTCTGGTTGACGGAGTGCCCTTCGATCCGGTGCTTGGCACCAAGGGCAACGACGTAGCCGGCGCCGTGGCCGAAACCTTCGATTGGGTGATCCCTAACCGGCTGGCAAAAGGCAAGCTAGGCTCTTATGCGGTCCAGGATAAAAACCTCAAGCCAGCCACCAATTCAATGGGATTTTCAACCGGGTATTACCTGACCAAGACCCCCGGCAAATTTCTGACGGACGAAGAGAAGCAGAAGGCCAAGCTTTAAATAAAGTTGAGCGGCGGAGCCGGGGGGAGTTGCAGCCGAATCGTTGAAACGTTGACATGTTAAAACGTTGAACCTGAAAACGGCATTAGACCACTGATGGACACGGATGAACACTGATAAGGAAGGACTGCCGCAGCTAAGGCGCTCACCCAAACGGTGAGCCCCCCGAGGCGATTTCTAATCCGTGTGTATCTGTGTTCATCAGTGGTTGATATCCTTTAACTGCCGTTTTTAGGTTGACACGTACCTTGCCCATTTTTCGGGTCCGTGCGCAGCAAGGGTGTGTTCGTGTATTGCGACGGGACTGACACGATTGGCTCCTCTAGCTGTGCCTCGGCGCGCCGTCGAGCGACCAGGCGCACGTACGCGAGGTAGCTACCCTGATCAGCCTCCAAGGCTCTGATCTCCGTGTGGTTGTCCGGCCACATGTTCCGCTGCCAGTCCAGCCAGACTTGCCACCCCTCCGCCATGGCATCGGCCAATTCCACCGCCATAATGCCTGTCTTTTCCCAGTGGCGGCGCCACCACGGTGCTGAATGCAGACACCACATGCTCGGCCCCCACCATTCTCGGAGATGATCGGGAACGGGGCCTACGATTTCCTGCATCAATCCCGCTCCGGCGATTCCCACAGCGCCACCCGGTTTTACGAATCGAGCGAGGTAGCCCAGGTACAGGTCATCGGTGCCGTAATACACAAAGGAATCAATACTCACGACGGCGTCGAAGAACTCCGTCGCGAACGGCAGTGCGCGCGCCTCCGCGTGAATCGGAAACACGCCGTCCTCAACGTCCGCGTCTCGAATCCGCTGCAGGTTCTCCGAAGCGCTGAACCACAGGTCTGTGGCCCAAACCTGTACGCCGAATTCGCGGCGCAGGAAAATCGACGACGCAGCTCGTCCGCAGCCCAGGTCCAGTACCCGCATTCCCGGCCTGAGGTTCAGCGCTGCGGCCAGCCACTCGGTCAACCACAGCGAGTTGGCCCCTCCGCTGGCGCTGGCCGTAACCCAGTCGGGGTGATACTTCGATGAGCGGGGGAACCGCCCGGAGACCGGTTGTTTATGCGATAACATTCAAGACAGGTGGTTCGTGTAACGTAGCGTGTATGCGGTGTAAAATCAAAAGACGCGCGGTTCCGGCAAGCGGGTGCGCTCGATGCTTTCAATGCTGAACAGCCTTAGCCCGGATATTTCATACCGGCTGATGCTCCACGTCCGCCATTTCTCATTAACACCCTGCTTCAGCGGGGTGTTTGGCGTCCGAAGAGCATCAGAAACCGTTTCAATTTCAACGGTTTTCACAGCGCGCTAGAAACCGTTGAAACCCGGATTTTGCATTAGGCTTGGAATCGAGCACAAAGTGGAAAAAGTTTTGTGCAGTCCTAATGCAACGCATTTGGAATCCCGGACCGGAAGTGCTTGGGATTGCGCGAGTTTCGGAGTTCGAGATTTGGTGCAGATCTCCAATGCAAAATCCGGGTTGAAACGGTTTCTGAGGTCTTGCCAGCACGTGACACCCCGCTGAAGCGGGGTGTTAATGAGAGCGCCTGGTGTCGAGCCTAGTGGGTTATGAAATATCCGGGTTAGGGTTTCAATTCCCCGCTCTTTGTACAAAGTCCACCTCATCAGAGTTCGAAGGTTGCATTTGCGGCATAAAACTCGCATACAAGCGGCCACAATTTTGATGAGTCTCTTCATCCCAGGGCAACGCTGGATCAGCGAGTCGGAGCCGGAGCTTGGCTTGGGGACAGTTATGCAAGCCGGGAGCGGCCGCGTAGTGATTGACTTCGCCTCCGCAGGGGAGATGCGCACTTACGCAAGCGATTACGCGCCGTTGAAGCGTGTGCGTTTTCGCGTCGGAGACAAGGTGAAGACTCGATCCGATCAGGAGTTCATCGTCACCGAAATCCTGGAGCAGCACGGCTTGCTGACTTACGTCGGCGAGGGCCGGCAACTGCCCGAAGGGCAACTGAGCGACCGGCTCAGTCTGCGCGGGCCCCAGGAGCGTTTGTTTGCGGGCCGTTTTGACACGCTGGAAGCCTTCGAGCTTCGCCGCCGCTCGCTGGACCTGCTTCATCGCTCGCGCAAGTCCCCGGTGCGCGGCTTCGTCGGTGCTCGCATCGATTTGATCCCACACCAGCTTTACATCGCCCAGGAGGTTGCCAGCCGTCACGCCCCGCGCGTAATGCTCTCGGACGAAGTAGGACTGGGAAAGACCATTGAAGCCTGTCTCATCTTGCACCGGCTGCTCTTGAGCGGACGCGTCAGCCGTGTCCTGGTGCTGGTGCCCGAATCACTCGTGCACCAGTGGTTTGTGGAAATGCTGCGTCGTTTCAACGTGTGGCTGCATATTTTCGATGAGGAACGTTGCGCGGCGATCGAGGCTGGAGAGCCGGGCGCCAACCCTTTCCTGGATGAGCAGTTGGTGCTGGCCAGCGTCGACTTATTGGCGCGCGATTCTCGCCGCGCGGGCCAGGCCGTGGCGGCCGGCTGGGATATCCTGGTCGTGGATGAGGCGCATCACCTGGAATGGTCGGAAGCAGCGCCCAGTCGCCAGTACCAGCTCGTGGACGAACTCAGCCGCCACTCGCAGGGGGTCTTGTTGTTGACCGCCACGCCGGAACAACTCGGGCTCGAGAGCCACTTCGCCCGATTAAGATTGCTCGACCCGGATCGCTACCGGGACCTGTCGACGTTCCTGGCGGAGTCGAAAGACTACCGGGAGATTGCCGATGTTGCCGAGACACTGCTCTCACGGAACCAACTCAGTGCGCAACAGCTTAGCCTGCTTCGTCGGGTGCTCGCCCATGACGGGCAATTAGAGCAGAGGGTTGCGGAACTGGCGCGGGGCAACACGGCGGCTGGAGAGGCCTTATTGGAAGAGTTGTTGGACATGCACGGACCTGGCCGCGTGCTGTTCCGCAACACCCGCGCGGGCATGAAGGGCTTTCCCAGGCGCGCCGCGCGGATCACCCGGCTGAAGGGCGGGCCGGACGCGGAACAGTGGCTGGATCGCCTCTCCACCGAGTTTGCCGCGGATGCGGGTGATGACCGGTTGCACGCCGCCCTCGACCTGGCTAAAGACCCGCGCGTTCTGTGGCTGGCAGCACTGTTGCAGACACTCGATCCGCAAAAGGTGCTGCTGATCGTTCGCAGCGTAGAAAAAGCCGAGGCGCTCGAAACCGCGCTAAAATCTCACCTGTCCATCAAGACCGGACTTTTCCACGAAGGACTCACGCTGGTGCAACGTGATCGCAATGCGGCGTCCTTCGCGGAGCCTGGCGGAGCGCGGTTGCTCATTTGTTCAGAGATCGGCAGTGAAGGGCGGAATTTCCAATTCGCGCATCACCTGGTCCTGTTTGATCTCCCGCTCAATCCCGAGTTGCTGCAGCAACGCATCGGCCGGCTGGACCGGATTGGCCAGGCCACGGACATTGAGATCCATGTTCCTTATCTGCCCCACAGTCCGCAGGAGGTTCTGGTGCGCTGGTATCACGAGGGCCTGGACGCCTTTGAGAGCAACCTCGAAGGGGGCAACGAACTGTTGCGCCAGTTTGGCCGGGCTGTTCACGACCTGGCCCTGGAATTCTCGGTAGCGGACCGCGCCACGGCGGAACAGGAGTTGGCGCAGTTGGTACAAAGGACCGCAGAGGCCCGACGTGATTTGCGGCGCGTGCTGGAACAAGGCCGGGACCGGTTACTGGAACTTAATTCGTTCCGGCCCGCGATTGCGAAAAAGCTGATCGAGCTCATTCGGGAACAGGACCGGCAGCCCGATCTGGAAGAATACCTGCTGGATGTGTTCGAGCATTTCGGGGTCCAGGTTGAGGAACTGGCACCGCAGACGTGGCAACTGAATCCGCAAGGCGTCATCACCGACTCATTTCCCTCCATTCCGGTCGAAGGAATGGTTGCCACCTGCGACCGCACTCGTGCGCTGGCCAGGGAAGACGTCGGATTCTTGACATGGGACCATCCTATGGTCACCGGCGCCATGGATTTGCTGCTGGGAAGCGAGACTGGAAATTGCGCGTTTGCCGTGCTGCCAACGCCTAACGAACGAACTATCCTGCTCGAAATAATCTTTGTGCTGGAAACAATCGCGGCGCCTCAGCTTCATGCAGAGCGCTTTCTTGCGCCCACGCCGGTTCGCATGGTGGTAAGCCACCGCCTTGAGGATCTCAGCGACGCTTTTTCGGGTCCCTCCTGGGAAAAGAAACTCGTGAAAGGCTCACCTTATAAACTGATTGAGACCAGTGACATCGCCCAGCGGATACTCCCGGCGATGCTCCAAAAGGCCGACTTGCTCGCACAAGCCCGGGCCAGCGCGCTGCGCCACGGGGCCAACGATGAGGTGAACCGGCGGGTCGGCCACGAGGTGGAACGCCTGCGAATGCTGCGAAAGGTCAACGATCATGTTCGACCCCGGGAAATCGAGCTGGCACAAGCCCAACAGGCGGATTTGGCGGCCGCAATCCGACAATCCCGGTTGAGGCTGGATTGCCTGCGACTGATCTGGAAAGGCCCGCGCGAAGCGCTGAGCTAGATACACCAGCGCGCCCTACGGTCGGCCAGGCCAGCGGTTGAAGGACTAGTTCCACAGGTGGACGAGATGAAAGTGGGTCTCCCTGACCTCGCCTAGCTTCGCCCGAGGTTTGTCCCGGAGGGAGAAACTGATTTTTCGAAATTAGGCCGGTATCTCACAACATTAGAAATATGTTTCCAGACTGTAGAAATTATTGATCTAATCTTATAGAATCGCAACCGATATGAAGGCACCTAAGCAACGGTTCAAGATTCTTGAGTTTATCAATCCGCGCACGAATACCACCAGTTGGCGGGTTAGCGGCATCTGGCCGCCGACACCCAGGCGCTGCTGGGTTGCTTCAAGGAAGCCCTTGGCCGCAGGGGGCCGCCCAGACAGCGGTACGCTGACAACGGGGGGCCCTTCATCAGTTATCAGTTAATGTTTATCAGGAGAACGCGAACGGCACGTTGGCCAGTGCCGAGTTATTCGATCCTGCATCCGGGACCTGGACATTGACAGACTCACTTCCGGGACCACGCTCTGATCACACCCTTTGGGGAGGGTAAGGGTGAGGGGAGTTTTGCAGCGTTCGTGGCCCCAATGCACCAATTCGCATTCGTCAAGACGCTGATTGAGGCTTGAGGAAGGCTTGAGGAATCTCGGCTAATATATGTCTTGACATTATCTGAACGCCGCGTAGTCTGCCGGAAGACTCCAATGGTAGGCATGGCCTTGCGGACATAGGTGTAGACTTGACTATGGGGCAGCAGGAATGGGGCACGTTCGAACCCCGGCCCGGAACGCCAACTTGCCGCGGGTTTATCACTTTGCAAACAAACCGGAACTTTTGGAATCTGGCTGACTTAAGCCGAGTAAAACTCGGCGCCTGTATCTCAGCCCAAAAGGGCAGTGTGAGATTGCACACGCAGGAATGCCGGGACGATCGGTTGAGAACGAGCTGCCAAGCCGTTAAACCTCGGAAGGGGAATTACCCGGCAAACATGACCTTGGTCCCGCAACCCGGTTCGCGAGCGCATTTACGGGTCTTAGCGCAAAGCAGTTCCGGGCGGAACTTCATAGGATGGGCAGTTTGTTTGCTCTTTTTCCTCGCGAGTGGAGGATGGTCTAGACTCGATGCAGTGGAAGAAAAACCCACCGGTCCAAATCAAACGCAATATCAGCTGGTCCCGCGAAAAACCTCCGTTAAAGGGCTGGACCTGTCACGGGCGCCAACCGTGCAAGAATTGATGTCGGCCGGTCAACTGGGCGGGGCATTGTTTCCAACCCACGAGTTGAGCGATCAGGCGCGGGACCAGGCCGGAAGGTGGGCGTTTGGCCGCGCCATCGAGGAATGGAACAACCACGAGTATCCACGGGCGGTAGGGATGTTGCGGCAGTTTTTGCGGGATTACCCGGAGAGTCCGTGGGCGGGCGAAGCGCAGTTGCATATCGGTTGTGATGCCGCTTACAACGGCCGAACAACGGAAGCGGAGTCTATTTTCAGTCAACTGATTGCGGACCACCACGACAAAACCGATCCATTAGCGAGGATGCTGGCGCACAAGGCCCGGCAACGTCTGGCGGTGGTGGAAATGGAGCAAAATAATCTGGAGGCGGCCCGCATCGAACTGATGACGCTCAAGCAGGAGAGCCCGGACTGGCGTCACCGCACCTACGCGTCCCACTGGCTGGTTCGGCTGGCGCAGTTCTCGGCCGCGAAACAGGCCCTGGCGAACTGCGGAGCGCAAGCTTTGGCTTACACTTTGGCGAAAGCGGGCAACGCGGCTGGCGCGAAGCAAGTCAGCACCAACCTACCCGCGACCATGCTGGGCCATAGCCTGGCCGCGCTGGCGAAAATGTCCGCCGTCTACGGGCAGCCGCTGGCCGGTGTCGAAGTTACGGAAGCGGAAGTGAACACCCTGCCGCTGCCCGCCATTGTGCAGGTCCGCCCACACACTCCGGCGGGTTCCGGCCACTATTGGGTGTTGGACAAAGTGCAAGGCAGTCAGCTGGAACTGTACGACCCGCAGTCCAAACGCAGATTCCATCAGACGCCGGACGAACTGGCCAAGGAATGGACAGGCAAGGTTTTGGTAACCGAAAACGCAAGGTCGATACCCGGCCGGCGGCTGCAGGCCGGGGAGATGGAGGAGAGCTCCGGAGGTTGCTGCGGCGTGCCGCGCAAGGAGGATTCGCTCGGGAACCCCGACCATAATCCACCGCCGCCGGACCAATGCTCCCAGGGTGCGCCGCAATGGTCGGTCAATGTGATGAACATGAACTTATTCGTCACCGACACGCCGTTGTGGTACACGCCGCCAGTAGGGCCGCCGGTGCGGATTACATTGAGCTACAACTCGCAATCCGCGATTGCCCAATACGAGCCGTTCGGCAACAAATGGCAGTTCAACTACGGCTCCTACCTGGTCGTCGACACGTCCGGGACGGTGACCGTGTTTATGCCCGATGGACGACGGGACGCTTTTTCACCAGATGGTGCGGGGGGCTACACCAAGCCTTATCGCATTTTCAATACCCTGACTCGCATCGCGGCCAACCACTATGAGCTGCGTTTTCCGGACGATACCGTCTACGTGTACCAGATTCCCGACGGGACCAGTTCCCAGCAGCCGTTCCTGACTGAGTTGCAGGATGCCCATGGCCAGAAACTCAGTTTCGGGTATGACTCGAAGGTCCACCTAACCACTATCACGGACGCGCAGGGTTTGGTGACGACCCTGGCATATGACTTGTCCGGGCTGATGACCAGCGTAACCGATCCGTTCGGACGATCGGCGGTTTTCCAATATGACACCAGTCAGAACTTGACGCAGAGCACCGACATGGGGGGCTATTGGGCCAGCTACACATACGACGCGGATGTCTATCTCGCTTCAATCACCAACCAGCGTGGTTCCTGGTCGTTTCGGTTCGAGCCGGCCGACGGCATCGACAATCCCAATCCGTACCCGCCACCCGGTGGCGCCATGTTTGAGAATTACCGGATTACCCTCACCGATCCGCTCGGAAACGTGTCGGAGTATCAATATGACGGTTATTCGAGTTACAGCTGGTATGTCAGTCCGAAGTTTTACGTGCCCTGGAGCAGCGCTTTCGTAAACAACTACAAGCTTAACGTACCGAAAACGATCTATCGCTTCCAGACGATGAACTCGGCGCTCCAGGGGGAACTCGAGTCAATCGATTATCCTGGCGGTGGTTCGACGCAATTTGATCACGACAAGGCCACCGGAGGCCTGCTATCCCTCACCGATGCGCACGACAAGACGTGGTCTTATACGTACAACGCCATGGGCAAGGTCACCAGCGCCACAGACGCGAACGGCACCCAGACCACTTTCACTTATGCCCCCAACCAGGTGGATATGGTTGGTGTCGCCAACGGCCTGGGCCAGATCAGCATCGGCTGGGACTCGCAGCATGACGTGGTATCGATTAAAGATCTTTCAGGGAACACCAACCGGATGAGTTACAACACTTTCGGCCAGGTCACGTCGTGGGTAGACGCGTTGGGAATCACTAACGCTTACCTTTATGATACCAATAACCGCCTCGCTCAAATCCAGCGCGCCGGCCAGACGCTCGACACGTTCAGCTATGATTCGATTGGCAGGATACGGACCCAAACCAATCCGACCGGGCTAACTGTGACCAATGACTACAACAATCTGAACCAGGTCACCCGAATCAGCTATCCGGACGGCAAATTTGAAAGCTATACCTACTCCTCATGCTGTCCCCGGTTGTTGGACAGCACGACCGACCGGGCAGGCCGCACGACTTTGTTTACCTATGATGCCCTTAAGCGCATGGTGCAGACAATCAATCCGGAAGGAGCAGTCGCCCGGTACAACTATGATCCTAACAACAACCTGATCAGTGTGGTCGATCCCAATGGAACCGCGACGACCTTTGGCTATGACCCGAACAACCGCCCAATATCCAAGACGTATGCGGATGGCCAGGGCGAATCCTTTACGTATGATGATGTCGGGTTGCTGACCAACCGAACCAACGCTCGCGGAACGGTGGTCACCTACGCGTACGACGCCAATCATAACCTGACCAAGAAGGTTTACTCGGACGGCACCCCCGGAGTCACTAATTTCTATGATGCTTACAACCGACTCACGCAGGTCATCGACGCCGCGGGAAAGAGAACGTATGGATACGATGCGAATTCCAGGCTGGTCTCTTCATCCGGGCCCTGGGGAAACGACACCGTTACTTACACCTATGACGCGGCCGGACGAGGCACCGCGTTGGGAGCCCAACTGGGCCAATCCGTCAGCTACAACCACGACCCGCAGAACCGGTTGGCCCAAGTGCAAACCGGCGCCGGCAACATCGGATATGGCTATTCCGGGGTTAGCCCACTGGTGCAAACCATCAGCTACCCAGCCGGCAATTACGGCACGAACGCTTATGATCTGCTCAACCGCCTGACATTCATTTCCCATCGCAAGTCCAGCCAGCAAGTCGTTACTGAATTTGGGTATACCTACGGCCCGGACGACCTGCGCGATTCAGAAACCGCAACCCTCGCCGTTCAGACCAACTATTCTGCCAATCAAAGCCTGACTTACCATTACAATTCGTTGAACCAGATTCTTGACTCATCCGGCGGCGCCCAGGCCTTTCTCTTCGACAAGGACGGCAACATGACCCGGGGCTATACGCCTGACGATCGTCCCTTTACAGCACGATACGACGCCGAGAACCGGCTCACCTCGCTGTTCTTTACCAATGGCGCGGGAGTCGTGATCAGCAATGCTTACGCTTACACCGACGACTCGTTCCTTGCGGGATGGAAACAGTTTTCGAACGGAGTGCCCGTGGCCGAAACGCGTTTTGTGCGTTCCCGCGGTCTGGCCCTGCAGGAGCGCGACGGGTCGAATACCGTCGTGCGCGAATACCTCTGGGGCCGATTCTCCTCTGGAGGCATTGGCCGCCTCCTCGGTCTCACCCAGGCGGGTCAACATTATTCCTATGCGTATGACGGCAAAGGCAACGTGATGGCTTTGCTGGACAGCTCTCAGAACGTGGCCGCCGGCTATGCTTACGATGCCTTTGGACAACTACGCGCGGCCAGCGGTCCGTTGAACCAGCCGATGCGGGGCTCAACCAAATGGTACGACCCGCAGACAGGGCTGGCTTACTTTGGGTATCGCTTTTACGCGCCGGTCCTGGGCCGCTGGCTCAGCCGCGATCCGCGGGGCGAATCGGCAGGCTTGAATGCCTACGCGTTCGTTCACAACAATCCAGCCAATCGCACCGATCCGCTCGGCCTGGATGATGAAAATAGTAATGACGATAATAGTAACAACAGTAGTAATGATAATAGCATATTCTCCGGCAGTCCCAATGGTCTGGGACCTTCCCTTAACCTGTCCCTTGGGAATCTCAGCGCGCAATTGCAGGCTCCCTGGCAGTATCCCAGCCACGGCTACGACAACTTCGATGTGTCCTTTAACCTGAATTTGACTCCGAACCTGGCGCTGGTGTGCGATGCCTCAGCCAAGGCTTTTGGACTGGATATCAAAGGGATTGGCCCACTTGAAGTTCAAGTGGAAGCTTCGGGACCAAGTTCTGGGCAGCTCCAGATCAGCATCGACACGGGCAACCCGAATATTGGCTTGCAGGGGCAGGTGAACTGGGGTCCCGGCGGCCCCAGCGTAGCAGTGGGAATCGGCGGGACTTTCCCATGAACGCACCTTCCCACCAAGGCGGCCGACAACTCCCCCTCTCCTTCGGGGAGAGGGTTGGGGAGTTTTGCAGCATTCATGGTCCCAATGCACGAATTCGCATTCGTTAAGGCTCTCCATGAATTCCTGCCACCTCCAACGACGCTGCTTAACTGCGCTCCTACGCCTGGTTGTGGCGGGTGTTTTGTGCTGGACGCAGTCCTCGCCGGCTCAAACCCTTCATTATCGTTACGACGCGATGCAGCGCCTGATTAGCGTGACCTACTTGGACGGGACGATGGTTGATTACGTCTATGACAACCTGGGGAATCGGTTGATGCAGACCACGACATTGCCGGCGTCGCCCACGAATATGGTTCCCACCGGGGTTGGCAATCCTGGCATCCCCAACGGGGCCGTAAACGTCAGCTATGTTCCGGTCCTAACTTGGCCGGCCACCTCCGACCCGGACGGGAGCGATTCGGTGGCCTACTACCTCTATTTTGGCACCAACGCCACTCCGCCCCTGATATACAGCGGCTGGCAGACAACCTGGTCTCCCGGTCCTTTGCCCTGCTACACGACTTATTATTGGTACGTCGTCGCGCGTGATAATCATAACACGCAAACCGCGAGTCCTCTCTGGTCGTTTACCACGGGTGACGTACCTCCAGCCGCGGGGTTTTCCGCGCAGTCGCCGACCGGCGTGGCGCCCCTGACGGTCAGCTTTCAGGATCAATCCCTTCATCCATGCGGCACCATTGCTTCCTGGCAATGGAGCTTCCACAACGACGGTCGAATCGATTCGACCAATCAGAACCCGTCGTTCACCTATACCAGTGCAGGCGATTACAGTGTCCGCTTGACCGTAACCGACCAGCATGGCTTCGCCGCAACAGTTGTGCAGACCAATCTCGTCAGCGTGCTAGGTCCTAACATCATCGAATTGGTTCCTTTGGAGCTGAGCATTTTATCCGCCGGTCCTTACGGGAATCTGGTGGTAAGCTATGCGGTTACCAACACCGGCACCATCTCACTCAGCGGGAAATGGCAGTGGTCAGACTGGTTTTACCTCTCACCAAATTCGGCTTTAGATTCCTCAGCCAGCCTGGTTGGAGTGATCGATGAAAGCCAGGCGCTGCCGGCGGGGACTGTTTATCGCCGCACGAATCTGGTGCTGGTGGTGGGAACTGATTTAACCGGTCAGTTTCTTTATCTGAACGCGGACGGAGCCAATGCGCTCGAGGAGATCAATACGAATGATAATGTGATTAGAATACCAGCCGATAAGAGGCTGCCGGATCTTGTGCCTGGCGGGGTAAATTGGAGCGGCCAAGCCATTGCCGGTCAACCTTTCAACATCACCTACAGCGTCACCAATATCGGGCCCCTGGATGTGGTGGGGTTGGACGGCACTTCGGTGGATTTCTTTGATGGCCTATTCATCTCAACCAACTCGACATTCGATTCGACCGCGTCGTATATTGGCAGCGGAGTCTATACAGGCACCCTGCCTACCGGAGCAAGCTACACCCAAACCGACTCGGCATATCTGCCCAATTGGCCGGCGGGAAACTACTGGATTTTTGTCAAGGCCAACTACTCGAGGTTGGTCGCTGCCTCATCCCCTTCGAAGGTTTCGCCGGCGATGCCTGTTTCGCTCGGGGCCCCGATTCTGGCGCCAGTCTCCGCCAGCGTCCCGCAGGGTGTACCCTCCGACTCGCGGATCACGATTCTCGATGTAGTGACCAATAAGGGCAGCGCCCCCGCCATGGGTTTTTGGGTGGATACGCTGTATTTGTCTACCAACGCCTTCTGGGATACTAACGCTTACTCGCTTGCACAGTCGTTTCAAAACGGGCCGGTGCCCTCTGGGGGAAGTTACACTGCCACGAACTCTGTGCGGCTGCCCGGCTGGGCTGCTGGAACGTATTACCTGCTGGTGCAGATCGACACGCTTGGTTCACTGTCGGGAAATTTCTCCGGCCAAAACGTCCTGGCAGTACCCATAGCACTGACGGCGCCGGCCGGGCTGCCGGACCTGGTGCCATTTTCGTTGCTGAGCCCCGGCTCGGCCCTGCCTGGCGCCTCCATCCAGGTGGTTTATGGCGTGACTAACAGCGGCCCCACGCCGGTGGTTGGAAATTGGATCGACGAACTCTGGTTCTCCTCCAACGCGGTATGGGATAGCACCGCCGCCATCGCCGGGTTCCAGTCCGTCAATGGCCCGCTAAACAATGGGAACACTTATTTTGAAACCAATGAGGTGACCATACCGAGCGTGGCTGCCGGCACCTACTACTTTATTGTTCAGGTCAATGCTGGCGGCCTGGCGGAGGAAGCCACCAGCACGAACAATTCTCTCTCCACCCCCTTTACGGTATTGCCGGCAAGCCTGCTCCCGGACTTGGCGGTCGCCTCGTTTCAAGCCCCCGCGTCGGCGCTGCCCGGCGCCACCATCCAAGTAAGCTACACGGTCACCAACAAGGGCGGGAGCACCGCCTCAGGCTCGTGGTTCGACACACTAGTGCTTTCCACCAACACGACGGCGGCTGGAATGGTTGGCTTCTTTCTAGGTTTCTGGAACATAACGGATCCGGTCGTTGCGGGGGGAGCATATGGAGAGACGAACACGGTTGTGCTGCCTAGTGCGCCCGACGGTCCGTATTACCTTGTTCTGAGTCTGAACGCCTTCAACTCGCTGAATGAGTTCAACACCAATAATGACACCTTCGCGATGCCCTTCACCCTGGGTCAACCCGTTGTCCCTCCGCCGACGCCGATCTTTTTGAACCAGGTAACCAAACTGAGCAACGGGTCGTTCCGATTTGGGTTTACCAACACTCCCGGCGCGAGTTTCACGGTGTTCGCGACCACTAATGTTTCCCTGCCGTTCAGCCTCTGGACGGCGACAGGAAGCGCTACAGAGACTTCGCCCGGCCAGTTCCAATTTAGCAGTTCCCTGGCAGCGAATGGCACCACTCATTTCTACCGGGTACGCTCGCCGTAGCTCAGACAAAGAGGTGATCGGCTCCCTGCTCCAACGCCAGGCCAAGCAAACCCAAAACAATGCAGAAACTTTCTTCTGACCCCGATCCGATCCGATCCCAATGCTATGGCTCTCCGCCGAAGTCACGTCTGCTTGCCCTTTGGGCAAATCTGGTTAAACAAACTTCCTTCGGAAGCTCGAAGCTCGATTAACCCTTTTTCCTGTTCCGTGCGGCTCTTCGCCGACGGCAAGATTCCTGGATCTCCTTTAGTTCTATTGCTGCTGATGCAACAAAATAAGCCCAGCAAGCGTCGTGTCCAAACCAGTGTCTTGGACGATCTTCTGAAAAAGAGCTGGTGGGGTGTATGTGCGATTGCGTTTTTGGCGCCATTCGTCCGTTCCGAGGCTTTTGCCGCTTTCTTTTGAGCTGAGCGGAAAATATCACATCGTCCCTTTGGGACGCATTTTGACATTGTAGCAGTTAGACTACAATGGGCGGGCAAAAAGCCGCGCAAATCCGGAAAACCACTTTTATCTCGTCCGTCCCACGTCCCAGGTCAATATCCTCCGCTTGCGACAGAATGGCTCGGATGGTAATTTCGACACATGCACGCTGGCGCTTTCACACTGCTCGCGTACTTCAACCTGGGTGGAGGCGAGATCATTCTGATCCTCGCTTTGGTGCTCACACTCTTCAAAGCGGACCGGTTGCCCGACCTGGCACGCGGCCTGTGGCTGGGGATCGACTCGTTCGGCAAGAAACTCAGCGATAAGTCCGACGAAGAAGCGTCCGATGCCGGGCGCAGCCTCGGCGGGATCTACGGCAAAGGCGCCGCCCAGGCGATCACGCCTGATAACCAGGTTGCCGAACTCTACGACCCCGCCGTCTTAGGCGAGAAACAACGCTTCCTTAAAGTCCGGCAGAACACCGGCAAGAATCGGTTTCACTTTCTCCTGGGTACGCCGCGCAGAAGATTGATTTTTTTAGTTCTCCTGAGCCTGGCATTGGCCGCGCTCTTGATAACGTTCATCCATTAGTTGCACCTGAAACCGACACGAAGACGTTCAGCAGTGTTGGCGGGCTGTTGCTTGCTGGCCCTGGTTGTTTTTGGCGCGAGTTGCTCGCGGCCTCGCGTGGCTGGCGCCGACCGCACGCAGTCAGCGACCCGAGCGCTCTCCCCGGCCGACGCCGCCCAACTTGCGGCGCGACTGGCGAACCAGGAAAGCCAACGGCTTTACAAGCGCCAGCCGTTCGCCGCCAGCCAGCATGCGGCAGTTCTGCAGGATGGCGAGTACCAGTGGGGCGGTCTGGACCCGGGAGCGCCAGGAGGGTTTTCTGCGCTGGTGACCTTTGCTCAGGATGGCACCCATCCCAAGGTAGAGGTTTATTTCTCGACCGACATGCTTTCTCCCTTCCGTTGACATGGGGAGGCGGACCCAAGTTGTCCTCGCCGTTTTGCTGGCGAGCATAATGGCCTTCGGTCTTTATCTTTTGACCCCGTCTGAGTCAAAGTACCGCGGACATTCCGTCAGCTGGTGGCTTGAAGACCTGCACGAAGCGGTGGGCAGTCATAACGCGGATGAAAAAGAGCGTGCGGTAAACGCGATCCGCGGAGCCGGGACCAATGCGCTTCCAGTGCTTCTGCATATTCTGCGGGTTCACGACTCGCCTGCGAAAACTCTTTTCATGCGATTGGCGGGCAAGAGGATTCTTAGCCGATTGCACGTGCTCTCGGCCAACCAAAGTCGATTTGAGGCGGCGCTGGGCTACGAAGTACTTGGTCCGGCGGCGTCCAGCCAGGTTCCAGCTCTTGTTGATGCGCTTCAGAATGACTCCTTGCCCAATGTCCGCCATTATGCGGCAGAGGTCTTAGGAATGATTGGACCGCCGGCTGAGCCTGCCACTTCCGCGCTGATCGTGACGGCCAAAGATAGAGATGCGCTCCTGCGACTCAGTTCGTTGGGTGCGCTAAACCGGATTCATCCAAATCCCGAGCTGGCCATCCCGGCTTTCATGGCGGCGCTCGACGACCCGGACCAATCCCTCACCCGCGAACTGGCGGCGAACGCCCTTGGCTCTTATGGTCCGCAAGCCAAGGCCGCAGTTCCGATACTGCTGAGAACCCTCGCCACGAACGCGGCGGCGGGTGCGGCGCTTAAGAAAATCGACCCTGAGACAGCCGCCGACGCGGGAATAAGATGACATAACTGCAGGGGAAACAGACGAGACACGAATTTCACGAATGGACACGAACCAACAAAACGCTGTTTAGCGTTATCCCAGCCGTGGCAAGAGACCTGCTGAAATCTGAGCAAGTGGATTTTTGCAGACCTTAGCGGAAGGAAGGCCCCACGGAACTCATCTCGGACAAATCTTCGGTTCGTGGGCAAATCGATAGCTGATTGAGAGCCGATCCTGGCCGACGGAGGGCACCACCATGCCTGGCGACCGGCCCGATCCTCCACGCGCGAGGCTCGCTCAAAATACTGACAAAAAATTGCAATTCAACGTCGCCTGATGTAGAGAGTCTGGGCGCAGCGGGAGAGGGAACAAGGCGCATGAAAACAGTCGATTATCAGTCAGAAATCACGCGTTAAACTCGGGTCAATTAAATGAAAATCGCAATCGTTGGGTTAGGCTACGTCGGCTTGCCGTTATCGTTTCAGTTCGCTCGCTCGGGCGTGAGCGTGTTGGGAATCGACATCGATAAAACGAAGGTCGAGGCGCTCAACCAAGGGCGCAGCTATATCAAGCACATCTCTGCAGAAACCGTGGCCGAGACGGTGAAGTCGGGCCATTTTTCCCCCACGAGCGATTTCAGCCGCATCGCAGAGGTGAGCGCGATTATCATTTGCGTCCCAACGCCTTTGAACAAGAACCGGGAGCCGGATATCTCTTACATCCTCGACACCGGCAAGAACATCGCACCTAACCTGCGGAAGGACATGCTGGTCGTGCTCGAGTCGACCACGTATCCCGGGACCACCGACGAAGACTTGCTCAAGGTGTTGGAAGCCGGGTCCGGACTCAAGGCAGGCCGCGATTTCTATCTGGCATTTTCTCCGGAGCGCGAAGACCCGGGGAATCCGGATAGCAAGGTGGCTATCATTCCGAAGGTGGTGGGAGGTTACACGCCGGCGTGCCTCCAGAGAGCGGTGGAACTTTATTCAAAAGCCGTCAAGACAATCGTGCCGGTCTCGTCCTGTCGAGTGGCCGAGGCGACCAAGTTATTGGAAAACACCTTCCGCGGTGTCAACATTGCGCTGGTTAACGAACTCAAAGTCGTCTACAGCGCGATGGGCATCGACGTTTGGGAGGTCATTAACGCCGCCAAGACCAAGCCGTTCGGTTTCATGCCCTTTTACCCCGGACCGGGTTTGGGCGGACATTGCATCCCCATCGACCCGTTTTACCTCACGTGGAAAGCGCGCGAGTATGGACAGCACACGCGCTTCATTGAGTTAGCTGGCGAGGTTAACACCAGCATGCCGGCTTACGTGATCAACCGCGTTATCGAAGCGCTCAATGAGCGTCAAAAAGCTGTAAAAGGCAGCTCGGTGCTGGTTTTGGGGCTGGCTTACAAGCCGAATGTCGACGATGAACGCGAGTCGCCGAGCTACTTCCTGATGGAGATGCTCAGCGCCCGCGGCGCCAAGGTGGCCTATTACGATCCGTATGTGCCGATTATCCGGCCGACGCGTGAGCACGCCCACTGGGCAGGCACCAAATCCGTCGAATGGAAACGCGAGACAATCGCCGGGTTTGACTTAGTGCTGATCTCCACCAACCACGCATCCGTCAATTACAAAGAACTGGCGGAGTGGTCGCCCTGTATTGTGGACACCCGCAACGCCATGGCCGGAATCACCACTCCACCAGGAAAGGTGTGGAAAGCTTAGTTAAATCATTCGTAGCGCAGCGCCTCGATCGGATCGAGGCGTGACGCTTTCCACGCGGGGTAATAACCAAAGACGATTCCGACCGTGACCGATACGGCCACCGCGGCAATGACGGCGGGCAGGGAAGGAATTGTCGACCAGTGAAGCAAGGCCGTGATAGTCGCAGAGGCTCCACGTCCCAGCAGGATTCCGACGACACCACCTGCCAGGCAAAGCACTACGGCTTCGACAAGAAACTGCCTCAAAATATCCCGGGCTGCCGCGCCGACCGCCATTCGCAGGCCGATCTCCCGCGTTCTTTCGGTAACGGATACGAGCATGATATTCATAATCCCGACCCCGCCGACGACCAGGGAAATCAGTGCGACAACCAGGAGCAGGTTTGTCATCACGTGGCTGGTGGAGGCCAGCGCCTGCGACAGTTCTGTCAGATCACGAATCCTGAAATCGTCAGGCGCGCCCGGCAGAATATGGTGGCGGTCGCGCATCAAGGCGGTGATCTGGCGGATGGCTAGCGGAATATCCTGGGCTGTGGCGGCGGATATCCAAACATCGTCCAGATCGGCAAAGCGAGTCATCTGGGGCATATCAACGGCCTGAATCGGGGAGGGTTGCGGGTAAAGCTGCACCTGCTGATTCGGGTAAAGCTGGCTGAGGGTGTTGACCTGGCTCGCAGAAGCTGCGCTGCCGGCGGGCTGGGCAGATTGTCGAACCCCGGTGACGCGAAACTTAACGGTGGTCCAGGGAGCGATGATGATATCGTCTTGATCGCGTCCTCGCATGTCCGCGCCTTTTCGACTCAGGATACCGACCACTTTCATTCCGACATTCTTGAGCCGGATTTCTTTCCCGAGCGGCGATTCGTCGTCAAATAACTGGCGCGCGATGGTCTGGCCGATAACGCAAACCGAAGCCAGGCCGCGAACATCCTCATCAGTGAAGAGGTCGCCCTCGGCCAGATTCCATTTGCGAATGACGAAAAAATCGGGCGCGGTGCCCAGGACGCGGTCGGGATTCCAGTTGTGGTTGCCATAAATGACCTGGGCCCGGCAATCCACGCTGGGAGAAACCCATTTGACGGCGCTGCACTCGGCGCGGACGGCCTCCGCATCGGCCGGCGTGAGCGTCACGCGTCCACCACCGCCGGAACTCACTCCCGCCACGACGCTATCATTCGGGTCCATCTGGATGACATTGGCCCCCAGGCTGGCGATGGTCTGTTCGATTGAGAACGACGAGCCCCGGCCGATTTCCATCATGGCGATGACGGCTGCGATCCCAATGATGATTCCCAGACACGTCAGCAACGATCGCATCACATTCCGGCGCAATGCGTGCAAAGCCATTCGAAGAATCCGCCAGCCGGCCTTGATAATGTCCCACCCGGTTTCAGTCCCGGCCAGTGGCGCCACAACGGGTCCGCTTTTTTCCAAAAGCGTTTCCTGGACCATATTCCGCGGCGGGCCTTCTTCGATGATCGTTCCATCCTTGATGCGAATGACCCGTTCGGTGTGCCGCGCGACGTTCTCATCGTGGGTAACAATAATGATAGTGATCCCTGCTTCCCTGTTGAGTTTCTGAAACATCCGCAACACATCTTCGGCGGTGCGCGAATCGAGATTTCCGGTCGGTTCGTCGGCAAACAATACCGGCGGCTGGTTGATCAGGGAACGAGCAATCGCCACGCGTTGCTGCTGGCCCCCGGAAAGTTGCGAAGGCTCATGATCCATCCGGTCGCCCAACCCCACCAGGTGGAGCACTTTCTCCCCGCGCTCGCGGCATTCCTTGTCCGTCAGATGCCGGGCGGTGTAGCTCAGCGGCATCAATACGTTTTGCAACGCGCTGGTCCGGGGAAGCAAATTGAAGTTTTGGAAGACGAACCCGATTTTTGTATTTCGCAACCGGGCGCGCTGTTCCGGCGAAAGAGAGGAAATCTCCTGGCCATCCAACCAGTATTCTCCGGAAGTAGGCCGGTCGAGGCAGCCCAGGATGTTCATGAGCGTGCTCTTGCCGGAACCGCTCACGCCCACCAGCGCTATCAACTCCCCGCGGTTGATTTTCAGGGAAACGCCTTGCAGCACCGGGATCGCCAATTGGCCGCGGTAGTAGGTTTTGTGGACGTCATCCAATCTGATCAGTTCCACGACGGATGGCTCTGTCGGCTTCATGCAGCCTGTTTGCGCGGCAAGTTCAACGCTTTCGAATTTGCGGAAGGAAGGGGTTCTTCATGGTGGTCAGTCCAGCATCGGCGGTCTCTCCGATGACCACTTCCTGCCCCTCCTGCAGAGTGTCGGCTGCCACGGCTGTGTTGGCGCCGTCCGAGGCGCCGACTTTCACTTCCAACGGACGAACGAACTCACCTTCTTTGAGCCAAAGGGTCCCCAGGCGCTCTTTGGAACCTTTGCGTTGCTTTGACGATTTGGGATCGCCGGCGGGATCCCCTGGCGGATCCTCCTGGCCATGCGCGCGCGCCTCCGGTGAGATTTGCGCCAGCGAGGAAGGGGTCCAGCGCAATGCCGCATTAGGCACTAAAAGGATGTTCGACTCCTTGCGCGTCACGAAATGCACGTTGGCCGTCAGGTAGGGTAACAAAACGTTGTCGGGGTTCTCCGTGTTCACTTCGACGGTATACATCACGACGTTTTGCGTCATCGTTGCGTTGAGACGCACCTTGCCGACAGTGCCCATGAATTCCCTGCCCGGAAACGCATCGCAGGTGAACGTCACCGGCGCACCGGGAACGATGCGGCCGATGTCGGCCTCATTGACCGCCACCCAGATTTGCATGCGGGTCAGGTCCTTCGCGATGAGGAAAAGACTTGGCGCGTTCAAACTGGCGACGACGGTCTGTCCAATGTTCACCCGCCGATCAATAATGATGCCTTTGACGGGGGACTTGATGATGCAGAAATCGAGGTTCCGCTGCGCCTTTTCGAAGCCGGCCTGGGCTTGCACAGTGGCGGCCTTGGCCTGCGCGACCGCTGCCTCCGCTACCGCGACATTCGCCTTGGCGACATCATAATTTGCCCGGGCGGTGTCATAGTCAACCTGCGCGAGCAGCTTGGCGTTGTTCAATTCCTGCGCTCGCTTCCACTCAGCGTCGGCCTGAATTAGCCTGGCTCTCATCTGATCGAGATTGGCGGACGCGCTCAATTCACCCGCCTTGTCTTGTTCCATCTGCGCCTTGGCCACGGCAAGGTCGGCGGCGTAAACCGACTCGTCGATTTTGGCCAGCACGGCTCCCTGGTCGATCACCGAACCATAGTCAATTGACTTGCCCTGGAGGTCCGTCCCGAACTCCTTAATCAATCCTGCAACCTGGGCGCCGACGTCCACGACCTCCTCCGGTTCAATAGTTCCACTGGCACTGATGGTCGCGGCTACCTCACCCCGCTGCAGAACCGCTGTGCGGAATGAGGATTTCGAATTCCTCCGTGCATACCACCACCAGGCCCCGGCCATCGCAGCCATGACGACGATGAGGAGCACAACGAACGGCGTTTTTAAAAGGCGTCGCATCAGGCAGGTTTGGAATCAAGGTGAGGAAGGTCCACCACCCGGGTAGGGATGGCGCGCTGCGCTGTCCGCGCCGCATTCAGCGGCGCAATAGGCACTGTGATTCGCACGTCCTTGAGCTCTCTCGTTCAGCCCGCTGAACGCAGGCTGGGACGGCACAGCGCGCCATCCCTACCTCACGGTGAGATTCTCTCATTTGGCCTCCGCTTGCTTTTCCTTTTCTTCTTCTTTCGCGGTTTCTTTGGCCACGCCGAGCACCTGGCCATTGAGAGCATCCACCGCCACTTCGGTGATGTCTTTGGTACCGGGCGTGGCGATGTCAAAGGACCAGATCAGCCGGCCTTTCTCCTTTTCGAGCTCACCCTCCTTGATGGTGCCATTGGGTGCTTGAGCCAGAGCTATCTTCTCAGCCTCGGCCTTGCTGATTTTGGCTTTAGTCTCGAGCTTCGCCTGCTGGTCGGACGCACAGCCTATAAACAAGCCCGCGACAAGAATGACCCAGGATGCATTTCGGATTTTCATAAATAACAGTTCTTCGTGGGACTAATACGGTAGTGGGACCAATCCGGTCCTCAACTCAAAATGAAACTAATCAAAGATGAATCGCGCATGAAGGACGAATGACACTTTTGTCATCTCTGCGCCCCCTGAAAAATCACACCACCTGAGGTGGCGCGGGGACGATCAAAAGCGCGGATGAATACGGCCCATGAAAAACAGCATCACTCCCACAAGGGCGCTGACTGCGACGCCGACCGTGAGCACAGCGAAGATGATTTTGGCTTTCCTCTGGCGCTCGAATGGGGGGGCCTTCATCTGCTTATCAACGCCTCCAGCGATTGGTGCGACTGTGGGGGGAGCGGAAGCGAGGGCGCCTGCCAGAACCGCCACCGCCGGCGTACCTGGTTGTCGCGCCCAACTGGACCCGGGCTGGGCTCGGCAGCTGCGGGTCGCGAACGGCCGCAGGGCCACCGGGAGCGCTCGCCGTGTAGTTGAAGTCTTCGGAACGCTTGCGCACGATGCCCCGGCCGAGGAAGCGCTCCAGCGAGCGCAGGGCGCTGTGATCCTCGGGCGTTACGAAGCTAATTGCGTCGCCCACCGCGTGGGCGCGGCCCGTGCGGCCAATGCGGTGAACGTAGTCCTCGGGATGCATCGGGAAATCATAATTCACTACGTGGGAGATGCCCTCCACATCGATCCCGCGGGCGGCGATGTCGGTGGCGACCAGCACCCGCACAGCGCCCGACTTGAAATCCTTGAGAGCTCGCAAGCGCTGGTTTTGCGAGCGGTTCGAGTGGAGCGTTGAGGTCCGGATTCCCTTGGCCTCCAGGCCGCGCGCGATCCGATCGGCGCCGTGCTTCATGCGCGAGAAGACCAATACCATGTTGAGGGTTGGCTCTTGCAGCAGGTGCACGAGCAAGGCGGACTTGAGGTGTTTAGGAACCTCATAGACCAATTGCGTGACTGTTTCCGCAGGATTGGCCCTGCGTCCGATCTGGACCAGCTTGGGCGCGCGGAGAAACTGGTGGGTGATCGTCTCGATCTCCCGGGAAAGGGTGGCGGAGAACAGGAGAGTCTGCCGGTTGGCCGGCAGGGCCTGCACGATGCGACGGATGTCGGGCAGGAATCCCATGTCGAGCATGCGCTCGGCTTCATCCAGAACCAGGAAGTTGAGCCGCGAAAAATCGCAGAGGCGCCGGCCCATGAGATCGAGCAGGCGGCCCGGCGTTGCGACTAACAGGTCCACCCCTGAGCGAAGCGCGTCGATCTGCGGCCGTTCGCTCACGCCGCCATAAATAATGGCGGCGCGCAGTGGAAGGTGCTTGCCGTACGCGCGGACGTTCTCCTCGATTTGCACCGCCAACTCGCGCGTCGGCGCAATAATGAGCGCGCGGATGCTGCGCCGGCCCTCATCGCGGCTCAGGCCAGCGAGCTTGGCCAGGATCGGCAATACAAACGCGGCGGTCTTGCCAGTGCCGGTTTGGGCAATGCCGATCAGGTCATGTCCGGCCAGGATATGCGGGATGGCGGCCGATTGGATGGGCGTGGGCTCCGTGTACCCGGCGTCCTGGACGGCTCGGAGAATGCGGGGTTCGAGGCCAAAATGGCGAAACGGCATAAACTTTTAGGCTGCGGCCAAACTCACGAAACGGGTCCGGAGTTCTTAATACCCGGCGGTGAGCTTATAGCGCAGAATATGGCCGCAATAGACCTTGTCGATCGTGGTCTTGCTGCGCCAGCCCTGGCAAACGACTTCTCCCGATACCGAAGTGTGGCCGTCGGCGACCGCGTTGGCCAGGTTTGCGCTCAAGTCAAAATCACCCTGCACACACTCCTGGTTGGGACAGTCAAATCGGAAAACGGATTTTGCGTGGGCGAGATTGACAGTGTACTTGACGTGGCTCGATTGGGTGAGGTTCTCCGGGCCGAAGTACGCCAGGTCAACAGTCAAGGACTTCAGTTGCCCGAATCGTTCCGCGAGCGTCGGCGAGTTCTTAATTCGTTCGCCCTCCTGCCGGCGGTATTCGGCTCGCGGGCCAACTTTTTGATGATACATAAAGGAATGAAGTACAGGCACTGGTTAATGACTTGTTGAGCTTTGGGCGTGCAATTCCTTTTTGAGTTCGGCCAGAAGCGCGCCGAAAAAGGCGGCGGCTTTAGGAGTCGTCGTCAGGCTGGCATCGAAATTCACCAGGGTAGGAAATGAGCTTTGTGTGGGAATATCGTGGTACGGCAAAACGGCCTTGATGCCGCCCTCACGTCCCACCCGAGTGTAGCAATCCTGCACGTGAATTTGCCGGGTCAGAACGAGTTTAAGACCGAGGTGGGCCAGGAGTTGCTCATAGGTATCAGTGCCCAGGATGGCCGCGATAAGCGCCGCCCGGTCTGCGGCCAGGCGCTCGAATATCGCTTTAATCCCTTCAAAACGGGCTTGAGACAGAAGGGATTCGAACCGCTGGTCGAGGAGCCCCGGGCCGGATGATAATGGAATGGATGACATATGTTTCAAAGCGCTGGAGGTGAAATCCAAGGGCGCGCACCGACTCGCCGCCGCCCTCAGAGCCATCTGCAGGCCTGCCATGTTCCCAAGAGCGGAAACAAAGGTTTCTTAATAGCGCGAGTGGCCTCCACCGCCCGAACGTTCCTCGCGCGGACGCGCTTCATTCACCGTCAAGGATCGTCCTTTCCAATCTTTGCCATTCAAGGCGAGAATCGCCGCCTTGGCCGCTTCCGGCGTGTTCATCGTGGCAAAGGCAAAGCCGCGCGCTTGACCGGTGAATTTGTCCATGATTACCGCGATTTCATTGACCGGACCGTGCTCGGAGAGCATGGTTCGCAAGTCGCCTTCGGTAACGTCAAAGGGGAGATTGCCGACATACAGTTTTGTACTCATAATGAATTTCAAAATTAGTCTATTGCTTTTCCCAGGGTGTTCCCGACGCTCGGGTTTCAAATCATCACTGAAGAGAAGTTCATTGAAGATTTTCCTGCCTCGAAATCGGCAAGTCGGCTAAATGCGAGGCCATCTTAAGGGCGGCGGGCTTAAAAAGCAACTGTTGTTTGCATTTATTGTATTCTTACATTTAGAGGCTTTTATGATGCCCGCAGCGCGCAGGTCCTTCTCAGGTTGGAGCCCTGGACCCGCTGTGCCAACGCCATCGCAACGGACAGCCTTTCCTTCAGCTCCGCCCAGCGACGACCAAATCCTCTGAGTCGCCGGCCGTTCATGTGGCCTCCGGTTCACCTCGCCGTAGCCCCTCGAAGGCAGGAGCCCCGCGTGGGGCGGCATGATAATAACGGAGTCGCCCGAGCCAACTCGGGTTTACACTATTGGTTTGTCGAGAAACCCGGTGTTGTTCTGAGTCTCTGGCCCGGCGTGGCTCGCCTCGGTCGTTCGCCTGTTTGCGAGCGGAGCGAGCCAAACTGAAGTCCCAAAGGGACGATATGATAATAGCCCCGGGCA
>Ga0210409_10001815_pt1 | contig 26773 bp, 21 predicted proteins | sample IncBWH17MmetaG_FD_161649 | JGI IMG/M metagenome (GOLD analysis project Ga0210409, IMG submission 161649) | Forest soil microbial communities from Barre Woods Harvard Forest LTER site, Petersham, Massachusetts, United States - Inc-BW-H-17-M | ecosystem: Environmental > Terrestrial > Soil >...
ATCCTCATAGCGGACCGGGCGGCGCTTTTCGCGCAGGCTATCGAAAAGATTGGTGATGAGTTCAGGCTCGATTTCGGCGGAGCCCATATCCGGACCGCCGGCAAGTGGCCTGATGGAGTGAATGCCTTTGGCGTTAAATTCGAGGGCCAGCGCATTAGAGCCGTTAAAGTACGAAAGCTTCGACGGGCGGACGTCTACGGTGTTGCCGTTGGTGGTGTATTCCCCGAGGGAGTTTTCGTCGGAAGTGGCGTGATAGCCGGACTTCTGGAGAAAGGTGATTAGATCGGCCGGAGTCCATGCCTGGCCATCGGAGATGCGTTCCGGCGCGGAGAAAATCTGGGTGGTATTTTGCAGGATGTGCCCGGAGAGCCGCGCGTCAATCATGCGGGCATATTTCACGTAGTAGAACGTGAAAATACCCGCGGCGACGAGGAAAACCACCGCAACACCGGCGAGGATGCCGAGACCAATTTTAGAAGTCCAGAAGCCTTTTTGAAGACGAAAGCGCAATCAGCAACTCCCCAAGCGTGGGCAACTACCATTGTCTCGCAAGAGGCAACCGGAACAAAGCCACACTTGGACGGAGGTAGGTAAGTAAGACACGAGCGAATGTTTTTCTGGAAAGGTAGAAGCAGCGCGAGGCTACTTCATGATATCTCTGCCCTCGCTGGAGGGAGTGAACTTGAGATCCGTTTGGTACACGAGAAAATCGACAGGGACGGTGTAGCTGACGCTGATTTCGATGCCATGGTTGGTGGCAGCGACCTTGACGTCATCGCGTTTCGCGGGGATGTCCAGATCCTGGATGACCCGGAAGATGTTGTCCTTGATCTGATCGTCGGTATAGCGATTGACGATTGCGAAGCGCGCTTGTTCCGACATTTTATCTTTCAGCTGATATTCCGCTACATAACTGGGGACGGTCTTAACAGCAACGAATACCGCAACGATAAGAATGGCGGTGTAAACGAGGGCTTTGAGCTTGCCTTCGCCACGCTCGGCGTGGCGCGAGGAATTGATTTGCCGATTCACGCGGAAGCACTCCCTAAGCCTATCGCGGCAGATCCGACGGGCTGAAATAAAAGGTCTATATAGGCAACTTAACATTGAGCGGCAAGGCTGTCGAGAAACGTTAGGTGGGTGTGTGGTGCAGGGGTTACGGGCGGCGCTGGAGGACACGGGACGGTGTTTTGGAGTGCGGCGGCTTGCCGCCGCTTTTCGGTCCAGCCGAGCCACCCAAGCGAGCTTCGCAACAGAAGCTTTCGCGCCCTGTTAACACCGTGGTTGAGGTGGGCCGCGTGCAGGCGTTGGTAGCGCTGGCGTCTCGCTGGCCGGAGGGCAGCGCCACCAGAATCGACCGGCAGTTGAGCCAGGCGCCGCCTCGGAGGGCGGCCGCTACAAACACGGAGCTTCTTCGCGCAAGTTTTCTCGTCCCGTTACAACGTAAAGCGGGAGCAAGCTCCCGCACTCCAAATGGCTAGTAGGCGCGGGCGAAGATGGCGCGTTGGGTGGCGGGCTTGCCGCAGTAAATGCAATTGCCGGAGCCGTCGGAGGTGCCATTGCCGAGGACGGAGGAAGGATCGAGGGGAATGCAGCGCATGGTGGCGCGGGTTTCTTCCTTGATGGTGGCTTCGCAATCTCCGCTGCCGCACCAGTAGGAAAAGGCAAAACCGGTCTCGACAGCTTTCTTGAAATCATCGTAGGTCTGGGCTTCCTGGGTGTTGGCGCGGCGGAAGGCCAAGGCCTTGTCGTGCATGGACTGGTGAATTTCGACCAGAAGCTTTTCGATGGTGGCGGGCAGGTCGGCCAGAGGAGCGCTGACTTTGCCTTCCCTTCCCGGACGGTCGCGGCGCGCGAGCATGGCCGCTTGCTTGGCGACGTCTTTAGGGCCGAGTTCAACGCGAACCGGAACGCCGCGCATTTCCCAATCGTTGAATTTCCAACCGGGGCTGAAGCCGTCGCGTTCGTCCAGCGTGACGCGCAGGTTGGCGTTCACGAGTTGGGCTTTTAGTTCTTTGGCAACTTTCAGGACCGAGGCTTTTTCTTCGTCCGTTTTGTAGATGGGTACGATGACGACTTGCGTGGGCGCGAGTTTCGGAGGCATTACCAGGCCCTGGTCGTCGCCATGAACCATGATGATTGCGCCGATCATGCGGGTGGAGAGGCCCCACGAAGTGGTCCAGCAGTGTTGCAACTGGCCGTTCTGATCGAGGTATTTCACTTCGAAGGCCTGCGCGAAATTTTGCCCCAGGAAATGGGAAGTGCCGGCCTGGAGAGCCTTCGTGTCGCCCATCATGGCCTCGATGGAGTAAGTGATGTCGGCACCGGCAAATTTTTCGGCGTCGGATTTTGCGCCAGGAATAACCGGGATGGCGGCGTCGTTAACCGCGAAGTCCGTGTAGACGTCCAGCATCTGCCGGGTTTCGTCCATGGCTTCTTCGCGGGTGGCGTGGGCCGTGTGGCCTTCCTGCCAATAAAATTCGAGGGTGCGTAGGAAAAGTTTGGTGCGGAGTTCCCAGCGAACGACGCTATTCCACTGGTTCATGAGCACCGGAAGATCACGGTAGGACTGGATCCATTTGGCCCACATATGGCCGATGATGGTTTCGGAAGTGGGGCGAACGATGAGCGGTTCGGCAAGTTTTTCGCCACCGCCTATGGTGACCACGGCAAGTTCAGGCGAGAAACCTTCGACGTGATGCTTTTCTTTTTCGATGAAGCTTTTGGGAATGAGCAGCGGGAACGCGACATTCTGGTGACCGGTGGCTTTAAAGCGGCGGTCCAGCCCCTGCTGGATATTTTCCCAGAGCGCCCAACCGTAGGGACGCACCACCATGCAACCGCGTACCGGAGCGTAGTCGGCAAGCTGCGCCTTGAGGACCAACTGGTTGTACCATTCGGAAAAATCTTCGGCGCGTGTGGGTAACTTCTCTTCAGCCATGCGTCTCCCTGTTGGCTTGGTGATGCTAAGCCAAGTTTTTCAGCGTAAACGACGGCGTCGGGCGCTGTCAACGTAACGGCAATGGTAGCGCCATCGATGGCCTACTATCTGCTGCCCTGACGAAGCAAGAGAGGCGAGTGTGTAACGGCACTGGTAGCGCTGGCCTCTGGCCGGCGAGACGCTAGCGCTACCAAGCGGCGGGAACTATTAGGGGTTTATTCGCTGGCGGTCGCGGTGCTTTTGAGTTCGATCAATTGGAGGTCGGCGGATTTGGTGTCGCTGTCGATCACTTCCATGGGAAGGCCTTTTGTTCCGTTGGTTTTTAGGAATTCCGGATCTTCCCACTCTTCACGTTCCACACCATCCCAACTGAAGACGGCATATTTTCCTGGTGCGAGGCCACGAAGATCGTAGCGCCCGTATTGGTCGGTGGTCACCGATTTGAACAACTCGCGCAGGCTTCTTTTGCTTTCTTCGGGAATCGCCACCACCCAGACTCCAGCGACCGGAGTGCTTTCGCTGTTGGTCACCATGCCTTGTATCCGCGCGCCTTTGGAGCTGACCGTGACGTCCAGCGGACCCGCGAGTCCACTTTTGACGTGAAGCACGTGGTCCGGCAAGGGAGTTTCGCCAAGATGAACATCCTTGATGTAGCAATCCTTGGAAATTCCATTCACTTCGATTCGAAAGTTACCCTGCGACACTTCCTTCATCGTGAATTGGTTATTTTCCTCGACCTGCGCCCAGCCGCCTCGACTGTATTCCTCCGATTCTTCGGGGGAAAGGAACACGTTCACCCCGTCACCTTCAATACTTGGCTTACCGTCCCAAAACAGATGTCCTGGGATCTGGGTTCCTTGCGCGAGGGAAAGCATCAAGCCATCCACGTCGGTGTTCATTACGTCGAGATCTTCCTGGGTTGAGTAATACTTGTCCTGCTCAAAGAAAAAAGCCCTAACCGTGTACTCTCCAGGCGCCAATTCGGGGATCTGGAAGGAGCCATCCGCTTTCACCAGGCTCTCACCGGCGATCTCCCAGCCGAGACTTTGCCCACGGCGTGTAACCATGATTCGCGTATTGCTTGTTCCCTTGTGCGGGAACAAATATTGGACTTTTCCTCGCACGCTATAAACGGTCACTTCTTTCATGAAGATGTCGATCGACGGGACTTCTTCGCCTTCCTTGACGTAAATGCTGGACGCCTTGGCAACTTCCAACGCGCTCGGATAATAGACTTTCGTATATCCCTTTTCTCCAGTGTTTTTATCCGAACCTGAAAATTCACGGTCACCCACGACATGATCCCATGCGGACAGTTCGGCAGAAACGTAGTAGCGTCCTGGCGCCAGTCCGAAGAGCCGAAATTCTCCAAGGTCATCCGTTGTGCTCTCGTTTGCGGGGCGAAACCCTTTGCGCCCCTTGGTGAAATCCCGCCGCATAGCACGCACCGAAACACCCACCATCGGTTCGCCATCTTCATCAAACACCTTGCCGGTGATCACGGCGGCGCGGGCAAGTTTGAAAACAAGGTCGGAGATTCGTTGGCTTGCGCGTAGCGTGAACGTCGCGCCCGGATCGCCCGGCTTCTTCTGATTCAGTTCCTGCTCGACGTATCCGTTGCGAGACACTCGGAGTTTGTATTGACCTGGTGGCACGTTCTTCAGCGCAAAGTGGCCGTCGACGGAAGTCTTGGTTGCGATCCGGTGCTCGCGGTCAGCGTCATTCGCGAGGTACACCGTCGCGTTTTTCAGGGGAGCGCTGTCTTGGGCGCGGATGACCATCCCGGAGACGATGCATGTCTCGTCGGCGTGATCCTTGTTTTGAGGGACGGCAGGCGTTTGGGCGCAGCACATCTCGCCGAGCAGAAACGCCAGCACAAGGCAGGAGGGTCTCAGAAACATGGACGTCACCTACCGGACGAGTATATGTGAATTCCTCGCGATACTATCGCTACCCGGACCACATCCACGAATTTATTTTACAGGCTGGTCGCTTCACCCGTAGCTGCATCGGACGCAGGAGCGGCTTCTTTGGGCATATCCTTTGGCGCGGCGATGCGTTGCCTGTCGTCGACACCGAAGAGCATGTAATTGCCGAAGCTGTGCCGGCGATGCGCCTGCCGCCCTCTCCACGCGAAATACACTTCGGCAGTCTGCGGCAACCAAAGATTCACGTTGCCTTCGTGGAATTTCACGGGACCGTACTCGATCGCGGTGTGTTCGGCAAGCAAGCGGATTTGCGGCACTGGCGCCAATAAATCCGTTTCCATCCTCACGATCTGGTAGGTGTCCGCGGATATCCACGCGCGGCCCTTCAGTCCGACCGCATAGGAAGGACCGTGCATACCGATCTGGTAGTTCCGGATCGCGTTTGGCTTGCCGGGTAGTTGGCGGAAGTGCACTTGCCATGCCAACCCGCCGTTCCATCGCGTCAACCCTTCGCAAGTCATCTCGTAATTCGGCGCGTAGTAAGGATGAAAAATAAGCACCAGCGCAGGCAGTCCGTTGGTGACGATTCCATCCGGGAATTCCGCCTGGGCACCGCCGCCATTCCGATATTCTGTCACGCCGAGGAACCCTTTCTGCGTTTCCTGAATAGAAACCAGATAATCAAACTTTCGTTTTTCCGCCGACGAAGCGATTCCATATTTGTTGATGGATTCGTGGGTGAGCGATTCCGTGGCCGCAAAGCGGTCCACGTCGTGCACGAATTCGACGATCTGATTCCCGGCCTTCTGCCGGACCTCATCCAAAGAGCAAGCCGCGCCGGCTTCCACCGGCGGCATTTTGTCGTCCACGTCAGGCGGCAGCCAGTTCGAGGCAACCGGCAGTTCAGGCGTTGCTACTTCGACCGTCTCGCCGCTGCCTGCAACGCTGGCCGCGCCCGGTGCCGGAGGGTTTTTCAATCTCTCGAGCAGCTTGGAAGCATTGGCATCCGTGGGATGGGATGGCACGTAGTCCTGCAAAACGTGAATCGCGCGGTCCTTGTCTCCACTCTGCACCAGCGCGTGCGCCAGAAGCGGTTGCACCGACGCCGCTTGTTCGTGGCCCAACTGCATCGAACGCTCTGCCTGCTTGATGGCGTCTTCGTTCATGCCCTGGTACAAGTACGCCTGCGCCAGGAGCATGTGGACGCGCCAGGACGAGGGTTCGGTGTCCAAGGCCCGGTTGAGATACGGCATGGCTTCCGCAGCTTTGTGCTCCTGGAGCAGGCCTTGGCTCACCGCCAGCAGCGCACTTAAATGTTTGGGATTCAGTTCGAGGGCCTTCATCCAATAGGACCGGGCTTGGGCCTGATTGTTCAATTGCGACGAATACACGCCGAAGAGATATTCAACCTCGGCGCTGTTGGGCGCATCTCGCTGCGCTGCCTCCAGATGGGTCCGCGCATCAGGTGGCTTGTTTGCGCGCAATGCCTCCAATGCTTTTCCCAAATCCTTTTGTGCCTTGGGACTGAGGGCGGAGATTCCCCTGTCGGCCGCAGCCTCTTCCTTATCGGACATGGGCTGAAGGTCGATCTTGACCTTGACCTGTCCCTTATCCAGAATTTCAGACGCTTTTTTTGCGGTCTGATAGCCCGGCGCGACTACCTGAGCGGTCAATTCGCTCTTTGGCACGTTGCTGAAGGTGACATGGCCGCCCTTGGCCATTGCGGTGAGGAAGACCGAGCCATTGACCCGAATCAAGGAGACTACGATGGGACCCGCAACCGGTGCCCCGTCAGGCCCTTTCACGTCGATGTCGACGGCGGAATAGACGAACATGTTTTCCGTGCCAACATTCAAACCGCCTAAGTATTGGCCATTCGTTTCGAGACCCGGAGCCTGGGCCCTTTGACCCGCGAGCAATGCGGCAGGCAGGAGGAAACTGCCAACGATCGCCAGCGCAACTTGGGTAACCAGGGAACCCTTCACAGGACCTACCTTGTTCCGATAACTCGCGCTTCTATTTGCACAACCAGTATTAATCGCAGCCTTATCTTACAGCGACGCTTGGCGCAAAGAATAGCGAATAGCGGCTGTTGCGTAGCGCAAACTTTTCTATGAAAGCCGCCTTAGTGGCAAGTGGAATCACGCTGGGAATGTCGGTATCAATTGGATGATTATTGGGTATATAATGATACTGGACTGCGAGGCGTACTTATGGAGCCGAAACGAATAGCGGACGTGATGGGGGGAAAGTCTGTCCTCAGGAAGACGGTTACTTCGCTTGAAGAATTGGAAGAAGTAGTCGGGCACGGATTGCCAAAGGCGGCGCTGCGGACGACGGTGCAACGGGTATTTGAGGCGACTGGTGACGTGACTCGTCATATTTACCGCATTGTGCCGGAAGCGACCTACAAGCGGCGGCGCGGAAAGCTACGCGTAACTGAAAGCGAACGGACCGAGCGACTGGCCCGGGTGATCGCGGCTGCGGAGAGCGTGTGGGAGGAGCAGAACGACGCGCGAGAATGGTTGACTACCCCGCATCCAGAATTGAACGGCCGCAAACCGGTGGACTGTGCGTTGTCGGAACTCGGGGCGCGTCAAGTGGAGGCGGTACTGGATCGTTTGCAGTATGGCCTTCCGGTATAAGGGACCGTTGCGGGCGTTTCGGATTGGCAGCGCGAAATTTCCGCTTTTCGATGGAACGGGCGCCGCGCTTGTTGGAGCGCGCTGGAATGCCAAAGGCCAGCGAGTAATCTACACTTCGGAATCATACGCGGTCGCGTTGCTGGAAATTCTGGCGCACAGCAACCTCGGACGCGTGCCAAAAGGATTTGCGTACATCGAGGTTGATATTCCCGCCGAACTCGATGTGGAAGAAATCACCGCTAGCGATTTGCCCGATTGGGCGGACGAGGATTGTGTAAGCAGCCAGGCGTTTGGGAGCCAGTGGTATCAGGAAAAACGCAGTGCGGTTCTGATCGTGCCCTCTGCCGCGGCGGGCGGCATGGGACGGAATGTGCTGATCAATCCGGAGCATCCGGACTTTGGTTCGATAACGGCGTCGGCGCCCAAGCTTGTGCGGTGGGATGTGCGGTTCTTCGGACGCGAGTCGCGCGAGTAGAGAACTCTTATCGAACACGATTCGCCAACGAACCGCGCTCCCAGTAGCAGTGCGCGGTTATTTACCGTTGAGCGGACCGCCTCAGAAGGCGGTCCCTACAAAGACAGGAGTAACCCAAGGGCCGGGCAAGCCCACAAAGGCACATCGATGCGGCGGCGCGGTTTGTGACTAGATCAGGGAGTTAGTGAGGCGGACTGTCTTGAGCTTCGAAGGAGGAGAGTTCGCCGGGCCACTCGAAGTCGGGATTGCTTTGCAGCAGACGGACGCAGCGATTCCAACGCAAGATGGCGTCATTGTTGTTGGGCGGCTGAATTTTCTCCGCTTCGGCGAAGGAGCGAAGGGCTTGTTCCAGGAGGGGCAGTAACGTGTGCGGTGCGTGCCCGGTGCGAAGTTGCGCTTTGACGCGGCGTTCGTAGAGCAAGCCGGAATAGTAGAGACGCTCGTAGGGATCGGCGAGGCTCTGGAAAATTTTCTCGGCTTCCATGTATCGATCCGCGCCTTCGCCCGTGAATTGGTCGGTGATGGCCAGGCCCAGCAAACGGCGGCCAACCTGGTTACCAGAATCTGCTGCGAGGATATCCCTGCAGATGGACTCGGCCTCTTCCGGCTCGTTAAGGGAGCGGTACAACTCCGCTTTGGCGATGGCTTCGTCGATGGCCGACGTCGAGATCGTTTTGAGTTTCAAGTCCATACGTGCCTCCCTTAAAGCAGAGACGAAAAAAGCAAACCTCGGGGGCTAAAGCCCTGTTATATCGGAGGGCTTACGGCACGACTGCAGTCGTGCCCTCCCGAAGAACGGCCGCTACAAAGACTGTGCTCAACGCCCCGTGGTGCCAGTAATTTTTCGCGCGATCCAGACGAGCGGGTCGTAGAACTGATCCACAACGCGTTCTTTCAACGGGATGATGGCGTTGTCGGTGATGTGAATTTCCTCGGGACAAACTTCGGTGCAACATTTGGTGATGTTGCAGAGACCCAGGCCCATTTCGTCCCTAAGCAGTTTGACGCGCGACACCCCGTCCATCGGATGCATTTCCAGTCCCGCGATGCGCACGAAGAAGCGCGGGCCGCCGAATTGCTCTTTCTTGTCGTGGTCGCGCAGGACGTGGCAAACGTTCTGGCAAAGGAAACATTCGATGCACTTGCGAAATTCCTGCGGCCGGTCGACATCTTCTTGATAGAACTTCCACGTCGCACCGGCGCGCGGCTGGAACGGCGGAATCTTTTTGTTGACCTGGTAATTCCAGGAAACGTCGGTCACCAGATCCTTGATCACCGGAAACGATTTCATGGGATTGACAACGATAGGCTTGTCCAGCGGCAGAGAATCAATGCGGGTCTTGCAGGTCAGCCGCGGCCGGCCGTTCACTTCGGCGGAGCAGGAACCGCACTTCCCTGCTTTACAATTCCAGCGCACCGCAAGATCCGGCGCCAGATGGCCTTGGATGTAATGCAGCGCGTCGAGGACCACCATTCCTGGCGCGATCGGAACCCGGTACTCGACAGGCTTTCCGCCGTCCGGACCGCCCCGGAAGATTTGCATCGTCGCTTCAGCCATCGAGTGCCCCCGCTACTTTTTTCGACTACTCTCTTCGACTGTCTGACTTCGATTATTTATCTTCCGCCAGAATCTGCTTCAATTCCGGCGGCAATTCCGGCGTGGGATTTTGCCGTAGCGCCATCGCGTCGCCGTCTTGCCAGATGATGTTGTTCTTCGTGCCCCACGCGGCATCGAGATCCGGGAAATCGATGCGGCTATGAGCGCCGCGGCTTTCTTCGCGCACCAACGCGCTTTTGGCCACGGCCTCGGCAACGGTCAACATGGCCTTCATTTCCAGAGCCAGGTGCCAGCCGGGGTTGAACATGCGGGTGCCTTCGACGCTGGCGAGAGACAACCGCTGTTTGAACTTCTCCAATTCGCCGAGCGCGCGTTGCACATCCTCGCGATTGCGATAGATGCCCACCAGGTTCTGCATCACTTCCTGCAGATCGCGGTGGATGGCGTAGGGACTCTCGCCGGTTTGCCGTTGGAATGGCGCGAGCGCTTCTTGTTCGGCGCGTTCGACTTGTGCAGGGTCCGGCGCGGCGAAAGAAACTTCTTTGGCGTGCTTAGCTGCGGCGAGGCCTGCGCGGCGCCCAAACACGAGAAGATCGGAGAGCGAGTTGCCTCCCAGGCGATTGGATCCGTGAAGACCAGCAGCAGCTTCGCCAGCGGCGAAAAGACCCGGAACCGTCGTTTGCGCGGTTTCCGCTTCCACGCGAATGCCGCCCATCATGTAGTGGCACGTGGGGCCAACTTCCATCGGCCCCTTGGTGATGTCCACGTCGGCAAGTTCCTTAAACTGGTGGTACATGCTGGGGAGTTTGCGCTTTACGTATTCGGCGGGCTTGTGGGAAATGTCCAGGAACGCGCCGCCGTGTTCGGTGCCGCGGCCTTCGCGCACTTCAGTGTAGATGGAACGAGCGACGACATCGCGCGTGGAGAGTTCCATACGCTTGGGGTCGTAACGTTCCATGAAGCGCTCGCCGGTTTTGTTGCGCAGGATGCCGCCTTCGCCGCGGACGGCTTCGGTGACCAGCAAGCCTTGCACTCCGGGTGGCCAGACCATTCCAGTAGGGTGAAACTGCACGAATTCCATGTCCATCAATTCGGCGCCCGCTTTGTAGGCCAGCGCCATTCCATCCCCAGTGTATTCCCAGGAATTGGAAGTGATGCGCCAGGCTTTGCCGATTCCGCCGGTGGCGATGACCACGGATTTGGCTTTGAAGAGCACGAAGCGCCCTTGTTCGCGCCAGTAGGCCAGTGCGCCGGAGCAGCGCGCGCCATCTTTCAGCAAGGCGACGACGGTGCATTCCATGTACACGTCGAAACCCTGCTGCACACCGCGATCCTGCAGCGTGCGGATCATTTCCAGTCCAGTGCGATCGCCTACGTGACAGAGGCGTTTGAAGGTGTGGCCGCCGAACGCGCGCTGCAAAATCTGTCCGTCCGCTGTGCGATCGAATAGTGCGCCCCATTGTTCCAGTTCGCGGACTCGGTCGGGGGCTTCCTGCGCATGGAGCTGCGCCATGCGCCAGTTGTTGAGTAATTTCCCGCCGCGCATGGTGTCACGGAAGTGCGTGCGCCAGTCGTCGGCGGGATCCACGTTGGCCATGGCCGCGGCAATTCCGCCTTCGGCCATTACCGTATGGGCTTTGCCCAGAAGAGATTTGCAGACAACGCCTACGGAAACGCCCTGCGCCAGCGCTTCGATCGCGGCGCGCAATCCGGCGCCGCCCGCGCCGATCACCAGTACATCGTGTTCGTGGGTCTCAAACTTGTCGGTCAAAATAGCCTCACATCTTGAATAGCGCCGGAAGCCACCATGCGGATGTACAGATCCGTGAGGCCCACGCCGAACAGGCTGATCCATGCGAAAAGCATGTGGCGTTCATTGAGCACGGTGATGACGCTCCACGCACCGTGACGCGGCTTGCCGAAGGTGGAGCACGAAAAGCAATCGAGCTTTCCTCCGGCAAGATGGCGGAGTGAATGGCACGAGAGCGTGTAGATCGATAGCAGGAACACGTTCACGAACAGCACGATCGTGCCGACGCCGACTCCGATCTTGCCGTCGAAAAAAAATGCGCGAACTGCGTCTCGCCACAGGAAAACCAGGAAAAGAATGGCGAGATACAGAAAATAGCGGTGCAGGTTCTGGAGAATAAACGGAAATTTGGTCTCACCACTGTAATTGCGTTTACCTTCGCTGACCGAACAGGCCGGGGGATCCAGAAAAAAGGCTCGGTAGTAGGCTTTGCGGTAGTAGTAGCAAGTGGCGCGAAAGCCGAGTGGCCCGGCAAGGATCAGAATCGCGGGAGAAAATGGCCACCAATGATGTTGCGGGTCGATCAAAGGAGAATAAAAGGGCGATAGGTAGGGTCCCCATTCGTAAAAGCGGCCTTCGAAGGCGCGAAGCGTGGCATACAGACCAAAGCCACCGAGCACGATCACTACGGGAAGAATTTCCAGCCACCAGGCATCGCGGCGCAAGGTACTGCCGAAACGTTGCACGTCCACCGTTCGAAGTTGGGTCTCAGCCAAAGGTAAACCTCCGCGAGGCATACACTAACGGCAAAACGGCGATTTGAAAACTAAAATCTGTGGGAGTAGCTATGCATTCTACGCAAACAAGAAGAGATGCGCGATTTGGTGTATCGTTGCTGAAGAAACTGGGATTTTCAAATGCCCATCCGAATGCACTCCGCGGTCTCTTTAGCCGTAGCGATCGGCATCGGGTTGCTTATCGGAGCGGAACGCGAGCGGCGCAAAGGGAGCGGCTTGCGACGAGGTGCCGCTGGCATTCGGACATTCGCATTGGCCGCTTTTGCAGGCGCGCTTGCCAGCTATCAAGAAAGTGAAGCCCTGCTCGTCACCGCAGCAGCCGCGGCCGTGCTTTTCTCGGCGTTAGCCTATCGTCGCACGGCGCGAAAAGACCCAGGACTCACCACCGAATTCGCTCTACTCGTAACTGTCCTTCTCGGCGGTTTGGCCGTGCAGAAGCCAGCGCTCGCCGCAGGTCTCTCCGTGGTTACAACAATTCTTCTGGCAGCAAAGGAACGTCTCCATCGGGTGCTTAAGAACCTGCTGTCGGAACAAGAGGGCCAAGATGCACTGGTGTTCCTGGCTGCTACGCTGGTGATTCTTCCCCTGGCACCGAATCGAGCACTTGGTCCGTTTGGCGCGTTCAACCCCAGAAAGGTTTGGGAACTCGTAGTTTTGATCATGGCAGTCGGGGCAGCGAGTTACATCGGTTTGCGTGCGGTGGGTTCCCGCTTGGGGTTGGCTCTGACCGGTTTTGTCGGCGGATTCATCTCCGCCAGTGCCACCATCGGATCGATGGGCGATCGCGCGAAGCGTAGTCCCGAACTGGAGAGCGTTGCGACATGCGGCGCGATCCTGGCAACCGTCGCAACCGTTATCCAAATGGTTCTCGTTCTGCTGGTGACTAACGTGGTGACATGCCGAGCGATCGCCCTGCCTCTACTTTTCGCTGGAGTCGCAGCCACCGGATACGTGCTGATTTTTGCCGTCCGATCCTCAAGGACTCCGACGGCCACTGAGCCCATTCAGGGGAGAGCGTTTGATCTCCGATTGGCACTCTTTCTTGCGGCGATGATCACGGCAATTCTCTTCGTCTGCGCTTTTTTGAATCGGAAGTATGGCAATCAAGGGGTGTTAGTGGGGGCTGCACTTTCGGGGTTCGCCGATACCCATGCGACGGCAATTTCGATTGCTTCACTCGTTTCTTCGGGAAAGCTTGCGCCCGAGGCAGCCGTTGTTCCCATTCTGCTTGGTTTCACATCAAACACGCTGACAAAAGCCATAGTTGCCTTCAGCGTCGGTGGACGCCGCTTTGGCCTCAGAATTCTTCCGGGTCTAGCCGCAGTTGTACTGTCCGCGTTCCTGGGGATGTGGGTTGGAACCGTTTGGGCCGCTAGATAGAGCTGCCTAAGAACCATTCTTCGTCGGAGGATTTGGCGCTGCTGCGGATGAGCAGTTCGGGGTCTTTTACGGTGATGCGGCTGTAAGGGGCGACGGAATGGGTGAGCCACACGTTGCCGCCGATGACGCTGTGGTGGCCGATGCGCGTGTCTCCACCAAGAATGGTGGCGCCGGGGTAGATGGTGACGTCATTTTCGATGTCCGGGTGACGCTTGTTGGAGAGTCCGCGCGAGAGGTCGCCGCTGGCTTCGCGGCGGCCGGCAGGATTGAACGCACCCAGCGTGACGCCATGATAGAGCGTAACGTGCTGGCCGATGGTGGCGGTTTCGCCGATGACCACGCCGGTGCCGTGATCGATGAAGAACGATTCGCCGATCGTAGCGCCGGGATGGATGTCGATGCCGGTGCGGCTGTGGGCGATTTCCGTCATGATGCGCGGGAGATACGGAACTTTCAGTTTGTAGAGTTCGTGCGCAAGGCGCTGCACGGTGATGGCTTCGACGCCCGGATAGCTGAGCAGAATTTCTTCCAGTCCACTGGCGGCTGGATCGTTTTTTAGCGCCGCTTGCAAATCGGTGGCCAACAGATGTGCCAGGTGCGCAAGTTGCGCGCGAAGTTGCGCGAGAATTTTCTCGGTGGTTTGCGCCAGATTTCCGGACAGACTTTTGCCACGGCAGGTGGCGTCGAAGCGCAGCGCGCAGACCAGTTGTTCGGCAAGCTGCAGATCGAGTTCTTCCAGAAATTTGGAGACGGACGGGCTCTGCATGGCCTGGGGCGAATGGTAGAGCGGGAATAGCGAATCGAGATAGCGGCGGCAGATGATGGCGATTTCTTCGCGCGAAGGCAGGCGGTATTCACCAGCGGGATCGCCGGAGAGACGCGCTTCCAGAGCGGAGCGGAATTCGTCGGCGAGGCAGCGGAGTTCGTCGTTTGGTGGCGTCATTCGGAGGATCTCCATTGTTGGATGCGGCGAAAGCACGTTGGTAAGCGGAGGCTAAAGATGCCCGTGGTTAGCTTTTGTAGGGACCGCCTTCTGAGGCGGTCCGCCAATGTAAGTGCACCACCAAATGCCAACCCAAGACGCCCGCTTCAGAAAGCGGCCGCTACACAGGCTCGGACTTGGTTACTAGCCGAGGCCTTCGAACAGGATGGTGGAAATGTAGCGTTCGCCGGAATCGGGCAGGACGGTAACGATGGTTTTGCCTTCGAACTCCGGTAGTTTGGCCATGCGCACGGCAACCGCCGCCGCGGCTCCACAGGAAATGCCGGACAGGATGCCTTCTTCGCGGGCGAGACGCCGCGCAAATTCGACGGACTCTTCGTTGCTGACGAGTTCCACGCGGTCGACCAAGCTGAGGTCCAGGTTTTTGGGAACGAACCCGCCGCCGATGCCCTGAATTTTGTGTGGCGCTGGCGTAAGCGGCTGGCCAGCGCGCGTCTGCGTGATTACCGGGCTGGTAACCGGCTCCACGGCAATGGTGGTTATCTTCTTCCCTTTTGTGCCTTTGATATAGCGGCTGACGCCGGTAAGCGTTCCGCCAGTGCCGACGCCGCTCACGAAAACATCGATGGCGCCGTCCGTGTCGTTCCAGATTTCCGGGCCGGTGGTGGCTTCGTGGATGGCCGGATTCGCTGGATTGTCGAATTGCTGCGGCAGAAAATAACGAGCCTTATCCGAATTATAGATTTCGGTGGCTTTGGCGATGGCACCCTTCATTCCTTCGGGACCCGGGGTGAGAACGAGCGTGGCGCCGAAGGCAGCGAGGACCCGGCGGCGTTCCAGGGACATCGTTTCCGGCATGGTGAGGGTGATTTTGTAACCGCGGGCAGCCGCCACAAACGCGAGAGCGATTCCGGTGTTGCCGCTGGTGGGTTCGACGATTTCGATGCCCTGCTTCAACACGCCACGCTTCTCACCGTCCCAGATCATCGCCGCGCCGATACGACACTTCACGGAGTACGCGGGATTCCTTCCCTCGATTTTTGCCAGCACGGTGGCTTTGGCGCCATCGGTGATGCGGTTGAGTTTGATGAGAGGGGTTTTTCCTATACTCAACGAGTTGTCGGCATAGACATTTGCCATGATGTTTCCTCAGTGGAGTGAATTTGCTGTATCGGGCAGCCCTGACAGTATAGTGCGACGGGGTGGGAAAACCGAAGGCTTTGGAGTGCGGCGGCTAGCCGCCGCTTTACGGTTTACGATTCGAAGGAAATCCAAGACCGGAGCGCCTCCCTTCCTTCGTCAGGGCGAGCAGAAGGTGGTCGCTACACAAGGAAGAGAAACCCAAGAGCGCGGGGTAAGCCACCGCCCCCACAATACGGATCACGTGTCGGTTCGGCGGAGTAAAGCGCCCACCTCCCTTCCTTCGTCAGGGCGAGCAGAAGGTGGTCGCTACACAGGCTGCTCTAGGCTGAACTCGGCGCGTTGCGGTTGGGTGTGCAGTTCGCTAAAATCGCGGCAGATTCGACGCGACGATTTTAGGAGAGCGGAATGACCACGGAAGCGAATAGCAGGATGCAACGGCCACTGGACGCGGTGGATCCGCAAATCGCGGAGTTGCTACGCGACGAAGCGCAGCGGCAGGCCACCGGGCTGGAGCTGATCCCGTCGGAAAATCTGGTGTCCGAAGCGGTGCTGGAAGCCATGGGCTCGATCTTTACCAACAAGTACGCCGAGGGCTATCCGGGCAAACGTTATTACGGCGGCTGCGAATACGCGGACAAAGTGGAGCAACTGGCCATCGATCGCGCCAAGGAACTGTTTGGCGCGGAACATGCCAACGTGCAGGCGCATTCGGGAACTTCGGCGAACGTAGCGGTGTACATGTCGCTGCTGCAGCCCGGTGATACCGTGCTGGGGATGGCGCTGGCGCATGGCGGGCATCTGACGCATGGCCACCCGCTGAATTTTTCGGGACGGATGTACAAATTCACCGAATATCACGTGCGCAAGGAAGACCAGCGCATCGATTACGACGAGATTGACAGGCTGGCGCAAGAACACAAACCGAAGATGATCGTAGCGGGAGCGAGCGCCTATTCGCGCATCATCGAATTTGAGCGCATTTCGAAAATTGCTAAAGCGGTGAACGCGCTTTTCTTCGTGGATATGGCGCACATCGCCGGGCTGGTTGCTGCCGGGGTCCATCCAAGCCCTGTGCCGCACGCGGACATCGTGTCGACGACGACGCACAAAACTTTGCGTGGGCCGCGCGGAGGATTAGTGCTTTGCAAAGCGGCGCTGGGGAAAGAATTGGACAAGCTGACATTCCCGGGAACGCAAGGCGGGCCGCTGGTACACACCATTGCCGCGAAAGCGGTGTGCCTGAAGGAAGCGATGGAGCCATCGTTCAAGATCTACCAGCAACAGGTAGTGGCCAACGCAAAAGCGCTGGCCAACGCCATCGCCAAGGCGGGATTCCCGATTGTCGCGGGAGGAACGGACAACCACGTTTTCCTCATGGAAGTGCATTCGCGGGGGATCACCGGCACCGATGCGGAAAAAGCGCTGGATCGCGCGGGAATCACCGTGAACAAAAATGCCATTCCGTTCGATCCTCTGCCGCCGATGAAGGCCGGCGGGATTCGGCTGGGTAGCCCTTCGGTGACCACGCGAGGGATGAAAGAACCGGAGATGGAGTTGATCGGCGCATGGGTCGCGGAAGTGTTGAGCCATGTTGGCAACGCTGCCGTGGAACAGAAAGTTCGCAAACAGGTCGCGGAACTGGCTGGGCGGTTTCCGATTTACGAATCGCGGTTGCGCGGATCGGTAACCCACGCGCGGGCGTAAAGCCGCGATTGTGTAGCGCTGGCGCCTCGCCGGCCAGAGGCCAGCGCTACCTACGGAGAATCTCAAGAACGCTCAGCAAAGGGCGCCCGCCTCAGAAGGCGGCCGCTACACAGGGCGGGGGCCAATCTAAAAGATCCGCCACAGGTTAGTGCGATTGATGAAAAACAAGCAATCCAAATTACCGAGTGTTGTAGAGGCTACCGCGGAGTTTGAGCGGTGGGCTTCGCGTCACGTGCACATGGTGCGCTCGGATGTCGAGCTAAAGCACCGCAACATGGCGTTGGCAGCGTTTCCCTTTTTCCGCGCGACATTTTACCGCTGGGCACAATGGTGGCCGCTAGTTTGTGCGGAACTTTCCAAAGGGCCGCAGGTGCTGGCAGTGGGCGATTTGCATGTGGAGAATTTCGGGACCTGGCGAGACCTGGAAGGGCGGCTGATCTGGGGCGTGAACGATTTCGACGAAGCCTGGCCGGCGGCGTATTCCGTGGACCCGGTGCGGCTGCTGACGAGTTGCTACCTGGCGATTGAGGCCGATCATCTTTCTGTCACGCGGAAGAAAGCCTGCGCGGCAGTAGAGCAGGGATACCGCGATTCCCTGGCGAAGGGCGGCGCGCCATTTGTGCTCGCGGAGCATCACCGCTGGCTACGGTTGCTTGCGTTGAACAAGTTGCGGGACCCAGTCGCGTTCTGGCAGAAGATGCGTAGTTGCCCACGCTACAAAGGGAAGTTACCGAAGGATGTGATGAAACTGTTGCATGACTCCCTGCCCCTTCGCGAAATGAGCACGGACTTGAAGTCGCGCATCGCGGGGCTCGGTAGCCTTGGACACCCACGGGTAGTGGCTCTGGCCACCTGGCATGGGGCACATGTTGCGCGGGAAGCGAAACAACTGACGCCGTCCGCGTGGATCTGGGCGAAGCACCTGGACACCGACGAAGTCCTGAGCCGGAAGCTGGTGGAGACTGCAGTGCGCATTCGCGACCCACATGTTCACTTCGCGGATCACTGGATCGTGCGCCGCCTGGGACCGGATTGCTGCCACATCGTGATGGAAACGCTGCCGGAAGAGCGCGATGAGGAGAAGCTGCTGTATTACATGGGTTGGGAGACGGCGAACATTCACCTGGGAAGCCAGAAAGCGATTGCTGCGCTGAAGAAGGATCTTTCGAAAAAGAAAGAACGCTGGCTGCACAAACCTGCCAAGGCAATGTTGAAGGTAACGCTGCAAGACTGGAAGGACTGGCGGCGCGGCTGGAACAAGGCAAGTCGCGGGAAATAGCTGAAAACGACTTGTGCGGTAACCGCATCGATCGGGCATTGGTCAGTCACTCGGTCGAATTTGCGGAGATCTGTCGTCTATTGCTGCGTACCTTAGGTCAGCATCCCACACGTCCCAGTTGCAGCGGTTTCGTTTACTGCCGCGAAGCGTCCCGTGCATCGCCAGCACCATGATCCGCAAAATCACTGCCTCGCGCACCGTGCCCAATTTACTTTGCGCTCTTCCATGGCGAATCTCCCTGCTTACCGTTCTCTCTCTCACCATCCCGACGCTAAGTTCTCGCGGTTCGTCCACACCTGGGTGGACAACGACACCCGGTACTCAGCAAGACGATAAAACCGGCCGAAATTACTATGCGAATGCGCGTCCGTACCTCGAAGACCCGATGGAGCAACTCATCAAACGCATTCCGGAACTAGCAACAATTCGATATGCGATCGATCAGCAGGCGCTTCCTACCATCCTGGAGAAGACAGGGGAGCAGGTAGACGGATACTTTCGCGACGTCATCGATCTGACGGCACACGAAAAAATCACGGAAGAGAAATTGGGAGGACAATCGCAAGTTACCGAGCGCTTGCAGACGGAAGACAGTTATCTGATTGTTCGTCACGGCTCCGAATTTCTGGGAAGGGTCAATGAATACCGCATGGATTCCCAAGGGAATCGCTTGGAAGGACCTGGTCTGAACAAAGGATATTTCGTCACCTCCGACTTTGCCCTGAGCCCCGTGTACTTCTCAACTGCGCTTCAATCGGAGTGCAGATACCGCTACCTCGGAGAGGAAAAGGTCGGCTCGCAGGACGCTTACGTTGTGGCGTTCGCCCAGAAGCCCGGCGAGGCGACGGTCACCGTTAGGCTGGGAGCACATTTGGGGGGAAACCTTAATTTCGACGTAAATATGTTGCTGCAGGGAATCGCCTGGGTGGATAAGAGCAACTTCCAGATCATCCGATTGCGAACCGACCTTCTGGCCCCGCGGGTTGAAATTCGACTCGATCAGTTGACAACGATAGTGAACTTCGGCGAAGTGCGGCTTTCGGGCCTCGCAACCCCGCTGTCATTACCCAGCGATGTGCAGGTCAGTGCCCACTTCACTCTGTTCGACTACGAAACTGGCTACAACCAACTGCACTTCAGGAACGAGCACCGTTATTCGGATTACCAGCGCTACGGAGCGTCCGTGAAGATGCTGCCTGAGGAAGCAATGGGCCTTACGCCCGCTGAAGTCGAGCCATTCGGTGGAAGCGAGCAGCTTTACTACGCGGATGCGCATCCCTATCTCGGCGAGCCGCTGGACAAACTTCGCAAACGCATTCCAGAGTTGCGGAAGATTCAGCCCGCGGCTGATTTGCAGCAGTTGCCCGCGATCCTGAAAAAGACCGCCAGTAATGTCGATGACTTCTTCCGCAACATCGTGGATCTCATCGCCGAGGAGAAGATCACGCAGGAAAGGTTGAGCGGTGGGCGTGAGGTCACGGCGAGCGAGAAGGTGCGAGATAATTACCTAATTCTTAGCCACAAGGATGGGGCCAAGACGCTTTTCGAGGAATACCGGATGGACTCCAAGGGCAATCGCGTGGAGCAGGCTGGCTTCAATAGAGGATACCTTGTCACGACAGGGTTTGCGTTGCTCTGCAACTATCTATCAAGCGCCTTCCAGCCGGAATCGACCTTCCGATATCTTGGCGACCAGAGGATCGGTTCACAAGACACCTACGTTGTCGCGTTCGCCCAGAAACCCGGTCAGGCCAGCTTACTCGTCAGCATGACAGGGCGGAGCGGAGCGAGAGTCGATATGTTGATGCAGGGAATAGCGTGGGTGGATAAGAGCAATTTCCAAATCATCCGAATGCGAACGGATCTTCTTGCACCACGCCCCGAAATTGCGCTGGACGCACAGACAACCGAAGTGACCCTCAGCAAAGTACAACTTCAGGATGTCGCAACACCCCTATGGCTGCCTAGCGAGGTGAAGGTCGATCTCAAATTCAAAATGGCTGAGCCCGGCCGTGACAAATTCTATGAAACGACCTACCGGAATGAGCATCGTTACACGGACTACCGACGCTACCGTGTGGCCGTCAAAATGGTGACTCCACAATGACTTTCACCCGATGGATCGCCAACACGAAATGGATTTTTTCTGGCTCATGCGATTTATTTCCTGGCTCCGCGATATGCGCCACTGGCAGCAACGAATAGCATGAAATCTGCCCGCAATCCTTGTCGTTTCTCGGCAAGGAAATGCTGAGTAGAAAAAGATTGATTGACTGTTGCGGGAAGAAGTCTATACGGCAAGTCTTCGTTCCCGACCGCTCCCGCGGGCGATTCTCCCGTTCAGCTGTAGTTAGAAATTGAACCGCGTCGAGAATTGGAAGCTTCTCGCGCCGAATCGCGGCACCATCGCCAGCGGGCTGCCGAAATGCGGATTGGGCGCGGCGCTCCAGTTGCTGTTGTTCACACCGCTGTCGTCAAGCTGGGTTAGCGTGTACTGCACGTTATCCAAGTTCGTTTGTTGGAAGTTTGCGTGATTGCAAATGTCGAATACCTCCGCAAGGAACTTGAGGCTGTAGCGTTCTCCAAATCGAAAGGTCCGGGACAAATTAAGGTCCACGTTGCTTACACCCGGTCCGCGGAAGCCGTTGAATTTCTCGCCCGGCACCATCGAGAAATTCACTTCCGGGTTGTCAAACACCGCAGTGTAAGGCCGGCCGCTGGCAAAATTGAGCACTGCCCCAAATTCGAATCCCTTCACATAGCGTAGTGAAGGCGTCCAAACGCCAGTCGCGACGAACCGTTGCGGCTGATCGAGCTGCGATGGCCCTTTCTGCGATTTCTGATCGAATTGGTTGAAGTAGCCGGTCCCCTGATCCGTCGCGTGCGAATAGGTGTATGCCACCGACCCGGAAAATTGTTTTTCCTGGTGGCGTAGCGAAATCAGCAATCCGTTGTAAACGGAGTGACCTGAGTTATCGACGGAATTGATTGTTCCGAAATTGGGATTCGCAAAACCATCAATTGCACTGAAGTCAGGTGTGACATAGGTTTTCCCGTTCGGCAACGTAACTGTTGCTGTGGCATAGGAGCCTCCGAACGCGGGTTGTTGGTCCGGCGGAACCAGGTTTACATCCAATCCAAAATTGCCGTTCGCTTGTCTGGTGACCCCATTGGAATTCCCCAGTAGCGCCAGGCCGTGGCTATACACGTAGCCCACGCTCAGAGCCGTGTTTGCACCGAATTGGTGTTCCACCGCGATGTTCGCCTGTTCGACATAAGGATTGCGATAGTTCGGCGAGAACACAACGATAGACGGCGATCCTCCCGCGCCGGTTGGGAACGCACTAAGGCTATTTGGATAGGTCACGAGTGGGTTGGTGTTGTTAAACGCAGGACCGACCACCACCAGAAATTGCCGGCTGACTCCGTTGGAAATGGACGCCGTTGAAACGTCCAGCAGATCGGTCTGTATATAGAACAGGCCGAAAGCTCCGCGCACAACTGTGGCGCTCTTCGAATCCAAGGAATAGGCAAATCCCATTCTCGGAGAAAACATATTCTTGCTATAGGGGATATGACAGGTCGCCTCGTAGTCTGGATTACAGGGCTTTGGCTGCGGCAGAACCTGCAGGTCGTATCGCAGGCCGTAGTTCAACGTTAAACGCTGCGTCGCCCGGAACTGGTCCTGGGCGAAGAACGCGTACGTCGGGGAGGTAAATAACGCCGTGGATTGACCGAACGACTGAAGATATAGCTGGAAATTTCCGGTGGCTACGTCGGTCAGTCCACCAAAGCGATATTCTCCCTTTGGTCCGTAAACAAAGTAGTCCGAATCATGATTGATGTTGATGTCCACGCCGAATTTTGCCGTATGGCGTCCCACGATTCGCGTAAACGTATCCACAAACTGGTAGCGCTTGTCGGTGGTCGCCAGTTGGAATCGCGCCCCTCCAAAAACAAAACCACTGTCAGGATTCTGAATGGTTACCGCCGGAGAGGTGACCGGAGAAGGTGGAAGATCGAAATGGTAGTCGCTGCCGAAATGAAAACGGAATTCGTTGACGCTTGAGTTGCTAAAGGTGGTCTGCACCGAAAACTGGAAAAATTGACTTGTGGCCCCATCGGTTAGAGCCAACCCGTCGCCCGTGGACGTCGGCGTATTGAAGTAGCCGTGCGGGCTACGATAGCGCTGAAAGTTATAAGTTGCCGCAAACGAGTTCTTGTCGTTGATGTTTCCCGTCACCTTCCCGAAGGCGGTGTTTTGGTTGAAACTGCGTGCAAAGGAACCCGAAGCGGCGTTCACCTGGGCGGCGATGTCGGGATTGTCCTGGAAAAAGGTGGGTGACAAACCAACCAGGGCCGGCGAATTGTTTACGGTCAGCGGTTCGTTGCGAACTTGTCCCTCATAGTTCGCCAGGTAAAACAACCGGTCCTTCTTAATCGGTCCGCCAATCGTTCCACCAAATTGCTGCCGGCGGTTCGGCGGTTTCGCAATTCCCTGGCTGTTGTTGATGGAATCGTTGGCGTTAAAGGCCGAGTCCAGGACGTAGTAGTAACCGTCTCCGTGGACCATATTGCCGCCGCTTTTCGTGACGGAATTGACCAGTCCTCCGCCCGCCTGGCCGAACTCCGCTTCGTATCCGGTGCTGGTCACTTGAAATTCCTGGATCACATCCTCGCTGAATTGAAAGGGAATGCTGGTCCGCCCAATCTGCTGCGCGAAGAACGCGTTGTTATTGTTCCCGCCATCCACCGTGTAATTATTGAAGTTGCCCGCTATCCCGTTGAAGCTGATCATCCCGAAGTCGCCGTCGGTCGTCGCTCCGGGTGTGAGCAGCGCAAAGTCCGTAAAGTTGCGGCCGTTCAGCGGCAACGATTGTATGCTCTGGTTGTCGATCACCGTTCCCAGCGAGGATTGTGTCGGATCGACCGCTACGGCCGACCCGCTCACCGTGACGGACGTTTCTACCTTGCCGACCGTCAGACGAGGGTGCAGTGTGGTTGTTGTTCCCACGGTTACGGCCGTGTCCTCCAGCATCTGTTTCTGAAAGCCTTCCTTCTCGATCGACACGTTGTAGATTCCAGGCGGCAGGTAAAGCGCCACGAAATGCCCGCCTTCATCCGTTTGCAAGGTTGTGGACACCGCGGTTTTCTTGTTGGTGATCACTACCGTCGCACCAGGCACTCCTGCACCGGATGGATCCGCCACAAACCCTTCCAGTCGTCCGTTCGTCGAAGCTGCTTGCCCATAGCTACCCGTGGGACAAATGAGAAAAAGAAAGTGGACCAAAAATAACGGCGACGCCAAATCTAAAATCGAAACACACCAATGCCTGCGCGAGAACATTCAACATCCTCCCAAAATGGCCAAATTTTGAACTTCGTCGGCTCGCTTACCCGCTTTTTCTCATCACCCACAGAAAAGAGGAGCCCCCTGAGGCTGCAAAGCGTCTCGAACACCAGACGCTCGGCGTGATGGGAATCTGCACTTGAACTTAATTTTCGTTACTACGTTCCGTTGAAACAGGTCGCGGATTCATTCCTTTGTTCGGAATGCCTCCCGGACTCTATTTCCTATTGCCGAACGCCCTGGAACGAGGAAGCGAGCTACTTTGCCCGAAACACTGACAGACTGCACATAAACCGGAGATGAATTTACACAGCTCAATTCGACCGAGAACGGACGCGCGCGGTAGCGCGTGATGGCTAAATGGGCGTGGACCTTAGAACGCGGAGACGATGAACGAGGACTGTCCTACCGGTCAGTAGATTCCCCGCAGCCCAGAACGTAGCTTGTGTGTGGGCGGGGGAATGCAGACAACTGTGGCAAAGCGCCTGAACCAGACAACTTCTGAAGTGAGCTGTTCGTGCCGACAGGGTCGCTTAGGCCTTGCGCTGCTTGCATGCCTCCCGGGGAGTTCCTCGAACATCACCGAGGTGGATACATGATGGATACTGAAGCTTTTCGCGAGTTCAAGACCGGCTTATCTCTTTTGCGAGACAACTATTCGACCCGTGCTTTGGAGCACATCCAGCGCGCGGCCGAACTGGAACGGAACAATCCGTACTACATGTCGTACCTGGGCGTGGCACTGGCCCGCACGGAAAAGAAATGGGCCGAAGCCGAGCGCATGTGCGATACCGCCGTGCGGCTGAAGCGCAATCAGGCCCAGCTGTACCTGAATCTTGCGGAAGTGTACATGGCTGCGGGACGCAAAGAGGACGCCAGAGAAGCACTGCTGTCCGGGATGAAATACGCCCGGCGAGACATTCGCCTGAACATTGCCATGGCCAAGCTGACGCCGCGGCGCTCTCCGGTCTTTACGTTTCTGGATCGCGGGCATCTGCTAAACCGGCATTTCGGCAGGCTGCGGCATAGAACACTTGAGGCCATCGGCAAAACGTAAAGCGGTTGCCGACGTCGCGATCCTAGACGCTTAAGACAATTTCCCCACCCCCAAACGCAGAAAGGGCGGATGGCCAAAAGCCACCCGCCTTTTTTGTTTGCACTCTTGTTTGTTCAGATTGGCTCGAGAATCACTACTTGCGCGTGGTAGTGGGCGAGAAGCTGTATGTAGTCTGCAAACCCATTTCCATCAGAATCTTGAAACCGACCCCGAACAGGCCGTTGGGCAGCGGCTCGCGCCGAACCACTTCGGCAAGATATTCATGGCTCATGGCACTGGGATCTTTGGTGTAGGGCATGGTCACGAACAGGCGCATCCCGACTTCGTAGCCGGTTTCGCTGGAGTGGAAGAACACGCCGGAGCGAGACACACTGAGCGTGCCGCGAATATCGTCGAAGGGCTCGCGCTCCGGGTCCGATGGACGCAGGCGCATCAGCTGGGTGATCTTGCAGCGGCGGCTAGCGCGGCGCTCGGCGTTCGTTGGCCGGGGAGAAGTTCCGCCAAGTGGAGAAGTTAGCTTTGCCATAATTTCCGGTTGGGACGACATGCTTGGTCACCTTTTTTCCTGTACTTCTTACATCGTCAGGATAAGTGACCAGCCTAATTAAACCTATAGCGGGACGGTACTCGTAAGGACGTAACGCTGCCCATGGAAATGATAGTACGGAAGTACTAAGGTGCGCTATCGGGGTTGTCACGGACTGTTCGCAGAAAATGGCGTGCGCGAGCCCGGGAGATGACTCCGGGGCGGAACTGTGCGATTCTCTACCGTCAATACCACCGGAAAGGGCGGCTATGCTCAAGCGGTTCAAAGACTTGTCCGAGCGGGAGATCCTGGCGCTTGCGGTCTCCAACGAGGAAGAAGACGGGCGAATCTACGGCGAATTTTCTGACGCCTTGCGGGAGACCTACCCGGCGACGGCGGCGTTGTTTGAGGATATGCGCCAGGAAGAAGTGGTGCATCGCGACCGGTTACTGACCATGTACAAGCAGCGCTTCGGCGACCATATCCCACCGATCCGGCGGGAAGACGTGCGCGGGTTTCTGCAGCGGCGTCCGGTGTGGTTGATTCGCCCCTTGGGCGTGAAAATGGCGCGCCGCCAGGCGGAAGTGATGGAAATGGAGGCCAGCCGTTTTTACGCGCGAGCCGCCAGCCGAACCACCGATGTACCTATGCGCGAATTATTGAACCATCTGGCCGACGAGGAACGCAAACACACCCGCGCGGCCGGCGAGATTCAGGAGCAACACCTTACCGATCAGGCCAGGATCAGCGAGGACGAATCGCACCGCCGCTTGTTCATGCTGCAGTTTATTCAGCCGGGGCTTGTGGGATTGATGGATGGTTCGGTTTCCACACTGGCACCGCTGTTTGCGGCCGCGTTTGCAACGCACAAAAGCCAGGACGCGTTTCTGGTGGGGCTTGCGGCCAGCCTGGGCGCGGGAATTTCCATGGGCTTTGCGGAATCGCTTTCCGATGATGGCTCGTTGACCGGCCGCGGCTCGCCGTGGATTCGCGGCGTAGTGACCGGAGCGATGACCGCAGCCGGCGGGCTGGGCCACACACTTCCCTACTTGATCGCGGATTTTCGGCTGGCCACCGTGATTGCCATTATCGTCGTCGGGATCGAGCTTACGGCGATCAGCTACGTGCGCCACAAATATATGGACACGCCATTTCTGCAGGCGGCCTTTCAGGTGATTGTAGGCGGCGTCTTGGTGTTCCTCACCGGCTGGCTGATCGGCAGTTCGTAACGCCGGCGTCTCGCCGGCCAGAGGCCAGCGCTACGCAAAATCGAATTCGGAACACCTGTATAATGCGC
>Ga0210409_10001816_pt1 | contig 26764 bp, 33 predicted proteins | sample IncBWH17MmetaG_FD_161649 | JGI IMG/M metagenome (GOLD analysis project Ga0210409, IMG submission 161649) | Forest soil microbial communities from Barre Woods Harvard Forest LTER site, Petersham, Massachusetts, United States - Inc-BW-H-17-M | ecosystem: Environmental > Terrestrial > Soil >...
CAAGGATCGAAAGCGCATTTTGCCGTCAAGGAACTCGTCTGCCCACTTGCGCTCAGTGAAGTACCTGTAGAGGCTGTGCCGCATACAAAATATTATCTCGTGCCTCAGCTCCTGGCGAAAGTACGTGTGCGTGATAGAATTCACATCAGAATGGACTTTTCAAAATTTCCGTTGGACAGACTTTTCTATTTTGTGGCGGGAATCATTCCGGGTTCCGCGGCCCTGGTGATTTTTGAACGGTCTAAACCTGGGAGACTCAATTGGTTCTTCGACCACCAGTCTCTTGGATACCGAACGAAGTTCATCTTGTTTCTGGTAGTGGCACTCATCATTGGAAATAGTTTGACCGTCTTCCTAAACCGAATCCTGGGAGGAATCGGGGGAGCCATCGCGGGCAGCAAGGGAGACAAACTTTTGAAACCTTTGCGGTCTGAATTGGCAACCCCGTGGAGAGATGCCAAGTGGCGCGAGCTCGTTAAGAAGGATTTGGGAGATCGGGCGCCAGCGGAGGTACCCTTCATTTCGGAATGGTTATTTGAACAGCGGCGGAAGTTGATTGAATCGCTTGGACAAGCGCAACAAATTCAACCGGCTTTAGACCTAGGTGCGGAAAAACTCAAGAGTGACATGAACGATTTCGAGTGGGAGCAGTGGTACGATCACTACCACCAAGTCGTTATTTGGCCGCCGGAGCGTCCGTTCGAGTGGCACGTTCAGAATGGTTTCAATTTCAATTTGCAAGCCGCCTCACTTTACATCCTGATTGGTGCTGTGCTAGTTCCGAGCGTGAGGCATTGGTGGTGTATCTTGCCCGCGAGCTTGTGGGCCCTTTTCCTCCTGGCTGAGATGATCTTTATGTGGAACCGATATACAAATCGGTGGTCAACGCTCAGCGAACAAATCAAACTTCTTTCCCAGAAAAGCAGGTAAGTAGCAGCTAGAGTAAGCAGGAATCAAGGTAAGCAGGCAGTCCTTTTGGCTTTTCTGAAACGTCGCTGGTTGCGTTTCAGCGGACCGTTTATCCACCATAAGGTTTTGAAACACTTTTGGAACGCCCCTGAGCGGCGCGAAAGGCAGTCCCTATCCCAACGTGCATCCGCTTGGCGATCACGCGCCAGGAAAGCCCCTGAGCGCGAAGAGCTAGAATTCGATTCGCATCGACGTTCTTGCGTGGCCGACCATTTCTAGTTGGGAATGGAATGGGCAGAGTCGCCATGTTGATCCTTCCTAGGTCTATCCTGTTACCGTCTTTGTGTTAACCCAATGGGTTCTGGGGCCGATCCTGAAGGCCAGTTGACGTGACGCGGACGGGATGTGCGATTTTCCCGTCTGCTCATATGAGTGTCGCCACGTCCAAGTCTAAGCGCCGCAATCGTTTAGAGTCACCGCTTGATCTCTCCGACCGTGTTCTTCTGCCGCACCTTTGTCAACCGCCCTATGCGTCAACCGTAGTCTTACACTCCAATTCGCTGTCAGGAAAAGCGCGCCGCCGATCACAGTCCTCCAACTCACAGCGTGGTAGGTCATGCGGCCACCTTAATGCGGAACTGAATTTTCGGAGTATTATGTTCTAGCCGCGCCCCCGAATCGAACTGGCTCCTGCGGTAGTGGATTGCGCCCGTTTACTTCCAAGGAATCGCCGGGCGCCTTAAGACCATCGACCAGGTCCGACACGGATGCGCGTCCTGCAAGAAACTTTCGTGGCCAACTCGTGGCCAAAATGCGGCGTCCTAATGGCGTTTTACTGGGGTGGAGCGGTGTAAGCGCAGTGGATTCAGCAAGACTTAGTGATTGTCCTACAAGTTCGATCCCCACCGCCCCTACCAGTCTTCTCATTCTCTACAAAGGACTTGCGAATTCCGCGAGGCAGCAATAAGAGCGAAGAGCGTCGGCGTGTAGGACACGAAACTCACGGCACGGATGGCGAGCCGACGACTTACCCAACGCCCCTGGCGATTTATACGAAGCTGAATTACTGCAGCTTCGCGTATTCAGCCTTGGCTTGTTCTAAGAGGGGGAGGTTGGGATCGGCGTCCTTCCAGAGATTCAGCAACGTCGCCAACGTATCGCGAGCTTTCTGCTTTTCACCGCGCGACGCATAATCCAAAGCCAGCGCGTGACGGGCCTCCAGCCAACGCTGCTGCGGTTCCCAGCCGAGCGAAGGATCAATGGAGCTGAGCATCTTTTCGTAGGAGGCAACGGCCTCGCCTGTCTGCCCAGATTGCTGATAACCGTGCGCGAGAGCCTCAATAGAAAAACCCGTGCGGTTCTCTTTGGCAGATTGCTTCAGTAATTCGATTGCTTTGTCGTGCTGTCCAAGCGACAAGGCAATTTCCCCATCGAGAAGATGCACATAACCCATCTGTTCGAGGCTATGCTGATCCGCCAGAGGTGTAATTAGGGCGACAATCTTCGCTGCTTGATCTACGAAGCCAGTCCGTGCAAAGGCGTCGCCCAGCATGGCGCCGAAAACGACTTTCTCCTGAATGACCTTTAAGCCGGCCATGGCGGCGTCGAGGTTTTGCCGTTGTCCCTTGGTGTCGCCTTGACCTTCCGCCACAATCGCAAGCAAGAGGTGCAATCGCGCCACACCGAGTGGCGAGTCTTTTGCCTTCATGAGATCGAGTGATTGTTCGAAACGGCTGCGAGCGCTGGCGTATCGGCCGTGATAGAGATCCAGGAAAGCCACTGACCGCAGCCCGTTTTCACGGGTTTCCGGTTTGTCGAGCAAGACCGAGAAAACCTGTTGGGCTTTGTCACCTTCGCCGTTGGCAACAAGCGCGAATCCGTATTCACGGTTTATGTTCCCGCTGCTCAGCAATTGTGGCTCAATTTCGAAGGCTTTTGAATACGCTTGAAGAGCATCGGGATATCTACCGAGACGTTTGTATGCGGTTGCGATTCCGATATAAGCATGCGCGAAGTCGGGTAAGACACGAAGGGCTTGGTTGTACTGCTCAATACCGTCTGTTTCGCGGCCATTCTTGCGCAACAAGGTGGCGTAATCGAATCGCATCACAGCGTCGTCCGGGTAGTGGTTCAAATAAGCACTATAGAGCAGATCTGCCTCGCTCACGTGATTCCGGATCGATGCATATTGTGCTTCGATGATCATTCGTTCGCGGTCTGTGGTGCGCGATAACAAGGAGAGGGCCTTCTCGTATTCCTTTTTTCCGTCTTCGGGTGCGTTAGCGATGTAGCTGTAGTACGCATTGCCGAGGGCCGAATGCGCCATGGCGAAGTCAGGATCGGCGGCGACCGCGGCTTTGAACAAAGTAAGCGCGTCATCATGTTTTCCGCGCTGCCAGAGGGCGGAGCCTTCGGCATATTGCTGTAAGGCACTGAGAGACCGCGTGGTCACCTGGGGCAGTGGCTTGCCGGCCTGATGTATCTGATAGAGCGACTCACCCAGGGCCTCGCGAATTTCTCGCGACAACACGTCCAGCGCATCCAGGATGTGGTCTTCTCCGTAGGAGCGTTCCGTGTAGGAGCGCACGGTCTCGCCTGACTGCGGGTCGACTAATTGCGCGGTAAGTGCGTATTCCTGTCCCGTGCGAGTGATGCTGCTGACAATCAAGCCGCGTACACTCTCGCGCTGGCAAACTTCGCGGCCCAACGAGGGAGTGATTCGCTCGTTCTGCGTTCTGCCCATTCGTTTCAGCACGGCATCGAGTTGCATGCGGGGATAGACGTTTGCGTATCGCGACTGCTCCATGCTTACGTCAAATGCCGTGGCGAGAGCGTTATCGAAGCGCGGATCGCCGGTTTGATTCTCGAAGTCGGCGATGAGCACGGAATCACGCGAGTGGAAGGAAAGCGCGGGACGGCCGTGTGTCAGCCAGTAAGCGCCACCGCCAACGACCAGGACGGCGGCGGCGAGAGAAATCCAAAGTGTGGCCCGGATCGCCGACTTGGTGCCGGGCGCCCTTCGCAGCTGGGTTCCTGGGAGCACGTCAGCAGGTGGTGTCGGCGTCGGCGCGGGCTGCGGCTTTTCGCCATCGCCCGAATCTCCGGCGGCTGGGTGGTGTCCGTTGACGATTTCAACGGGCGAAATAAAGCGGTAGCCGCGGCGGGGAATGGTTTCAATGTAGCGGGGAGTTTCGGCGCTGTCGGAGAGGGCGTCGCGGAGCTTGCTGACGGCGGTGTTCAGGCCGGTTTCAAAATCGACAAAGGTGTCTTCGGGCCATAGATGCTTTTTCAGTTCCTCGCGGGTGACCAATTGGCCCCGCCGCTCGGCCAGAAGTGCGAGCACTCGCAACGGCTTTTCTTGCAACCGGATGCGGGAGCCGTTCTTGCGTACTTCCCCTGCTGTCAGGTCCACGAGATAAGGACCGAACTTGAGCATTGGCGCGCTGGGAGCCTGCTCCATGAAAGTTCCTTTAGGGGAATACCGGGGACTCACGAGAAGTCTAGCACGGAACCAGTGCTGCGGAGCCGAGTTCGCGGAAGCAGGGTAACCCCCCTGTTATCAGACGGCTGCCTAGTAAGACTTACTACAGAACTAAATTTTCCTCAGTACATTGACGATCGTTAGCGTTCCGCGCACACTCCCGCACAATGTCCCCGGACTCAACGGCTCATGCAACGGTTAGCCCCCATCGCGAACGAAACGGAATTTCAGGAGTGGCTGGCCTCGGTCTTGGAATCCGAGCGCCAACGATTGCGCGAAAAAGCAGCGGAGCGCGAATTTCTGCGCCGAACGAGTTTCGAGGCCGCAAGGAAAAATAGAACGAAGGAGACACTGCATCATGAAAACGAACGGTAAACACGAAGTGATTGCACATATCGTCCGGCGAGGTCTGTTACCTGTCGCTCTTCTCGCCATAGCGCTAACTTGCGCTACCGCAGATCGTGCGCAGTCAAGCGCGACAACCGCGCCGACTCAAGACGCGAAAAGCGCTACGCCACCTGCGACCATAGCTCATCCGCAAACGCCAGCCGAGAAGCCAGCAGCTCTGTCCAATGAGGTGCCATCCTCGCAAGAGGAAAAGCCTTCTGCCAAAGGTGCCCATGAAGGGATCACCGTTCACGGCCATTGGATTATCGACGTCAAGAACCCCGACGGAAGTTTGACGGAACACAGAGAGTTTGAAAACGACCTCATTACGGGAGTGGATGGCAGTGGTCAACAGACGCTTGCCAGTCTGTTGCTTGGATACTTTGTGCCGGAGAGTTGGGAAATCGCCTTGCTTGGCAATCCTGCTCCATGTGCAAACCAAGTCAATTCCACAGTACCAAGCGGAAGCTTTGTGGCACCTGGATGTTACTTGTTGCAACTAGGTTCGACACCTTCGCAGCGTTTCAACGGAGAACTTGTAGGGGGTTGTCCCGCGCAAGGTGTGGCAACAACTGGGACTGGGTGTTTTTCAACGGTAACCGTCACTCCTGTGGCGCAATTCCTTTTGCCCAATGCGCTCACCCTCCAAGGCACCGCGCTGGTTGGTCAACCTTCGAGCAGCATCACCCAGGTGGTCACAAGCCTAAACATGTGTACTCTTGGGCCGGGTAAGTTGGGCCAAGCTAACGTGGCTCCGAGCACTTGCTTTGGAAACCTCTCGGCTTCGAACTACCCATCCCCACTCACCTCAAAAACCCTTGCAAGCGCAATCACAAATTTAACCGTCGGCCAGATTATCAGCGTAACGGTGCAATTCAGCTTCAACTAGCTCACGGCTTTGCGGAGCGGGACATCGTGTGCTCCGTGCCAACAATCGTTGTCTGACCTCGGAGTACGAAGAAAGAGCAGGCCGTGGAGAGGAAAGCCAAAACCCGGGAAGCATTGCCGCAGGTTGTAAGACTGCCAACTATGCCAGGGGGTGTATGCGGGGTCGTCAGCGGCTGCCTTTGTTTGCTTGTAGCGATGCTCTTTGTCCCGAGCGTACTCCTTGCGCAAACGAACGTGATCACGACGGTGGCAGGCCAAGGCGCGGCCGGGGTTCCGCTGTCGTTGCCCACGGGTGTGGCGGTGGATGCGACAGGCAATCTCTACGTGGCGGACACCAGCAATTGCGTCATCTGGAAAATTACCAACGGCGTTTCGAGCGTGTTTGCCGGAATCCCGGGAAATTGCTCGCCCGGTTCGGGCACGAATCTGGCGCAGCTCTCGCTTCAATATCCCATTGATGTTGTAAGCTGCAACGGGAATGTTTACTTCGCAACGCATGGTTTTGATCCGATTCTCACAAATTCAGGCTCCCCTCCGGTTGGAGGACTAATTTACGAAATAGATGCCAGAGGTAATCTAACGACGCTGCCAACGCCGTCGGTGACCACCCAATCAGGCCCGACGTTTCCAGTGGCTCTCGCTTGTGATCGCAGCGGAAATGTGTTCGTCAGCTCGTATTTTTATCTTGCGGAAATCAGCTTCTATGGATCGGTGGATGAGATACCAGCGGGCAGCCAAACGACGCAGAACTGGATTTCGCTATTTAACACTGCTTATCCCGGAATTGCAGTAGACGGCATAGGAGACCTTTTCGCCCTTCAAACAAGTTCGGTGCTCCAGGGGTGGCTTGGTATGCCCTCGTTTTCACAGGGTGGCGGCATCGTGGAACTATTTTCTTCCGGTGGGTCATCCACCGAGCAAACGATCAGCACGGGCGGTCAACTGACGAACCCCTCGCGCCTGACGCTGGATGCCAATGGCAATTTCTATGTGACGCAAGCCGCGGCTGAGGCCAGCCCAACTGTCTATGTGACAAGCGTTCCGCAATTCGGGGGAGCACAAACAACATTTGCGGGCAATGGCATTGCGGGCTTCAGCGGGGATGGTCTTCTGCCCACGCATGCCGAGCTGAATAATCCTACCGGTATGGTGTTCGATGGTTGCGGTTCTCTGTACATTGCCGATGCCAGCAACGGCCGGGTTCGCAAAGTCTTGAATAGCGCCACTGCCAGCAGTGCGAGCTGCACAACGGGGACGAGTGGCCCGGGCGGTGCGAGTGGAACCACAACGACAATATCTCTCACTTCATCCGCAATGCAGGTGACGGCGCCCCAAACGATTTCGTTTTACTCGACTGTATTTGTGAACAATTGCTTCAGCTGCAGCAGTCCGCTCCAGGGCGAAGTTTCGTTCTGCGCTGCCGTAGCTCCCTCCACAAATCCTTGCGGGCCGGGGTGGGTGACAATCGGCACAGTCCTGGTGAACGGTTCCAGCACTACCTCGCTGACGAATTATTCTTTCCTTATTTCGGCAAACTTGCTGAATTATTCTTTCCCTATTCCAGCTACCTACTCGGTCGCGGCAATTTACTCCGACTCGCCCACCGACCCGAACGGCGTACTCCCGAGCAGCACTTCCACGCCACTTGCGGTTACGGTCTGCGGGGCCAGTTGCACCGATCCCGGAATTCCCAACATACCTCTATCCACCTATCCAGTGGCATTGACGCCGGGCGTGCTCTCGACCGCCTTCAGCGGTCTTGGAGCAGTGGCTTTCGATGCGAGCGGCAATCGTTATTTCCTGAACAGCGCGGCGGGGACGGTAACGCGCTTCGACAGCGGCGGTGGCAGCACACCGCTCATTCCAAGCGTCGGCTTTCCAACGAGCCTGAATAACCCGAGTGACATGGTGGTTGGCTCGGATGGAAACCTTTACATCACCGATACAGGAAACAACCAACTCGTCAAGGTGGTGGGTCCTGCCACCACGACCCCGACAGTCTCTGTGATCACGCCTACGCCAGCGTTGGCAGTGGGGTTTGGTTCGCCGACGGGGATTTTTGAGACAGGCGCTGAAGTGTACGTCTCCGACACCGGAAACAACCGGGTCGTGGCTCTGCGCCCCGATGGCACATTCCCCTCCGTGATCTTTTCTTCGGCCACTCCCGGCGCGCCCGCGATCGGATCGCTTCAGGGCATCGTTGTGAATCCCATCTCGCTGCAAATCTATATTGCGAACGCGCCTGCGTCAGGAAGTTCTTCGCCGGGGAATATCATCGTTACCTCGATCGGTGGAAGCGCCTCCGTCCTGGCCACACCGGGCGTGACGCTGCAGTCGCCGTTTGGCCTGGCGCTGGATCCTTCCAACGGCCTTTATTTCTCTGATATCGGCACGCACCAGATCTACCGGATGGATGTCCACGGGAACATCCTGGTGGTGGCGGGAAACGGGACCACGACCCCAATCAGCGAGGGAGTTTCTGCCACGCAGACTGGATTGGTGAGTCCTACGTGGCTAGCGCTCGACCTCTCCAATAGCATATGGTTCGCAGACGCGGGCACTTTGCCGCCTTCGGTGCGCCAGGTGGACGTCACTAAGGCCCTCGCGGACTTCACCGCGGCGGGCCAGTCGCAAACGATTTATCTCACGAGCCCGGTTTCCGGAGTGCAGGGTTCAGTCGGATTCGCGATGCCCAGCCCGCTCATTACAGGATCGGGGAGTGCTGATTTTTCGGTCTCCTCCTCCAGCCCCTGCTTAAGTATTTTTCCTGTGCTTTCCCCGAATACCTCCTGTGCCCTCTTCGTAACCTTGAACACAGCTGGTCTCAGCTCAACGGCGTATATCGATTTCCAGTCTGAGATCGAGATCTCTACCGGGAGCTTCAATCCGAACACTTCTTTGACGCAGGTGATCACTCTGAATGGCGCCCCGTCCGCAGGAACAACACCATTAACGCTCACACCTACGGTGCTCGCGGCGGGGACGGTCGGTACGCCTTATGGCCCGTTTACGATCCAGGTGACGGGAGGCGGCGGGCAAGTCACGTTTACCGTCTCATCTGGTGTCCTGGTGCCAGGGCTCACTCTCAGTTCCGCGGGCGTGCTTTCCGGCACGCCAACGCAATTTTCAATTTTCTCTTTCACAATTACAGCTAAAGATACTAACGGAGACTCCGGCAGTCAGTTCTACTCGTTGGCGGTCACGCCAGCCACGGCTTTGCCTCCGACGATTCTAGGCATCACACCGAGCTCTGGACCAGCGAGTGGCGGAGAGACAGTCAACATCGCGGGACAAAGCTTCCAGAACGGTGCAACTGTCTTTTTTGGTTCAACGCCAGCGACACCAGTGACGTTTATTTCGTCAACCAGCCTCAGTGTGGTGGTTCCCGCGCTGAACGTGATCGGGGGCGCGAGCGCAATGGGTGTTACCGTCACAAACCCGGACGGACAGTCGGCCACGCTGGCGAGCAGCTTTGTAGTTGTGGCGCCACCTCCACCGCCCGTCTCCGTCACGGTAAGCGAGACGATCACCGTGGCGGACGCACCGACGTTCCCCGACGTTTTCGACGCGGAAACAATTCATGTGCAAGACACTGTGAGTGTGCGCGCGTATGCGCCTTTGATCATCAGTCCTGTGGGTCCGCTGCAGCCAGGTGTGGTAAGCAATCCCTATCCGTCTGTGACATTTGGTGCAGTTGGCGGGGCCGGAGGGCCGTTGGTGCTGACTGAGAGTGGAAGTATTCCTGGCATGGGGTTTGCGTCAGGAGCAGGTTCCTTGACACTGTCGGGCACCCCGACGGCTGCAAGCTCGGGATACACTTTCTCCATAAGCGTCACCGATGCGCTCGGCGACTCGGCGACACAGAACTATGTGCTGGGAGTTTCTGCGGCGTGCCAGAGCATTACCGTGTCTCCCTCCGGTCTGCTTGCTGCGGCTTCCCTTGGCTCAATTTACCAACAGCAGTTCTCGCAAGTAGGGGCAGTTGGAAATGTGACCTGGTCCTCCAGCGGAACATTGCCTCCCGGCCTAACTCTTTCGCCAAGCGGTTTGCTCTCCGGCACTCCGACCACCGCAAATGCCTACTCCTTCGCAATCATCGCGACAGATCAGAACGGTTGTTCCAGCGGAGCAACGCCGGAATCTCTAACCGTCAACGGGCCAGTTCTCCCGCCAGCGATTGTTTCGGTCTCCGAGACAATCAAAGTGAACGATGCGGTTTCGTTCCCAGACGTATTCGATCCGGAGACGATTCATGTCAATGACATAGTCTCCCTTATCACACTGCAATCGATTGCTGTTACCCCCGCGAATCCCACAATCGCGGAAGGCGCGAGCGTTGCGTTTACGGCGACCGGCACTTTTAGCGACGGGAGTACGCAAAATCTAACTTCCGCTGTAACTTGGTCTTCAACCAATGCTGTAGCCACGATGAATGGCAGTACCGCCACTGCAGCCACCGGCCATACTTTAGGCACCCTGGGAACGACCACCATCACGGCGACGCTTGGCAGTACTCATGGCTCCACCGTTTTGACCGTTAACTCCCACCTGAGCGTCACCGCGAAGTTGACTTCCATCACGCTAGCTAGCAACGGAACCTACCTGGTCAAACTCGCTATAACCAATAACGGCGACATTGCAGCGAGTCGGGTCACGCCCGGCGGTATTCTGGGTACCAAGCTCGATTCCTCAGCAATTCCAGCACTTAACATCGCTCCAGGCGCAACCGCAACAGTCACACTGGTGTTTCCCGCCACCGCTGGCAGGCCGGGGACCAAGCAAAACCTCTCGGTCGCAGGGCTCGCGACCGGCATCAATCCAAACGGAACACCCGTACTCCCCGCTCTCTGGGCACTGCAGCCGACGCCCACACAAGTGATTCTGCCCTGAGCGACGTGGAGTGCCTTTATCCTTTCCCTGTAGGCCGATGTTGCGACGCTTGCCTCTACTTACTAGGGAACATCCAAACGGGGAAAAGTAAGAAAAAAAGTCGCCCCTTTTCCGAGGGGTCTGCCAAGCAATGAGGAGACCACAGAAAGGCAGACCGAAAGCACGACATTGGCAGAAGCCCTCAGCATCAGCAGATAGAGCTGGCTCCCTCCGCTCTCGCCGCCGTCAAGGAGCATGGCCGCCACGCGGCTCCTATCGTCGCCCTTGTCTGCGGCTTCGCTCGGAATTGGCCGAACTACGAGAGGCGTGGGCCTCTCTACCCTCAAGCGGCCGCAGGACGTTGACGAGCATTTGCGGCCTTTGGATGTCTCTCTTCGGATTCATCCAGAGTGCCGTTCTTGTATCTTCGTTGCTGCATGTAGGAGGCTTCCATACGTGCTTGGAGCCGTTGTGCTGCATCGTGCAAAGTCGCCATCTCGGCCTCATAAGCTGAAAGTCGAACGGCCCGGCGTCTTTCCTTAGGTGGGAGTTTGCGTTCCAATTCAGCCGAGAGGTCTCCGAAAGCCGTGAATTTTGCTCCAAACAGCTTTCGAATCTCGCGCTTTTCTCCTTGGCTGACAGCAAGAACATACGCGATATAAGCCGCCAATTGTTCGTCGTGGAGCTTCCAAACGATCTTGTCGATCTTTCGTATAGCGGTTTTCAGATGGTGTGTGGGAGGAACTGGTCTGCGTTTCATGGCGTCGAAGTTCTCCTCTTTTGAGGTCCGCTCTTTCTTTCCTTGTTGTTCTTCGCAGCGCCTTGGCTTATGCCATTCTCGCCTTTGTCGCTTCCGTCTTCGGGCTTCGACGAATCAGGCCGCTTCCATCGTTTTTGTTCTGCAGATGTGAGGAATCGTACGACAGGAGGCTGGCCTGCCTTTCGGCGGCGCTCCTCGATGAATTGGACATCCTCATAAACCTTGACTGCGTCGAGGGTTTCCTTCTCGATTTCCCTAACCCGTTTGTCGAAATTGGAAGCGTCGGAACTCTCTGCTCCTTCGATATTGTTGCAAAAGTGGGTATTCATGTCGGCGCGTTCTCCTTCAAATAAGACTCGCGTTCTGTCCACGGTTGCCGCATCCAAATCGGGCGCGCGCTTCAACCGTTCGAGGCCGCGCACCGCTTCGTCCATACCGTGATTGAACAGAAAGATCGCTTCGTAAAGATGAGCTTTTTGCATGACAAGATTCCTTTCAGCGGCGTGGCCGCGAGTTCGGCGGTGAATGTGGCGCGTCGGGGCACACGTCTCCGATGGAGTCGAATGCCGACCCGGATGGACACAGAGATTCAGTTGGGCAGAACTATGGCGGGGGATGGGCCACGCGCAGAGGAATGGGGCGTGCGACGGAAACCAAACAGAGATGGGTGGGTTGCACCCAAGGGGCGAACCCGATACTTTCTAATCCAGCCATCGTTGCCTCTAATCCAGGCGACTTTGGTCAGGGGCGCGTTCGTGTTGATAGCACGAGTGCGTCCCGTTTTCTTCCTGAGAGCGTCGCTCTCATACGACACTTATACGAGAAGCGGTTCTCGTATGGAACTATCGCAAGTACCGACGACTCTGTCAAGGGGCAAGTGGCGACAAACGGCCCCGTTCATTCTAGGATAGGTGCATGAAGCGCGAGCTAGTCTCAGAAGTTATGCGTGAGATGGGGAAAAAGGGAGGTAAGGCAGGCGGAAAGAAGGGCGGGAAGGCTCGCATGGCTGCCCTTACACCGGAGCAGAGGACGGAACTTGCAAGAAAAGCAGTCCGAACTAGATGGGCAAAGGCCAAGAAGAAACGCAAACGGTCTGCTTAAAGAGCAGGAAGGCCCAGGGATCGCAGACGACGATCCAACAGTCGTTGATCGATATAGACTTTGTGGACCAGCAGTTGCCGAAACGCACTCCGAAGATCGGTTAAATAGCGCCGCAGGTAAAAGGTTTCGAGCAGCCCGACGCTCCCTAGAATTTCGAGACCTTCCACTTTCGCCAGCTTGCGTGCTCTGTAATCGTCGAGCAGCACAGGATTCGAGCCCAGTTCTTTCGCTAGGACGATTGTGCTCATTTCGCCCGGACCGAGACCATATTTTTGCTGTGCCGAATGCAGACCGGCTGGATTCTGAATCGATTTGACCTCGATCCACTCAGCTTTCGACACCTCCGACGCTCCCGGCAAGCCAGCGCCAGCGATTACAACTTCGTAGTGAACTTCATTGGAGATATAGACGCGCGGAAAGATTCGGTTGAGAAAGTCGAGGCAGCCAAGTTTGGCAAGAATAACAAGCGGAGATGAGTCTGCTACAGCGGTCACGCTTTGAGATGGTCAGCAGTCTGGCGTTCCTCTTCCAGGTCCTCAAAGCTGTACCGTAGTGGGGGAACACCGTGTTTCGCCGCAAAATCCATGAAAGCCGCCACGGGCGTCTGACTCAGTTCCGCCGCACGTCCAAGGGAGACTTTATCCTCGCGATAAAGTTCGAGGGCCAGCAATCGAGCCGCCTCCTCAGAGAGATTGCTCTGCTCCAAATTTGCGGCCCTCAGAAGTTCCGAGGGCAATTTCACATCCACGGTTTCCATAGCTCCAAGTTACCGCACGCGAGGCAGTTTGTCATGCGCTATCGCTTGCCCTTCGCTCTCGCCGAACCTCTATTCCAAGGACAAAACCTCACGGCGTTAGGTAGACGAGTACCGCCCGCGTGGTACAATATATGTTACCATAAGAAAGATCCGTTAATTTGGGCGAGTATCACAGCCAGAGGCAACAAAGAGATGTTCGATCTGGATAGGCTTTCGAAGCTGCGATTCGGGATGAGCGAAGTGCCCAAAGTCGGCGGCCAACGGGGAACCTACGAGGAAAAGCTGGCCGACGCGGTGGTGTTATTCGATGATGTGGTCCTCATGGTGCAGGTCAAAGCGCAATGTGGTTGGCACGACCCAGCCTCTTGGGCAACAGAAAAACTCCTGGAAGCTTTTAAGCAGCTCTCCAAAACGCACAAGAACCTCGTCGAGGGGCATGTCAAGAAACTAAAAAATGACTTTTATGGGGAGATTGAATTCGACCCAAAGTCTTACCCTAACCGGATCGGTTTGATAATTCTTGCGCATAGTTCAGAGCCGTACGTAGCTGCACAATTGGCCCCGGAGATTCTTACGGCAGGATTCCCGGTGCATGTGTTTTCATTGAGCGATTTTGCGACTGTAGCTTCAAGATTCGATACAGCCGGAGACTTAATCACCTTTTTGGAACTACGGGGCGATGTTGCAGCAAGGGAGGTGTTCTCCGTTCAGGATGAAGTCGGGAACATCGAACGCATGATACCTCATGTAGAGAATGTACTTCGAACCCACATGTCGCCGACGTCCCCGGAAGTAATGCAAAAGACGATCAAGGCTTTCGAGGAAGTTGCCTCAGGAAAACTCCTTGTATCGCCGGAGTGGCGATACGGTTTGACGATTGATGACATGATCGCGCGAGTCCACGATGTCGATCCTCAACTGCCCTGGAATAAGGGCAAGGCGGGCGTCAGCATGGAGGTAGCCAGGTTTCTTGGGTGGCTTACGCGTGAACGGCGAATAAGACTTGGCAAGAGGATCATTTCTGCTTGCGAGTCCGGTCGTGACGGAAAACTTCACTATTTCCCTCACGTGCAGAGGTCGCGTGGCACTGCTTCCGTTTATTTGATCACCTCGCAGAGCCGTCCAGATCGGGTGAAGACTCTTGATTTCTTGGTGTCCTACGCTCACATGAAATACGGCGTGCGCCAATGCTTTGGCGTTGCGACAGAACCTATCGGCAATGGCCGATCATATGATTTCATCGTAACAAAAACGTCTCCGCCGCACGCCTTGCTTGAGCAACTGAAAACCTTCGATGATCCATTTTCGTCCGAAGTGTCGCTCTAGAAAAGGAAGTACGGAGGAATAACCATGGCTTTGACGCGAGATTTCAGAAAAACAGTTCAGGCACGCGCAAGACGAGACGCTACTTTCCGAAAAGAGCTTCTTCGCGAAGCTATCGAAAGCCTTCTGTCTGGCGAGGTGACACTCGGCAAAGAACTATTGCGTGATTACATCAATGCTACGGTCGGCTTTCCCGGGTTGGCCACGCATACAAAGATTCATGCAAAAACTCTTCATCAGATGTTTGGCCCAAACGGGAATCCAACTGCCAACAATCTATTTGAGATCGTTGCCTATTTGCAGAACGCGGAAGGTGTGCGCTTCGAGGTTCGATCCACACGCGCGGCCTTACGCGCGAAGCGGCGGTCATCCTCCCGCAGAAACAAAACGACAACCGGTTCTGCCGCCTTGAGTCAATGATTGAGCAGGGCGAAAAGCCCATTGAGGACCGAAACATTTCATCAAAGCCGTACGGGAATTCATGTCCCTACAGTTTTTTATGGAAACACCGGAGGTTCGAAGCTGTGTTCGCATACTTCGACGAAAGCGGAAAATTTCAAGACAGCGATTTCATTTGCATCGCAGGATTTGTCGCAGATGACGCACGATGGAATGTCTTTGCGGAGCAGTGGGATCAGCTTTTAAGGACTTACAAGGTCTCTGCCCTGCACATGCGGCATCTGATGCCGCTGAAAGGGCCATTCGACGGCTGGGACCGAGAACAGGCAAAGAAAATGCTTGGAGAGTTCATAGACATAATCAGAAGAAATGTGCTTATCGGCCTCGGCGTTGGAATGGACACCAAGTATTTGAGATCGATGCCGCCGGACGTGCGAAAACAAATTGGCGATCCACAATACTTTTGCTTTCAGCGCATTCTTAGGCTGCTCGTAAAGAAAGTAGAAGAATCCGGTTACAAGAGTTCGGTCCCAATTACTTTTGACGATACCGAAGAGCACGCCGTCAGGTGTTATAGGATGTGGTCCAAATTGCGGAAATTGCATCCAGAACTTAAGCAGGCCATTTCTGCTATCACGTTTGCCGATGACGAAATATTCTATCCCTTGCAGGGCGCCAATCTATTGGCCCACCAGACGAGGGATCACCAGTAACTTACGGATTTTCAACGTCGCCTTTAGTTCGATCCCCACCGCCCCTACCAAAATCTTTCTAACAGTGAGTTGCAAATTTGCGAAGGAGCTTAAGGGAGCATTGAGCTTAGGATACGAGATTCATCATTAATTAGCTCTGCAGAAGAGCGGTTGGATTCTTCTTGGCAATCATCAGGAGCCGTAGTGCTGTACTTTGCGGACGTCGCGAGCCCTGCTCCCAGCTCTGCACGGCCTTCGGACTGACGCAGAGAAAGTGTGCGAACACGGCCTGGCTTGCGTGGAGGCTTTCTCGGATATGCCGAATTTCTCGCGGTTTGAGGACCTTGGGTGGGGCTGGAATCTCCGTCACCCGCAAGTCAACCTTCTGCCCGCGCTCATACGCCAACGCGTCGGCCAGTGATTGCCGCATATCGTCGTAGATATTCACCTTGATCTTCTTCGCCATGTTGTCCTCCTACAACCTCTTCAATTCCGCTACCATCAACCGAAGATTTCTTCGCTGCTCGGTGGTCAAATCCTCCTGTTCGTCCTTATCCAGCAGAAAAAGCAAATGAAGGTGGTCTCGGTGTTTCAGATACAGATGCATATACCGATAGCCACCGCGCTTGCCTTTTCCTCGAGTCGGGTTCGACGTGCGAGCCTTGCGTATTCCGCCCAGTCCTTGAGCGACATCACCCTTTTCGGGATTCCTGAGCAAGTCCTCTTGTATCCGGCGCAAAACTTCGTCGGCGGACGCACCCGCTAGCTGATGGAGACGGCGAGTAAATGACTGTGATTCTATAAATACCACACTGTAGGATATACCACGTTGTGGGACTTGATGTCAACAGAGCATCGACCTGTAGAGGAAAGATGTCAGGTTTTTATGCAATAAGACTTGACATCAGCGCGCGAGATGGCGCCTTGCGCGTGTTGCTGAAAGGCACCGCTCCCTGTTGTTCGGGACGGGGGAACTGGACAAGCACCCCACGACCCGGATAACTAACGTTCTGCTCAGTGCGGCTCGGGCCTGCTCCATTTGTGAAATTGAGAATGTCCGTTCCATCTGCGCATCTGATACCACCAAAAAAACGAGCGTCTGGTGCCGCACTAGACTGCCAATCTCGCTCCGGACATGTTGCCGCTTTCCATTTCCTGGTCCCATCGACAATCTCACGCTTCCAAGCTGGCCGGAGCGGTGCGACCTCGATAAGTCCAGAGAAATTCAGCCGCTCAAAGCTTTCAAATAACCAAATCACCTCAGCGGGCGATTCTCAATGCGTATCCAGGCTGGCTAAGGCAGTCTCTCCAAAGGCCAGCACGCGACCTTGAATTTCCAAAATAGGATAGCCACCTGCTCAGGCTCTAGATGGGATTTTGAAACCACGTTTCGAGCCCACCGGGGTCTGTCTGCATTCAAAGACAAAAACAAGCAGAACCAAAAATGTTTCTTACGCCTCCATATATTTGAGGTCCGCTGGCAGGTGCCGCATCTGGCGCCTGCTTTGGATCACGCTTCACAAATTGGGAGAAATCCCGCTTGTAAGGCACTGGCTGAAACTAGCCAGTGCCTGGAGTGGATTAGATCGCACCAGAGTCTGGCGCTCGTGATCACCGAGGCTACAAATCTGCTCCTTCACGAGATAACCGATCCAGCCGGAATTCTCATTACGTTGGGTGGTACGGCAGTCAACATGTACTTCGTCTTCGGCTATTTGCCAAGTCGGGAAGTCATTTCTCTCTGCGAAGTTGCGGAGGTCGCCATGAAAGAGCATGCGAATTGGCAGGGATTGCTGATTGAGGCCGTCAATCAGCCCGGCAGAATCATGGCCGCTTACACGGCGTTTCACAACTACAGCATCGGGAACGCTCTGTTGGCGCTATCTCAATGCCTTCAACGCAACCTCGCTCCTGGTCCGCTCAACACGTATAAGGGTTGGCAGGAGTTGGGCCGGCATGTAAAGAAGGGTGAGCAAGCGCTCACCCTTTGCATGCCGGTGAAGGCGAAAAAGAAAAAGACCAATCCCGAAACCAAGCAGGAAGAGGAGCACGTGCTCACGTACTTCGTTTACCGACCGTTTTGGTTCACGTTGTCCCAGACCGGAGGCGAGAAGTCGTTTGTGCTCCATACTCCTACCTTTGATCTTGAGGCTGCCTTCAGCAACCTCGGAATCCGAAGGATTGATTTCGACATGCTTGATGGAAACGTCCAAGGTTTTGCGAGAGAGAAAGCCATTGCTATTAGCCCAATAGCGCAGCTTCCATTCAAGACGACCTTCCATGAATTGGCGCACGTCGTTCTGAATCACACAGCCGGACACTCAACGCTCGTGGAAGAGGAAGCCACCCCGAGAAGTCTCCGCGAAGTGGAAGCCGAATGTACGGCATTGATTTGCCTTGAAGCTTTGGGTTTGGAAGGCTCCGCGTATTGCCGCGGATACATCCAGCACTGGCTTCAAGGTAAACAGGAGATCCCGACCCCGTCCGCGCAGAAGGTATTCGCAGCCGCAACTGCAATTCTGAAGGCGGGTCAGACATGAGGGCCAACTCCTGTGTAGAATTCGTCGAATTCTTCTGCGAGGCCATTTCGCGAGTCTATCGCGATGTTGGTTGAAGGCGGCGATTCAGTCGCCTCGTTCGCCTCAGCAGCCTCAGTGCTATCGATTGCCGTTGGATCTCTTAGCCAGACGCGGGCGATGTATTCTCCGTCTCCATCCTTGAAGACGCGGAAAAACACAGCGCTAATTCTTACCTTAAGCGTGGATGCTGGATAGTTGACGATTCGCTCCGTTGCCGCGCTGAATTCGGCCCCGACGATCACAAGTTCATGCGCTTCGATTACCAGCTCAGATCAGACGGATTTTAAACCAACAACTCACGTCACCGAGGCAGCCTTACCAAGTGTGCCCATGCCAGCGCTACTGTCAGGAGTGATGGCTGACAGAATCGGCACGCCGAGCGCGCTAATTCCAAGTAAGCTGTCTAGCTCCACCGCTGTCTGGGGAATTAATGGCCTTGTACCGATTGAAGGAAAGGGCGGCTGCAACGCATTGAAAAGCATGGACCTTATAGATTTGAAATGCAGTTCGATCCCCACCGCCCTACCAATTTATTTATTGCGTGTTGCTGCGCTTGAAAGCGTGGCGCATCATCTCGGCCATGTCGCCGGAGTGCCTGCGCAAATTAGCTGATTGGGCCTCTGTTTTAACGCTCGTCATTACACTCATCGGCGCGGTAGTTGGCGTCGGAGTCGCGGCGAAAGAGCGAAGAAGGAAGACCAGGGGCAACGCAACGGCATCGTCCAGGTATTTGTTAAGGAATGCCGGTGTAGTCTGGATTAGCTCGCGAACCCTCCTATCGCCACCTTCGCAAGCGTTTCCTCCCTGAGGCTGAGTACAACGCGCCCATTGACGTGTCCCTTCTTGAGCCGGCTGAAAGCGTCGTTGATGGATTCCAGCGGCAATGTCTCAATGGTGGCTCTTACCTTGCCGTCCGCAGCAAAGGCTAACGACTCTTCCAGGTCCAAACGAGTGCCAACGATGGAGCCCCGAATCGTATAGCCGTTTAGCACTACATCGAAAATCGAAACAGGAAACTCTCCGGGCGGCAGACCGTTAAGCACACAAGTCCCACCGCGACGAAGCATGCCGACCGCTTGCCTGAAGGCGATCGGTGAAACCGCCGTTACCAGTGCCCCGTGCGCCCCCCCGATCTGCTTTTGGATTTCCTTCGTAGGGTCCTGTGTTTTCGCATCAATCGTGATTTCAGCTCCGAGCTTCCGCGCCAGCGCCATCTTTTCTGCTCCGAGATCCACCGCTGCGACGTGCAGTCCCATAGCCTTTGCGTACTGGATGGCCACGTGGCCTAGCCCTCCTACTCCAGAGATCACAACCCATTCTCCCGGTCGCGCTTCCGTCATTTTCAACCCTTTGTAGGTGGTGACCCCCGCGCACAGGATCGGGGCCGCATCTACAAACGATAGGTTTTTGGGAATTCGTCCCAAGTAATCTGCTTGCCCCAGCGCGTACTGCGCGAAACTTCCGTTCACTGAGTAACCGGAGTTTTGCTGCTCCGGGCAGAGCGTTTCCCATCCGGCAAGACAGTAATCGCAATGCCCGCACGCGCTGTGGAGCCATGCGATTCCCACACGGTCGCCTTCTTTTAAGTGCGTAACCCCCGGCCCGATTGCTACGACGATTCCTGCTCCTTCGTGGCCTGGGATGAGAGGCATTATTGGCTTGACTGGCCAATCGCCGTCCACAGCATGCAGATCGGTGTGACATACTCCAGTCGCAAATACTTCTACAAGCGCCTGCCCTGGCCCAGGCGTTGGAATTGGAACTTCTCGTACGACCAACGGCGCACCAAATTTTTCAACAACGGCTGCTTTCATGGTTCTTGTGTTTAGCACTTTTCATCCCCCTTTCGCCCGAAGTGCTAAAACTCTAGTCCCGGTTCAAGCAGCGGTATGTATCATTAGGAACAGTTGGGTGTGACGCGGATTACAGAGTCATGGAGGGCGGAACTCCAGACGTCAGCACCCAAGAAACCACATTATCCAGGGCGTCCTAAACAGATGGGGTTGGGTTGCCGCTAGGCCCCTCGCTGGGAATCCGAGGACCGACGCCAGAGCAAGAGGATGTTTTGTGGTTACTTGCGGTTCCCAGATTCAAGGAGGCTCAAGAATGCATGTAGGCAGCAAAGAACGACACCGCACGGGACGCATCGGCTGGTTACGCGCGGCGGTCCTGGGCGCGAACGACGGCATCCTCTCAACATCGAGCCTGGTGCTTGGTGTCGCAGCGGCGCATGCGACTCACAGCAACGTAATGGTCGCAGGCGTCGCCGGCCTGGTGGCTGGGGCTATGTCGATGGCTGCTGGTGAGTACGTGTCTGTCCACTCACAGGCAGACACCGAACACGCCGAACTCGAACTTGAGCGCGCGGAACAGAAAGCAGACGACAAGGGCGAGCACAAGGAACTGATGGCAATCTACGTCGCTCGCGGACTCGATCCTTCGCTCGCGAAACAAGTCGCCGACCAGCTGATGGTCCATGATCCGATAGGCGCGCATGCCCGCGACGAACTCGGCATCTCCGAGGCTCTCCGTGCACGTCCGATTCAAGCTGCGTTGGTATCGGCTGGCAGCTTCGCCGTTGGAGCAGGCATGCCTCTCTTGGTCACTGCCATGGCCCCGGTGGCGGGTTTGATCCCTCTCGTGTCAGGAACTTCACTGGTGTTCCTAGCGCTCCTAGGCGGGCTGGCTGCGCGCGCGGGTGGCGCAGGGGTGATGGTGGGCGCAAAACGCGTCACGTTCTGGGGTGCGCTGGCCATGGCGCTGACTGCAGGCGTCGGGTGGCTGTTCGGAACAGTTGCGTGACCGGGGCGGGGAGCGCCAAGCGACTACTTTGCTGTTGGCTTCTCGCAGAGCGGAAGGAACGGTGTGCATCTGGCCGGAGCTTAAACTGCACTTTTCGAGCGCGAGAAGAGAGGAACGGGCCCGGGGAGAACCTAAACTCGCTCAGTTGGTTGTCGCCTGATGTGATGCGTTGGGACTTGCCAGAGAGGACCGACGAAAGAATCGGAAGTCGCAACGTTCGCAACGGAAGGGCCTGACTAGCATCATCGCCAGAAAGACTCGTTCAATGATTCCTTTCCGTTTTGACCGATGAATTCGTTTACTTTGGCACAGCGGACAACGTATCACGGCGAGTCTCCTGGTGGGGCTTCCCCATTGCCAAGCAATCGTCCGCTAGAGGAAAACCTGAGGTCTGCCCCAATTTGAACACCCCTGCCCTCGCTTTCACGAGGCCAGCCCAACGGTTTGGCGCTCCGCCACCGCCCCGAAACGCTTCCAGGCTACCCGACACGGCATCTGTTCAAAATGGAACAGACGAAATCTCCTTGCCGGTATACGTTGAGCGGGAAAGGGTCGGCCTCTAAGTCGACCGTCGGCAATCGCTAAGATCGGCCTATAGGGCCGTAGGTGTATCTGCCATGACAAATCTGGCACAGAGCAAATCGCAGAGTGCTCCGAGGAATTTCCATCCCCAGAGCGCCGGCGCTCACAGGCGGCGTCCGCTCAATGTCCTCTTTATTCACCGCGATGCAGACGTGGTAGACAGCTGCCTGCAAGAGCTTAAGAAAGCGCAGTTCGTCGTCAATTTCGATTCCGTGTTGACCTTGGCTCAATGTGCGGAACAGCTCCGCTCCCAGGTTTATGAAGTGGTGGTCGCGGAGTACCCCAGCCCGAGCTGGAAACGGGCGCAGGCATTGCAACTCCTCCATCAAACGCTTCAGGAAGTCCCTTTGCTGTTCGTGACCAATTCACTGGGCAGCGAATCCCTCGCGCAACTAGCGGCTCAAGGAGCGTTCGATTACGTCGAGCAGGAGCACCTTGCGCAATTGCCGATGGCTGTCCGGCGCGTCATGAACGAAAGGAAATTGCGCGCGGAGCTGGAAGAGGCGGGAAGAGCCCTGAGGCATTCGCAATCGCTGTATCGCGCGCTGGTGGAGAATCCTGCCTATGGAATATGCAGGTGCGATGCGGAGGGCAGATTTCTTGATGTCAACCAGGCGCTTCTGACGATGTTGGGCTACGAATCCAAAGAAGAACTGCTGGCGGCAAATCGCGGGTCCGAAATCGCCCTTGATCTGGGTCGAGGAGCTCCATTGGCCGGGACTTCACCAGAGTCCGCGAGAATCGAGCCGCTGGAAATCGAATGGAAGCGGAAAAATGGGCTGAGTCTGAAAGTAAGGCTGAGCGGCCGCGGGGTTTTTGGCGATCAGGGAATGTTGGTTGGCTATGAAATCATTGCGGTTGATGTTACGGAACAGCGCGCGCTAGAAGAGCACCTGCGCCGCCAGGCATTGAGCGATTCGTTGACCGGGTTGGCCAACCATCGCCACCTTTTCGAGGTATTGCATGCGGAGATCTGCCGGTCGAAGCGCACCGAACGGGAATTCTCGCTGCTATTGCTGGATCTCGACGGATTGAAAGCAGTCAATGATCGATTCGGGCACCAGACGGGAAACCGGGCACTTTGCCGGATGGCGCAGATTTTGGCCGACTGCAGCCGGTCGATTGATACCGCGGCGCGGCAAGGTGGGGACGAATTTGCACTGGTTCTGCCGGAGACGGGCGTGGCCGCTGCTACATTGGTGGCGAGGCGAGTTTGCGAACTTCTTGCCAAAGACACGGAAGAACCGGCGCTTTCCGTCAGCTTTGGAGTGGCCAGCTATCCGAAGGATGCTGAAAATGTCGGAACACTCTTATACGCCGCGGATCAAGCGCTCTATACCATGAAAGACCAGCGGTCCGGAGCTGCCCGAGCCGGTCAGAAAAGCGGATAGCGCTCACGCTTTCCGCAAACAGAGCTTTCTTTCGCCGGGGGGTGAACCCGAATAATTCGAGCCAGTGTGCGGTTTAGCACATCGCGTCTGGCGCGAGTACCGCATACTCCGTGCAGGCCAAGGATTCCGAGCAGGAACTCCTCTGGAGCCGGGAGGAAGACCACATGCAACGCAGTTATCAATATATATTCAGCTTTTTTCTTCTAAGTGCAGCCTTGGCGGCGCCCTCGGCGATGAAAGCTGCGGGCCAGCCGCAGGACAACGGGCGTCAGGAAGAGCATCACCGTGACGACAATGACCGCAATCGGGTCTATGACCGTCAGCACAAGGACTATCACAATTGGGATGACAACGAAGACCGCTCCTTCCGCGTGTACCTTGGCGAAAGGCACAAGGAGTATCACCCCTTTTTGGAATTGAAGGTGAAAGAACAAAATGCGTATTGGAACTGGCGTCACAGTCATCCGGACCACGACCGCGACGGACGCTAGCCAGCGGAGTAGGGAACGCACAAAGGAAGTCTGCTTGCATCGGTCCAGGGAGCGCGGAATGAGTAGAACGCTCCCTTACCAGCCCGACAGTGCGGTTACTACCAAGTTCGATTTGATCTGAAGAGAACTTGAAAATGGGGAGGCTCCGATGAGCAATGGCGGTTTCGGTTCAGCTGGCAAGTTACGAAAGCACAATGCGAATCGCGATTCCGGCGACAGGATTCAATATTTGTTACGGGCGGAAGAACAGTTACTCCAATCGATCTCCACGCATGCGTCCCTGCCGAAAGTACTAAATGAAATCTGCAGCGCTCTCGATCTTCAGATCGGCAACGTGGTTTCCCTTATTTCGCTCCCGGGAGACGATCCAAGCGAACTTGCCGCAATTGCTGGGAACGCGGCGCTTTTTGGGTTGTACACATTTTGCTCGGAAAGCATAGTGGATGAGAATGAAGCGCCGGTTGGCTTCCTGGAGATGTACTGCAGCGTCGCCCGAAGTCCGAATGCCGGCGAACTTCAATTGATCGAACGGGCTAAATGCCTGATTGCAATTGCCATCCAGCGCCATCAGGACGGCGCCGAAAAAGGCAATCGCAAGGTGCGCGCGGATATGGCCGCTCGCGGGCGTTTGCCGGAATCGCCGGATTCGTTGAACTAGTACTCCCGCGAGGGAAGCATCAGGCCAGCGCAAACTCAACGAAGGCGGGCTCCCGCCCAGCCGCGCTGCGCAGGGCGCTTTGTCTCATTCGTGAAGCACGACGCTCAAGAGAGAAGTGTTGATCTGCAGACCGCCGTTGTACTTGATAAAACCGAGCTTCCTGAATTTATTCATGAAAAAATTGACGCGCGAACGCGTTGTGCCAACCATCTCCGCAAGGGTTTCTTGCGATACGTCGTGGAGCACGGCATGCGGCTTGTCTTCTTTGCCGTAGCGGGCCAGCAAGAGAAGGGTGCGCGCGAGCCGCTTCTCGCTGGAGTTGAAAAGCTGATCGACGAGGTCCTCCTCGATTCGAATGTTGCGTGCCAGCATGAAACTGATGAACCGGTCGGAAAGTTCGTGCTGCTCGTGAAGCACCTTGAACATCTCTTTCTTGTCGATGACGAGCACTGTGCTGGGAGAGGTGGTGCTGGCCGTTCCCATGCGAACCGGCTGACCGGCCATACAGCCTTCGCCGAAGAAGTCGCCCGGTCCCAGAATGGCGACGACGGCCTCTTTGCCGCCTTCACTCACTACGGAGAGCTTCACGCCGCCTTGCTTTAAGTACATTACGCTCTCGGCGGCGTCACCTTGAGCGTAGACGACCTCCGCTTTGCTAAATTCCTTAATTGTTCGTTCTACGCCGGCGGAATCCAGAAACTCTTGAGCGTTAAATACGACCGGCTTCTTCGACGCCGTCTTGAACTTTCTGTTTTTGTGATTCACTGTTTTCTTAAGACTCCCTTTCAGAAAATGAACTGGAACCAGCAACGATTCGCTGTGGTTCCTCGATCCGATCGTCTTCCAATGTTTTCTTGGTGGTTCCTTGATCCTGTTCGATTGTTGATTCTCGCCGGGTTTGTTGTTCCACAATCTTCCGGACGACCGCCAGCGAAACTTGCTCGTAATGTGTTTTAGGCCGACGCATTGGCGCTCCTTTGAACTGGAAAACGTTAACAGGCAGGAAGCCATACGGGTCATGTCTTTTGGAATGCGGGCGCCGGCGTTTTTCGCGCCGCATCGCTCGCTTAGCAATGGGGGGCTGTCAGCGCGAATCTCCAATGTGTTTTTGCGGTCTGCATTTTTTACTTGCAGGACTCGTTAGGTTGTAGTACGTTAACGGCAGGTTTGTTTAACGTGTCACTTTCGGGGAGGACTGTATGGGGCGCGGTCAAACCAAAACCCCGCCGATGCACTTCAAGACCATGGTGCAGGCGGATGTTCCGCAAGGCCGGAATGGAAAGCACAAACTGATTGTCACCACGATACTCAAGGACCTGGACGGGTTAAAACCGGGCTCTGCCATTAAGGTCCCACTGGCTGATTTGGCGGAATCCAAGGAAAAAGTTCGTTCCGCATTGAATCGCGCAACTCGGAAGGCCAGCCGCAGGGTTGCCACCGCCAGCGACGGCAATTTCCTGTACGTGTGGAACGAGAGCTAGCAGCGGAACTGGCCGAGGTTTCACACCAATTACCCCTCCTGGGAGCTGCGCATGCTTCCGACCTGCCCGTGGCCTAAGAGCCGCGGCGCGTGGCCCAAATCGCACGGTTGGATTGTCTGTTCGAGCCCCCCACGATTGTTCAAACTAACTGCAAAACTGTCCATAAGCGCACAGACACACCTCTTTGCGAAGTCCAACATTGTCTTGTAATAAAGGAACTGCCGTGTTGGCCAGCCGATCTTCTCCAGCGAGTTCCCCACGGCCCACACCAGCGCTGAGGACATCGAACAACACCTGACTCGCATGGCTTGTTCGGAACATTGTTCCAGCCTTTGGTTGAATTGATATGAGCCAAGGGCGCTCGCCGCACAAGGCCCGGCAGGGAACTCCTTGCGCGCACGGTACACGTGTCTCGCAGCAAAGACAGAAAGGTAAAAACGCATGCCTCTCATCCAAATTCTCATAGCCCTGATCGTAGTGGGCGTCCTCCTGTGGCTGGTGAATAGTTTCATCCCCATGGCAGGCAGTATCAAGTCCATCTTGAACGCCGTCGTCGTCATCTGCGTGGTGTTGTGGCTCCTCAACGTATTTGGGTTATTCCACTCCCTGTCGCGTATCCACGTCGGTTGACGGCGAACAACTGGGATTTGGCTCGCGACAAATCGAAGCAAGTATAGGCCTGACAGTTGACGCGCAGAATAGGACGAATCGCGGGCGCGTAAGCGGATTCAATGGAGATAACACCATGAAACGAATTGGAATCATTGGTTCGAGAGTGGTTTTTCTGCTGATCGGATTCGCTGCTGCAGCGAACGCACGGCAAGAGAAGCAAGACGAAAAGGCCAAGCCCGCGCAACAGCAGCACCAACAGCAGCAAGCACAAGCGCCGAGACAGCAACAGCAGCAGCACCAACAGCAGCAAGCTCAAGCGCCGAGACAGCAGCAACAGCGTCAGCAGCAAGACAACGCCGCGAAACAACAGCAACAACAAGCCAGGGGCCAGCAGCAACAACAACAGCGTCAGCAGCAAGACAACGCCGCGAAACAACAGCAACAACAAGCCAGGGGCCAGCAGCAACAACAGCAGCGTCAGCAGCAAGACAACGCGGCGAAACAGCAGCAACAAGCCAGGGGCCAGCAACAACAACAGGGCCAACAGCGACAGCAGCAAGACAGCGCCGCGAAACAACAGCAACAACAAGCCAGGGGCCAGC
>Ga0210409_10001817_pt1 | contig 26761 bp, 18 predicted proteins | sample IncBWH17MmetaG_FD_161649 | JGI IMG/M metagenome (GOLD analysis project Ga0210409, IMG submission 161649) | Forest soil microbial communities from Barre Woods Harvard Forest LTER site, Petersham, Massachusetts, United States - Inc-BW-H-17-M | ecosystem: Environmental > Terrestrial > Soil >...
AAGTTTCCGCCGCCTGGTCACCCGCTGGGAACGCCACGTCGAAAACTACCTGGCGATGATTCAGCTCGGTTGCCTCAAAATCCTCCTGAGGTATTTATGAGATGGGTTCATTTCAAATTTGAAATTCGCTTTTCGCCTTTCGCCTTCGTGTTAGATTCATCCGCGGAGCTGCCTCGCACCAATGCTTGACCGCCAACGCTCGGCCATCAGTTGGATTGACTTCCTCTGGCTCGCCTTCCTCGCCGGCCTGGCCATCCTCCCTCCCGTGGACGAAATCCACAAACAGCTCATCCTTCTGGCCATCGCCGTCTTCCAATTCTTCGAAGGCTCGCTCATCGCGCGCTTCCCTCGCGAAGGCCGCAGCATCAGCATCGGCATCAAAATCGTCCTGGCCACTCTGCTCCTCGACCACACCGGTGAAATCGGCATCAACAGCAGCTACTACCCGATTTACTACCTGCCGGTAATCACCGCGGCCATCTATTACGGCCCGCTCGGCACGCTGCTGTGGACCACCCTGGTCTCCTTCGCCTACTGCTCGCTGCTCGTATCCGTGCTCGAACAATACGAACTGACCGCCGAAGGCGCCACGGACCTGGCCATCCGCATCCTCTTTTTCTTCATCGCCGCGATTCTCGTCAATCGCTTCGCCACCGAGAATCGCCGCCAGGTGCAGCGTTACCAGGAGCTGTCCGAAACTCTCGAGCAAACCAACCGCGAGCTGCGCCGCGTGGAAGCGGAAATCCGCCGCGCCGAACGCCTCGCCGCACTCGGCCAGCTTTCCGCCGGCCTAGCCCACGAAATCCGCAATCCCCTCGGCGTCATCAAAGGCTCCGCGGAAATGCTCAGCCAGAAATTGCAGGGCGCAAATCCGCTGGCCAGTGAGCTGGCCGGATACATCTCGTCCGAAGTCAATCGCCTCAATTCCCTGGTGGCCCGCTTTCTCGATTTCGCGCGCCCCTCGCGCCTCGACCTGACAGCGCAGCAAATCCCGGATATCGTTGACCGCGCCCTCGAATCCGCTCACGCGCAAATGTCCAGCGCACACGTCCACGTCGAGCGCCGCTACCCCGCAAAACTCCCCGACGTGCAAGTGGACGCCCAGCTCTGCGAACAAGTTTTCGTGAATTTAATCCTGAACGCCTTCCAGGCCATGAGCGGCACCGACGGCAAGCTCACCATCTCCGCGTGTTCAGAAACCTCGGAAGGCATGTCCGGCATCGCCGTGCAATTCGAAGACACCGGCCCGGGAGTCCCGCCCGAACTCCGCGAGCAAATTTTCAATCCGTTCTTCACCTCAAAAAAAGACGGCGTCGGCCTGGGCCTGGCCATCGTCGCAAAAATCGTGGACGACCATCGCGGCTGGATTCGCCTCCAAACCGACGCGTCCCTCGGCGCCAAATTCCGCGTCTTCCTGCCCCTCTCTCCTGATGGCTAGCCTTGCTCTCCTCATTTAAACTTTCAAAATCCCAATTTCAAATTGGATTTTTCGCTTTTCGCTCTCCGCTCCCCCTCGCATTCACCCAAAAATATGCTACCGTTCCGCGTGTCACCATGACGCCCCGCAAATCGCACGTTTCCGGTTCTCTAGCCACTAGCCACTCGCCACTAGCTTGTCCTGAGCCTGTCGAACGGGCCACTCGCTCTTTCGGGAATTCCCATGCCCGCTGAAAAACCCTCCATCCTCATCGTCGAAGACGAAGCCAAGCTCCGCCGCCTGATCGAACTTCAGCTCGCCGAGGATGGCTTTCACGCCGAAAGTGTCGGCGACGCGGAAGCGGGCCTGCAACTCCTGAACAAAAAGCCTTTCGATCTCATCGTCACCGATTTCAAGCTGCCGGGCATGACCGGCCTCGAATTTCTCCAGGCCGTAAAGCGCGCCAACGCCGCCATCCCCGTCGTCATCATGACCGCCTACGGCACAGTTGAATCCGCCGTCGAAGCCATGAAAGAGGGCGCCAGCGATTACGTTCTGAAGCCGTTCTCCCTCGCCGAACTCGTTCTTGTGATTCGCAAGGAACTCGCCTCACGCCATCTGCGCGAAGAAAATCGCAACCTGCGCGAAGCTCTCGGCCAGCGCTACCAGTACGCCAACATCATCGCCCGTGGTGAAAAGATGCAGGCCGTCCTGGGCATGGTCGAGCGCGTCGCGCCCACGAATTCCACCGTCCTGCTCGGCGGCGAAAGCGGCGTCGGAAAAGATCTCATCGCCCGCGCCATCCACGAACATTCCAACCGCGCCTCGGGGCCATTCGTCAAAATCAACAGCACCGCCATTCCCGAAAACCTGCTCGAAAGCGAACTTTTCGGCTTCGAAAAAGGTGCCTTCTCCGGCGCCACCGCCAGCAAGCCCGGAAAATTCGAGCTGGCCGACAAAGGCACGCTCTTCCTCGACGAAATCGGCGACGTCCCGCCCGCCACGCAGGTGAAATTGCTGCGCGTCCTCCAGGAGCGCGAATTCGAGCGCCTGGGCGGCACGAAAACCATCAAAGTGGACGTGCGCCTGGTCGCCGCCACCAATCGCGATCTGCGCGCCGCGCTCGAAGACGGCACCTTCCGCGAAGATCTCTATTACCGCCTGAACGTCGTGGCCATTGACATTCCCCCGCTGCGCGACCACAAGGAAGACATCCCCGCGCTGGCCAAATTTTTCCTGGATAAAGTCGCCCGCGATACCGCCAAGCCGGTCAGGGACCTAACGCCTGCGGCCATCAAGCTCCTGGTGGACTACCACTGGCCCGGCAACGTCCGCGAACTCGAAAACACCATTGAGCGCGGCGTCACCCTCTCCTCCGGCGGTGTGCTCGACACCGCGGACATCCATCTCGATTCCCCGCGCGCGCGCCACTCACCTGGCTCCTCCGCGGCCCTGCCCGAAGGCATGACCCTCGACCAATGGGAAGACGAAGCCATCCGCGAAGCCCTCCGCCGCGCCAACGGCAACAAGAGCCAGGCCGCCCGCGCGCTAGGCCTCTCGCGCAACGCCCTGCGCTACCGCCTCTCAAAAATCGGCGTCCCCGACCCCCCCGAGAAAGACTCCTAGCGCTGTTAGCACAGATTTCAATCTGTCTGCCTCTGAATTGCTCTCACTCAACTCCGTGCCATTCTGAGTTTTTTCATGAGCCTTTGCCCTCCGTTTCGCCAAATTTCTGACCAAAGCAAAAACAACACAGACTGAACAGGCTGCGGAAAAAGGCAAGTTTCTTAGGGGGTCGGAGCTTTAGCTCCGACATAACCGCTTTGCTTGCATTGGGCTTCAGCCTCTGAGGAAAGTCTTTCTGCATTTTTCCGCAACCTCTGAAGTCTGTGCTACCCGGGAACGCCACTTTACCCTGAGCAAGGTCGAAGAGTCTCCCGACTGGCGCCCGCCGGGTCAAATTCGGGCAACAACCCGCCATTCAGGAGATTGGCGCTCCCAGGAAAGGCCAAATTAAGCCCGTAGTACCATTGACTCCAACGTTACGTCTTGCCAAAGTACCTTGGGAGAATTGTCGAGTGGGCCGCAGCAGCGAAACAAGCAGGAGGCAGTTCCAAATCGGGAAAGCCTCTCTGCGCTCTCGGCGTCTCTGCAGTGAGGTGTTGACTTTGTCCCCTCTAGCCACTTGTCACTCGCCACTAGCCACTGCTTTTTTACCCGGTACCCGCTTGCAAACCGGAATCGCCGTAACCCATTCAAAACAAACGACGGTGGTACTTTCTAGTAGGTACAAAGAGTCACCCCTCGGGGAAGTGTCATTCTGGTTACCCAATCACCCGACACTCTGCATTTCTACACGGAACACCGTGAAAGTAGAATTCGCCGTAAACCCTTTCCGGTCAACAACATGATTTTTTCTACCCGGTACAAAAAGCCGCCCCCCCGGGGAATACCTTCCTGGTTACCAAAAACTCCAAACTGGGCTGCCGATCCGCCCTCGCCTCTGGTTGAAAACCACCACCACCGCTTGAAAACCACCGGTTCTTCAGCCCTCCCCGCGAACGCCTTAGGCACGGGGAGCCGCCAGCAAATATTTGTAAATACAGCAGATACGGTGTGGAGCCACCCCAAAACCCACTTTGGCACTGGCCCTGCATTATCTCCATCCGGAATCAATCTATCCCTGCGGCGAGACCGCGGGGCGGTGGGCCATGAAAAACTTTTTGGCAGTCGTCGCAACTACAATCTTAATGTTCGCAGCGTCGCCGCTCCGCGCGCAGGACGCGCCACAGCAACCGCCTTCACAAGATCCGCGGGCTCAGCAGGACCAGCAAGATTCACAGGACTTGCAGGACCAGTCGCTTGGTTATCCCCAGGACCAGGACTCGACCGACGCAGCCCAGGTGCCGGGCCAGCAGGTTGCCTATCCGCAGAATTCCGGAAATTCACAGACCACGCCCAAGGCGCAGCCGGGCGTGGCGCGCGTCAGCTTTGTGCACGGCGATGTTTCCACGCAGCACGGCGACAATGGCGAGTGGACTTCCGTCACGCTGAATACGCCGATCTCTCCGGATGATCGCGTTTCCACCGGCGAAAAATCCCGGGCCGAACTGCAGCTCGACTGGGCCGACATTCTGCGCCTTTCCGATCGCGCCACTGCCCGCGTGGCCAGCCTCTCGCGCACACAGATTCAACTTCAAATCGGCCAGGGCCTGTCGACGTTCAACGTCCTGAAGGGCAGCGAAGCTCGCACGGAAATTGACACGCCCAACGCCGCCATTCGCCCGGAAGAAGGCGAAGGCCAGTTCCGCATCCTGGTGAACTCCGACGCTGAGACGCAGGTCATCGTGCGCAAGGGCGCCGCGGACATCGTCACTTCCCAGGGCAGCACGCGCGTGGGCAAGGGCGACATGATCACCATCGCCGGCACCGACAATCCGCAATACAAAGTGGCGCGCGCCATTGACGATGATGGCTGGGACCACTGGAACAACGACCGCAACAAGCTCATCCGCAACGCCGCGAGCTGGGGCAAAACAAATCGTTATTACACCGGCTCGGAAGATCTCGACGCCCACGGACGCTGGACGGAAATACCCGACTACGGCCACGTCTGGGTTCCCTCGCAAGATCCGGGCTGGGCTCCGTATCGCTCCGGCCGCTGGGTATGGAATCCTTACTACGGATGGACGTGGGTTTCCTATGAGCCGTGGGGTTGGGCGCCATACCACTACGGCCGCTGGTTTGTTTACGGCGGCAGCTGGGCTTGGTGGCCGGGACCTGTGGTCGCCTACCCCGCCTACTATCCCCTATGGGCTCCCGCATACGTCTCCTTCTTCGGTTGGGGACACGGCGGGTGGGGTGTGGGAGTTGGATTCGGCTTCGGATTCGGCAGAGTTGGTTGGTTGCCGGTCGGTCCGTGCGATTGGTACCACCCGTGGTGGGGCCGAGGCGGCGGCCGCTTCAACGTAGTCAACGTCACCAACATTCACAATCGCACGGTCATCAACAACGGCTTTCGCCCGCTCGCGCCAACGCACTTCCGGCAGTTCTCGAACGTCAATGGCGCGCTCTCAAATGAGCGCATTCGTTCCGGCATGAGCTCCATGGATGGAAACAAATTCGGCCGCGCGGCGGTTCCTTCTCATCAGCAGAAAATCGATGGCGCCACATTCAAGCAGGCCAGCATGATGACCGGCAAGATGCCCGTCGCGCCGTCGCGCGAGAGCTTCCGCGCCACGGACAAAGCGCCGGGAGCCTCTTCCATCCGCAGCGCGCCATCCAGTTCGCAACGCTTCTTTTCGCCGAACGCGAAGAGCCCGACATTGACGGCGTCGAACAACCAGAATCGCGCTTCCGGTACGGGAACAACTGCTACCGGCTCGCGCGGATTCGCTCCGCCGCAGCGTTCTTCGCAGTCAGGAAATGCGCAAACGCCAGCTGCGCAACCACCGGGGCGCAATAATTCCGCGCCGAAGGCGGTCACGCCGCCCGCGCAGCAGCAATCCGGACGCAACGCGCCCGGCGGTTGGCAGCACTTCTCACCACCGCCGTCGCACAACTCGCCAACGGCTGGCTCGGCTCAGTCGTCGCGCCAATATCAATCTCCTTCGGGAAATTCGCGAGGCGGTTCTCCGAGCGCGTCCAACCGTCCGCCGCTGACGATGAACAGGCCTATCGTGCGGCCGCGTGGAGGCAATCCCGCTGCGCCTCGCGGTGGATATCCGAACGCGCCGCGCGGCGGCTACTACGGCGGCGCAGGCCGCAGCCCACAGCCCGCTCCTCCCACCGCGCCACGCGGCGGATATTACGGCGGTGCAGGCCGCAGCGCGCCGAGCGCTCCTCCGAGTGGCGGCGCACCAAGCCGCAATTCGGGCGGCGCATCGCGTGGCAATTCGGGTGGCTCGTCTCACGGCAGTTCGAGTAGTGGAGCATCTCACGGCGGTGGAAGCGCTCCGCAGGGCGGCTCTACTTCGCACGGAGGCGGCGGCCGCTCGCGCTGATCTCATACCAGGTGCACTGATCATTCATACCCCAGGGCCCCGCTCATTCGGGGCCCTGGAGCTTTTCCTCCGCGCACCAAAATAAATTTTCAAAATTCTTCCCTGCGTACGAAAGACCCGCAACGGTCACTTTTCTTCCCGGCAGAAACAATCAGAGCGCTGAAGTGTTTCATCTGTGGGAGCACTCAGCGCCATGTCCGACATTCGCATCATCGTCTGGTTCACCTGGTTCCTGGCTTCGAATTGGATTCATTCGCTCGTTGTGCCATGTAATGAGCGCTCCGGAAAGAGGGTCAAAACCATGAAGAAAGCTCTCCTGTTCATTCTGCCGCTGACGCTGGTGGCAGCAGCACTCCTTGCGCTTCCTGCCGCAACGCTCGCGGACGACGATCCTCCGGGACGCGTCGCTCGGCTCAATTACATTCAGGGCTCCGTTTCCTTCCAGGCTTCCGGCGAGCAGGATTGGGTGGAAGCGAATTCCAATCGCCCGCTCACCACCGGAGATAATTTGTGGGTGGACAAGAATTCGCGCGGCGAGTTGCACATTGGCAGCACCGCCATCCGCATGGCCGGCGAGACGGGTATCTCCATCCTCAACCTGGACGATCGCACCGTGCAGATTCAGTTGGCCCAGGGAATCATTGAAGTGCACCTCCGCCGCCTGGATTCGGGCGAGGCCTTCGAGGTCGATACGCCGAACCTGGCGTTCACCCTGACGCGCGCCGGGGAATTCCGCATCAAGACAGATCCCGACGGAAACGTCACCATCATCATCATCATCCGCGAAGGTGAGGGTGAAGTGACAGGCGGTGGCGAGTCGTGGGAAATCCGCGCTGGTGAGCGCGCCGTCTTCCGCGGCACCGATGAACTCGATTATCAGTCCGGGCCCGCTCCCGGCATGGATGACTTCGAAGACTGGGGCCAGGAACGCGACCAACGCGAGAATGGCGCGCGATCCGCGCGTTACGTTTCGCGCGACGTGGATGGCTACTACGACCTTGATGAGTACGGTGACTGGGACAACGATGCCGAGTTCGGAACGGTGTGGTATCCGCGCGGCGTGGTGGTCGGCTGGGTTCCCTATCATTATGGGCATTGGGTGTGGATCTCGCCGTGGGGCTGGACGTGGATAGGGGAAGAGCCGTGGGGCTTCGCACCGTATCACTATGGCCGTTGGTGCATCGTCAGGGGTCGTTGGGGTTGGGTGCCCGGGCCTGTGGTGGTCCGTCCCGTGTATGCGCCGCACTTGGTCGCCTTCGTTGGCGGCGGGGGCGGGCTGGGCGTGGCCGTGGGATTCGGCGGCGGGTTCGCCGGGGTGGCCTGATTCCCGCTCGGCCCGCGCGACGTGTGGATGCCGGGTTACCGCTGCAGCCCGCGGTACGTGCAAAACATCAACGTGACCAACACACGCGTGGTGAACATCACCCAGGTAAACAACGTGTACAACACCACGGTGATCAATCGCAACGTAACCGTGAACGGAGTCACCTACATGTATGAGAATCACACCGAGGCAGTGACCGCGGTCAGGCGAGAAGACTTCGTCGCGGCGCGCTCCGTGTCTCAAGTGTCCGTCAAAGTGTCGCCCGAGCAAATCCAACGAGCTCGTCCCGTGGAGGGCGCGGAGACGCTAGCCCCCACGCGCCAAAGCTACGTGGCCGCGAATGCCAAAGTAGCGCCGCAATCCGCTCGGCCGGTTGTTCCGTTCACCGACCGCAATGTCGTGGCAAAAATCAATCCGCCAATTCCGCCGGCTGGCGGGCATGAGGCGCGAATCGTGAGTGCCGAAAAACCCGCGGCACCGGCTAGTCCTCCTCCAAAGGCCGACAACCGGCAGGTAGAGCAGCCTCCGGCCCGTGGAAATGCTGCGCAACAACAGCAGTCGCCTCCGGCACCGGTGAATCGCGTGGTCGAGCCTCCGCCGCGCGGCAATGCGCAGGAGCCGCCACCGGGACGCCCTGCGAATGTGACGCCGCCTCAACAGCAAAATCAGGTGGAGCAGGACCGGTTGCGCGGCAACATGCCGGATGAAAAGCAGCAGCAACAGGTGGGGCTGCAGGAGCAACAGAGACTGCAGGAACAGCAAAAGCTCCAGGAGCAACGCCCGGCGGTCAGATACACGCCTCCTGTGAAAGCCAAGGATGAAATGTACGACGTTCATCCACCGCTGAACAATAAGGCCCAGGCGCCTCCGCCGCAACGAGAGGAACGGAAAGCGGAGCCGCCTCCAAAGCAGGAGAAACAGGAGAAGCCGCAAAAAGAAGACAAGAGGCCGGAAAAGAAATAACTCGCAAGGAAGGAGCAGAGGCGTGCCGGCCTTCGCTGAAAAATATTTCACGACCACGGCCCCGAGTAATCGGGGCCGTGTTTTTTCCCGCGCGGGTTCGGTTTCCCGCGCCGAATGCCTACTGAGAGGGAGGCTTCTCCTGCGCTGCTCCGGTTGGAGCCGCGTCTGTAGGCGGTGGCGGTTGATGTGGCTTTTGCACCGCCAGATAGGATCGCCCGAACGCGGATTGTTGGGTCCCCGCGCCGATCACCACGGCCTGCACCGTGTATCTCCCCACGGGGAGTTTTGCCAGAGGCAGGCTGATGCGGAACGAGGCTGTGCGCGTCTTCGGATCCACGCTGGCCGGTTCGAGCACTGGCGTCGCGTTTACCTGCACTCCTGCGCGGAAGAAGGTCAGTCCGGCGCGCAAGCTCGCCGGATCGAACTTCGCGGATTTGTCAGCTTTCTCCGGATAGTAAGCCTGGAAGAATACGTAGAGCGTCTGCGCCGGGGAAAAAAATCGAGTCACGCTCGGCACGATCCTGTCCCCGCCCGCGTCCAAAGGCGAGTTGGCCAGGCTTGCCTGTGTTCCCTGCCCTTTTGTTACCACCTCCGAGGATTTCTCAACGTGCACCAACTGGCTGGAGAGCATCACGCTGCTGAGCGTCATCCGATTCGCGTCCGGCTGCGGAACCGCGATATCGGATTCAAATGTTCCGATGCGTCCCGATTCATTTTCCCGCGCCAGGAATTTCAGGCGGTATTTTCCCGGGGCCAGCACTACGCCGCCCTGATAAACCAGGTTCGCCTGGCTCACCTGCTGGTAGCGCTGCGCCTCCAGGCGTACCTGGATCGTGTCGCGCAACTCCGCGACTGCCTGGCCGGAGGAATAGGCGCGAATCTCGACGGCGAAGTCGAATGCTGCTTCGCGCCTACCATGTTTTTCAGCCCAGTCGAGCGCGCTCGACGACAGCTTTGCAACAATCGGGACATACGTTTCCTGGTCATTCAGGCGGAACATGAAAGTCTCCACGGCAACCGGCAGGTCCACCATGGGACTGTCCGAGCGCATTGCTTCAGCGAGTTGCTCCTCGCGGCTTTCCTTTTCCATATGCTGGAAATCTCGCGGCGCGAAATATCCTTTGCGGTATCGCACGCGGGCTCCAGGCGTTTTCACTTTCACCTGGATGGAGTGCCACCGGCCGTCGCGTTTGATTCCTGTGGGCAAGTAGTAGCCAATCAAGTAGTAGCCACTGTTATCCTGCTGAATTTTCGGGAAGGCGTCGCTCAAGTCGCCCAGGTCGAAGAAAGCCTTTCCGCCAGTGTCGGAAGAGAGTGTCGCCAGCGTGTCGCGCGTGTCCACGCGCTGGTCGCTTTGATGAAACACGGACGCGCCGGAGAACATGGATGTCCCCGCAGCCGCATTGGTGGTGACGTCGCCACCTGGCGCGGTGGCGAACAGGCCGCGCGCGTCAATCGAGTAAATCGAGACGTCGGCGCGATTGGCTGCATCCGTCGCCGCGCGCAATGCAGTGCGGTTCTCTTCACCCGTCTGCGTAATGCCACCGGTGAATTCGATGACCGCTTTCCGTCCGGGGATTGCCCCCAGCACGTTGGCAAGCCCCTCGACGGCCGCGAGCTTTTGATCCGTATTAAATACGTTGAATTCCGTTTCATCCGCAGTGAATGCCGCTCCCGTATAGTCCTGGACGTCTGCCTCGCCGTTTTGGGCCGCGGCGGCGAGCGGATCGCCCAACGTCGAGAGGGCTCCCGGGACCAGGCGAGCAATCGCTTTTTCGAGAGCCGGACGGTCATTGGTGAAATTCACGAGCACGGAAAGCCGCACGCTAAATGTGACCATTGCTACCAAATCCGCGGGCTTCATTTGTTGCTTCACGAATTTCAACGCGGCATCGTGCGCTCGCTGAATGTCATCTGTCTGCATCGAGGTGAGATCGAAAAACAACACCATCAGCCGCCGGTCCTGGGTTTGCTCGCTCAGGCCGTCCGCTGTTCCCGCGCTCGTCGTAGGAGCGTCCACAGGAACCACCACCGGCTTTACGTCACCTGGTTCGGCCATTTCGATTTTCTCGATGTCGGAATATGCGAAGGTGGAAATCTTCTGCGGCTTCCCATCGTCGGTGATCGTGAATTGGTTCGCGGTCAGACCTTTCACCGGCTTGCCGCTCTTGTCCGTCACTTCCACGTCGATTCGAACCACGTCGGACGCGGCGCGAATGGGGCCGGTCTGCGTTGCGGAGCCGGACTTTGATTGCGCTTGCTGGCCGGCCGCATTCTGAACATCGCTCGATTGCGGCGCTCCGTGCGCGTCCAGCCAGCTTTCCGGCCACACGGGAGCGAGCAGCAGTTTGCCTGCCAGCAACGCAATCACGATTCTCTGGGCGTAGTGTTTCATCAGAAGTTGAACCGAACCTGAACATCCATCGTTCGCATGGAGGCAGCGCTAGTGACGCGCCCAAAAAGTGTCGAACCCAAAGTCGTCGCCAGGCCATTGAAGCTTGGCGTGTTCGTCAAGTTTTGTACTTCCCACCGGAAATCGACGCGATGCCGCTCCTGGGGCCCGAACCGGAATCCCTTGGCCAGCGAAATATTCCACGCAAAGGAGCAAGGGCCCTCAATAGACCCGCGCCGCTCATCGCCGTACTGCGAAGCAGCCGGCTGATTGAACGCCGTGGCATTGAAGAAACTCAAGGACGACCCTCCGCAAATTCCCTGGTTCGGGTCGCCGATTTGATTCGGACGCAGCGAAAAGTTTGCTCCGGTCCCGTTGTCCGCGGCCGTGCCTCCCAGGAGTGCGGTGAAAGGAGTGCCCGTCCGCCATGTGACAATATTCATCAGCCGCCAATTCCGGAACGCGTGCATGGCCCAGCCGTGCGTTCCGAACCGGTGATGCTCACCGAAGGGCAGTTCATACATGGAGAACAGCCTGAACTGGTGGCGTATATCGAAGGAGGAAAGCCCGCGCTCCGCCGCAAGATTTCCATCCTGTTGCACCACCACTGGGGTTCCACCGCCGATAGAGCTGGCATTATCGAGCGACTTCGCGAAAGTGTAGGTGGCCTGCATCGTAAAGCCGCTCGCAAACCGGTGGATCACTCGCGCCTGGAGCGCGTTGTAAATCGAATTGGCCCCGGATTGATCGAAGAAAAATGTGGTAGCGCCAGGGACCTGCAGCTTTTGTTGCGTCTCCGTCGGCGGGGTGCCGAGCGGCGCGCGGTTGGGGGCGCGGAGCAAATCGAGGTTCGTCCCCTTGGTGCCTGTGTAGGTGAGATCAAGAATCCAGTCCTGCGTAAAGGACGTCTCCGTTCCCAGTGTCCAAATCTGCGCATATGCGTTGTGATAGAAGGGGAAAATCGCACCGGAGTTTGTGCACGCCGTTCCCAGAGTGCAGGCAGTCTGTCCCAATGTCTGAGGAGGAATGGGGAAGCCGTTTTCAATGGTCAGAAGGTGCGTCGAAGAGGTGGTCAGCTTTTGCGAAGTGGAGAATGGCGGCTGATAGGCGAGGTACTCCTGCGCCAATGTGTTATAGGCGGAGACGTTGTAGAAAATCGAGTAGCCGCCGCGAATCACAGTCTTGGGTTTGAAATCAAACGGTTGCCAGGCGAATCCCAGGCGCGGCGCCCAGTCGCCATAATCGCCGTGAACCAGCGCACGCGGATACGATCCATTGAAAAAATTGCCGGCCGCTCCGGGCGTAACGACGTTTACCGCGGTCACCGCGGAATTCAAATCCAAGTTCGCAATCTGATTGTTCAGCTCGATCGGGGGAGTGACAGCCTCATAGCGCAAACCGTAGAGCAGCGTGAAGCGTTTGCTCACCCGCCAGTCATCCTGCGCGTAAGCGATAAAATCCCAGCTCCGAAAGTAGAGATTAGGGCCGAATTGCACGCGCGTGCTGAACGGCAGGCCGATCAGAAAATCGGCCAGGTCGCTGCCGGTCGAATTTCCCGGCACTGGTTGGCCGTTGGGATCGAGTTGGCTGGTCATCAGCCCGGTGAAGCTAAAATCTCCACGTGGCGTGGGGCTGGTTTGCGAGTTCAGTTCGATCCGCCGGATTTCTCCACCGAATCTCAGGGTGTGTTTGTTTCGCGTATAAGTGAGCCCATCGAGGAAGCGCAACGTCTGATTCCGCACCAGAGAAGGGATCGGATCGTTCGGTCCGGCGAAGCTAGTGAACCCGAGCGACGGAATGCCGAAATCAAGCGGATTGCCGGAAACACCCGTGATGCCCAAATCTCCGGACACGTCGTTCACGAACGAATTGTTGCTCACCACCCGCGCGCGGCTTCGGCTCCAGTTCACGTGCGTGTCCTGCACCAGTTTTGGCGACCACGTTTGCGTGAGCCCCAGATCCACGCTTTGGTTCAGCGTGGACTGGTTCCCGCCAATGCCGGGGAAATTGCCCAGCGTGTCCTGACGCTGCGAATTCAGGTTATAGGCGGCGCTGACGCTGAATTTCGAATTGATGGTGTGAAGCACGTGCAGGTTCAGGGAGTCGGCGTTGAGCGGTGTAGTGGCCTGCAACAGAAAATTTTGAATCGTGCCGGGGAGATTTGGCAAAGGAATGAATTTCAGCAGCCCCTGAGCCGCGGGATCAAACGCTGTTGGGCTCGGGTCCCCGGGAATTACGCCGGGAATCTGGCAGCCGTTTCCCAGGACTGTTCGCGGGCCGGACAGATTCGAGAATGGATTGAACAGGCTTCCGAATCCGGGAGTGTTGCAGAAATTTCCGTTGCGCTCGTCCTGAGTCGGGACAGTCGAAAAGGTATTTATGCCCGTCTGCGCAATCTCGCGCTGATAATTTACAAAGAAAAAAGTCTTGTCCTTGCCATCATAGATGTGAGGAATTCGGAAGGGCCCGCCCAGGCCGCCACCGAATCGCTCATCGTGGTGCGACACCTTCGGCCGCTCTGCACCGGTGATCGAGTAGGGCCGCGCGTCCAGCGCCGAATTCTCATAACGGTCGAAAAAGCTGAAGCGCAGCCGGTTGACCGTCTGGCGCGTGAGTCTTCCACCAGCCGGGCCACCACCGCCTGGACCGCCACCGAATCCCCCGCCACCGGATCCTCCCCCGCCACCAAACCCGCCACCGCCCCCGCGACCTCCGCCTCCCGGTCCGCTGCCGGGCCCTTGCTGTCCCCCGGGTGCACCCGGGACAAAGTTTCCTGGACCGCCGGCTTGTCCCGGCCCACCAGGTCCGCCGAATCCGCCGCCTCCGGGACCATTGGGTGAAAGCGCCTGACCCACGGTGCCTTGCAACAGAAATGCGTCCGAAGATGATTCACCGCCCGCAATTAGAGAAATGCTCGGCTCGCCTGCGCCATTGTTGTTACTCTGCGCGGCCACTGCCTCTTCGCCCTGAGCCGTGGACTCGCCGGCCAAATCCGTCTGCTGGAACCCACCCAGCCCCTGACGAATTGCGTTCGTCACGCCCGCAGGCAATTGGCCACGCCGACCGCCGCCCCCGGGGCCGGGCGTACCGGCAGAATCGGCAGCTCCGTTGGCAGGCGGATTTTCAGGTCTGTGCCTCGGTCCGGGCGGCACTGTTGCAGTCGACGTGTCTGCCGATTTCGGAGCTTCTGGTGTGGGGGCGTTGGTCGATGGGTTTAATTCCGCTAGCGTCGCAACGCGCAACGAGAACTGGACAACCGGCGCCGGGGGGCCGGAAATAATCAGCTCCTGCGTGTCTGGCGTGAATCCGAGATGGGTCACCTCTACCCGATAGTGCGCCGGGGGAAGGCCGGGAATTTCGAACTTCCCCGTCTCATCCGTCCAGGTCACCCAACTCTTGTTTGAATCGAGATTCGTGATTCGGATTGTCGCGCCGGGAACGCCTGTTCCTTGTCCTGTCTTAACGACTCCGCGGACCACGATCGTTTGCACGGGAGTTGATAGCGCAGTTTGGCTTTCCTGATTCTGATCATGCTTCTCAGTGGGTGGGGCAGTTGTCTCTTGTGCGAGACATGCACCGACCGCGAGGAGGAGCAATACGGGGACAGAAGAAATGCACCCTGCTGTGATTGAATTGTGCGACGAAATTTGGGCCGGTTGGCTCATCGTTGAATGCAATTGGTATTTGACGTGCTCGTTCCGTGATTCGTTCCCGGTAATCTGAGCGTGGCACCAATCCCGCGAGAAACGGAGAGAATTTGTAAATGAGTTGAGTTTGTACCCGGGGGAACCCGTTCCGAGCAGGTCAGAGTCGCAGGCCGTCGCTTCTGTAACAGACTTGCAAGAGGGCCCAGCCACCGGAACTCTCATCGCAAGCTACTGGTCTTCATCTCCCTGCGGTCTCGCCGGGTCGTACACCAATCGAAAGGAAACGGGCTGCTTGTAGTGTCCGCCTTCCAGATCCGTGGTGAGATAAAGCTGGGTGCCGTCCCGAGACAACGCAAGGGTGCGCGTTATTTTTGTGCCGTTGTGTTGTGAGACTGTCACAAGTGCATCACCTTGCCACTGCGTTATGGAGGAGTTCTTGCTGTCGCTCTCCGAAGTCTTTGCCGTTTCCTGTGAAGTCGCGGACGCAGGGCCGGCATATTGGGCGAGCACGCGCCCGCCATCTGTCACCACTTTCACTGAGGTACCCTTCTGGTTGATGGTGAGAAAAGTGAGGTCATCGGTCAACTCGTGCGCCTGCCGTTCCTCCCTGGCGCCCGAGCTTGGACCGCCGTGATGGCCTCCACCTCCGCCGCCTCCTCCAGGGCTACCCATGCCAATTTGAGGGCCAGAGTGTGAATGCGGATTGGCCTGCTCCATTCTTTGCCTGGGATCGTCGCTCATGGATTTGTTCATTTGCCATTCGCCCGCGAGGCCGCCCTTAGTCGGGTCTTTCGCGGCGATGCGCGGCGGCGGCCCGCTCTTATCCGGAGTCCCGCTGATGGGCCCTGCGGGTGCCTGCGCATGAGTCGCAGCAGGTAGGTAGAGGATAAGCGCCGCACCCAGTATGGGCATCATCCATCGGACCGAACTTAATTTCCGTAGATGGTTCTTACATTCCATGATGACTTCGGATCTCCCCAAATATGAAACATTCACGACTCCTAAAACTCCAACTCAATGATTCCCTTGGCGGCTCCCGGAAGTTCCTGAAAATCACGGGCGATTCGCACGGAGACAGTGTGCAATCGCGCGCCCGGCTGCTATTCGGACCAGGATTGGTACTGAGTTGGCCGACCGCATGGACTTCGACCTCGACATTGTCGTTCACGTGCAACATGAAATTTCCTGGGTTCTTCAGCCCCCACTTTTTGTACGGAACGGTGAAATGCGTGGAGGCGCGGACTTCGCGGCCGTTCCCGGACTCTACGGAGAAGGTCACCTTGAATTCGTGGTCCTTGCCAAGCAGGCGAATGGTTCCCGGCACTTCCAGCTCGGAGGTTCCGCCTGGAGCTATTTTCCCGTGGACCTCGGCGGGAGTGAAAACGATTTCAGAGAACTTGTCGCTCTCGAGGACTTCCTTATGCATTTTCTTGTCGCGGCCTTCGTTTTCACTATTGCCGCTCACTGCATCCACCACAATCGAGCCGGATGCTTTTCCGGTAGCAGGATCGAAGCGAATCTCGCCGTGCTTCATTTTGAATGTGCCGTGAACCATGTGCAGCGTGGTGTCCACGGTGAATGTAATCTTTGTTTGGGCGGGGTCCAGCGCCACAAGGGTTTCTTGAGTGCTTGCTGTGGTTGAGAATCCCCCGAGGGCGACGAGCGTCAGGACTACTCGCGCGTACCAGAAAAGATGAGTCCGCGCGCGAGGCATCAGGGCCGTCTCACCACTTCAGCAGAACGAGCTCGGAACAGAAACCCGGACCCATCGCCGCGAGAATGCTCCAGGATCCCGGCGCTGGGCGCCGATGGGTGTAAACATCCTCCAAAACCAACAGCACGGAAGTGGAAGAAATGTTTCCGACTTTGCGCAGGCAAGTCCACGACGGTTCCAGATCCTTCTGCGTCAGATTCAGAGCCTGTCCCGTGGCCTCCAGGACCTTGGGGCCGCCCGTGTGCATGATCCAGCTTTTGATGTCGCACTTTTTCAGCCCCTGCTCGGTCAAAAATTCATCAACGTCATGTCCGAGGTGCTTCACCACCGTGTCCGGCACCTCCGGTGATAGTACGATGCGAAAACCTTTCTCTGAGATATCCCAGCCCATCACGCGTTCAGTATTGGGATAGAAAATGGATTTCGTCGCGACGATTTCGGGTCCGGGGGCATCGTGGTCCGCGCCTACCACCACGGCCGCGGCCGCGCCGTCGCCGAACAAAAGCGCGGAAATCAGGTGCGCCATGGAGAGATCTTCACGTTGCAGCGTCAGCGAGCACAACTCGACGGAAAGTAAAGCGGCCGCTTGATCGGGATATCCGCGAACGTAATCAGCCGCGCGTGAAATTCCTGCGGCGCCCGCTACGCAGCCGAGCCCAAAAATCGGAATGCGCTTGATGTTGGTCGAAAGCCCCATGCGATTCACCAGGCGGGCGTCAATCGAAGGCGCGGCGATTCCCGTTACCGAAGTAACGAAGATGGCGCTCAATTCCCTTGGCTCAACGCCCGCCTTCACCAGCGCCCGGCACAGCGCCTTCTCACCGAGGTCGAGAGCGTGCTCGATCCAGGCGTTGTTGGCCTGGCCCCAGGTGCGCATGTTCTCGTAGAACTCGATGGGTTCAACGGCGTATCTCCCGTCCACCTTCATGCTCTCGTCCAGGCGGTCGAGGATGTCGGCATTGGGCAGCCGCTGGCGCCATTCCTTCTTCAGCGCTTCCACAATCACTTCCTGTTTGAAGTAGTGCTTCGGAAACGCGCTTCCGACACTCGCAATCCTCATCTGGCGGGCTCCTGGCCTTTTGGTGTAAATGCTCGCGGTGGATGTTACCGCGAGTTGCTGCCATCTCCCACCGGATTTATTAAATTCTCGACCCTCGATGATAACTATCAATCTCTCGAAGGGTTTGGGTGGTACAGCCACTCCGTTCAGTGCGGACCTTCTTGCCCTTGGATCACGGAAACAGCCGGGCCCGCTGGACGACAGGCAGCGGAACATCTGGCGCCTTCCTGAAGCAAATGGACATGTGTTGCGAGTAGAAATTCTTAAGCCATTCTGATTCATAGCGATGGCGCGAATTCTACTTCCGGGATGTGTCGAGTAGACATGCCGTGACTGGCGATTGGTGAGTCGTGACTCGTGAAGGGCAAGGCGTGGCGCCAGGGCCGTGTTTCGTGGCACAGGGCCTCTTGCAGGTGTGGGCTTGCGGCAACAGCTACGAAAGGCGAAAGAAAAACACGGGAAAAGTTGGCGATTGAGATGTGGCGTGCCCCTGTGTTTTGAACGAGTTGCAGCGAATTCTATTTTGTCGGGTTGGCGATTGAATTCGTTGGCGAGGCGAAAGGCCATGCCCTCATAGCGTCGGGGTCTTGCCGGCTCTTCTGCCTGGCTGCTACCCGCACTCCACGCCAAAGTGTGACGATTAGAAAATTTCAAGTTGCTGACAATCGAGGGGGTTAGCTCGAATTCTAATTCCGGGATGTGACGATTAGGGAACGCAGTGGCTAGTGGCGAGTGGTTAGTGGCTAGAGGGGACAAAGGCAACACCTCGCCGCCCCTCGGCGCGTCCGCCGCGGCGGACTTGCTCGGGATCGCAATCCTCACCGGATTGGGACCCCTTGACTGAGCTCGGGACCTGCGGCAGAGACACCGAGAGCGCACAGAAGACTTCCCGATTTGGAACTGGCTCCTGTATGATTCGCCGCCGCAGCCCACCCGACAATTCCCCCAGGTACTCTCGCAAGACGTAAAGCAGCGGTCAATGGTACGTTGGGTTCAAAATGTGGAGGAGAGAGGCAAGCCCCTCGGGAAGCTTGGGATGACAATTCTCGTCGGATGGCCAGAAGCGAGGACAGGGAGTGAAGGCGGAAACCGTGTGAGTTAGGGGCAAAATCCCCACTTTTTCCGCCGCGGGGGACGAAAGATGGGACACTCGGACGCAGCGATGCCTACAATTTTTCCATCGTTTGGGCGACGCCATCGTCACCGGCCCCACCGGCAACAATCTCCGCGACCCGCGCGTCCTCCTCGCCCACGGCTGTACGGCCCGCCGAATGTACGCTGCTGCCTGATTGCTATCCGACAGTTCGGTAGCGGGTCAGTTTCCGCGCAGGCGGAATTGGTTCGCCTCGAATTGATGTTCATAAAAATACCGCTTGGCTTAAAGTCAACTTTAAGTTGTAGCCTCTTCCCAGGCGGCTTATCAGGACCGCATGTCCCAACGCTTGGAATGAATAACAGCGATGCGACCCAGGAGGCCTAATGCCGCGGATCTCGACACAGGAGTTCGAACGGCTGCCCCTGCGGGTTCACGACTTTCTTGCCGGCGTGCCGCTTCATGATGTGTGGGCCGTGGATCTTCCGCGGGCGCGCTCGGGCATCACACTCAATGAGTTCTTGCGAACGGGGGGCACGTGTCTAGTTACGCCTCCGCCGATGGTGCGCTCGCTCCTGAACTTCCGTTTCTTCGTCGGCCGGCTGCTTGGCTGGGATCGCGAGCCGCCCGCTACCGGCTGGGAATCATTCACAACGCGTTTGACAACCGCCGATCGCGCGAAGTCTCTTGCTCTGGCGGGCACACGCGAGGGACATTTCCGCGTTGTGTACCGCTTCGAAAATGAGCAGCTCCTTGAGCTGATCAACCGTACCGCCCACGCCGCGGCGCTGAGCACCCTGGTCGAAACGGCAAATGCGTACCGCTTCTATTTCGGTGTTTACGTGCGTAGCGTCAGCCGCTTCACGCCCATCTACATGGCACTCATCGGCCCGGTCCGCAGGCTGGTCGTCTATCCGTCACTCCTTCGTTCCATCCGGGCGAGGTGGATTAAGACCTACGGCACGGCCTGACACCGGAACACCTCTTCACAAAAACGTCGCGGTAGCGGACGGAAGTAATCAGACACAGGGTGGAAGCAGCCCTAACGGTCGGGCACGACGGGTGGGCCGAGGATGACCATACGTACGTCCCTGCGCCGATGGATGGCCGCGCATTCTTTCCCGCCTGAAGACGCAGCTCGAGACCGGAAAGACATTCAAGCCCCCTTGATACCAAGTGGGAATGGTCTGAAGTATTTCACCCATGAGGTTGCCCCCAAGCTACTGCCCGCACGACTAATCGGGACTTCGCGAATTTCGCAGGGTTGCCACGTTGAGATATCTCCGAACAAAAAAGACTCTTACCTCGGCGAGCGCAAATTCAGGTCAGCATTTGAGTCTCGGAGTTTTCAGATTGCTAGTGCTGCTCCATCCAGGAGGAAGCGAAAATCGGCGGACCTAACATCTCCATTCCGTATTTCGCCATCAAATCCTTCATCGTGTCAGGGTTCTTTTTGTTCATCGGCACGTTCCCAATTTCATCAAAAAACTTCTCAAATCCACCGGGTTGGCACATCAAAACCAACTTACCCTCAGTCGTGGCGGTGTTCGCCCAAACGTGCGGGATGCCACGGGGCAACCAGATGCTCCCACCCGGCAGAAGACTGAACTCTTCGCTGCTTGCTCTAAAGATGAATTCACCAGAAAGAACGTAATACCACTCGTCTTCGCGATGATGAACATGCAGAAATGGGCCAGAGCGTGGCAGTGCGTTGAGTTCCAGAACCGTACAGACCCCTCCGCTATCTTCGCTTGTTACTTTGCAGGGAGATGCCTTAGCTTGTGTGGCGCTTGTAAATGCGAAGCGGTTTTCGCCAGTTTTGGCTACGGCAACTTTGCCGCTTGCAGTTGTCCGAAAAGGTAGCATCATAGCGGCGGAGCTGATTCCAAACGCATAGAGGAGCGTGCGACGGTCGATGGCTGACATGGCGCGAAATTATAAACACGTATATCGGACACCGCAACTACTGGGAAGGATGCCCACCCACAAACTTTGGGATGGGAATCTGGCCCCGAATCGCGGCCAAGGTCCTGATTAACTCGCTAGCCGGACAGGTCGAAACAGACCTAACGGCCCGGCAGTCTGGGCTCTGAAAAGTTCGATAGAAATGCCAGTTCTCCTTCCCGGCGGGCAACGACGTTTCCGCCACCTGCCCCACTGCAAAGGATCCTTGCAACTTAAATCTCTGCCATTCCCGGCCCCCCGCGAAGCAAATTTTGATGCCGACGTACTATTGCCATCCGCACTCCCGCTTGTCAAAGTAACCGAGGCAAAATCTCGGAAGCAGGACCTCAGAGTGCCTGAGCAGGGGCCGTCACGAAACTTCACGGAATCCGGCAGGAAAAAGGCGAAGAAAAAGCTAATTGCGACACTGCCCGATTCAAAATCTCCCGCAACTGCCTCAAAGCAATACACTTCACATTTTCTAATCGCGACTCCAACCACCTGCCCGGGACTACAGCAACCCCTTCACCCACCCGCCATCCACCGGAATCGTCGTCCCGTTGATGGACCCGGCGCGCTCCGAGGCCAGAAACGCGACCAGGGCGGCAAACTCCTCCGGGCGGGCCAGCCGGCCGATGGGGATTTGCGAAGTCCAACTGCGGAAGATTTCGTCGCGCGAGGCGCCGGACAAGCCGGCCTGCTTGTCGGCCAGCTCATTCAGTCGCTCGGTGAGCGTGTAGCCGGGGCACACATTGTTCACCGTGATTCCGTCGGCGCCGAATTCGTTGGCCAGAGTCTTGGCCATGCCGGCCACCGCGGCGCGCAGCGAATTCGAAAGCATCAGCCCTTCGATGGGCTGCTTCACGGACACGGAAGTAATGGTCAGGAAGCGGCCCCAGTGATTGCGCCGCATGCGCGGCAACACCTCGTGCGCAAAATAAACGCTGCTCATCAGCGTCAGGTTTACTGCGGTGCGCCACTCGTCATAGGTGATATCCAAGAATTTCTTGGCCGGCGGGCCGCCGGCATTCGTGACGCAAATGTCGATGCGTCCGAATTTCTGGTCCACGGCCTCGACGAACGAGTACACCGCTTCGGCGTTGGTCACGTCCATGGCCTGCCAGAAAACCTTGCCGCCGTCGGCTCGGCCGATTTCGTTCGCGGCCGTCTCGAGGTCCGCGGCGCTCCGCGCGCATATGGCTACATGGCAGCCTTCGCGCGCAAATTCTTCGGCGACGGCCCGGCCGAGCCCTTTGCTGGCGGCGGCCACGATGGCCACGCGGCCTTTGAGACCCAGATCCACGCTGTCAGTCCTTTTTCACGCCGCGCCGCAGATAGGCGTCATCGCCGCGGATCCACTCCTCGCGCCGCGGCGCGAAGAAATCAATGTCCACGGTGTCTTCCAGAGCTTCCGCGGAATGCGGAACGAACGCCGGGATCAGCAACATCTCGCCGGCGTGCACGGTGGTCTCGCCGTCATCAAAGACAAATTTCAGTGCGCCGGAAAGGATCATGGTGTACTGCTCGCTGCGATGCTCGTGCCGCGGCACCACTGCGCCGCGCGCCAGCAGGATGCGCGCCAGCGTGGCCTCCTCGCCGCTCACCATCTGGCGGGAAATCACGTCGCTCAATTTTTCCTGATTTACTTTGGCCCACGGTTGTGACTGCGGCATGCCGCACCTCTTGTTTGGGATTCGTCCCGCCTGAATCCTCCGCTGAAACGCCGCAATCGTCAATGCCCGCGGCGGCAGCGAAAGATATTTACGCTTCTGCGCTGGTTCGATTAAGATTCGCGCGTGACGGCTCTGGGGTGGCTCGCGGCAGTGGTGCTGTTCCTGCAATTGCCGATTCCGCTGTACTGGTTCGTCGTTCACCCGCAGGTGAAATTCTGGCGGCGGCATCAGACCGCGGGCTACATCACTGGAGGGCTGTTGGCGTGGGCACCCATAACGGCGGGATTGATCTACTATCATCACCAAATGTTTCGCCCGGATTGGCCTGCGGCCTGGAGAATAATTTCCGGACTCGCCCTGATTGGCGTGGAAGGCAGGATATTCTGGCGCGTGAACAAGGACCTGGGCGGCGCGCGCTTGGTGGGCAAGACGGAACTGTCCGGCGGGGGCGAAATGGCGCAGCAAGGAATTTACGCACGCATTCGGCACCCGCGGTACGCCGGGTCCATGTTGGCAATTCTGGGCGCCTGCTTGATTGCCGGAACGAGCGTCATGTGGGAAGTGGCCGCCGCGTGGTGTCTATTGACTCTGGTGGCCATCACCATGGAAGAGCACGAACTGCGGGCGCGGTTTGGCGCGGCATACGAGGAATATTGCCGGCGCGTGCCGCGATTTTTGCCCATGCGGCTGCGGCCGTGAGCCAGGGAATGCGCGCCAGGATTTTGCGGACCGGAAAGCATTTTCAGGAGGTGTTCATGCGGCGGCTAATGGTTCTTGTACTGCTGTTCGTAGGGTTCGCGGCCACTGCCGGCGCCCAGATTGGAAAAAGCGTCTCAGTAGCTGCGGGCACGGATGAAGACAATGCGCTTTCGGCAATCTATGCCGCGCCCGACGGGCCGGAAAAAGTTGCACTGCTCGACAAGTTCATGGCCGATTTCGGCAAGGGTGATCTGGAGTTGCTGGGCGATCAGCTCTACGAGCAAACTTACCTGGCGCAGAAAAATTACGCGAAAGTCTACGAGTACGGCGAGAAAGCCCTTAAGCTCGACCCGGACAATTTGTCCACCACGGTGAACCTAATTCACGCCGCGGACGAACAGGGCGATGTCCAAAAACTATTCGGCTACGGGGAAAAAGTCGCCGGCATTATTACTCGATTCCAGAACGCACCGCCCCCCGAAGGCACGGCGCCGGAACAGTGGCCCTCGCAGAAGAAGCAGGCGCTGCAGGACGCCCAGCAGGACATCATGTACGTGCAGGGAGCCATGGTCGGCGCGGCATTCAAGACTACCAATGCCGCGGCGCGCGCGGCGCTGTGCGAGCGGTTCGCGGCTGCATTCCCCGATTCACCCTACGCCGCGCCGGTGCGTGACCAGATTGCTTTTTCCTACCAGCAGGGGCAGAACTTTCCCAAGATGCTGGAAGCCGCGCAGAAAAATCTGGCCACAGATCCGAATGACATTTCCATGCTGGTGCTCTTGGCCGATAGCTGGAGCGAGAGCGGCCAGCAACTCGATAAAGCGTCTGCCAGCGCGCAAAAAGCGCTGGAGCTGCTTGGCAAGGCTCAGAAGCCCGAGAACGTGACCGACGAGCAATGGCAGAGGCAGATCACGATTCAGAAAGGACTGGCCTACAGCTCGCTGGGCCAGGTGTATGTGAACAAGGATCAGAATGCGCAGGCCGTGGACGCATTCAAACAGGCCGGCCCGCTGCTGAAATCCGACTCGGTCAGCTATGCAAGAAATCTGTACCGGCTCGGCTTCACGCTGGCGAAAATGCAGCGCACCGCCGAAGCCCGCGTGGTGCTCACGGAAGCAGTCTCCATCAACGGCCCGTACAGGTCGCGCGCCCAGGAGACGCTCGACAAAATCGGCGGGAAGAAACCGGCGCGGAAGGCGTCATAGGGAGATTCAGTTCATGCTTTGCTCGGACGAGTTAGCAAAAGATAGAGGCCGACGGCGCCGTCTGGCCGCAACCTCGGCGAAACTCGCCCTATTCTTTGCGCTCGTGTATGCGCTGCCGGTTGCTTCGAGCGCGCAGACGATTCGAGTGGACGCGACGCCGGATCACGTCGCCAATTCAATCGTTCCCACGCGCGCGCTCGGCGCGGGAATTGACCGCCTGCCGGAAGGAGCCACGGACAAGCTTTTCGTTGAGCCAACGATGAAGCAAGTGCTCTCGGCAGGATGGCAGACCGTGTCGTACCGGCAGAACACGGAACTGCACATCGAAGCGTGGCACTGGAACGCTCAAGGATCCTGGAGCGATCCTGCGGGGAAGGGCTACTTCACCGGCAACGCGACACCGGGCGATCCAATCCGCCATTCCTATGCTTACCCGCTGCCGCATCGCGGCGTAACCCACGACGACGGCACCGACATGGTCGGCTATTCGCGCCTGACCGATGGAGATTTGAATTCCTACTGGAAGAGCAATCCGTACCTCACCCAGGCATTCACGGGCGAAGACGATTCGCTCCACCCGCAATGGGTGTTCATGGATTTCGCGGCGCCACAGATGATCGGCGCCGTCCGCATCGCTTGGGCTGAACCGTACGCGCGGAAATATTTGGTGCAGTATTGGACGGGAGAGGATCCCATCAAGAAGCCGACGCTCGGAATTTGGCAGACGTTTCCCGGCGGCACGATTGTGGACGGAAAGGGCGGCTCGGTCGTATTGCAGCTCGCGGCGACTCCGGTGACCACGCAATACGTGCGCACCCTGATGACACAATCATCCAATACCTGCGATTCGCACGGCGCTGCGGATCGCCGGAATTGTATGGGCTACGCCATCCGCGAACTTTTTGCCGGCACGGTAACCGCGGATGGAGATTTTCACGACATCGTGCTGCACACGGCGGATCAGGGACAGACCGCGACCTATTGTTCGTCCGTGGATCCGTGGCACGAGCCTGCGAACCTTGACGAGAAGGCCGGCGATCAGGTGGGCCTGGATCTTTTCTACACCAGCGGATACACGCGAGGCCTTCCTGCGATGATTCCCATCGCCATCCTCTACGCAACGCCGGAAGATGCCACGGCGGAAATCGCCTACGTGGAAAAACGCGGCTACCCGATTTCGTACGTGGAAATGGGCGAAGAGCCGGATGGGCACTACACGCCTCCGGAGGATTACGCGGCGCTGTACATTCAGTGGGCCGCGGCACTGCACAAACTCGATCCGGCGCTGAAACTTGGCGGCCCGATTTTCACCGGGGTGAATACCGACATTGAAACCTGGCCGGACGGGCAGGGCCGCACTTCATGGACGCGCCGCTTCATCGACTATCTGAAATCGCACGGCCATCTCGCAGACCTGGCGTTCTTCTCCTTCGAGCACTATCCCATGGTGCCGTGCAAAATCCAGTGGAGCAATCTGTACGACGAAGCAACTCTGGTGACGCACATCCTGGATGTGTGGCGGCAAGATGGCGTGCCGGCAAACATTCCCATGTTCATCACCGAATCCAATATCGCCTGGCAATCGGAAGCCGCTTACGTGGACATCTGGGGCGCGCTGTGGCTGGCGGACTATGTGGGTGCTTATCTGTCCGCCGGCGGCGACGCGATTTATTATTTTCACTACCTGCCGCTGGGCGTTCATCGCGGCTGCAATAATTCGCTGGGGACCTTTGGATTATTTACCACCGACGCGAATCTCCAGCCGCAGCAGCCGCTCTCACAATTTTTCGCCAGCCAGTTGATCAATCTCGAGTGGATGCAGCCGGGCGATGGCGTGCATCGTTTGTTCCCGGCGACGAGCGACATCCAGGATGCGGTTGGGCACGCGCTGGTGACGGCCTACGCAGCGCTGCGTCCGGACGGGCAATGGTCCTTGCTGGTAGTGAACAAAGATCAGGAGAACGCGCACAAAGTGCGCATCGTGTTCCACAACGCCAAAAACGGGAGTGACAACTTCTTCTCAGGACAGGTTGAAGCCATCACCTTCGGCAGCGCGCAATATCAATGGCGTCCGAATATCAACGGAGGCACTGCTGATCCAGATGGACCTCCGGCGCACAGCAGGTTGACTGCGGCTGCCGATTCCGGTTTTGAATTGCCCAAGGCTTCGATCACCGTACTGCGAGGCACGACAGCGCCGGCAAAGAATTGACCGTCGCGCGCCATTGTGACCGCTAGTGTCGTTTGTTAAGCTAAAGCCATAGCATTTGCCGCGGAGAGGTGTCTGAGCGGTTGAAAGAGCTCGCCTCGAAAGCGAGTGTAGGGGGAACCCTACCGTGGGTTCAAATCCCACCCTCTCCGCCATCCCCGCATTTTCATTTGCCTCCGCGCGCCCCTCGTCCCCTTAGCTCCAGGCAACATTTCCCGGCTCCATGTGTTCTCTACTCTTGGGGATGATAAGTCTGCGCCAAGGCGCCTGAATTCTGTGGACAGCGCTGCGCTTCATCAGTCAAATTATGGGCGGGGTAACGAGCCAGCCCTCTGGGGGAGATAGGCGATGCGACAAGTTTTTTCTGTCTTGGCGGCGGTGCTGTTGTGTGCCGTGCTCACGCAAGCGCAAGAACATC
>Ga0210409_10001818_pt1 | contig 26756 bp, 44 predicted proteins | sample IncBWH17MmetaG_FD_161649 | JGI IMG/M metagenome (GOLD analysis project Ga0210409, IMG submission 161649) | Forest soil microbial communities from Barre Woods Harvard Forest LTER site, Petersham, Massachusetts, United States - Inc-BW-H-17-M | ecosystem: Environmental > Terrestrial > Soil >...
GTCCGCGAGGCCCGGGCCGCCCTGTGTAAGTGCGACCACCTCCACGAGGCCCACGGGGGCGAGGACCACAACGGTCCCTGCGAGGCGAAGCTCTGCCGCAAGTGGACGCTGTGCCAGTCGTACCGGAGGAAGGGATGAAGCCCCCCGACCTGCGCCCGCTCGTCGTCGTCGCCCTCCTGATCGGGCTCCTCGACGCGGTCGTGGCGGCTGCGGTGCGGAGCGTGCCCGGGGTCGGCGCCGCCATCGCGATCGAGCTGGTGATGCTCGCGATGGTCCTCCTGATGCGCCCGGCCCCCGAGGTCCACATCCACATCCAGGTCGCTCCGGGCGTCGCCGTACGCTCCGACCCCGACGCGGAGGTCGTGCGGCTGTGACGATACGGAAGTGCGACAAGTGGTGCGGCGAGTACGTCGAGGATGGCGTCGCCTACGAGCTCCACTCGTTCCGCCACGAGTTCCGCGAGGGGATGGCGATCGTCGGAACCTCCATCCTCGCCGTGGCCGTCACCATCGTCGTCCTCGGCTCCACGGGGCACCTGTGAGCGCCGTCGGCCCGACCGGGTTCTGCCCGGACTGCGGGGCCTCGATGCGGAAGGCCACGTTCGTCGACTGTTGGGACACCGACGGGAAGGTTTCGGAGACGACGACCGAGTGGGAGTGCCCCAAGTGTAAGGTGCGGTGGAGTCCGGTCAACGTCGACGAGACGGTGCGGGTGCCGCCGTGACCGACCCGGTGGTCCCCCTCTTGGTCGTCCTCGCCACCATGTGCGTGCTCGGGTGGGCCGCCGCGTTCCACACCGTCGGGCTGCTCGCGCGGGAGCGGGAGCAGGTCCGCACGGCGTTCCGCCGCCTCCAGACGCTCTACTGGCGGACCCTCGCGCCGGGGCAGGCCGTCATCGACTACAACGCCGTCAAGGACCAGGTGGGCTACACGATGAACGACCTCCTCGGGGGCGACGAGAAGCGATGAGCTGGCTGCCCGAGCGGTTCGCGATCCGCGGGCGCCTCGTCACGCTCTACTGGAGGTGCCGCCGCTGCGGGCACCGGATCTCCACGACGCGCTCCCGTCGCCTCCCGCGCGCCTTCTGGATGGACGCCCACGACGTCCGTCTCCACGGGGGGCTCGGGCTGTGAGCGGCCGGCCCGACAAGTTCCGTAACGCGGACCCCTTCATCCTCGGCCTCCAGTTCGACCTCCGCGACTACCCTCCCCCGGCGCACCGCGTCCGCATCGCCCGGCGGGCGCAACGTCGCCGCCCCGAGTGCCGTTGGCTGGTCTACGCGGTGCTCCTCGTCCTCGTGTTCGTCGAGACTTCGATTCTCCTCGCCGCGGCTGGCAGCACGCCCACAATCCGGCTCGTCGGCTACGTCCTCCTCGTTCCGGCGTTCCTCCTGACAGCTATCGTCGCGTTCCTGGTCGGACGGGCGCAGCCGTGAGCCGCGCCGCGCGGGAGCGCTACCTCCGCGCCAAGTTCACCAAAGAAGAGCTCAAGGTGATCGTCGACCGCTGGCAGATCCTCGCCGAGGGGCTGGTGGACGGGAAGCCGATCGACATGGCCGAGTTCGACCGCCTCGACGCCATCATCCGCCCCTTCGGCTCCTGGTGGCTGATGCTCCGGACCCGGTTCGCCGTTTGGTGGTGGAAGCGTCGGTCCCGCCGAGCGGCACGTTCTTGAGGCGCCGGGGCTCTCGGTCGGTCATGCCGGCCACTCCGCCCGAGAACGCGCCCGCTCCGAACGCCGAACCCGCCCCCGCCGAGGCGCCCCCCGCCCCGGCCAGCGACCTCGAGGAACTCAAGCAGCGCGTCAGCGACCTCGAGGAGCTGCTGTTCGTCGCGTTCGTCACCGCCGAAAAGCGGTTCGACGACCCGGCGCTCCGCCGCGACCGGCTCCGCGCCTACCTCGCCAACCTCCGCACCCGCACGTAGCGGGCCCGTGGGCGACGCGGACGCCCTCCGCTACGAGCCCTGCCCCCGGTGCGACCCGTCGACGTTCGGCCAGGGCCCGGCGCCGCGGGACTGTCCGGTGTGCCACGGGCAGGGGTTCGTGGTGAAGGGCGCCGCCCCGTTGAAGTAGCGGGACGTCTTCGGGGCCCCCATGCCCGACGAGGACGCGCCGCACCCGGACGAGGACCCCGCGCCGACCGAGCCGACCCCCGAGCCCGCGCCGGATCCCGCCCCCGAGGATCCTGCGCCCGCCGACCCGCCGTAGGGTTGAAGTAGCGCCGCGCCTCTCGCTCCGTCACCTGCGAAGGGTTCCGTGGTTGTGCCCCCGCCCGTGGGGGTCCCGTGGCGGGGAAACGCGGGCTCCCTTCTACGCGGATTCTGCGCCGCCGACGCTCCGCGGGAACGGGATCCCCGGCTCGGAGCATGCTCCGATGTGCGTATCGCGCCCGGATAGGCGCCGAATCGCGTTATCAGAACCCCGGCAGCCGCGTCAGGGTGTCCGGCGACTCCAGGAACGCCACGCTCCAGTTGAAGAAGTCCCCGACCGGGCCCGTCTCCCTCACCTCGATCGCCATGCCGGCCGAGTAGTATCTCCCCGCCGGGTAGAGCGTGTGGTTCCCCCGGTCCCGCGGCGCCGTCCCCCACGGGGCGTAGTGCCCGGTGACGTTCTCGGCGTAGGTGGGGAGCCCGAGCGTGTCGAAGATTCCCGTGTCAGCGAGTGGCAGGAGCTCGAGGCCGATCGGAGAGGTCGCGGCGATGCGGGCCCGGCGCGGCCCCCAGCGCGTCCCCGTGTGGTTGTTCACCTGCGCGGTGATGGGGATCCACACCTTCCCCGGGGGCACGACGCCGAGCGGCACCGATACCTCCGATCCCGTGGCGGCGACGCCGGGCTCCCACGGCTGCGCGACGTTGTCGAAGAAGATCTCCTGCTGGCCCGGCTGGAGCGTGTAGTCGCTCCCCGTGACGGTGAAAGAGACCTGGTCGACCGCGCCGAGGTCCGAGGCGAGGCCTACGGCGACGTGCTCGGTGAGCGGCTGCCGGCACGGCCACGGGTCGACGAACGTGGACAGGTCCGACAGGGACACGGCCCCGGGCCCACCGTAGCCCGTCCGGCTGCCGCTGTTGAGCGCGTACGGGAGCGTCGTGGCGAGGATCGGCCCGTCGCCGCGGAGCGGGGCCTTCGCGGGGACCGGCTGTGCGTAGAGCCAGGCGAAGCGCGACTCGCCCGGGTCGGGGCCGTAGAGGAGCGTCACCGTCGCCGTATCGAGCATCCAGAGGTGCCCCGGCTCCGGGTTCGCGTCCCCGACGCCGAAGTGGTCGAGGAACGCCGCGTTGCCGCGCGGCATCGGTCCTCGGAAGGGGGCGGAGACGTTCGAGAGCCGGAACGGCACGGGGTTCGTTACGGGGGTCGCCATGCGGGCCGGCACGGCCCACGGGCTTAAGCCAACGTGCCTCGTTGCTCTGCGTTCGCGGTTCAGGTCCCCCCGCGACGGGCACCTGAATCCCTCTCCGAACGTCCGTGGCTATCTATGGATATTCGAGGACGTCTACGGTCGACCATGAGCCCAGGGATGCCCGCCGTGCTGTACCTCGAGCAATTCGGCGACCTCGTGCGGGCGGCCTTCGGGGACTCGCCCTACCTGGTGGGCTCGTGCCTGCGGAAGAAGACCGGGTGGCGCGACGTCGACGTCCGCCTGATCCTGACGGACGAGGAGTACGCCGAGTGGGGATTCGGCGACCCGGCGGAGGGGAACGGGAACCGCAACGAGCGGTGGTGGGCGTTCGTGCTCGCCTTCTCGGAGCTCGGCCGCAAGATGACGGGGCTGCCGGTCGACTTCCAAATCCAACAGATGTCGCACGCGAACCGGCTCTACGGGTCGTCGCGGAGGCACCCGCGGAGCTCGCTCGGGCACGTGCCGAGCGCCTACGTCAACAACGTGCGGACGGTGCGGTTCACGGACTCGCGACGCCGTCCGTCACGTAGCCGTGCCACTTCCCCGTATCGATCGACGCGCGGATCGTCAGCTTCGGGGGGTCGCCGGTCACGGTCCAGCAGGCGTGGTCGCCCCCGGGCCGGCCGTGCGGGCAGTTCGTCGCCTCGCCGTTGAACCACATCGACCCGTCCGGCAGGACGATGCCGAAGCCGCCGCTCGACGGATTCATCCACGGGGCCGGGAAGATGTCGCCCGGCTGGAGCTCGCGCGGAGGGTCCTCGTAGACAGTCTTCTGGAAGACCTGGTAGAACGGGACGTCCATCGAGCCGTGCGCGAGGAAGTGCCCCGGCTGGACCGGGGCGCCGCAATCCCCGCACGCCGTCGGCCACGCCGCCGGGTCCGGGAAGTCCTCCGGGCGCTCGTCCGGGGGCGCGATGTGCTCGAACCCATCGGCGTTGCGGACGTACGCGTGCGGACCGACGCGGAGGAAGCGCATGGCGTTGTGGTAGCCCTTCGGGCAGGGCGGGTCGGAGTGCCAGAAGATCCGGAGCGAGATCCGCTCGCCCGTGGGACGGACGACGCGAAGCTCGGTCGGCACGTCAGGAAGCGCCGGCGAGCGACAGGGCGCCGAGGACCGTCAGGACAAGGCCGACGAGCAGCAGGACGAGCGCCACGAGGGCCTTCGGCTCCTTCGAGACGCCGGGGCCGAGGAGGGCGCCGACGATGAGGACGACGAGCCCGACGAGCAACTCGGCGACGCCGCCCATCGGCGTCTACACGAAGACTTCGGCGAACTGGAAGACGCACGCGACGGCCGAGGCGGAGCCGCCCGTGACCGCCTTCAACTGGAGGTCGACCCAATTGGCGACCCCGACGGTCATGGTGACGGTGAAGGTGAAGCAGTAGCCGACCTGTTGGGCGGCGACGAGCGAGGTGGTCGTGACGGTCGGGCCGAACGTCGTGCCCGAGAACGCGGCGCCGTTCACCGGGGCGACACCCGTGCCGAACGCGGCGAGGGCCGTCACTCCGTCGTTGATGGTGCCGTTGGCGAGGATGTAGCTGACCGTTACCTCGACGCGGCCCGTCTTGATCGGCGTGTAGGTGGCGGTGCTCCCGAGGCCCATCATCACGAACGTGGTCGAGGCGGTCGCGGCGGGGTTCGCGGGGTTGAACGATACGGACGCGGCGAGGCCGAATTGGGTGTTGGTGAGGGGAGTGGTTACGGCGGCGGCCACGACCCTCCCACCTCCGAAGGGGGCGATAAGCCTGCCGACGGGTTCATGCGCCCGGGCGCCGTACCCTGAGACGATGGGTGCCTCCCTGCTCGCCGTGATGGACGCCCTCGCCCGGCGGTTCGCCCTCGCCTCGATGCTGGCCGAGGACGAGCGCCGGAAGCGCGACTGGAAGGCCGGCGCGATCGACGTCGAGTTCCGCGACGTCACCCCGGCCCCGGCCTGGGGCTACGAGGCCGTGGTTACGGCGCCGCCGGAGCCGGCGGCGGAGTAGCCGCCCTCCCGAACAGGTGGTAGGCGGCCGGGTGCGGGTCGCCCGGGCCCGCGCACAGCTCGCCTCCGAGGGGACCCATCGCCCCGACCGGGTGCGTGCGCTCGACCATGCTCCGGACGGCCGCCATGACGTCGCTCAGGTGAGCCTCGCAGGCCCCGAGATCGGCCGCAGGCGTGATGGGAGGGGCGGCGGGCGTCGGCTCAGCCGGGGCCGCGGACGGGGCCTCCAGCGTCGTTTCCGGAGGGGGTGCGGCAGGCTCATCCGCCGGGGGAGCTGCGGGGGGCTCCTCCGCGGGGGCCGGCGGTGAGGGGGGCGCTGCCTCCGGAGCCGGTGCGGCCGCCTCCTCCGGGGCCGCCGCTGCGGCCTCCGGTGTCACGGGCGGGGTCGGGGAGGGAACCTCCTCGAGGGGCCTCACCACCTCCTCCGCGGGTTGAGCCGCGTCGGGGGATGCGGGCGCGATGGAGATCTCCTGTACCGCGCCCACGGAGTTGCTGTTGGCGGACTGTTCGGACACGACGTCCGTGGGGGGTTCGGCGGGCGCCTCCGTGGCTGGGGCGGTGGCCGGTGGGACGAACGGCCGTTGGATCGCCGCGAAGGCCCACACGGCCCCGTCCCCATCCTGCCCGGTGAAGTCGACCGTGATCGGCGTCCCGGGCGGCAGGACGACCTCCTCCACCCACTCGGTATGCTCGCCGAGGGGATCCATCCGCCCGGTCCCGCGCCCCGTGGGGCCGCCGGTCGCCGTCGCGTCGTAGGTGCTGACCTCCCGGCTGGTGAGGGGGTCGATGCGGACGGCCATGTTCTCGACGCTCGCGAGGGGCGACGTCGCGTCGCTCAGGATGAGGCTCGGCGTGCCGGCCGAGGTGCCGCGGCGCAGGGTGACTTCGGCGAGGATCGGGATCCACTCGTGCCCGTCCGGAACGCGGGCGACGACGTGGGTCTGCTCGTGGGCGGCGCCGGTGAACTCGTCGGCGAGCCCGTTGATCTGCTGGCGGCGGTTGTGCCGCAGGACGATGGCGTTCGCCCCCTCCGCGAGGACCTCGTCGCCGAACTCGAGGATCCACACGAGCTCGTCGCCCTCGAAGAGGACCGCCTTCACGGCGAACTGGAGGCTCTCCGTCGCCACGACGGGCGCGGCGCCGGGCACGTAGGTGGGGTTGCCCTCCGGGCTCACGTTGAGCGTGGCCTCGGCGAGCAGCCCGCCCTCGGCGGGATAGGCCGGCGCCTTCACGTCGAGGATGCGGTAGAAGAGCTGCGCGACGCGCGGGGTGTCGGCCGGCTCCCCCGCGATGAGGCGCAGCGACGCGGACTTGAGCGTCCACACATGGCCGTCCGTGGGGACGACGACCGGGGCGACGACCACGCGGTCGTTGCCGGGGGGGTTCGTTCCGCGGTAGGGATTCGCGCTGTTGTCGACGATGACGTCGGGGAGGGCCATGCCGGCCGGGTAGGCGGGCCGTCCGATAATCGTTCCTACTCGGCCGTCGGGACGGACGCCTTCCCGTTGAGCTTTGCCATCTCGGAGTAGTAGTCCGTCTCCTCGGCCTTCTCGACGTCCTCGATCTCGAACTGCGTGACGTTCTGCGCGAGGGTCTCCACGAGCACGCGGAGCGCGAACTCGTCGAACGATTCCCAGATGACGTTCTGCCCCGACGGGTCGTCGCCCGCGTTCCGGTTGAGGATGTTCTGGTAGCCGAGCCCCCACTCGAGCCACTCGAGCGGCGTCGGCGGGAAGCGCACGACGAGGTAGCTCGGCCCCCGCTCCTTGAGCGGGAGCGGCTTGCCCGCGGGGAACGGCTCGACGTCGTCGAGGTAGATCCGCACCTTCGGCTCGCCGGCCTTGACCTGCTGCTCGGTGTAGCCGACCACGCGGAGGCGGTTGAGCTCCTGCCGCCAGTTCCGCGCGCGCGGCTGGAACAGGTCGTAGACGAACGAGTCGAGGTTGACGTCGTGGAGCTTCGGGGTGAAGTCCTTGTTGCCCTTCCGCTTCGCCTCCGCCACGAGGCGGACCCGGTCCTTCTCGGTGAGCTCGCGCCGGTGTTTCGCGCATCGCTCGAGGGCCGCTCGCTGCTCGGGGTTCAGGTCGAAGCCGATCTCGCGCCACGTCATCGGGCCCGGGAAGGGGAGGGGCCGGATAAACCCTGCGCTATTCGGTACAGCACGTCTTGAACGTCGTCGGGGCGACGGTCGACGCGAACAGGAGCGTGTCCCCGGGCTTGAGATACCACATCATCGGCGGGGTGACGATGCCGGTGCTCTGGCCGTTCATCGTGATCGCGCTGATGGTGCCGCCCTGGATGTTCAGGAGGACGGGGAAGACGTCGTTGTTGGTGAACGTCCCGCCGTTGCCCGGGTAGCCGCCGGGCGGCGCGGCGAAGGCGTCGCCCGAGCTCCCCAGGGCGCCGCGCAGCCAGGTCTTCTTGCCCTGCTGGTCGTTGATGCGGCACTTGCTCGTGTCGTTGATGAGCATGACGTTCAACGGGAACGATGGCCCCGAGACGAAGTGGTCGCACAGGTTCGGTAGCCCCGACGTCGACTTGGCCCAGGCGAGCCCGACCTGCCCCGCGACGTTGTTCGCGTCGACCGAGACGTCGTACCAATGGTTCTGATACGTCACCGCGTCGGTGTTCGGGGAGAAGGTATTGAGGGCGATCCCCCACATATTCGCCTTGAGGCCGAGGGCCAGCTTACACCGGACCATGAATTGCGTGTCGTTGTTGTTCGCGGAGACGATCGCGGCGACCCCGACGCCGACGACGCCCAACGGGTCCTGCGCGAAGTCGAAAAACCCGTTGTTGGTGACCTCGATCGGGCCGGTCGGAAGGCCCGACCACACCATCCCGACCGAGCAAGCGGTCACGTAGATCTGGTTGAAGATGTTGGACCCGCACTCGCGGCCGAGCGACCCGTGCGGCGTGATGGTGGAGGACACCGTCAGCAGCAGCCCGACGCCGCAGAGCGTCAGCGTCGGCGCGACCGTGTAGGTGACGACGAGCGTGTTGCCGGGGAGGATGGTGTAGACCTGCGTCCCCGTCGGCGCCCCCGCGACACCGTTCGAGCTCACCGCCGAGACGGTCCCGCCGACGAGCTGGAGGGTCTGCGGAAGCGTCGTGCCGTTCGTGTAGGTGAACGGCGACCCCGTGAGGGCGATGTTCGACGAGGCCGCGTTCTGGATGATGAGGTCGGTGAACGTCCCGATCTTCGCCGAGAGGACGGTGAAGACGGTCGTGCCCGGGACGTTGTTGCCGTCGAGGGTCAGGTTCGAGACGTTCCCCGACCAGTAGGCGTTCGTCGTATCCGTGGTGAAGGGATTGAGCAGCCCGGGTCCGGCCTTGAGGGCGACCCCGTCGCCGATGTATTGGACCGTGTTGAGGAACGTGAGTGGGGTTAGGACCGTGATCGCGTTGCCGATCCCCCCCGTGATGTAGACGCTCCCGCCGCCGGCGGCGAACACGGCGGTCGTGGCCTCGGCGAGGCCCCCGGTCTGCGTCAGGACGCCCGCGGTGCTCGTGTCGGGCCCGAAGTCCGCGCCGCCGTTGAGCATCCCGGTCGTCGCGAGGCTCCCCACGCCCACGCGGACCGTGTGCGTGTCGTAGACGAGGTCGCCCGCCGCGATGGAGCGCGACCCGCTGTTGAACAGCGCCGGGTTGACGCTCGCCGGCACGTCGCTCCAACGAGCGCCCGCCTACTTCAACCTGCCCCGCCACGTTGATACCCCGGCCCGGACGTGGGACCGGCGTGACGCCGCCCCCGCCGCGCCCCGGCCAGGTCCGCCTCCGAGGGGGGGCCGACCACGAGCTCGACCAGATGGTCCGGCTCCTGGAGCGGGCGGGCCGCGACCGGGTCGAGGGGATGCTCGAGCTCCACGACTTCCGCGGGCCGCTCCCCCACGAGGGTTCGCCGACGCGCGGCGACACGGTCCACGTCGCCCTCCTGCTGCTGCGCCAGCACCTCCGCGCCGGGCCGCCCCGATGAGGGACCCGCCGGCCCTCGAGCGCGCGAACGCCGAGCTCGAGCGAGCGCGCAGGGACCTCCAGGACACGCAGGCCCAGATGCGGCTCATCCACGTCAGGGACAACGAGCTCCGCGAGAAGTACGAGCGGGAGCGCGAGCTGATCCGCGTCGTCGGGAGGAAGGCCGCGGCCAAGGCCCGCGAGGCGCAGCTCCGCTTCGACCTTCGCCAGCAGGAGGTCAACCAGATCCGCACCAAGGCCGGGCTCCTCGAGATGACGCTCCGGCGGGCCCGCGTGAACCGCGACGACCGCGCGCTGCGGGACGCCCTCGACATGGGCCGCGAGCTCGGGATCCCGCCGGGCCGCGTGGCCGAGTTCGGTTAGAGCAGGCGGATCTTCCGCGACGAGGCGCCCTGCTGCGTCGTCGGTCGGATGCGTCCGCCCACCGCACCGCGCGTCGCCGTCGTGCCGCCGCCGCTCGGCGTCACGGTGATCGGGACCGTCGCCTGCGCGGTGTTGGGGACGGAGTCCGTCACGGTGAGCGTCGCCGTGGGGCTGCCGACCGCGGTGTAGGTATGCGACGGATTCTGGAGCGCGGATACGCCCCCGTCGCCGAAGGTCCATCCGAACGAGTAGGGCGGGGTCCCGCCGGCGCCGGCGCCCGTGAAGGCGACGGCGAGGGGCGCCGGTCCCGCGACGGGCACCCCGGACGCGCTCGCGGTCAGGGGGGGCGGCGCCGCCGCGGGAGCGATGGCGACCGAGAGGGCGATCCAAGAGATGTTCCCGGCGAAGCCCGCCGACGTCGTGTAGGGGTTCGGGCCCCCCGCCTGCTGCGACGCGACGCCGAAGGAGAAGTTGGCGAGGACCTGCTGGACCTGCGTGACGATCGTCGAGCCGCCGGACGGGGTGAGCATCACGGAGGACTGGACGGCCACCGCCTCGAGGATGAGGTCGTTCGCCACGTTGGTGGTGATGGTGTCGGAGGCGGGGGGCATGTTGCCGCTCGAGCCGCTCGTGAAGGCGTCGAGGGGGGAGCCGGCGTTCGACTGGATGCCGACGGCGGCCGCCGCCACCGCGATCGCGGCGACGTAGCGGACGGTGACGACGAGGTTCGGGCTGCCGACCGGGATGAGGGCGAGGTAGGCGACGAGGTTGCTCGATGGGCCGGCGGCGACCTGGCTGTAGTGGTTGCCCCGGTTGTCGGTGACGCTCTGGACGGAGCCGAAGACCGAGAAGACGATGACGCAGCCGCCCGAGGCGACGGCGAACGGCGCGAGCTGGAGGGACGCCGCCGAGGAGGAGGCGCGGCTCGAGCTGCCCGTGACCGTCGGGTTCGCCACCGACGCCTCTAAGAGCGGGGTAGGACATGAAACCGACGTGGCGACTGAGGAGGTCTACCGCGCGGTCGTCGAGGCGAACGAGGCGGACCTGAGCCTCCAGCAGGCCCAGGCGCGCGTCGCTCGCGCCCGTCGTGAGCGGGACGCCGCGCTCCAACGGCAGCGGGACCTCTCGAGCGAGCTCGACCGCATCGAGCGTTCGCTGAACCTCCTCCCCGGCGGGCAAACGACGATGGGCGGTGCCAAGCAGGACCGCTTCCAAGCCCCGGGGGGGCGCGAATCCCTGCTCGCACGCCGAAAGGAGCTCCGGGGGCTCCTGACGGCTCGCCCGGACCGCGTCCCGCCGCCGTTGGCGGTTGGGAACGACGTACGCCGGGGGTTCTTCTGATGCCCGGAGGTCGGTGGTGACGAGCGCATGGCCGGGACGCCGCCCGTGAGCGCCGACGAGCCGTCGAACGCCGTCCTCGCGGAGCAGATCTCCAACCTCGAGGAGAAGGTCGACGAGTCGAAGGACCAGGAGTCGGCCTTCCACACCCGCCTCGAGGCGAAGCTCGAGGGAATGGAGAACACGACGCGCGCCGCGATCGACCGCCTGACGAACGCGCTCGTCACGCTCGAGCGGAGCGTCGCGCTCACCAAGCAGAAGACCGAGACGGTCGAGAAGGCCTCGACGGAGCGGATGGACCGGCACGACAAGTTCCACCAGGACAAGGAGAAGGAGGCTGCCGACCGGAAGGAGCGGTCCAACACGACCGGGCAGCTCATCGTCGGCGCGCTGGCCGCGCTCGCCTCGATCGGCGGGTTCGCCGTCGCCTTAATCCTCCACTAACCCTACTCGCCCGCACGACGCTCTCGGTCATCGTCCCCATCCGAGACGTCGCCGACGCCCCGAAGGTTGCGGCCCACTTCCCGCCCGGCGCGGACGAGATACTGTTCCAGTCCGGGGTCGGCATCGCGCACGCGCGGAACGCGGGCGCACGGCACGCGACCGGCGACGTCCTCCTCCAAACCGACGACGACGTCGAGCTCGTGGGCGACCTGACGTTCCTGCGCGACCCGCCCCGGGGCGAGGCGTGGTGGATCGCCGCCGGCTTCGTGAACGCGACGGACGACCCGTACACGTCGACGCTGTGCGCCCTCCTGAACGCGCAGGTGCTCTTCCGGGGCCTCGGCGCGTCCGTGGGATCCTTCCAAGCCGTGCGAGCCTCCGTGTTCACCGCGCTCGGCGGGTACGACGAGTCGAAGTTCCAGGAGGATTGGGACCTCCCCCGGCGCCTCCGGAAGGCCTACGGGAAACCGGGCGTCGCCCCCGTCACCGTGCGGATCCTCCGCCCGACGGCGAAGTTCGGGGACGTGGTCGGCCGGCCGCGGGGCGGGACGGACGGGCCGTTCCGCCGCCTCGTCCCGGCTCAGGTCAGCCAGGGCGGGTTCCGGACCGTGGCGACGCAGCAACCCTGAACGTACTGCCACCCGGGCGGGCATTGCGCCGGGGGCGGCGGCGCCGGCATACACGGGACCTGCCCCGAGCACCGACAGGGGTTCGGCGGCCCCATGAGGCATTGCCCCGTCTGCGCATCGCAGGGCAAGCCGAGCCGCGCGCACTCGAGGCACGGAAGCGCCTGGCAAATCCCCTGGATGAGCACGAGCCCCGGCGGGCAGGTAGGCGGGGGCGGCGGCGGGGGAGGAGGAGGTGGAGGCGGCGACCCACCGCCGGGGGAGCTCGGTGCGCCGCGGGAGTTCTTCCACGCGGCCCACCCGACCAGTACGGCGATGACTCCAACGACACCGGCGGCGGCGGCTCCTTCGTGCGACATTCTTCTCTCCCCTCACCACCTTCCCATCGGACAGGAGGAACCGGCGATGCGAGTCTTAAGGGCGAGGGCGCAATGGCACACCGTACACGTCTCGACGCCGAGCACGGTGCCCCGGTAGGAGCAACTCCGGCACACGGCCATCCGCGCCTCGGCAGAGCCGCCGTCGAAGGCCGTCGCCGCCCCCGCGAAGTCCCGGGGCCCGCCGCGGGAGAGCGTCATCGCGGAGTCGGGCACGGGGATCCCGTGGTCCTCGAGCTCGCCCGGCGTGAACATCGTCGGCGGCACGAGCTTGAAGCCGAGTATGCGGAGCGCGTCGGCGCCGAGCGTCGGCTCGTCGCCCGCGGGCCCGATCCAGGCGTCGACCTCGAAGACGGGCTGGTAGGGGAGCCCGGCGCTCATCTTCGACTTGTTCCACACGACCGGCCCGCCGCCCGTGTTGACGAGCTGCTCCTCACCGAGCGGGAGGCCGAGCTGCGCGGCGATGTCGGAGGGGACCACCGAGCGGTCCGACCCCGTGTCCACGATCGCCGTGACCGTGAAGCACGCGAGCGGCCCGCAGAAGACGAAGGACGAACGCTCCGCGGTCATGTGAAGAACGAGGCCTCGAAGCTCGCGTCGGCGCCGGTGTTATCGATCTGGACCGCGAGGCCGCTGGTGCTCGGGTCGCAGTCGATCGCGACCGCGGTCGACGGCGGGATGGAGCTCGTGTCGGGCGTCGGCGGCGAGAGTTTCCCGCCGACGAACCAGTAGAGGACCGAGCGCGTCGGCGAGCCGTTCCGCATCAGGATCGACCGGCACCCCTGCGGGACGAACGACGTCAGGTCGAGTCCCAGGAGGGCCGAGCCGATTGTGACGGGCTGCGGTAGGTTTTGGTTGCCGACCGACCACGTCCGTTGGAACTCGGGCTTGAGAGGGTTCGTGTTCGACCGGATCCCGCGGAGCGGGGCCAGGAGCAGGAGGACGAACTGACCGATCTGCGCCGCCGTCGCCCCGAGGTCCGTGGCGAGCTTCCCGAAGAAGGACTCCTCGTTCGCCGTGGGCGACGACGAGTCCTGCCCGCAGCTCGGGCACTCCCCCACGACGGCCTACCTCAGAGCCCCGCTCCGAAGATCATCCGGACGAGCATCTGGACGTCCAACGACGCGCCCGCGCTCGAGAGCGCCTGGAACTTGAACGTGGGCGGTGCGATGAGCCGCACCGAGGACGCCGAGATGAACGTCGAGCTGTTCGCCCCGAGCTCGACCTCGAGCAGCACCACCGTCGTCGCTCCCGAGACGATCTGGATCGTCGCGAGGATGGCCCCCGCCGAGACGTTGACGAGCGAAACCTGCTGCGCGAGGAGCGTGTAGTTGTCCGGGCACACGCACACGAGCGGTCCGCCCACGCCGCGGTACTGGATGTCGGCGGCGGCGGCGCCGACGGCCGAGACGCTGAACGCGACGAGGTCCGCGACCTGGAAGTCGTCGCCCGGCTCGCTGTACTCGAGGCTCTCGCCCGGCATCAGCAGTACCCCCGCTTGGCGAGGGACGCCTTCTGCGTGACCGAGTCCTCCGTCAGGATGGACGTGGGAATGGGCTTGATCTGCCCGTAGGACGGCGAGTCGAACGTCACCGTGTTCTCCGGGTTGCCGATCGAGGTGTGGTGCGCAGGGATGCGCCGCGAGACGAGGCTCAGGGCCAGGGCCGGGTCCTTGACCGGCTCGACGAACATCCGGTTGATGAAAAACCACAGGCGCGGGTTGATCGGCCACGGGCCGGGGTTCTGGAAGGCCCAGTTGACCGAGGTGTTGCGGAGGATGGTGAGCTCCGTCTCCTTCGCGGGGCGGCCGAACGGCGAGTCGTAGCCGTGGACGAAGCCGACGTCCGGGTAGGTCGACGACGGGTTCATGCTGCCGTCCATGACGCCGACGAACTGCCCGTAGGGCTGCTTCGCCCACACGCGGAGCTGCCGCGGCGCGACGCCGAACCACGCCTGGAGGATCTCGTACTGCTTGAGGAGCTGGAAGACGTCCGTAACGCCCGCGATGCTCGTGACCGCGGACGAGAGGGCCAGCAGGACGTTGTCCACGAACGACGCGACCTGCGAGCCCGAGGGGGCCGCGCCGACCGGCGCCATCATCCCGGAGAAGACGCCCTGCTTCACCGGGTCGTAGACGAGCGGGAAGGCCGTCGCCCGTCGGACGACGAACGGGACGGATCCGACGCTGTCGCCGAGGGAGATGACGAGGTAGTCGTCCTTTCGCAGGGGTTTCAGGTACGCCGCGACGCTCGTTGCCATTTCCGGTTTCTCCGTTGTGTGTATCTCGGGAGGGGGAAGGGGTTGCGATGAGAACCCGAGCCGAAGCTCAGGTCCCCTCGTAGTCGAACGTCACGACGACGTTCTGGAGCAGCGCCGAGGCGTTCGGGACCTCGACGAGCGCGGCGGGGGCCGCGCCGTTCGAGGTGAACGCCTGGAGCTTCACCGTCGAGCCGCTCTCCGACCCCGGCAGGATCGCCACCGAGAGCTGCGTCGTCCCGACCGCGAGCACGCCGCGCGCCTGCGCGGCGATGGCCCGTTGGATGAGCGCGGCCTTCTTGAGCGTCACCACGATCCCACCCGTCAGGTAGGTCACGGCGCCGCCGATCGTGACGTCCTCGGTGAACCGACGGCCCTGGATGGCCGGGTTGTCGGGAATGACCTGTACCATGTTCCGATCTCCTTCTCCTCGTCAGCCGCTCCGCCTACTCGGCGGTCGCGTAGTCGGGGGTCTGGAACTGGATCCCGAGCAGCTCCGGGATGGCCGCGCCGGCCGCCTCGAAGTTGATCCCGAGCGTCATCTGTTGCGCGCGCTGGATCATGATCGCCTCGTCGAACTCCCACACATCCATGTTGTTGACCGTGTGGATGAACGGCAGCGAGCGAACCCCGAGGGGCTGGAGCGCGGCGTTCTTCCACTGGTACTCGAACATCTTGGGCGAGCTCGCCACGTCGGCGAGGCCCAGGACGAGCATGACGACGCGGTTCTGCGGCGAGATGTTCACGGTCGCCCCCGTCTTGTTGAGGTTGATCGTGAAGAACGGGTCCGTCCAGCCCGCGGCGACCGCGGTCTGGAGCCAGTTCTCGACGGCCGACCCTCCGTTGGCGAAGACGGTGACGGGGCGGATCATCGCGGGCACGATGGCCGAGCCCTGCGAGCTGCGGCCGATGGTCCCCGTGAGCTGCTGTTTGCCGATGGCCGAGGCCGCGGCTATGACGGGGAACTTCGTCTCGAACGCCGCGATGTCGCGCTGCTGGAAGCGGAGCCAGAGCTGCGTGTACATCAGGGCGATGATCTCCATCCACTCCCCCGCGGAGAGGGTGGTCGCGCCCGGGTCGAGCTTCGGGTAGAGCGCGGTGAGGAAGCCGTCGGGGTAGGTCTGCTGCGTGACGAGCAGGGCGCTGCGGTCCCCCGAGTCGGCGTTGCCGAGCTGGATGGCCGACAGGGCGTCGACCTCCGCGTTCGGGTTCGCCTGGAGCATCGCGTAGATCGTCGCCATTCGGGGGCTCATTCGCGGGGAGATGTCCGTCATCGTTGGGCTCCTCGCGCGGTCTGTGGTCCGGTGGGGTTCTTATATCCGGCTCGGAGTACCCCGAATGTTCGGAGCGCTGTGACGAGTCCCAACACCGAAACGATCGAGGTGCCCGTCCCGCCGTCGGTGAAGCAGGAGTGGGACCGGATGTTCTACGAGCTCGCGGCCCGCGGGCGCGTGAAGTATCGCGCCGACTTCGTCGCCTACCTCCTCGAGCACGCACGCCAGGAGCTCGTCGCCAAGCCCACCGACGGTCAGCGGTCGGCCTACCCGATCCGTTGAGCTCGCATCGTTCGCGGCGTAGGGAGAGGGGGCGGGGGGAACGAGTCCCCGCCCCCGTGGAAAGTGGTTCTACCCGCGGAGGGCTCGGACGAGGTCCGCGTTCCGCCGGGTCGCGAGGGGGCTGTTCCCCGAGATCGGGTTGCTCCGCTGCGGAGGCGGGTAGGCGCCCACCGTCGCGGCGAAGCTGTTGGACGTCCCGGTCGCCGCAGCCGCGATCAACGGCACCGCCACGCCTCCGATGAGGCAGGTGAAGCCGTGCGCCAGCAGCCAGCCCGAGAACGACGGGTGACGCCCGAGGGCGCCTCCCTTCCCGAGAACGCCGATGAACCCGAGGATCGTGAACAGGAGTCCCGTCCCCAGGTTGACGACTTGGCCGTTGGTGATGCCGCTGATGGCGTTCGCACCGAGCGCGCTCTTGACGTCGATCGCCCGCGTGACGATCAGTTGGAGGCCGCCCGTTCCGATCCCGACGAGGCCGGACACCGCGGCGCGGCCTTCCGTCGTGAGGTTGAATCCCATCGTTCTCGACCTCCGTGTTGCTGTGGGTCAGCCGACCTACAGCCCGCGCCCGTTCGACCGGAGGGAGGCCGCCCGCTGTCGGAGGGACTGGACGACCTGACCGACGTTCGCGTGGCGCTCGTCCGCCGCGCGCTTCTTCTGGTCCCAGTACGACGGGTTGACCTGCTTGCCCGAGAGCTTGAGCTTGACGTAGCCCGCCGCGCCCGGCAGCCCGCCGATGTTCGTCATGCCCCGGTCCCGCGCCTCGGCCGCAGCCTCGGCGAGGTTCGCGTTCGCCTCGGTCACTCCGGCCTTCACGCCGGAGAGGTTCCGGTACGGCGCGACCGTGAGCCCCTTCTTCGAGTAGGGACCCGCGCTCTTGAGGACCATTCCCGCTGCCAGCCCGCTCGTCAACTTCGCCATGTTTTGGGTCTCCCCGACGGCTCGACGTCCGAGGAGGCTTATTTAGGCAATGGCGCAATGCTCTATTCGTGGGACAGGACCGTCCGCGGCGCGTGTGGTCGCGAATCGACGACGACACACACGACCGTTTCCGTCGGCTCTGCCGCGATCGCGGCGAGACGATGGAGGATGCCTACGGAGCGTTCGAGCGACGCGAGGTGGCTGCTGCCGATGGGCGACGGAGATAGCGTGAGCGTCGCCATCAAAGGCGTCAACTGTCCGTCGTGCCGGCGCGCGTACTTCTTCGTCGACACCAAAGCCGACTTCGCCGAGCTCAAGCGCGAGCACCCCGACACCGAGGTCGAGCTCCACGACGGCATCGACGTCCACGGGTGGACCGCGACGCGCGAGCTCACCATCGGCGGACGCACGCTCCGCTTCACGCGGCGCGACATGCTCGGCAACCGGATCTACCCGGTCGTGTGCGACGGCTGCCGGACCGTCTACTTCGCGCGCCACGACATCGTCAACCTCGCCGAGGTGGAGAAGTACGAGCGCACGGTGCGCCCGTACCGACCCCCCTCGCCCGCGTCGCCCCCGGTCGAGCCGACGTGGGGCTTCCGCGGTCAGTCGGTCGCGGATTTCGTGAAGGACGTCCACGCGATTCGCAACCCCGTCATGCGGTCGTTCGTCGTGCGCGCCGTGCGCGCCGCGGGCATCGACCTGGTCGGCCTGCGCGACGTCGACGACGCGGGGCCGTTTCAGAAGTAGCCGGGCGCGGGCAACTGGTCGAGCGACGGGACGTTCCGCCGCGACACGGGGAGCTCGGGGAGTCCGTAGCGTCGCCGACGCGAGAACCGCACGCTCGAGCGCGCCCCGGCGAACGCGGACAGCTCGGCCCGCTCCTCGGGCGTGAGCATCGCGGCGTAGCGGGCCTGCTGCTCCTGGGCGCGGAGCTGCTTCGCCGTCGGCCCCTTCGGGAAGGCGACCCGCATCGTCGTCCGCACGGCACGCGCCGCCGCCTGCTCCGTGGGCGTGGACCGACGACCGTAGGCCTTCGAGGCGACCTCGGCGAACGCGGCCGACGCCTCGAGCTGCCGCGGCGAGCGGATCGAGACGTCGAAGTTCGTCGCGGGGAGCCGCTGGTAGTGCTCCTTCCCGTTCTTGCCCTTCACCGTCGCGAGCCAAAACGTCTCGTGCGTCTCCGGGTCCGTCACCTCGATGATCGTCACCCGCCCGCCTCCGTCACGACCTCGTCCCACGCGGCGGCGAGGAAGCCGATGCCCGCGCGGAGGTCGCCCTGCGCGGAGTTGGCGATGCGCTCGTAGATCCGCTTCGGGTCCGGGAAGTTCCACCCCTCGCCCTCGGCGACGCGCGCGAGCCCCTTCGCCATGTCGTCCGAGGACAACGGCGAGAAGCTGAAAATGGCTCCGGCCGACCGCGACTCGAGCGCGGGCAGGTGCCGCATCGGGTCGTTGGAGATCCAGATGACCGTCGTGTTCCGCCCCCATTGCTCGAGCGGGCGCAAGAGGACCTTCTGCGTCTCCGGCGGGATGTTCGAGACGTCGTCGAAGACGAGGAACTTCTTGACCGACCCGCCGTAGAGCCCCTGCGCTTTGATGAACGGGAGCACCCGGCCGAGGATGAACCCGGACGGGTCGTCTTTGAGCGCCGCCGCGTTGACCTCGAAGTAGAGAGTCTTCGGGAGCGGCGTGTCGTCCGGGCCGAGGACGTCCTCGGCGTTGCGGCGCGCGAGCTGGTAGTGGAGGTAGTCCCGGACGAACGCCTGCGCGACCGACGTCTTGCCGAGCCCCGGGAGCCCGGTGAAGACCATGCTCGCGGGGACCGGCTCGGGGGACCGGGCCATCAGCTTGAGCCGGTTGATGATCTTCGGGTTGCCGAGGACCTGGGCGAGCCGGCGCGGCCGGTACTTCTCGGTCAGCAGCGCCGGCGCCCGCTCGCCGCCGTAGAGCGCGGCGGACGCCACGACCTCCGCCGCCCCGGCGACCGTCGCCGGGGGCACGCTGACCCGCGATTCGTACGCGGGCGCCGGCGCCTTCGGCGGCGACTCGGCCGGGAAGATTTCGGGCGCCGGCATCCGGAATAGTTGCGTGAACCGCGCGCGCGCCGCGTCGTACAGGACCCGGGGCGGTCGCACCCCGGACTTGTCGAACGTCTGCTTCCACGATTGGAGGGTTGCGGTGAGCTCGGCCTTCGAGAACGTCCGCAGGTGCTCGATCGCCGGCCAGCTCGGCGCCGGCGTCGCGGGCGCCGCCGGCTCCGTGGCGACCTTCTCGACCGCCTCCGCCGCCGTCAACGGAGGCTCCTCGGGCTCCGGCTCGGGCGCCGGCGCCTCCACGCCGGGCACGCGCATCAGGTTGAACCCGGCCGTGGGGTTGTACTCGACCGTCGGCACGCGGATGTCGGCGAGCTCCTCGCGGATGATCTGCCGCAGCGTCTCCTCCGGGAACGTGACCTCGACTTCGAGCTGGCCGGACTTCGGCTTCGACGCCGCCGGCACGATGCTCGCGAGCTCCGGGGCGTAGGCGTAGACGACCACGCCGGCGATGCGGCCGACGTCGATGGGCGGGATCCCCGCGAACGCCGCCGAGGGGAGGCCGAAGATGGTCGCGAGCGTCTGCGGGATGGCGTACGACTTGAGCGCGAGCTCCCGGAGGCCGCCGCGGAACTTCTCCTCGTCGCGCGTCTTCCGCACGATCGCGTCGACCGCGGCCCGGAAGAACTCCCACGTCTTCCCCGGGGTGCCGAAGGAGATCCGGCCCTGCGCCAGGAGCGCGATGACCTTCTCCATCTCGACGCGCGTGTCGTGCGAGGACCAGGCGTCGAACCCGCCCCGCGCCACGGCGAGCGCGTTGTCGCCGCGCGCGGGCGGGGTGAGCTTACTCGGGTTCGCCTCCGTCATCCTCGGGCTCCCCCCTCTCCTCGATGTACTTCCCGCCCGCGAACCGACGGCGGGCCGCCTCGTAGAGCCGCTCCTCGTTCGTCCCCCGCGCGGTCATCACGTAGACCGTCGCGACCGTCTTCCCCGGCGCCGGGCGCACGATGCGGCCGACGCGCTGGATGAGCCGGCGCTCGCCGGCCCCGCCGCCCATCAGGACGGCGACCGAGGCCTCGGGCACGTCGATGCCCCGGGTGAGGACGTCCACGGAGCCGATGACCGGGACGTCCCGACCCCAATGCTGGAAGATCGCCTGCCGGTCCGACCGGCCCGTCTCGCCCGAGATGACCCGGCACGGGACGCCGTTCGAGGTGAGGTAGGCGCAGATCTCCGCGAGCGGTTCGACGCGCGTGCCAAACAGGATGATGCGCTCCCCGGGGTGCGCGCGGGCGATGTCGAGCGCGATCGGCGCCCGCTCCGGGACGTTCGCGAGCACGGTCGACCGCTGCTGGAGCGTGCGGAGGTAGGCCCCGGCGACCGCGGCCATGTCCCTCCCGCGCGAGCCGGCGAGGATCCGCTGGATGGCCGGGATGCTGCCGGTCCCGAGCCGAAAGCGGAGGTTGCGCGCGTGCTGGTCGAACTTGTCGTACGCGGCCTTCGCGTCGGGCGAGAGCTGGACGACCCGCTGGAGGACCTCGACGGGTACGAAGTGCCCGGCCTCGATCATCTCGCGCGGCGAGCGCCGCACGAGGACCGGGAAGTCGGCGAGCAGCTCGCGCCTCCGCTCGTTGTCCGTGGGGAGCGTCGCCGTCATCACCATCGCGTAGGGGTGTGTCTTCGCCTCCTCGAGGACTTTCCGCCACACCGGGCCCACGCTCAGGTCGCCCTCGTCGAAGACGACGATCGGGAACGCGCGGATGGCCTCGGGATTCCGCATGAGCGTCTGATAGGTCGCGAGCGTGACGAACCCCGGGCGCTTCTCCTCGCCGAAGTAGACGCCGGCGTGGATGCCACCCTCGAGCAGCTTCGGCAGCCAAGTCGTGTCGATGAGCGCCTTCGTCGGCACGAGCACGACCATCGGTTGCCGCAGCTCCAGGAGGAGCGCGATGGCGACGTGAGTTTTTCCGGCGCCCGTCGGTAACAGGACCGTACCGCGGCCCTTCGCGATGAGCTCCTTGATCGCTTCCTCTTGGAAGTCGCGGAGCGGGAAGGGCAGCCTCCACGACGTCATGTCATACGCGGGCGGAGGGGAAATCCCGAAGCGGTCAAGCGGCCGGTCGTCCGCCACGGTCACGTCTCGGCGGTAACGACCAGGTTGAACCCGTAGTACTCGGGCGCGGCCGTCGCGCGGCGCGACGTCCCGGCCGCGGACGTGGCCGGGCGCAGACCAATCATCTCGTAGACGCCGATGAGGGCGAGGACGACGCCGATGATGCCGGCCGCCGTGCCGAGGCCCCACTTCCACGATTCGGTGCTCGTCACGTTCGCCCCTTCCGAAGCTGCCGGAGCGACCGCGCGAGGATCCGCATCCCCTCGTTCTTGACGAGCTGCCGCACCGGGCCCTTCAACGGCAGCTTCTTCCAGATCGCGTCGAACGCGGCGTCCTGCGTGAGGTGGGCCTGGGCCGCGAGGATGTTGTCGGCGGTGAGCTCGCCGCGCTTCGCGAGCTCGACCGCGACGCCGGCGAGCGAGTGGATGTGGTCTTTGCGGTGGTGCGGCCCGTGCGTGGCGGCCGTCGAGTCCATGAGTCTCTGGACGCGGCGGTCCGGCGCTCGCACGCCCATGAGGAAATCCAACTCCTCATGGAGCTCGCCGGACGGCGGCACGCCGTCTCTACGACCGGGGCGAGGGTTAAGCCTGCCGACCGGACGTGAGCGCCGGCTGCGGGAGCGACTTGAGCGGGTTCGCGCCCGGCGGCGGCGCGAGGGGCTGGTAGCCCTTCGGCTCCGCGTAGTAGGCGAGCAGCCCGTCGAGCTCGTAGCACGTCCAGTTGAGCCACCGCCTCCCCTCGGGGGTCCCGAGGACCGCGTGCTTCGCCGTGTCCGACACCGCGAGGAGGCTCAGGATGTACCCCGGCCGCGAGAGGCGGCCGTGGATCTTGTGCCAATGCGCGCGGATGAGCGAGCGCGCCAGCCTCCCGATGACGAACTCGTCGAGCATCGCCTTCTCGCGCACGAGCGGGCGGATGTCGTACATGTTCGTGACGGCGGCCTGGAGCTCGGCGACCGAGAACGACTCGAACAGGAGCGCCGTGTACTCGTCGGCCCGCTGGTCGCTCATCCCGACCAGGTCGTAGAACCGTTCCATCGGGCTCCGGTCCCACATCGCCCTCGCGCGCGGCGTGGCGCTCGGCGGGCGCCAGTCGAGCGGGTTCCCCACGCTATTCTCCGGAGTCCGAGATGTCCGGCGCGGGCCCGCTGCCGACGATGTGCCCCTCCTCGTCGACCGTGATCGGGCCCGAGGCGCCCCGCTCCATCATCACGCCGTCCGGAATCTTCGGCTCCGCCGGGGGCTCCTCGGGCGTCGGCTCGGGCTCGGGCTCCGGCTCAGGGGCCGGGGCCGCTGGCGCCGGGGCGGCGGGAGGCGGGGGCGGCGGCGTGGGGGCCGCGGCGGGCGCCGGGGCCGGTCCCACGTTCACCGCGGGGATGGGGGTCGGGGGCGCCGGTCCTACGCCCGGCGACGTCCCCATCGCCTCGCGCGTGAACGGGTTGACCCCACGCCGCATCGGCGCCGCCGGAGTGGGCGCCGGGGCGGGAGCCGGATGGTGGTGGTGTCCCTCGGGGGCCGGGGGCGGCGCCGCCGGCGGTGCGGCCGGGGCCGCCGCGGTCGCGGCCGTCGCACCGACGCTCGCCTGGCCGCGGGCCTTCATCTCGGCCTGAACCGCCGCGATGAACTCCGCGCGCGTGACCTTCGTCTGCTTCCCGTCGGCGGCGTTCGTGAGAGTGTAGCCCCCGGGCGGGTTCTCCGGCAGGGTCGCGATCGGGATGACCTGGCCGTCGGAGAGGGTGATGGAGTCCCCCTGCGCCGCCGCGCCGGTCCCGTCGTCGAGGTAGTGCGCGCCCCCGCCCGGCGGGCCCGTGAACGTCGCGTGCGGCGGGACGCCGCGCTTGCCCGCCTCGACCGCGGCGACGCCCTCGAGCATCTTCCCGCCGAGGTCGGCGGCCTTGTCGATCGCTCGCTCGACCCGGTCCCAGGTGTCCGGCTTGCCCCCGCCAAACAGGTTCTTGAGCTTCTCGAGACGGCCCATGTCCTCGGTCAGCCGGTCGAGCGCGTCCTTCGGGGGATCCTGCCCGGTGTCGCGGAGCGACTGGATCTGCTCGATGCGCGCTTCGAGCGACTGCGTCCGCTCGAGCATCAGCTCCTCGATCGCCTTGCTGCGCGCGTTAGCCTGGTCGACCTGGTTCTTGAAATTGTCCCGTTCGGCGCCGGCGGCGCGCTCGTTGGCCGCGTCGATGCGCTTGTTGAGCTCGCCGATCTGGGAGTCGAGGAACTTCCGCTCCCCGCCGTTCTCATCGCCGGAGAACTCCCGGAGCATCTTGAGCTTCGCCTTCTTCGCGAGCATCCGTTCGATCTCCGAGAACGAGTCGTCGTCGTCCTCGTCGCGACGATGGCCGCGACGCGGCTCCCGCGCGTCGAGCGCCGCCGTCACCGCCGACGCAATGTCGGCCGCCGTCAGGGGTGGCGCGCGCTGCGGGCCCATGCTCCCGCCGTTCATCGTCTCGATGACCTTGAGTGTGGTCTGCTGCTCCATCGCCTCGCGGAGCACGTCGCTCATCGTCTTCGGCGGCCCGCTCTGGACCGGAAGGTGCTGGACCCCGGCGCCGGGGTATTCCCGGAGCGGACGCCGGTTGCGCTCCATGTGCCGACGGATGATGTCCTGGGGAGACTGCCCCGTCGCGGCGTTCTCCTCGTCGATCATGGCGGCGACGTCTTCCGGTAGCGCGAATGTGCGCGGTGTCGGCATGGTTTCCTACCCCACAGCTCCGGCGGAGGCCAGCGCGGGTGGAGGGGAAGAAGGCAGGGGGTCGGTGCGGGCGACCTCGTCGACGACCCGCAGGTAGCCGGCGACCATCTCCGCAGGGATCGGTTTGCCGTTGATAGCGGCCGTCAGGACCAGCATCCACACCTTCTCGTGCTCCGCCTGACGACGGAGCTCGGGGTCGAGCGCGCGCCGGAGCTCGAGCACCTCGAGCTGCGCGTCCTCGAGGGCCTCCCGAAGATGCGCGACCGCGTCCCGGTTCCGCTCCCAAAAGTTGAGCGCGGTCGTCGCGAGGACGCCCGGGCTGACGAACTCGCCCGACCATCCACGCTCCAGCCAGAACCGTCGCATCGCCTCTCCGGCGAGCACGTCGTCGGCGTATATCTGGCCGGCCTCGGCGGTGACGTTCTCGACGTGCTTCCGGACGACGCTCTCCCGGGCGGCCTCGGCCGCCATCGTCGCGGCGTCCATCCCCTTCGCGCTGACGACCTCCTGGAGAACCGTTCGGACCTCCTCGGCGACCGCCGCAGGGAGTCTCATCGTCTCCGCGATCACGCGGTCGGCGTGGGCGCGCGTCTGGGCCACGGGATCCTGCGGGCCGGAGGGGGGCGGGGTCGGGGGCGCGGCCGGTGGGCTCGCCGGAGCGCCGGTTAGCGCCGCGGCGTCCGCGGCAAGAGCGGGGTCGTCGTTCTTCGACGGGAGGCCCATCTCGGCGATGTGCTTCCGGGCCGTCTCGCGCTTCACCCCGGCCGCCTTCGCATAGGCGGTGACGGTCAGGTTGGTCGACGTCGTTGCGTGGTTCGCCAGGGCCTTCCGGATACGGTCCCGCTCGGTCGCGGTGGGTCGAGCCACGGTGAACCGGCCAGAGCGCCTCGGGGAATAAACGTGGCGGCCCGGTCCGGCCGGAAACGCTCGGGTCGGCGGGGCGGCCGGTAAAGTCGGTCCGAAGGACCCCGGGCCAGGTGGGTGCGGCCGGTTGCGCTGCGGGGAGGATCGAAGCGCCGATGGGGGCTAACCGGCCGAGAAATGGAGGGGTCAACCGGGCAGGTGCGCACTCGGCGTGGGGTAGGCGGGGAGGTCCCCGCCTATCCGGGCGGGGTTACGCGGTCGCGGGGGCAGGTGTCAGCTCCTCGATGAGCGAGGCGAAGTCCTCGCGCTCGTGGCGTCGGAGCACCGCTCGCACGCGGCGTGCTTGTCGGCGTGTTCGGGCTTGGGTCTTTTGTTCCTTGCCGTTCAGGCGGGACATGCCCTTCCCCCGTGGCGTTACACCCAGAGGCGCACGAGGATGCCGTAGTCTTGGAGGAAGTCATCGGCGTCGCACGAGCCCGAAGGGGTCAGGGGGAACGACTGACTCTCAACGTGGGCTCGGTTCGCGTCTTTGACCGCCGAGCGGAATACGTCCACGACGAGCGCCCCGTTCTCGATTCGAACGTGCGCGTCGTGCGTGGTTCCGGCACAATCGACACCCTCGGCGGTCACTTTCAGGTCGGCGATGGTTTCGGCCATGCCTGACGCCGAGGGGGTTACGGCCCGGGGGTTTCCCCCCGGACCCACCAGCACTCCGGGTCCCCGTTTGTGCTGGGGAGAGGGCGAGGACGGCTCCAGCCCGAGCCCGCGCGCCCCGCGTGCCGACTTATCCCCGACAGGCCGCCCGTGCCCGGGCGGCGGCGGTTCGCGTGCTATGGGGTGGTCGCGCTGGCGTTTCGGGGCCCCCCTACCGTCCGCGTGGACGGGGGCCCGCTCGGTCCGTTCTCTTGCGACCCCTTGCGGGGCCCGACGGGTGAGGATTCGCTCCCTCGCCCTACGCCGTCGCCGTTACGGGCCCGTCCTTCCTCCACAGCGCCGAGGGGAACGGGGCCGCCTTGTCCGCATCGCCGAAGCGGAGCCGTTGCCCGATGAGGACCACGCGGAACGCGGCGACCGACTCCTGCCACCACGCGGTAGAGGGGTCGCACTTGACGAGGAGGACGACCGGACCTCGGTGGTCGCGCGCCTTCCGGACCCACGGGCCGGGGTCCGAGTACGGAGGGTTACAGAAAACGGGAACGTCGGTAGGCCAACGCCCGAGGCCGTCGCAGGCGCGGAGGCCGTCGGGGTTGATGGGGGCCGCGTCGAAGTACGGGCGGTCGTCAAACAGTAGGTCGAGAAGCCACCGAGGGGTAGCCCAATCGTCGGTCATCCCTCGGTGGGGGGAAGGGTTACGTGATGGGTCCGACCATCGCTCGGGTGCGCGTGCGCTCGTTCGTGAGCGAGAGGAAGTCCCCCTTCGTCAGCGTGACCGTGAGGTCGTCGCCCGCCTCCGCGCCCACCAGCTCCACAGCGCGAGCGAACAGAGCGTACGCGAACCGCGCGCTCGCCCGGCTTGGTGCCTCGCAGGCGCGCGGCACACGCGCAGGGGTCGAGAGGTTCTCGTCCAGGCCGGCCACCCGTGCGCGCTCGGTCGCCGTCTCCGTCCAGACCCCGTACACCGAGTCAGGTCCGACCTGCCAGCCGCTTTCGTCGTGCCCATGCTCCATCCCTTCCGTGGCCGCCTCAGAGGTCGCCATCGGCAGGGGGCGCCGGCGTTACGGGCACACCCTCGGCCTCGGGGCGTAGCTCCGGTTGCGAGCGGTACAGCTCGGAGAGGTCGAACCCTTGCGCCCGCAGGAACGCGCCGATCGGC
>Ga0210409_10001821_pt1 | contig 26749 bp, 28 predicted proteins | sample IncBWH17MmetaG_FD_161649 | JGI IMG/M metagenome (GOLD analysis project Ga0210409, IMG submission 161649) | Forest soil microbial communities from Barre Woods Harvard Forest LTER site, Petersham, Massachusetts, United States - Inc-BW-H-17-M | ecosystem: Environmental > Terrestrial > Soil >...
TCGAGTCTGTCGCCGGTCAGGAGCTGATGGCTGTAGCCGTCCGAATGCAGCATCGCCACGGTCACCTTGCCGCCCACGATTCCGTCGACCAGTGGAGCATTGACGTTGCCCACGAGGTCCCGTCGTCCGTAGTCACCGTATCGGACGAGCGCCGATCCCGTCGGGGGACCCGTGAGAAGCGGCTTGGAAGTGACCACGTTGAAAGCGCCGCCGATCGTGTTTCGACCGAAGAGCGTTCCCTGCGGGCCCTTGATGACTTCGATGCGTTCGATGTCGGCGTCGGTGGAAAGCAGCCCCCCCACCGTGCGAGCGATATACACATCGTCTACGTAAAGACCGACGCCCGGGTCGGTCGGAAATTGGAAGTCACCCGTTCCGATGCCGCGAATGTAGGCCGCGTACGCCGAGCCACCGCCCGCCGGTCGGTTCGTCGAGTGAAGCTCGAGATTGGGGACGAACTTGGTGACGTCGCCCAGGTTGACCACGCCGCGCTGCTCCATCGCGCGGATCGAAATCGGCGTGACGGTGACGGGCGCCTTTTGCACGTCCTCCTCATAGCGCTGAGCCGTGACGAGCATTTCGCCAGTCGCGGGGGGCGGGGGCGCGGCGCCGCCGTCCGCCGGGCTCGGGATCGCTTCCGGCTGTACGGGCGCGCCGTCGGGTGCCGTCGCGCCGCGCACGCCACCATCGGTCTCCGGCGCGCTCGCGCCCGCATCTGGCGATTGCGCTTGCGCTTGCGCACGCCCGGCGGTCGCGAGCGCAATGATTGCCACCCCTCCCCCGACAGCGAGCGCTCGGAGCAGAACGCGTTGAACGACGGTACACAGCGCCGGCGAGAGCAAGGGCCACCCCATGGGAAAAAGGTCTCTACACTGGCGTGCTTCGACTTCGCTAGAGCGAATTTGTTTGGGCGCACGCGCGAAATACCGATTGGCCGGATTGGCGCATTCGTCAGGAATGGCGCAGCCGTGCGGACGCAAGAAGTTGTCGGGATGGGTTCGTCTTTTTGGCGCCAGAGAACATTCGCGGGCGCGCAAGGATCGGCGAAGCGGTGTCCCGGCGGCGAGCCGTCGCGTTTCGGCCCCTCGCACGGGCTGCTGACGGAGGCGGAGTCCGATTCGGATGCCCGACCTCGGAGTCCGATCTCCGATTCGGAATCCGACGCCGACTCCGAGTCGCATGCGGATTCGGACTCCGAGGGCAGCGCGCGTCGGCGTCCGCAGGGCGAAAAGTCGATTGTCCCCGCCGACCAGAATGCGGCCGTACGCGACAATCGGAGTCGTGAAGCGCCGCACGCTCGGGACGCGGTCGGAAATGGCGCCGGCTCAATGGCGTGGCGGAGTCACTGCCGCGGTGGGGTCACTTCGAACCCAGCTTGCGCGAAATGCTTGTCGCTCGTGAGCGCGGTCCGCAAGCGCCGCTCCTTCATCACCACAAAACTCGTGCAATCCGTAAATGAGAACTTCTTGTCGCGCCAACGAAAGAACCATCGCCGAGCTTTTTCGGCGCGGGTCGGGTCTATCCACTCCCACACCAGGCGCGCGCTACCATCAACTTGATCCCACCATCGCTCGGCTGCCTGAAGTCCGAGCCGGACGCGCAGCAGCGTGAGCGTTTCATCCATAACGAAGTCCGTCGACACGAGGACTCCTCCGCGTCGCAGCCATCGATCCCGAAACGCCGAGGCTTCGAGGTGGGTGGGATCCGCCGCGTCTGCGAGCATCATCCAACCAGCTGTGTCGACGAAGACCGCCTTCATCGACCATAAAGGATGCGATCGTGATCCGCGGCAGAGAGCCCGTCCGTCGAAGACCCAACCGGCTTGGCCCGATAAAGCGGATCCTGCTCCAGCGGCAGCTCCCCGAGCGCCTCGTCCGTGGCCGGCACGATGCGCAGCGCGGGCCGGCTGCGATAAAGCACGGTAAAACGCTCCCCACGCCGGACGCGCTCGACGATGCGAGGCAAAGATGCTCGGAGCTCCTTCGCGCTGATGGTGCGGTCCATGGGGTTAACTCAAGATAACCCAACGTGACGGCCGCGCAAATCGGCGGCGAAGATCCCAAGGCGCCGTGCGCGAGGTCATCCGAACGCGACGGAGGATTCGGCACGGGGCACCGGCGATTGAGCGATGCACCGGCGACTGTTGTCGCCGTCCACCGTGCGCTCGTAGACTGGTGGCCCATGGCGCTCATCCAGTTCGTGCAGAACTATCAGGACCTCTCCACCGACAAGGGGTTCCAATTCAAGTTTCATTGCGACAAATGCGGCAACGGGTACATGACGCGTTTTCAGGCCTCGGCGTTGGGAGTGGCCGAGTCGGCGCTCCATGTGGCCGGCAATCTGTTCGGCGGCATCTTCAATGTCGCCAGCAATTCCGCATACGAGGTGCAGCGCGCGATTGGTGGCAAGGCGCACGACGCGGCGCTGGAAGACGCCGTGCGCGAAGGCAAGGAGCACTTTCATCAGTGCACGCGCTGCGGAAAGTGGGTTTGCCCGGACGTCTGCTGGAACGCACCAGCCGGGCTCTGCGAGGCGTGCGCTCCCAACTTCGAGGAGACGATGGCAGCCGAACATGCGCAAGCCAAGGCGGAGGCTGCGCGCATGCAGCTCCAGCAGAAGGCCATGCAGACGGACTACGTTTCTCACGTCGACATGGGAGCCAAGGCGGTGGCGGCGGCGCCGGGCCCCGCGACGGCGGCCGCCGACCGTTGCGAGGGGTGCGGCGCCGCGCTTGCCGAGAGCGCCCATTTCTGCCCGCAGTGCGGTGCCCCACGGCGCCGGCCCGATTGCCCGGGATGCGGGGCTGCCATCCAACCCGGCACCAAGTTTTGCGCGCAGTGCGGAGCGAAACTCGCATGACGATTTGAACAACGCGAGCTCACGTTCGCTTACTCGCCCTTCCACAGACCGGCTTTCGCTTCTCGGCGAATGCCCGCGGTCCTTGGAAGTCTCCTCGGATGCGACGGCCATAGTATGGTGTGTCTCCGTGCAGGAGCTCGAAACCGACTATCTCGTCGTGGGTGCTGGGGCGGCGGGGATGGCATTCACCGACGCGCTCCTCGCGCATTCGGACGCGACCGTCACGATCGTGGATCGACGCCACGCCCCCGGGGGGCATTGGGTCGACGCCTACCCGTTCGTACGGCTCCATCAGCCGTCCACCTTCTACGGGATCGACTCGGTGCCGCTCGGGCAGGACGCTATCGACAGGACCGGGACGAACGCGGGCTTCTACGAACTCGCCAGCGCGGACGAGCTACGAGCCTACTACGCGCGGATCATGCACCGGCACTTCTTGCCTGCGGGGCGCGTTCGCTACTACCCGGGCTGCGACTACGTCGGCGAGCACCGCTTCGTCTGCCGGCTCACCGGCGCTCCGGTGCGCGTGAGCGTGCGCCGGAAACTGATCGACACGACTTACCTCGAGGGCACCATCCCGGCGACGAGCCCTCCGCCTTTCCAGGTGGCGGAGGGGGTCCGCGTCATGACGCCCGGCGAGCTCGCTCGCCTCGAGGGGCGGGTGGATCGCTTCGTGATCATCGGCGGGGGCAAGACCGCGCTCGACGCCTGCGTCTGGCTGCTCGAGCGGGGCGTACCCAACCGGGCGATCCGCTGGATCAGGCCCCGCGACGCCTGGTGGATGAACCGCCGGTTCCAGCAACCGCTCACGCTCGTGCCGGAGCTCTATCGCGGGGCTGCGATCCAGTTCGAAGCCATGTCTCAGGCCGGCTCCGTGGACGATCTCTTCTCGCGGCTTGAATCGGAAGGCATCATGCTCCGCCTCGATCCCAGAGTGGTGCCGACGATGTTCCGCGGCGCGGTCGTCAGTGAGTCCGAGCTGGATCTCCTCCGGCAGATCGAGGACGTGGTCCGCATGGGGCACGTGCGCAGGATCGATCGCGACGAGATCGTCCTCAGTAAGGGCCGTCTGTCGACGGACGAGCGCACAGTCCACGTCCACTGCGCTGCGCGAGGGCTGGCGCGCCAACCCCTCCGGCCCATCTTCGAGCCGGGGCGAGTAACCGTCCAGGCTTTCCAGTGGAGCTTCGCCTGCTACCAATTCGCCATGCTCGGCGTCATCGAGGCCACGGTCGAGAGCGACGAGGAGAAGAACCGTCTGTGCCGTCCGATCGCCTACTGGGACGTGAACGAAGACTACATGAGCGCGTTCCTTACGACCCTCGCAGGCAATCGCATCCGTGGCGCCCATCCCAAGCTCGCCTCGTGGAGCGAGACGACGCGACTCAACCCAATCAACGGCGTCGCCCTCTACCGGAACGACCCGCGCGTCATCGACGCCCGCGAGCGCATCAAACGCTTCGGTGCGGCGGCAGCGGGGAATCTCCAGCAGCTACTCGGCGGCGACGCGACGATGGTTCGATGAGAACAAGATCAGTTCCAGGCGCTGGTGGGCATGTTCGCCATCACCGCCTGGATCATCATAATTTGCCCGTTGATCATCTTGAACGCCTCACCCACGACGAGCGCGGGGTCGGTCATCTGGAAAGGAAACATGCCCCACACGATTCCGGCCTCCTCGTCGAGAATGAGGATCCGCCGCACGACGCTGAAGCTCCAGCTCTGCGCGGTGAAGCTCGCCAGACCGGTCGCCGTCGCGACACCGTTCTCGTAGCGAGCGCAGTTCGTGTCGAAGGCCACCATGGACCCGGTCTTCATCCCGTCCAGGTAGTCCAGGTAGTCGTTCATCAGGCTCGTGAGCTGGTCGCGGGTCATGCGCATCGACGGGTCGATCGCCTGCGTGAACACGGGTTGGGGTTTCATGTTCTGCGGCTGAAAGAACCCATTGGCTGCGTCGCCCTGCCGCACGGCCATAGTCTCGATCTCGGTAATCTCCCCGCATACGACCTTGAGCCGCGCCATGTAGATGACCGGCGTTGTCCCGTTCTCGTTGACCACGAGCTGGCTGGCCACTTGTCCGACCGTCGGATCGGCGAAGTCCAGGCGCTCGTCGGGCACGAGCGCGGACGCTGTCTTCCATAGACCGTCGCCCAGCTGAACGACGGCGCCATTCTCCGTGTACTTGAGCGTCGACGCCGTCTTGATCTTCGTGGGATCCTGGGCGGCCAGCGCGTTGAGGTACCCGGACATAAACCCCAGGAGACACCCGCGGTCGCACGTGCACGCTGCCCCGTCGGCCGATGCAAGGGCGTCGGACGTGGAGGCGGCCGCGTCGGTCGACGCAGGCGCTGAATCGGGCAGGGAGGCGGCTGCGTCCATCCCGGTCGACGGTGTGCCCGACGACGGGGGACTCCCGGTGTCGGGGCCGCCGGTGTTCTTGCCGTTGTTCGCTCCCGTCCCGCTCGGTGGCGGCGCGCTGCTATCGCCTGTGCTGCCAGAAGGCTGAGGGGAGGACGCCGCGCCGCCGGCGTCCGATCCGCTCAGGCCGTTCGTTCCGGGGCCGGGCTGCGTACCATTGCCGCAAGCTGCGAAAGACAGCAGAGTCAGAACCGTCGCCCAAGAATACATCGTTTGCATGCCCAACCATCACCCCGAGCAGTGGCTCTTGGCAAGCCACCCGTCCACTGGCCTCTGTCCGATACAGGGTATTTGAATTTATCGACTGAGCGCTCGATCCAAGTCTGCCCGGTATCTGCGAAGAGATCCCTGCGCTCCTGCCGCAATCGGCATGCCGTGCATAGTAATCAAAAGCATTGAATCCCAAGACATGCTGAAAGGACGGCTCGCCCGTTTCCACGCTGTGGAGCAAAGCGCCCCAGACATTCCAGAAAGGCTTTTCACAATAACAGAGCACCGTCGCGCGCATCGAGCCGGGGACGTCAGTCCGCAAATACTTCCCCAGCGGAGTCAGGGCAAATGAGTGCGCGTCGCTTTCGGTCAGGAGATCGACGGCGACGAGGAGCCGAAGGACGCGGTAGAGCGAAGGCGCATGCGTCCTTGTGGCCTGAGCCAAAATCGCCCTCAGGCCGCAACTCGCCCCGGCCCCACCTTGAGGCCGGTCATCCGCGCGCTCTCGTCCCAAAGCCGCCTCGCGACCGCGTCGTCCAGAGCCAGCCTGGCTGGTTTGCGCTCGATGTCGTTCTCGAAGTACCCACCCGTCTTCCCCTCGACCTCGGGGCTTGCGGCGAGAAACACGACGCGCGCGGCGCCCTCTTGAGGGCTGATCATGACCATCCGTTTCGCGACCTCGAGCAGTGGACGCGCCCACGCCGGGGCGTCCGCCCATATCTTGGTCGCGACGGTACCCGGGTGCAGACTGTTGACGGTGACGCCTTTCCCCTCGAGGCGATTTGCGAGGTCGCGCGTGAAGATCACGTTCGCGAGCTTCGCCCGGGTATAGGCACGCATGATCCAATAGCCCCCGCGTTTGAAACCAAGGTCGTCGAAGTCGAGTGTTCCGCGATAGTGGCCCACACTCGCAACGTTCACGATGCGCGCCGGGCCGCTCGCCTCGATCACGTCGAGCAGCAAGTTGGTGAGCAGGAAGGGGCCGAGATGATTGACGGCAAAGGTCTGCTCAATGCCATCGACTGTCTCGCGACGCTTCGCGTTCACGCCCCCTGCGTTGTTAACGAGGATGTGCAGGCGCGGGTACCGAGCGCGAAACTCCGTCGCTAGGTGTCGAATCGAAGCCTGCGAAGAGAGGTCGCAGAGCAAAAGGGAGATTTTGTCCGATCCAGAGCGTCGCCGGACATCGTCGAGGGACGATTCGCCACGGCTCTGGTCCCGGGCCACCATGACCACCTGCGCGCCCAGTCGGGCGAGGTCGACGCAGGTCTCGAGTCCGATGCCCGCGCTCGCGCCGGTCACGAGCGCCGTTCGTTCGCGAAGGTCCGTATTGGGAAGATCGACTGCGCGCTTTGCCATGCAATACGGGATGCTACGAGGCGCCAGTGCGTTGCGTAAAGCTCAAGGGCAACTGACTCGCTACCTGGCGCGGCCATTCGAAGAGAAAGCCGACCCATACAATGTCCTGCAGCGAGCCATCGCCAATCATCTTCACCGGGTCGCCGAGCTTCAGCAATTGGCCGCCGGGGATAAATGCACCCCCGATTTGAATCGACGTACCAGCACCTAAGGATATGGCTGCGCCTTCACCGATCGATATACCTGCTCCGAGGGACTCGACGCGCAATTCGTGGGTTTCTGTTCGCGTTTGCGGCGTGAGATTCTCGTGCTTGTTCTCGTTCGAGAGCGTCGCCAAATCGGGAAGCCACGCGTTGACAGGCAAGGCACTAAGACAATCCAAAACGAGGGCACGGCTCGCGGAGCACGCGAATCGCACCGTCGATCTACGGCAGCCGTGAGCCTTCCTACGCTCTGTGTGCGCTGCCGCCCGGCTTTTGGCGGTGATGCCTGGTTCGCCTCGCAAAATGAGTCGCGGTTAGAACTCGACGGAGCCACGCCTCACAGACCGGAACGTTGGTGCTCACTCGTCAGGTCACGCCAAAACGGAAAGCGCCTCGCGAAGCAGTGTCTCCACAGACGGAGGTCGGACGTTGGGCGGGCGCTGTTCGACGATGGCGAGGGCGCGACGAACCTGTCGGTCCTTGAATCCCATACCGCGGAGCGCGCGAAGCGCGACCTCGACGTCGTACCCGCGCTGGCGCGGGTTGAGCTTCTTTTGGTTCTTCTTCTCCTCGATGTGCTCGCGTCCGAAATCGCTCTCGGCGGAGAGCATGTTGTGGGCTCGGCACTTGACCGAGAGATTCGACGCGTCGTCGGCGCCTCCCACCGCGCGTGGCTCTCGATGGTCCAGCTCGAGGAAAGCGCGCGATGGACAGCGCCGACCGCGGTCGTCGACGAAAGTGCACTGCTCGCCGTCGCGCTCGAAGACCGCGCGACGCACGGCTCGCGGTACGTAGCCCTTTCGGCTCTTGTGGCTGCGTTTGGGCTCGGGCTTTTCGTCGATCGCCCGCTTTGAGGGAGGCTTCGCTTTGCCGAGGCGCTGTTTCTCGAGCCGTGCGAGCAGCAGATCGACGGCGCGATCGAGAACGACCGACAGGTCCCCGCTCGGATTGGTGTGTCGCATCAGATTCACTGCGCGCTCGATCTTCTGTTTGAGCTCGGCGCCGGCGGTGAACTGTACTCTGTACCTTTCCGGGGAGAGGGGCGCGATGCCGGATGGCTTCGGTTCCCCTGTGTCGGAGGTCGTAAGGACCGTTTCGACGCTCGCCCGTAGCGACGCCTGGCCGGCGTTGGGCACCATCTGAATCCGCGATGGCGCATCCGGCCGCGGAAAGCGCTCGGCGAGCAGATGTTGCACCTCGCTCTTGGTCTTGCCCGAGGCGGCGCGGAGAAGCTCCTGGTGGTTTTCGTCGGTGAGGTGTTCGCGCAAGAGCAGCAGAGCCGTGAGGTGTATCTCGCCACGCTTTATCATCGCGAGGGCGACCGGGAACCGGCGGACGAGTCGCGCACCCGCAACGCGGCGGCATGCCTCGTCGTCTCCCATCCCGAGCCTCCGTACGCAAAAGTCGAAGAGCGACGAGCACGCGGACTCGAGATCCAACCGCCGTTGCTCGACTTCACCGAGGTACGCAAGCAGGCCGGCGAGGACTTTGCGTCCTTGGCCGATGAGCGAGTGCAGATCCGAGAGGAGCTGTTCGTTGGAGAGATCCGTGAGATTCATCGTTCGCTCATACCATCGAGAATTTCGAGCTCCGGATTGACGCGCCAACACACCATCGAGCGCATGCGGTCTCCGCAGGTCCGTCCGCGTGCAAACGGCGTCGGCTATGTCTTCTGAGGGTCCGCACGGCACGAGTGCGGCTCGCCCCGCCGATGTCCGCGCGCGGGCGGCGCGAGACGCGTCAACACAAATCGACATCGAACGCGTTGAAACTTGCTGCGCGACACGGCGGTGCGCGGGATCCCGAATATGCCCGCCGAGTTCTCGCGCGCGCTTGCGAACCCACGACTCGGACATGCCTGTGCGCCGCGCCACTTCAAGTGTTGAGAGCGCGACGGGTTCCGCTACGAGCGTCACGCCCGCCGGATTTGCGGGAGCCCCGCTGTTTGTGCCATTCGATGAATCGGTCATTCGGTGCGGCACGTATTGTACCGCGTGATGAGGCGGAGCGCTGGCGCCCTACTTTGGTGTCGTCCAATCGCGACTACGGCCGGGCTTGAGAAAGTGTGGTTCCCCAACAAGAGGGGTGCGCGGTTTGGCGTGTGCCAGTTGTGGCTAGATTGCGACAGTCAGCTGGTTGAGCTGCACCGGATTAGGCGCCACTATCTAGTGGCCACGCATCGCGCGGCGCGCCCGCTTGGCTTCGTTGCGCTCACGGTGCAGTGCACGGTCGAGTAACCGGATAGTGACAGCCGCCTCAACGAATTGAGCTATGTGCCCGTTCCCGCTTCCCCGCACCAAGACACCGGCAAAAAGGAAGGGAGTGCCCACGGCCCCTTCACGGCAGAACACTGGCGACCCACTCATTCCGTCCAGAGTTTTGACCAGCCCGAGTTCGTCCACGTCAAATCGATGCATCCACTGCCCGCTACTTTCGGCGTAGCGCCCGCGCCCGATGAAGCGCTGTCGCGAAATAGTTCGCGCCTCGTAGTCGACTGAGTTCGCGAGGCCTGCTTTCGGGAAGCCCGCGAACACCACCTCGGTCCTGCTCTTCGCGTTGGCGGGATTCCAGAAGGCGACGGCGCTGAGGTTGATTTGGGGCGCTAGGGCGCCACTGACGCGCCTTTCCTCCACCTCGAAAGCGGCTATGTCCGCGGCGCTATGTGCGTCATCGTTGAGTGGCGCAGTCTCAACGAGGGACCGTAAGGGAAGCGGTTCAAGCGTGTCAGCGTTGTGCGGAACCCATACGTCTTCACCGGGCTTGTCTCTTAGTGCGTGCCTTGCAGTCACAACGAAGAGGCGTCGTTTCCTGCGCGCAAGAAAGCAGGTGCCTCCGGTGAAGTACTCGTAACCGGGCATCTGGCTGCGGGCGCCGAGAGGTAGAACGCTCTCCACAACCTCAGTCATGCTGAAATTGGCGCGCCGGGTCATTGGGAGACAGATAGCGCCATTTCGAGGTGTGAGAACTGCTCGGTTCCGGAACAGACGGAACCGTCCCGTCCGGGCTATGGGATGCGTATCGTTGGCGCTCCACTGCATTTTGCAGCCACCGGCCGGAGCGTCATGCAGCAGTCCGCCCGGTGCGACCAGGCACCAGAAGATCAGAAAGAGCACAACCATGACGATGATGCTTCCCGTGAGAGTCCAGAACGCGACCCTCCAGATTCGCCGCGTGCTCGGCGCATCGCTCCTAGACAACGCATTCGAGGTTGTTGCCGGTGGGTCCGACTCGATCACAGCGGAGGTTGGGTAGCACCGTCGGCAAGCCGCCAATAGCCACGTGGGCAAGCCCGGCGAACCCGTCACGGTAAGGCATCGATGCACACCGCGCTTCCGATGCATGCTAGCAACGGACAACATCGGTGCGAGCCCCATCCGCAAGGAGCGAACGCGGGTATGCACATGCAGCCCCCGTCGTCCGACCCGTCGCCTGCATCGGGTGTTGCCCCAGAGTCTTCGCAGCTCACGAGCTGAGGGGTTGACAGACAGAAGAACTCTCCCATCCCGCCGTCAGCGAGCCACCGATAGGACGGGTAGCAACTCGCCGGGCACGTTGCCGCGTCCCTGAAGTCGTAGCAACGGATGCTGGGACTATCTGGAACGCCGCCGTCGGATTGCGCATCGGCCGTGCTTCGCGCATCGGCCACGCTTGCACCGTCTAGTGTTGCGTCTAACGTGATGGGATTGCCACTGTCCTGTGGCGACGTGGGCAACGTGACGCCGGGGCAGTTCGTGCACACGTCGCCCTCGCATTTGCACTCTGCGCAGGCAGACGGCTGCGAGCACACAGCCAGCGTGAGCGACGCGGCGGCTGCGCGACTCATTCGACGCAATATCACCCATGGTTAGTACCGCGAGGCACCGCCTCCGCGTCCAATTCACTGCCGTGGGCAGTTTCGCCGCGCATGCGCGCGCGGGATCCTAAGACGCACTCGCGCCGAATGAGACGCGCCTGTCTTCCTCGGTGCTTGTTGAGCTGTCTGCGGACTTCCTCACTGCCGGTGTACGAGAAAGCCGGCTCATAAGCCCGGCGCGGCGCCTGCCCTCGGGACGGGTCAGCGATCGATCCCGAGGCTGCAGGCGCCGTGACGGGCGGCGTCCCTGGGTTCACTCGGTCCATCACGATTCGTGATACCCGGCTTCCTCGATGTTCGCCGCTTGCGCCGTCGGCGCGAAGGTGTCGCACATCACCGCGAGCCCTTCAGTGCGCTTCATCCCGAGGCTTGCCTCGTGAGACCCCGGTGCTCGGCCTTCGGTCTGGCGGTGAGTCGCGGTTTGCCGCGCTCGATGACGGCCAGAACGTTCTGGACCTGTGGGCGGTGAGGTAAGGTCCCTATTTCCTCTGCCACGACTCGTGGTATCCGGCTTCCTCGATGTTCGCCGCTTGCGCCGTCGGCGCGAGCGGCGCGAAGGTGTCGCACATCACCGCGAGCTCTTCAGTGCGCTTCATCCCGAGGCTCGCCTCGTAAGCACCCGGGTGGGGCCCGTGCGCCACCCCGGCGGGATGGAGCGAAATCGTGCCGGGACCCACGCTGCGACGGCTGATGAAATCGCCCCGCAAATAGAGGATGACCTCGTCGCAATCGACGCTCGAGTGCGGGTACGGGCAGGGGATGGCTTGCCGGTGATAGTCCACGGGGCGCGGTACGAACGAGCAGATCACAATGCCCCTCCCCTCGAACGTCGCATGCACGGTCGGCGGCAAATGGACGGGGGCAGTCACAGGCTGGAACTTCTCGATAGCAAACGCAAAGGGATAGACGAATCCCTCCCAGCCAACGACATCCATGGGCGGGTGCTCGAGCGCATAGCGTGTGAACGCGCCTCCTTTTTTCACCAGAAGCTCGCGCGGCCCATCCAAGGTCTGGTCCATCGTGGCGATCGGCCCGACGGGACGCACGAAGTCACGATGTGAGTACGGCGCGTCGTCGCGTATTTGACCGATGGGGTTCCGGTAGTGCGCCGGAATGGACACTCCGGCGCGCACCTCGAATCCGAACAGGCGCAGCGGCGTTTCCACATGCCAGCGGTGGACCATGCCCTTTGGGATCCACGCATAGTCGCCGCTGTCCACACGCAGCCAACCGCACGGAGACTCGACCCTGGCGCGGCCCTCTTGCACAAGCCAAAGCTCGTCGCCGTCGCCGTTGGCGAAGTAAACGTCGTCCGTCGAGTCCGGACGGGCGAGCAAGACGGTGACGTCATCGTTGAACAGGATCGGAACGCGCCGATCGACCAGCATGCCACCGGGCGCAAGGCGCCCCGAGTCGTACAACCGCCGGCGCAGGGGTCGAGGAGCGACGGGATCAGGGTTGGGCGGAGGCCAGCCGCGCTCGGAGAGCGAGACCTCTCGGTGCGACGTCACCGGGAAGCGATGGTAGAAACAGCTGAACGGTCCATCGAAGCCGCGGCGCGTGAACATCTCTTCGTAGAGGAGAGCGCCGTCGGGCGCGCGCAGCACGGTGTGCGGTTTGTCCGGGAGGAGCCCCGCGGTCACGCGGTCAATCATGGCGTCTTGCTGTCATGCTGGACGCGCTCGATGCTCTCGAACAGCGCGCGGAAGTTACCGTAGCCGAACCCCTGGTCGCCGCAGCGCTGGATGATTTCGTAGAAGAACGGCCCTGCCCTCTCGTCCGAGTAGAGGGCTCTCGCTTCGCGCATGAAGATTTGCAGCATGTAGCGGTCGTGGGACCCGTCGAGCAAGATCTGGTGCTTCTCGAGCAAGGAGAGCTCTTCTTTCACGTTGTGAATGCCGAGGGCAGCAAGGCGGCGTGGCAGGTCTCGGAAGTACTCGCGCGGAGTCTCCATGAATTCGCCACCGCGGCGAGCCAGCTCCTTTACCGTGGAGATGATGTTGTCGACGTTGAACGCGACGTGCTGCACGCCGGCGCCCTGGTTGTCCTCGACGAAGCGGTAGATCTGCGAATCACGGAAATGGGGCCTGAGCGGCTCGTTGGTCGCGAACTTTACCTTGCTCGAAGGGTCCCACATGACGATCGATTTGAGCCCTGAGCCGTGCGAAAGATCCCGCGCGACGTCCTGCGTATGCAGGGCGATTTCCCAAAACGTTTCGAATCCAAGCACCTCGCGGTAAAAGCCCACGATGGGCTGCATCGTCAGCCCATTGGAAGTGATGTGATCGATGACCTCGATCCCGAATATGTTTTCGGGTCTTCTGGTATGTCCGATTCCCGAGTCAACGAAGCCGGGCGCAAAGGGTTCGTAGCGAGTGCGCTCGACGAACCGGAACGTGACGTCGCCGAGCGGTGTCGCGATCTCGACGGCGCGATAGCGTCGACCGGCCTCCCCGGTGTCCTCGACCAGGTCACTCACGAACGTTCCGCCCCGCCCCTCGAGAAACGAGATGGTTTGGTCGAGATTCTCGACACGAAAAGCGAGACTCATCACGCCGGCTGGGTGACGCCGCAGGTAGCGCGCGGCGATTGAGCGCTGCGCCAGCGGAGTCGTTACACACACTCGCACGTCGCCGGCGCCGAACACGACGGCCTGTTGCCCCGTGTCGAGGGCAAGCTTGTCGCCGGCCCGCGCGACTTCCGCGAAGCCGAGCTTGTCCACATAGAAACGCTTCGACCGATCGAGGTCCTCGACGACGAAGTGAACTGAGTCGTACCCGAGGAGGCCGAGGCTCGCTTTTGCCATTGAGCCGGATGAGAAGCGGAGATGAAAAGCGCGGATCCCCAACATAGCACGGTTGCGCGTGTCGGCGCTGTCTCGCGGCTTTCGGGCCCATGTGCTAATCGACCAGGTGGTAATCGGCGTTAGGAGTAACGATCGGGCGCGTCGCGTCGCCGACGCAGACCAGGGGCCGCATGAGCCGCAAACCCACCAAGTACGTGATGGTCACCGGCGGGGTCGTCTCCTCCATCGGCAAGGGCCTAGCGAGCGCGTCCGTCGGCGCGCTGCTCGAAGCGCGCGGCCTGCGTGTCACCCATGTGAAGCTCGACCCCTACATCAATGTCGACCCCGGCACGATGAGCCCGTATCAGCACGGCGAGGTTTTCGTGACGGACGACGGGGCGGAGACCGATCTCGACCTCGGGCATTACGAGCGGTTCACCACCGCTCGGATGATGCGTCAAAATAACTTCACGACCGGGCGGATCTACGAGAGCGTCATTTCGAAGGAGCGTCGCGGCGAGTATCTGGGAGCGACGGTCCAGGTCATTCCCCACATCACGGACGAAATCAAAGTGCGCGTCCGCGACGCAACCGATGGCGTCGACGTCGCCATCATCGAGATCGGGGGCACGGCCGGCGACATCGAATCCCTGCCATTTCTAGAGGCCGTGCGCCAGATGAAGATAGAAGCTGGCCCGCAGAATGCGCTCAATATCCACGTCACCTTGGTTCCTTTCATTCCGACGGCTGGCGAGTTGAAGACGAAGCCCACCCAGCATTCGGTGAAGGAAATGCGCGAAATCGGCATCCAGCCGGACGTGCTCTTGTGCCGAACGCAAATGGCGCTCTCGCGCAGCGTCAAGGAAAAGATCGCGCTCTTCTCCAACGTGCCCGTCGAGGCAGTCATCGGGGCCATGGATGTCGGCTGCATCTACGAAGTCCCGCTGATGCTTCACGCCGAGGGCCTCGACGAGCTGATTGCTGAGCGCCTTAACATTTGGAGCCGCGCCCCCGACCTGTCGGCCTGGCAGCGTATCGTCGCCCGCTTCAAGGAACCGTCGCGCGGCACCATCAAGATCGGCATCGTCGGAAAATACGTGCATCTCAAGGATTCTTACCGATCACTCCACGAGGCGCTCGTGCACGGCGGCCTGTCGAATGATTGCCGCGTGGAGCTCGAGTACATCGATAGCGAGCAGGTCGAGCGGCAGGGGCCGGAAGGGTTGCTCGGAGGCCTCGATGCCGTGCTCGTGCCCGGCGGCTTCGGCGACCGGGGGACCGAGGGAAAGATTGCCGCGATCGGCTTCGCGCGAACGAACAAGATTCCGTTCTTCGGCATTTGCCTCGGCATGCAGCTCGCCGTGGTCGAGTTCGCCCGTCACGTCGCGGGGCTCTCGGGTGCGAATTCCATCGAATGCGACAAAGATGCCCCCCATATGGTCATCGACTTGATGCCGGATCAGCGCGGCGTTCGGAACAAGGGCGCGACCATGCGTTTGGGCGCGTATCCTTGTGTGCTCGCGCCCGGATCACTCGCCGCCGATGCGTACGGCGCGAGCGAAATCAACGAACGGCACCGACACCGCTACGAGTTCGCGAACGACTATCGCAGCCCGCTCGTCGACGCAGGGCTCGTTCTAAGCGGCATGTCGCCGGACAAGCGCCTGGTCGAGATGGTCGAGCTTCGCGATCATCCTTTCTTCATCGGCTGCCAGTTCCATCCAGAATTCAAGAGTCGCCCTGCGGCGCCGCACCCCCTGTTCGCCCGATTCGTGCGTGCGGCACTCGAGCGCCAAGCAGCACGCGTGAAGCTCGAGCCCCGCAAGCAACACGAGAGTCAACCGGCGATCCACTAGCCGCGCTCCTTCCCACATGGCGACGAAACGCGTTCAAGTGCTCGTCCGAGGCCGCGTCACCGGGGTGTTTTTCCGAGCCGCAGCGCAGCGGGAGGCCCGGCGGCTCGGCGTTACCGGCTGGGTGAAGAATCGTTCGGACGGCAGCGTCGAAATAGTCGCCGAGGGCGAAGAGGAATCGATAAAAGAGATCATCTCATGGGCGCATCACGGGCCATCCGCGGCGCGCGTAGACAACGTGGACGTACGCTGGCGTGGTTACACGGGAGAGTTCTCGGATTTCCGCATCGTCGCATGAGGCGCGCGTGCTCAAGTTCTGCGCAGTGCTCGCAGTGTCTGGGGTGGTCATGTTGGTGGCCGCACGCACGTCGGCGCAAGTGCCGTCGACGACCATCGCCAAGCTCGCAAGCCGTTCGTTCGACGAACGGCGCGTGGCCGTGCGAGAGCTTGCGTTCGCAGCACCCGACGCAGCCGGCGACGTCCGCAGCGAGGTTTTCAACGAGCTCAGGCAGTTGGACGAGCGAGCTACCGCGGCCCTTATCGAGGCACGCGCAGACCCCTCCCCTTGGGTCCAGACGTGGGCGAAGGATGTTCTCGAGGCCCTCGGCAGGCGCACGCCGGGCGATGCCGTGCAAACGACCAACGATCAGGTGCTCATCGATGTGCTTCGGGCATACGCAAGCATTCGAGACGTGGATGCGTTGCCGGTGGTGCTTGCCTTCGTAAACTCCGATCGGGCAGAGGTGCGTAGGGCTGCGCGGGAGGCAACGCTCGCGTACGGAGGGGATGCCCTTGGCAAGCTGCGATCGACGTACGCGGCGCTGACCGGCGAGCGACTCCCGGAGGACGCCGATGTCGCGAATGTCGCCCGCGCTTTGTTCGCCGCATACGACCATCACAGGCTCAGCGATGTGTATGCGCGGCTCGAGGAGGGGTTGGCGAAGGCCCGCGCCGGAGACCTGGACGACGCGATTGCCGACTTCGACAACGTGCTCGCGCGTCAGCCGTTGCTCGATCGGCGTCCGGAGATCGTCCCCGCGTATATTGCTTATGCCGAGGCGGTGGAGCCGTTGGACCCAGCGCGCGCGACCGACTATCTTCATCGAGCGCTTCGCCTCGACGACGAAGGTCCCCAGTCGAACCATGTGCGAGGCGAGCTCCTTTACCTCGAAGGCGAGGAGCTACTGTCGCACGGCATCTCGGACACGCACCCATTCGAGGAGGCGCTCGCGCTCGACCCGGCGAACGCGCACGCCCGAACGACGCTGGACCGGCTGCGCGCGGACGCGTTAGGGAGACAAAGGCGTGAGGTGACTCTGGCCGCGCTCCTGGCCGCCGCAGGCGCGGGACTTGTTGCTGCCGGCGCGATCGCCCTTTTACGGCGGCGACGCTGAGGAGCGATCGCCCGCCGCGAAACGACGCGATGCCCCCGTCCTTGAGTCCGTCGATCACCGACCGCGCCGAGTCGGGCGCGGTCGTGAGAGGGACGAGCGGGATCGTGGCCGAGACCGAGCCGTCCGTCGGCGAGACGAGGCGGTCGAGGTGAGCAACGATCGCGGTCGTCACCTTGTCGCTCGCGGCCGACAGCGGTCCTACGCGGTTCGCTCCCTTCTCGAACGGGATCGTTTGCGAAACGAGCCGCTGGGTGACTCCGTCGATGGCGATCGACGGCGTTCCGACGCACTCCGTCTGCTTGACGAGCGCGGTCGTCGAGGCTCCTCGTCTCCCTTGTCCTCGTGTCAGCGGCCCTGGTCAGCACGACAGAGGAGCTCGTCGGCGTGTCGGAGGCCATGGTCCGCGAACCCAAGCAGCTCGTTCGCCGGTCGACCGGGCTAGGTCGCGATCGAGCGCGGGTCGCCACGCCTCCTTTCGCGTACTTACGAAAAATCGACCGGCCTGATGTCGATTTTCGCCTCGCAGGCGCGAAATCGCCGATCGGCGCGGGAGTGTCCATATGAGGGGCACGAACGACGGACGCGCGGACCAGGAGGGGCACTTCGGCTCCCTACCGGCTCGCGCGGGCGTTCTCGCTCACCCTCGGAAAGGAGAGAAAGTACCATGTCTAGTACACCGTCAAACCGCATCACCTCCAAGGCGGCAGCCTTGGCGCACGTGCAGGCCCTCATGGCCGGCGCGAACAAACACCTCCCGGACCAGTCGTTCAAGCTCGGGGGCACCGCGTACACGACGGCGTCGCTGATCCAGGCCCTCCAGGCCCTGGTGAACGCGATGACCGCTCGCGACGCGGCGGAAGCAGGCGCCAAGGACGTGCTGGCGGCGGAGAAGGCGGCGCAGAAGCAGGCGGCTCCCACCGTCCTCGCTTTCAAGCGCTTCGTCCTCCTCACGTTCGCCAGCAACTCGCAGGTGCTCGCGGACTTCGGCCTCACGCCTCCCAAGGCGCGGGCGCCGCTGTCCACCGAGCAGCGAGCCGCCCGGGCGGCGAAGGCCAAGGCCACGCGCGCAGCGCGTGGGACGACGAGCAAGAAGCAGAAGCTCGCCGTCAAAGGCAACGTGACGGGCGTCACCGTGTCGCCCACCACTGCGCCGACCGCGGCCCCACCGGCCAAACCGGGTTCTCCGGAGACGCCGACACCGCCTCCCGCACAGCCGGTCGCGACCGCTCCGAGCGCGCCCCCCGCGGGCGTCGCCACGAAGTAGTCGCGGCCTCGTACGGGCTCTCATGAGCCCAACCCAGGGACAGGGAGGCGCCGCCCGCATGAAAGCGGCGGCGCTTCCCTGGCCCACTTTGCGAGTGCACACGCCATGAGCCTAGTCATCTGAGTCCGTGAAACGCGCGAGAATTTGAACAGGGAGACAGAGAGATTAGAGAGGATTGTGGTGGCTGGCCTTCCGCACCCGATCTCTCTGTCTCCCCGTCTCCCTGTGATCTCGAAACAGGACGAATGTGGACTCAGGTGACTTGCAATGCGGCTCGCACCGCATGCCAGTCGTCCAGTGTCATCGAAGGACTATCCTCGTCACCCGGACAGTCGTTCGGCGGCGGGCGATCGTTTCTCAGGGCTGGTCTGTCGACGTCGACACCGTAGCCGGCTTCGCGCCCGCGGTCGTCGTCACCGTCTCCGCAGACGGCTCTTCCTTCGTCTCTTCTTTCTTCTCGTCAGCATCGCCGACCAGCTCGATCAGCGATATCGGCGCGTTGTCCCCGCGCCGCGGGCCAAACTTCACGATTCGCGTGTACCCGCCGTGCCGATTCACGTAGCGACGCGCCAAATCGAGAAGCACCTTCTCGACAAGGTCCACCCGCGTCGTGGCCCCTCCCGTTTCGACACGCACTCCAAATCGCGGAATGTACGCCGAAATGACCCGCGCCGCCGCGAGACGTCGAGCGCGATCCGCCGGCGAGAGCTCCGCCTGCGGCGTGTAGGCGGCAGCGCCGAGTCGACGCGCCTTGCTGATGAGCCTCTCCGCAACGCGCCGCAGTTCCTTCGCCTTCGCGTCGGTTGTCTCGATGCGCTCGTGCAGGATGAGATTGGCCGTCAAATTCCGCAGCATCGCGCGGCGGCTGCTCGTGTTGCGATCGAACTTTCGACCCGCGTTTGCGTGACGCATGGATGCCTCGAGTACGGGAGTTGGTTGACGCTAGTTTTGCTGCTGCTGCTGCTTCCAGCGCTCCAGCAGCTGGGGCCAGTTGTCGATCTTCATCCCCAGCGACAGCCCCATGTTGGCCAGGATCTCCTTGATTTCCTTGAGACTCTTGCGCCCGAAGTTCTTCGTCTTCAGCATGTCCTGCTCGGTTCGCTGGACCAACTCGCCGATGAGCTGAATGTTCGCATTCTGAAGACAGTTCGCACTCCGCACGCTCAGCTCCAGCTCGTCGACGCTGCGGAACAGGTTCTCGTTGAGAGGCTCCTCCTCGGCGCCCACGGGCGCGTACTGCATCTCCTCGGTCTCCTCGAAGTTGATGAAGATGGAGACCTGCTCCTTGAGGATCTTCGCGGCGTATGCGACCGCATCTTGCGGCTTGAGGCTTCCGTTCGTCCACACTTCGAGCGACAGCTTGTCGAAGTCCGTCTGCTGCCCGACGCGCGCGTTCGTCACGGTGTAGTTGACCTTCCGAATCGGCGAAAAAAGCGCGTCGATGGGGACTGTTCCGATCGGCATCCCCGGCGTCTTGTTGCGCTCGGCCGGGACGTAACCACGCCCGACACCGACCGTCAGCTCCATGACGAGCGGCCCCTTCTTGTCCAACGTCGCGATGACGTGATCCGGGTTGAGAACCTGGAGCCCATCGACGAGTTGAATGTCGCGAGCGTGCACCGTCGCCGGCCCTTCCTTCTCTATCCGAACCGTATACGTCTTTGCCGACGCAGCCTTGAGCACGACTTCCTTGAGATTCAAGACGATGTCCGTCACGTCCTCCACGACATCGGTCACCGAGGTGAACTCGTGCAGCGCGCCGTCGATCCGCACGGCAGCAATCGCCGCGCCCTGCAGCGACGAGAGCAAGATGCGACGCAGAGAGTTTCCGACGGTGATTCCGTACCCGCGCTCGAGCGGTTCCGCGGTGAACTTACCGTAGAAGTCGGTCAGCGTTTCCGCCTCGATGTGGATGCCGCGCGGACGGATGAGGTCCCGCCAATTGCGAGTGACAATGTTCGACGTCGTCATGCTCTTGTGTCCTCTCTGCTTGGATTCACGCGGCGATCCCGACGTGCTTTCGAACCCGCTCTCCAGCGCCGTCCGTCGCCCGCCCGTGTGCTTCTCTATCGCGAATAATATTCGACCACGTACTGCTCTCGGATGGCCGGTTCGTTCATCTCTTCTCGAACCGGCAAGCCCTTGAAGGTGCCTGAAAAGTTCCCCTTGTCGAGCTCGAGCCAAGAGAGCTGAGGGCGCTTATCGACCTGCGCGAGCGACGCTACGACTTCCTTAATCTCGCGGCTCTTCTGCCGAATCTCGACTTTGTCCCCAGGGCGCAAGACGATGCTGGGAATATCGTTGCGCTTGCCGTTGATGAGCACGTGCCCGTGCCGAATGAGCTGTCTCGACTGCGAACGGGTGAACGCGAAACCGAGCCGGTGCACGACACTGTCGAGACGCGACTCGAGCAGGCCGAGCATCTGTTCTCCCGTGCGACCCTTTCGGCGCGCGGCGTCGAAGTAGTACTTCTGAAATTGGCGCTCGAGCACGCCGTAGATGCGACGGACCTTTTGCTTCTCCCGAAGTCGAATCGCATATTCGCTCAATTTGACGCGCGCCTGCCCGTGCTGCCCCGGCGGGTACGGGCGCCGGGTGTAGGAACACTTCTCCGTGTAGCAACGCTCGCCCTTGAGGAAGAGTTTCATTCCCTCGCGGCGGCAAAGCTTACAGACGGGTCCATTGTAACGAGCCATGTTCCTCTTCCTAATTCTCCCAATGGGCTACAAGCGTACCGCCTCGCATTTGCGTGTCAGACGCGACGCCGTTTGGGTGGCCGACACCCATTGTGGGGAACGGGGGTGACGTCGCGAATCAAGGTCACCTTGAAGCCCACGGCCTGCAATGCGCGTAGGGCACTCTCTCGACCGGCTCCGGGGCCCTTCACGAAGACCGCGATCGATCGCACCCCGTGCTCCATGGCCCTGCGTGCCGCCTCTTCCGCCGCGAGCTGTGCGGCAAACGGCGTGCTCTTGCGCGAGCCCTTGAAGCCGCGCGATCCGGCGCTCGACCACGCCACCGTATTTCCGTTGACGTCCGTGATCGTCACCACCGTGTTGTTGAATGTGGACTGGATGTGAGCGATGCCCGTTGCGATGTTCTTCTTGGCCTTCTTTTTGGCGGTCTTCGCCTTGGGCGATGTGCTCGGTGTGCCCGAGGCAGCCGGGGGGACGCTGGTCTTGGATTGCGACATGAGTTTTGTCTCTTCTCAGGTTGTGCCGGTTGGGCTCTTACGCGCGCGAGTGAGCAGCCCCTTGCGCGGCCCCTTTCGAGTTCGGGCGTTGGTGTGAGTCCGCTGACCGTTGACGGGCAGCCCACGACGATGCCGCAGACCCCGGTAACAGCCGAGGTCCATCAGTCGTTTGATGTTCATCTGCACCTCGCGACGCAGGTCGCCTTCGACCTTGTACTCTTCCTCGAGAGCTTCGCGGATCCTCTTGATCTCGGCCTCGGTCAGTTCTTCGGTCATCTTGTTGGGCGGGATACCCGTTTTCGCACAAATGTTGCGCGCGGCCGCTCTGCCGACCCCATAGAGATACGGAAGCGCGTACACAATGTGCTTGTGACGGGGAAGGTCGACTCCTGCGATGCGGGCCATGTCTTGCTGATTCTCCTGAGGCGTCCAGAGGCGTGCGGCCTAGCCTTGCCCTAGCCTTGCCGCTGCTTGTGGCGTGGGTTTTCGCAGATGATTCGCACGACTCCCTTGCGGCGAACCACCTTGCATTTGTCGCAGATCTTCTTGACGCTGGGCCGGACTTTCACTGCGCTTCGCTCCCTAGACCTCTTCCACTTGAGTTCACTTCGCTGCGCTCCGTAGTCTTCCGTGGACTCGTACAGCTTGCTGTACTCGTCCACTCCAGTTCACTGCGCTTCGCTCCGTAGTCTTGCGTGGACTCGTACAGCTCGCTGTACTCGTCCACTCCAGTTCACTCGCTCTTTCACTTGTGTCGATAGGTGATGCGTCCACGGGTGGGATCGTAGGGGCTCACTTCGACGGTCACGCGGTCCCCTGGCAGGATTCGAATGTAAAACTGCCTCATTCGTCCGCTGATCGTGGCCAGTACGACGAGGCCGTTATCACACTTGACTCGAAACATCGCGTTCGGAAGCGCCTCCTGCACGACGCCATCGAACTCTAACTTGTCTCCTTTTGGTTCCTTTCGTTCACGACGTTCGCTCATGAAGGTGAGGTCTCCTCGTCTCGCTACTTCGGGTCTCGGCGATCCGGCTCGAGCGCCCGGAGGACCCGCGCGGTGACCTCCTCTACCGTGCCGATACCGTCCACCCGCGTCAGGATGCCCTCCTGCTCGTAGTATGGAAGGAGCTCAGCGGTCATTGCCTGATACGTGTCGAGACGCTTCCGAACAACCTCCTCGTGGTCATCTGCCCGGTGCTCCAGCTCGGCCCCAGGGGGAGGAGGGCTATACTTCAAGTGGTAAATCTGTCCAGTATGTTTGTCCGTTCGGCGCAGGACTGTACGCTCGATCAGAGTCTCGCGGGGTACTTCGAGCGCGAGCACACGGTCGAGCTTGAGCCCTCGGCGCTCGAGCATCTGATCGAGAGCGCGCGCTTGCGGTCGGGTCCGAGGAAACCCATCGAGCAAAAAACCGGTGTCGCAGTCGGGCAGCCTCGTCCGATCGTCAATGAGGCGGATGACTACGTCGTCCGGGACAAGCGCCCCCGCGTTCATCGCAGCCACCAAGTCGCCCGGTAGCTTGCCCTGCGCCTTCGCTGCCCGGAGCATGTCGCCGGTCGAGACCTGAGGGATGCCCCACCGCGCGCACACCACCTTGGCTTGTGTCCCTTTTCCTGCCCCCGGTGGCCCCACGAAGACAATGCGCATCGAAGAATCGCCCCTTTTAGTCCTTGCGCACGCGAATGCGCGAGGTGCGCCCACCGCCGCCCGACAGGCCCTCGTAGTTGCGCGTGATGAGGTGCGCCTCGATTTGATTGACCGTGTCGAGGGCGACGCCGACGACAATCATGATCGAAGTGCCGCCCCACCGGAACGGAATGTGAAATTGTTGACTGATGATACTTGGAACGATGCAGACGACGGCGACATAGAGTGAGCCGCCGAACGTAATACGCGTAAGTACGTAGTCGATGTAGTCAGCGGTCTGCTTCCCTTGGCGTACGCTCGGAATGAATGCTTGCTGCTTTTTCAAATTGTCGGCCACGTCCACGGGTTGAAAAGTGACCGCCGTGTAGAAGTGGCAAAAGAATATGATGAGAAGGACGTAGAACGTGTTGAATGCCCAGTCCCCCCGCTGGAGCATCGACTGGAGCTGCGCCATCCCGGGGACCTTGAAGTTGGCGAGTGTCGCCGGGAACATGAGCAGCGACGATGCAAAGATCGGAGGAATGGTGCCGCTCGTGTTCACCCGAAGCGGTAGGTGCGCGGTCTGCCCTCCGTACACGCGCCGGCCGACCGTACGGCGGGCGTAGTAGATCGGAATCCGTCGCTGGGCGCGCTCGAAGAAGACGATGGTCGCTACCGTCGCCAGGACGATGGCCGCGACGGCCGCGAGGTTGAGCGGCTGGATATTGCCCTTGTTGGTCGCAAAATAGCCCGTGACGCCGTCGGGGATTCCGTCGACGATGCCGGCGAAAATGAGCAGGGAGATCCCGTTGCCGATGCCGCGCTCGGTGATCTGCTCGCCAACCCACATCATGAACGCGGTGCCTGTCGTTAGCGTGAGCATACTCATCAAACGAAAGCCCCAGCCGGCATGCGTCACGACATCCCCGACCGCAGCGGAATCGGATAAGTCACCGTTGTTCATGGCTTCGAGGCTCATCGCAATGCCGAAGCCTTGAATGAGGGAAAGCATGATCGTGCCGTAGCGGGTGTACTGATTGATCTTGCGCTGCCCCTGCTCACCCTCTTTGCGAAGTTCGTCCAGCGGCTTGAAGACCATCGTCAGGAGCTGCAAGATGATGCTCGCGCTGACGTAGGGCATGATCCCGAGGGCGAAGATGGACAGGTTGCCCAGCGCTCCTCCGCTGAACATGTTGAAGAGTCCCAGCAGCCCTCCGCCCTGCTTGTGGATCACCGCGTTCATCACGGTCCGGTCCACGCCGGGAATCGTCACGAAGACGCCGATCCGGTAGACGGCCAGCAGCATGACCGTGAAGAGAATTCGCCGCCGAAGCTCCGGAACCTTGCCGATATTCGAGAACGCGGAGAGGGCGGACATGCTCTGGTTGGCTCTAGTTCGCTCTAGTTCGCCCGCCTACGACCGAGCGCTCCCGATCATGAGGACCTTCCCGCCGGCCTTCTGTATCTTCTCTGCCGCGGTTCTGGAGAATGCGTGTGCCGAGACTGTGACGGGCTTCGTAAGGACGCCGTCCCCGAGCACCTTGATGCGATCGAACCGACCTTTGATGAGGCCGCGCGAGACAAGAGCAGCCTCGTCGACCTTCGCCCCTGCCTCGAACACATCGAGGTCACCGACGTTTACCTCCGCGGTGACCGCGGGAAACGGATTCCGGAAGCCGCGCTTTGGCAGGCGCCGCTGCAACGGCGTTTGCCCACCCTCGAAGTGCGGCTTGAAGCCCCGAACACGGGCATATTGCCCCTTTTGACCGCGACCTGCCGTCTTTCCGACGCCGGATCCCGGCCCGCGGCCGACCCGCGTTTTGCCGCGAGTCGCCCCCGCGGGCTTTGTCAGCTTGCTCAGCGCATCAGCCACGGTCCACCTCTTCCACTCGGACCAAATGCATCACCTTTTTGACGGCGCCGCGAAACGAGGGCGTGTTGCCGACGACCACGCTGCTGCCCGGGCCCGTCAGCCCGAGGCCGTGGATGGTCGCGCGCATGGCTTGCTGTTGCCCGATGGTGCTTCTCGTTTGCGTCACGCGGAGCTTCGGCTTCATGGGTCCGCTTCCTTATCCTTATTCAGCTGCCGCTTCGGGCGGCGAGTTGGCGGGCGGCTTGGCTGGTGGTTTGGCCTCCACGAGCTCCTCGGTCTGTTTGCCGCGCTTGTTCGCAACCTGGTCCAGACTTCGAAGCGATTTCAGCGCCTCGAGGGTCGCGCGAACGACGTTGTGGGGATTGGAACTGCCGAGACACTTCGTGAGGATGTCATGGATCCCGGCGCTCTCGACCACCGCACGCACGGCGCCGCCTGCAATGACCCCGGTTCCCTGAGATGCCGGCTTCAAAAAGACCTTACCGCTTCCGAAGTGGCCGAGGGTTTGGTGCGGGATGGTCACTCCGTCGAGCGGCACGCCAAAAACATTCTTGCGCGCTTGGTCGTTCCCCTTGCGGATTGCCTCGGGCACTTCGTTCGCTTTGCCGAGGCCCACGCCGACGTGACCGGCCTCGTCGCCGACGACGACCAGAGCACTGAAGCTGAAGCGACGCCCGCCTTTGACGACCTTCGCGACGCGATTGATATAGATGACGCGCTCCTTGAGCCTCTCTTCGTCGATCTGGAACGCTTCGAATGGCATGTGTTGTCCTCTCCCAGCTCAGAACTTCAAACCGGCTTTGCGTGCCGCGTCGGCGAGCGCTCGAACGCGCCCATGATAGAGATACCCGCTTCGATCGAAGACGATTCTGTCGATTCCCTTGGCGAGGAGAACCTTCGCGATCGATTCGCCGACCTTCTTCGCGGCCTCGAGCTTGCTCGAATCGCCGAGCGCTTCGCGCACGACCTGCGACAGCGTCGACGCGTGGGCGACGGTCGTGCCGGCCGTGTCATCGACCACCTGCGCGTAAATGTGCTTGGCGCTTCGGAATACGCTCAAGCGGGGGCGCTCCCCGCTCCCATTGACTTTGCGGCGGATGCGCAGCCTTCTGCGCTCACGCCCGACAATCCGCATCGCCATTACTTGCCTCCGCCGGCCTTCGCCGCCTTGCCAGCCTTCTCGCGGACCTTCTCGCCCTGATAGCGCACGCCCTTGCCTCCGTACGGCTCGGGCGGACGGAAGGCGCGAATCTTCGCTGCGGTCTGCCCCATGACCTCCTTGTCGGACCCGGTGAGGATGAGGAGTGTTCCCTTCGACTCTCCGGGAATGTCGCATTTGATCCCTTGGGGAAGGGGAAACGCGATCGGATGTGAAAAGCCGAGAGTGAGGTTTAGCACCTGACCTTTCATCTCGGCGCGATATCCGGTACCGACGAGCTGGAGCGTCTTCGTGTACCCGTTGGCGACTCCGAGGACCATGCCTCGTATGAGAGACCGGGCCAATCCCTGAAGACGAGCGCCATCCCGTCCGGGCAGAGTAGGAACAACGGAGACTCCGCCGCCGTCGACCTTAAGCTTCACGCCCGCCGGCATAGCGCGCGAGAGTGTCCCTTTGGGCCCCTTCAGCTCGATGGCTTGATCGCCCTTCAACGTCGCGCTCACCCCCTTTGGAAGAGGCACAGGCCGCTTGCCCACGCGCGATTGATTCGACCGTTCTTGCGGTTGCGCTTGAGCCGTCTGACTCGGGACGCTGGCCACCATGCCGGTCACCATACCTCGCAGAGAAGTTCGCCGCCCACGCGTTGGCGACGCGCTTCTCGGTCCGTCATGACGCCGCGGCTCGTGATGAGAATCGA
>Ga0210409_10001822_pt1 | contig 26732 bp, 24 predicted proteins | sample IncBWH17MmetaG_FD_161649 | JGI IMG/M metagenome (GOLD analysis project Ga0210409, IMG submission 161649) | Forest soil microbial communities from Barre Woods Harvard Forest LTER site, Petersham, Massachusetts, United States - Inc-BW-H-17-M | ecosystem: Environmental > Terrestrial > Soil >...
GACCTTGTTGCTAGGGTTCGTCTTCGTCGCCGGCCAATACATCGCCTGGCAGCAACTGCGCGGCGAAGGACTCTATCTCGCCTCCAACCCGAACAGTTCTTTTTTTTATGTCTTGACCGCAATTCATGCCCTGCATGTTCTCGGGGGACTGGCGGGACTCATGCGCGTGATCTACATCCTGCGGCGTCCGGTGCTTTCACTGAGGCGCAGCACCATGGATGCCACTTCGTATTACTGGCACTTCATGGGAGTCCTTTGGCTCTACGTGCTGCTCGTAATTTGGATCAAGCTGTAGTCAACTCTGCAGGAGGCTCTGTGAGCGAAGCGAATTTGCCGTTGGGAGCACACCCGCCGGGAATCCTCGAAGCTTCCCCGTTCGCGATTCCTTCCAAAAAGCTGGTGATGTGGCTCTTCATCATCTCCGACGCGGTCACCTTCGCCGCCATCCTGTTCGCCTACGGCTACATCAAGAATGCGAGCCCGAACTGGCCTGAGCCGTTCAAATTCTCGCCCAGTATCCTGAACGTCATGTTGATGACTTTCATCCTGGTGAGCAGCAGTCTCACCATGTTGATCGCCACCCGTGCGGCCAAAGCTGCTGACAAGGCCGGCGCGCTCCGCTGGACATTCATCACCGTCGCCGGCGGCATCCTCTTTGCCCTGCTCCACATTCGCGAATGGTTCGCACTCATTGGCGAAGGCGTCCGTCTCTTTCAGAACCCCTGGGGGTCGCCCTTGTTTGGCGCGACCTTCTTCGCAATCACCGGCCTGCACCTGACTCACGTGATCGGTGGCGTGATCGCCCTAACGGTCGTGGCTCTCGGCTACAAACGGGGTCGTTACAAGGCCGACGACATCGAAATCTGGTCCCTGTACTGGCACTTCGTCGACCTGGTCTGGATGTTTGTCGTCCCCATGATCTACCTGCTCAACGTTGCACGCTGAATGTAGCGCCGGCATCTTGCCGGCTGTCGCGAGGGCGTCCTCGCCCTCGCAAAAAGATGGAAAACATGGAGAGGCCCAAATGACCGCACCCACCCAATCCACCGACAGCCTGAAAACCGACATCGTCGTATATCTCTGCATCCTCGCCCTTTCGGGCGTGCAGGTCCTGCTCGCCTATCAGCATGCCGAAGGTGCGCAGTTGCTCGTTCGCATGCTGGCCGTAGCCTTGATTCAGGCCGGCCTCGCCGTCATGTTCTTCATGCACCTGCACGCTGAGCAGCGCAACCTGAAACTTGCGCTCATTCCCGGCACTATCTTCGTCGTGCTCATGATGAACATGATCTGGTCCGATAGCTTTCGGCTTCTCCACATGAGCCCGTTCGCCAAATAATGAAGGAGTAGAATTGTGCGAGTCTCGGTATTTCATCCCAGGATGCGCATCATGAAATCGCTTCTTTCGACTCTCGCGGTGCTCGCGCTCAGTTCGGTCTCTTACGCCCAAAACTGCGCTCTTTGCTACACCCAGGCCGCCTCGGCGGGATCCCGCGTGATTCAGGGTCTGCGGAGTGGAATCCTCGTGCTCATCATCCCCCCCATGTTCATGTCGGTCGGAATCACCGTACTCGCCTATCGCAAGCGAAATCAGTTCAGCCGCACCGAAGCGACCGCCCACGACCGCCACGACACGGATTGGTAGTGTTTACCCATCCCTCCCCCAGTCATCTATTCATCCGCTGACTCCCCTGGATTGACGCCCCGTCTCACTCCGCCATGTGCAAATTGTGTCATCGCCTTTGCCCCCCAAAACGGCTAGAATGAAGGCCGTTTCAAGGCTCCCGGAGGGCTATTGCGATGAATTTCTGTTTTGTGACTTCGCTTCAACGCAAAAGCGTGCAGATTGGTTTCGTGGCCATTCTGGTGTCCGGCCTCAGCGCGCAGGTGAGTGATCTACGTCCGCGAGTTGGTGTGCCGGAAGACTGGACTCATCATCGCATGAAGTTCAGCTCCGCATTCCTTCGCCAGCATCCGGAGATTGCCGCCAGAGAACCCAGGGCCGCTGCTCAACTTTATCGCGAGGCATTCCTCCAGGCGCAAGCCCAAATGGGTCGCGTATTACCGGCTGCCCAGACCGCCTCGAGTGACACACTCAGCCCCCATCGCGATTGGAGCGTCCCGCTTGGAAACGGCCGCCTGGGGTTTGGCCAGTTTCCTGCGAAGTGGAACAGCGATCCGACTGCGGCCCCAAGTTGCACCACGGACTTCGTTGTCTACACTCTGACTGCCCCCGGAGTAACCGGTGGCCAGCCTTCTATCGTGGGACTGAACAGTTTGTACGCCAATAGCACCGGAAGTGGGCTCTGCGCCTCCACCCAACCGCAGTTTCTATTCAGCTATAACACCAACAGTATCTCCAACGGCAGAATAACAACTTCCCCAGTGTTGTCGGTCGACGGGAAGAAAGTTGCCTTCGTCGAGACCACCCCGGCCTCGGGCACCAAAAGCGCCGTTTTTCACGTCCTCACTATCCCGGCGCCCATCCTCACCGGACAATTCACGGCAACTCCATCCTCTCTCCCACCCGCTGGCGCCCTGAAGAGCGTCACCATCGCAGCGATGTCGGACAGCCGCTCGTCTCCGTGGGTCGACTACACGTCTGACACTGCATACGTCGCGCTCGATAACGGGAAACTGTACAAAATTACCGGCGTATTCAACGGCACGCCCACGGTGGACATGACCCCTCCCTGGCCCATCACGATTAGTTTGAATGCGTTTCTGGCCAGTCCCGTGCTCGATTCCACCACCGGCAACATCTTCCTCGGCGCCGGCAACGGACGCCTGTACACCGTCAACGTCAATACCCCTGGGGCCGTCACCACGATCCAGGTTGGAAAAACTGGTTCCACTACTCCCGGCATTCTCGATTCCGTCATGTTTGACCGCACCGGCGCGACCGTGTTTGCGGTGACCGCCAACGACAACGTGCTGACCGGCGCTGCCGTCGTGCAGGTGAATGCAACTTCACCCTTTGCGGTTGTGACCCGTGTGGGAATCGGACGAGGCAGTTCTGCCGGCACTGGTGTCAGTCTCTACGACGGCGACTTCGACAACAACTACTTCACGAGTCCTGCCACTGGACATATGTTGATCTGCGGCACCGGCGCCGCGGACACGACCCCCTATCGTTATCTCCTCAATTTCGATGCGAGTGGAGTTCTACAGCCGGGTAGTTCGACCCAGATTTCCACCGACGCAACTGCCCGCTGCGGCCCCGTTACTGAGTACTTCAACCCGAATATATCCGGCGGAACAGATTTCTTTTTTTGGGGTGTTACCAAGAGTTGTCCGGGTAATGCCGCGGGTTGCGTCAATGCATTGACCAATGAAACGACGCTTACAACTGTCGGCGTCAGCGGTGGGACAAGCGGAATCATCATCGATAATGACTACGTCACTAAGCCGGGAGGATCCAGCATCCATTTCTCGTCGGAAGCTGGACCCAATATCGCCGTCAAGCTGACACAACAAGGACTCCAGTAGCGCGGTCCACCGCGACACCTGGAGTCCTTTTAATAAGCGGGATTAAAACGCTAAGAGCCGGATTAATAACCGGGAGCTGGTGCATGGACGATCGCGTAGAGCAACGCAAGCCATCAGCTCAGATAACGAGTTCCAGAAGAGCGCTGTTCTCTCCCTCAGCTACTCGGCGGCGGCGATCTGCCATCCCTTGTCGCCCCGCGCAAAGTACAGCGTCGCCTTCGTGGGATCGCCATGGTAGAACTTCACATTGAACTTATCGATCAGCGTTCCCCGGTCCCACGTATTAAAGCTCTTCACCAGCGCGCCGGAAGCATCGAGCATCTCGCCTACCTGGTTCGGCGCCCACGCCCACGTAAATTCCGCCTTTGCGCGACCCATGCCCATCATGGTGATCTGCGGCGTCCCTGAGAGCACTCGCTCCGCCACCGGAACGACATAGATGTCGGTCCCATCCTTGGCATCTTTGCTCTTGCTCACGCCGGGCAGATCCGCCATCAGCTTGCGGCCCTGGGCCGTCAGGGTCACTGGCGTCGCCCGTCCTTTATCTTTGCCGATGTTCAGCAACCCTGCTTTTTCCAGCAGCCGATAATTCGGACCATGCGGCCGCTCCGCCACACTCGCAATGACCATTCCCGTTCGAAACTGAATGGTCACAGGCCCACCTTCCTTCAGCGAGTTTGCAATCAGGTTGCTCGCTTCCGTCGCCGGCAGGACTTTTTGGTTCTGCACCACGTAATAGGCGGCCACGCCCACGAACGCGACGATCATGAGAATGATCAGCAGCAACGGCACGACCGATGATTGGCGCTGTTCCATTTCAATTTCTTGTTCAAACATGGGAGCGATCCTCCGTCAGACAGTGGCCGGGACAGATTCCGTGCCTGAAAAAATTCTCCTAGACATGCTCATAGAATGATGTGACTTGGCTCACCTGCCCCAGGGCCGGACGTCACAATATGGGGTTGTCGGGGAAGAAAACGGCCGCGAGAATTCAGCAGGCCGCGGAAGCTTTCGACAGGACGCGACGGCTACGCATGCGCCGGGACCGCTTGGCAATGCCCGCCAGATCCGCAAGAGTTGTGCTTTCCAGCGTTTGCTCGATCTGCACTCGCAGGCCCTTCCAGTGGGAATGCAATGGGCAAGGATCCTGATCGTCGCATTGTGCCAACCCCAAAATACACCGGCCCACATGATTGTCCTGGCTCGCAGTCAGAATTTCGCTCACGTAAATCGTTTCGGCAGGCCGCGCTAGTTGATAACCTCCGCGCACTCCCTTGAACGACCGAACCAGCTTCTTTTTCCCCAGTTTGCGCAGGATCTTCCACAGGAATGGCATCGGAATCTGCAGTGTTGTCGCCATCTCGCGCGCGCCCACCAGTTTGCCCGAGGGTTGACCCGCCAAATGCGTAAGTGCCTTAACCGCATACCCCGACGACCTTGCGAACATCGCCTTGCTCCCTTATCGCTAGTATTCGTTCTTACTCGCTGCCTTCGCAAGGACAGGCGCTTCACAATCGACACACCCGTGCCGATTTGGAACCACGGGCCCTGTAAACCCGTTAGGAACTGCAACACTTTTCCTTGAAATTTTGCCGGTTCCCCTCCTGCCCACTGTATGTCTCTGAAAATCCATCACCTACATGGATCCAGCCTGGCATTTGGATTGCCGTTAGTTCGCTAGTCGGCGTAGACTGTTCGCCGAGTTTGAGCACTCTGTTGGGTGAGATACATGTTTCCGCGCAAACTGCGGCCACTTTGCTTGACCCTCATCCTGGCGACGACCTCGATGGCTTCCAGCCTCCGGCCAGGCCTGCGCGTTTCCAGCACCGGGCACCTTGTCGCGCGCGAACAGCAGCTTTGGCGAGTTCCCGTTCATGTCTCCGAATTCGCCGATGTGCCGCACACCAGCGCACGTTCCAGATGCGAACGCACCCATCCTCCCGAAGCTCTGACCACTCCAAATCCGATTCTGGGACCCAGCGATCCCAGCGTAAAAGTTCGAGTGAGCTTTATTGTCGGTGCGGACGGACGCGTACACAGCCCGCTCATCCTTGAGAGTGCCGGCAGCATCGAGGATCACACCATCCTCGAAACCGTTCGCAGCTGGCGCTATCGTCCTGCGATGTGCAACGGAGTTCCTACCGAAACCGAGGCGAAAATCGAGTTTTCAAGTCGCTAGTTCGCGCCTTTGGTCTAGAATGAGCCCATCCGGACTCTATCGTGGATCCCAAGAAACCAACTCCCCGGCCACCCGCACCCTTGCCCAACGCTGGTTCTGGGGACGAGCTCGGCCAAAATCCACACGTGGATGAATTCTTTAATCGCCTGCAATCCGATATGCGCCGGCCGCATCCCAGCCAGGAGGCTATCTCGGAAGCGCTGCAGACCATGCAGCGCCTTGCGGCTGAATCCGCCGCGGGCGCCGACTCGGGCAAACCTGGCGTTGCTCGCTCGCTCCAGATCACCTGCGAGGCTTGCGGACATCGGAATCGCTCGGCCAGTCAGTTCTGCGAAATGTGCGGAGTGCCGGTTCCTCCTGGCACTCAGCCCCATCTCCCCGAGCCTCCGCCGTCAGCATCTGACAACGCTTCCCAGCAAACCGCGTTGCCACCCGGCGAGCACCACTATCACCACCACTATCACCATCATTATTTCGCGCCGGGCCACGACGTAGGAGCCGCGTCCGTTCCTCGCGCGGTCGCCAACGATCCCACCACCGCCAAGCTGCGCACTCCCGGCGGCGGTGCCCTCATGAGCCGCGTTGAGACAGCCGTCCGCCAAGTGACACTCGACTGGGCTCTTGCCTGCAATAGCCGCCACCTGGACGACCTCGTCAGCACCTACGCTCCTGATGCAATCGTCCTTCGTCCCAACCACCCGCCCGTACGCGGAACGGCCGCGATTCGCGAATTTTTCTTCGCCGCACTCGATGCAGGTTTTGGAGAGGTGGAACTCGATCCGCTTCGTGTGGACATCGTCGGCGACGTTGCTTACGAAGCGGGCCGCTGCAAAATGCTCGTTCCCTATGTAGTCGGCAAGCGCCGGGAGGAACGCGGCAAATATCTCATTGTCCTGGCAAGACAGCCCAACGGCGAATGGAGAATTGTCAGCGACTGCTGGTCGAGTGACCTTAGCTTGTCAGCAACTCCGGATCTCGAGCATCCCAAGCCCGCATCAACACCCGGTCCGGTTCAAAAACCTGCTCCTCCCCGCAAACCTCTCTAGCGTGGTGCCCCGAGATCGAAGCCTGTAATTTTGAATTTTGTCATTCCTCGCGCAGCGAGGAATCTGCAGCGCGCGGAACTGGGTCATTGGGATGCTGCGAACTGTCCCACCCCGAACGGCACCACCTGTGGAAGCGCTGCTGCCGTCAAGTCCCGGCAGGAAACTCCCGGCACAACACACTCGAACTATTCCACTCCCATGTTCGCCAAATCCCGTTGCAACTTCTCCACTCCTTCCATCTGAATCGTGCCCATGCCTAGTCGCTTGGCCATCTCAAGATTGAGAGCCCGATCGTCAATGAAGCAGCACTCCTCAGGTCTCTGTTGCGTCACATCCAGCGCCAGGCGATAAATGCCTTCCTCCGGCTTTCGCAAGCCGACATAACATGAGCTCACGAAAATTTTAAAAATCGCACGCATCCCGAATTTCTCGATCCGGTACTGGTTCAGTTCGCGCGATTCGTTATTGATCGTCCCCATCAGGTACTTGCCCGATCTCGCTAGCGTCCGCGCAAACGCCAGTGCTTCGTCATTTGGCAGAGATAGCGAGAACATCACTTGCTTGAACTCTTCCCGGCTGAATGTCCGTGGCCGGTAAAACACCGTCCGGTCCAGATACTCGTCCAGGCTGATCTTCCCGCGCTCAAACGACGACACCACCAGTTCGTGGCGCTCTGTGAATTCTTTGGGTTCCAGCCCAAAGTGTTCCAGAGCTTGCGCACGTTGCGTGTGATCCCACGCATTTGTCGCGAGCACGCCGCCCACGTCCCAGAAGAGCGCCTTTATTTCTGACAAAACATTCCTCCACGACTTCGCGAAATAGCCTTTCCAATCGAAATCGAGGTCATCATTCTACCTGCAACTTAGTTCCAGCCGACAAAGCGAAGCCCCGATCCTGAAGCGCAGGATCGGGGCTCGGGTTGGCTGTTGGTTGAGTGCTTATTGTGGTGTGAAGTTCTGGTGATAGCTCAAATTGTCGACGTCCTGGAACATTGGCGTCCCAGGCGGCAGGTTCTGCGGCTGCAGAAACAACTGGTCGAATTGGTAAGCACGCGTTGGCGGGCTATACACAGTCGTGCAGCACTTGAACACGCCGGTCGCATACTGTGAGCTGTACAGGCTCACCAGCGAGCCTTCATAGTTGAGCGTGCCTCCCCAACTTTCGAGGTAGCGCAGGAAGTTGTGCATGCCCCCGTCCGTCCCCATATCCTGACCACCCCACGAGGGTTGAGGGAATGCCAAGGTCTTACCCGCAGCCACCGCCATGCGATACCAGCTGCTGTTTCCTGCACGTCCGCCCAGATTGTTCGGGTTTTTCAGGCTGTTGGAGTCGCTCCAGTTGTTGGAAAGCACGGTCACCGTGTCTGCGATGATCGCGGCTGCAGCATGCGGATCGCCGAATCCAGCTCCTGTGCTCGCGTTGTAGTCCCCTTGCACATACACCGGGTTCTCCGAGGCGACCGTAAAGCCGCCCGGAGGCGTCGGATTGTCCAGGCGCGTCGGCAGATTGCCCAGTGTCCCGTCGACCAGCTTCAATACATGTCGAGCGCCGGTGACCCGGTTCGCTCTGCCAATCGTGGTGCAGTTCACCGGTTGGTAAGGATTGCGCGGATTCGTAAGCGATACGTCGATTCCGAATCCATCGCCCACATCATTGGCTCCCCAGGTATCAAGAATGTTGTTTCCATTCACGTCTTCTGGCGAACCCGGCACTGGATTTTCCAGGCCGCCATCTGGTACGCCTGCGGATGAGCCGGAGTTAACCACATCTTCAAATCCGTATTCACCCGTCGTGACCAGAGGATTCGTATTTGGACTGGGAACCATTCCCCGGCGATCCGAGAAATACAGCACGTATCCGTTTTGCTGCGCGAAATCCACCTGGTTCCCGGTACCCGCAATGACAGGAGCTGCGCCAATCGCATGACCCAGCCAGCGCCGCAAGTTGCCTACATCGATTTCTACGGCGTTCATAATTCCGTTCACATTGCAGTTTGTTGCCGTTGCCAGGTTGGTGTCCCGCGGATGCCCTTCCCGGTCATCGTAAAAATTGATGGGGTAGTAGTTGTAGGCTATCTGCTCCGAAGCGGCCGTCAACATTCCATCGGCGCCGTTGTGCGTGTCGTCTCCATTGCGGTCCGCCAATTCCTGCAAGATGAGAATGGCGTTCGGATGCACGAGATTCCCTCCCGCAGTTTTCGGCGGTTCAAAGTCGCGCGCGAATCCCAGTCCTAACCACTGCGTGGTCGCGCCGTTCCAGTTTCCCGCGGCATCCTTGTACTCCACCCGCAACCAGGTATGGTGCAGAGTTCCATTTACCGCATTCAGGTCTCCAAACAATGACCACTGTTTGGTGCCGGCCGGGTCATGGACGTTCCTTAGCCAATTGCCATCTTTGGTTGTGTCCGCCTGAGCGAACGGATAAATCGTTCCCCCCACATTGAAGCCGCCGCCGATCGGAAATGTAGCAGTTTGTTGCGCGAGCAGATCGACATCCTGCCCGTCATTGATCGGACCCCGTTCCGGATGCAGATCAGCCTGCGTGTCTGCCAGCAGCACACGGATCTGCGCCTTCGTGTACAGGCGCGACGCATTTAGAGTCGTTCCTGCGGCTTCGCCGGCGATCGGCTTGCGAATGATCTGGATCGGCGACACCCCCGCGCCCACGAAGGGCAGCGTCAGCTTGCGCACGCCGGTCACCGAGTTGGAAACGAAGTAGTTATAAGTGGAGGTCGAGGTCCCAAGCCAGCCTGGTGTTTGACTGCCGGCACCTGTAGGAATACCCCCACTCCAGCTCGCTGGATCCTTTGACGTTGACGCGAGGCAGTGCGTCGCCGGTTGGCTCACATCACACCCACCGCTGGCATTCGGAATGTAGATGGTACCCGTGTACCCCGAGGACGTGAGGTGGCCGTTTTCCAAACGGTCCGTGACGATATTGCCGAAAGCCGTCGCTTTATCGAATAAAGCCAACGTCGATCCGCTCGCCAGGTAGAGGTTGCCGTTCGTGTGCACACGTCCCTTGAACGTAAATGCCGGGCCGGCAAAGTAATCGATATCGCCTTCGGCGAAAATCCCGAATTGGAATACCGGAATCAACGCCACTTCCACGTTGCGCGTGATGTTCGCAGAAACGTTCGAACCCGGCTGCGTCGCATTCACATTCAGCGTGTACGGGATAATCAGCGCCTTCAAACCCTGGTTTGCGCCCGAACTGATCGTGTTCCAACTCGTCACAGGGGGGCTGGTGGGATCTGCCGGATTCGAGGGCGTCCAGGTGACGGTTTCGGTGAAATTCATGCTGCCCAGCGTTGTGGGCGGAAAGTTCGCTAGATTCGTAACCGAGTTGGTAGTGGGGGTCTGTGCCGATTCGTACAAACCGGCCAGATCCGCGGTCAATTTTTCCATGCCCGACTCGGCCGCGTAGTAGGCGATGTTGTAGTTCATGTCGCTGCCGCCCGCACGACTTTCGCCGTTGACCATATACATCAGCCCGACGGCTACGCCCGAGAGCAGCAGCAACAGCAGCAACGCTGCTACCAGCGTGAATCCCTTCGAACGACGTTGTGGCTTCCTGCCCATAGATGTTTCCCTGCCCTTCAGTACTCAGTACTCACTGATAACGATTCTTGAAACTCATGTTGCGTGCGCTGACCGAAGTGGCCAGCTGCATGCTTTGCATCTTCGCCCCATCCTGCGACAGACTTTGGGCTTGCACTGCGACATTGATTTTGCGGATCTGGTTCGGCGTTACGCCCGCCAGCGACAGCGGATCTCGTTGTTCGACATTGTTTGCACCGGTCGTGTCATTAAACAGGTCGTAGGACAGCGTCATGCCAATAATGTCGTCGGCCACCGGTACTGGTGTCAGACCGTTCACCTGCCGCATCAGCCGGGGAGATTGCAAGCCGGCCGGTACTTGCAGGAAATATGTGACCGCCTCTAAGCGGGTGGCGGTGCAGTTGCTCTGCCCCGCCGGCGGCGCCACGCTGCGGTTGAAAATGTACGCTAGATCCCCGATGATCGGATCTCCGCCAGTGTTATTCATGTTGAGCGGATCCGCATTGGCAAAGGTGATCGTGTTCGCGGTCACGTTAGTGACTTCCGCCACGATGGTTGCGATATTTCCTCCCACCACCATGACCAGATCGCCCGCTTGCAGCCCAACCCCCGGTGCATTGATCGGGGTCAGAGCCGGTACCGGCGCCGGCGCCGGCACCGTCATCGAGATGGTCGAGCCAGATGTCACCACACAAACGTATTGGTTCAGCGGAAACGCATAGTCCAGGTACGCCACCGTGATGCTGTCCGCGCCCTGACCCGTGGCCGGAATGTTCACCCCGTTCTGCACTCCATTGTTCGGTCCTGGGATGATCCCGTACATATAGTTCCCGGTGGGATACAGATGGTTCGGAATGTAGCAGTTCCCCAATTGGTCGCATGCGTAACGCGCCGTGGTGGACGCTCCGCCACTCGGCAATTGGATACCGCCCGGCGGCAATCCCGCTCCCGCCATGCTGACGTCTTTCGAAATGAAGTTAATGGCGGCTCGCGCGTTCTGCTGCAGTTCCGCGCGTTGCGAAATGAACGTGCTCGCTTCCACGCCGCTCTTGAACAGTTGCACGGTCGACGCCATGATGATTAGCGCCAGTGCGAACGAAATCATCAGCTCAATCAGCGTGAAGCCGGCAGCGTTTCTGGTTCTTTCCCGTTTCATATCCATCCTCGGCCCTTTTTAGCGGAACACTGACATCAAAGCATTGACCGTGTAAGTCCGAGGCACTCTCTGCCCTGGCCTTATGTATTGAACGTTCACTGTGACTTGCTTCAGGTTCGGATTGGGCGTGCCATCGGGATTCAACGTGTTGGCGATCACAATCGAGCGCTGAAAATTCGACAGCACCATGTAGGTGTCGTCTGCCGTCCCCAGAATGCCGTCCGGGCCCGGCAACTTGATACACTGCACACCCAACGGATTGATCGCGGCGGGACACCCCGTGGTGGCAGGGTTGAACGCGATGTCGTCTCCCGTTCCGGCAAGCCCGTCCGGTCCGGTATCCTGCAGATTGGTTAGCCCATCCACGAATATTCCTCCGCCCGATACGTTGGCAATCTGGGCGAAGCTGATCTGCTGCGTATCGCGTGCCGTAAAAATATTTTCCAGCGTGTCTTCCGCTGTCTGTTTCGCGATCTGATCTTCCTGAACGGTCTGCGTGGTGGCCAGCGCGTACGCAAACGTGGCCAGCATCGCCAGCAACCCCACCATCAGGATCACCGTCGCAAACAGAACCTCGATCAGCGAGAAACCCGCTGCTCTCTTCCCGCGCCCGCTCTGTACTTGTTTTCTTTTCATCATCGTTGAACCCAAGTAGCAATCCCGCCCTGATTGACGAGTTGCCATCCGCGCACCCGGCCCGTTGCTCCGAACACGCTCACCGCCCGCGAGCTATAAAGATTGCCCGTCAGCGCCACATACAACACGCCACTGTTCAGATTTCCGTTTGTGTCCTGGGCCGAGCCATCCGGCATGAACACCACGTAGTTCAGTCCGCCCAACCCGATCCCCTGTCCGAAATCAATCGCTCGCGCACCATTTCCGAAGTTATCCGGCGTGTTCGCCGTTGGCACTCCGGCCACAAGTTGAAAATTGATGTCTGTGGGCAACTGCTGGGTCGTAATCACCACCGGCGCCGGCGAGACTGGGAGGGCGAAATCCCAGCGCGATACCTGGACCGTGTTCGGCGCCGTAAACGTGACGATGTACCGCTTCCGCTCATCGATCGCCTGCTGCCGGTAGCGGCGCAACAGCATGAAACACTGGTTATAGGCGGAGGTAGCGCGCACCGACTTCAACGCCGGCTGCAGCATCACGAAGTTGAAGCTCAGCGCGATCAGCAGAATGGCCACAACGGCGATCGCTTCCAACATCGAAAAGCCACGTTCTTTCTGCGACACAATTCCGTCTTTTCTGGGGGAGTTTGAAGCTTGAGTGCCATGTACTTGAGAAGTCATTCCACTCTCCACTACCCATCCTTCATCGCCACTCAGGGTCGGAAATGACGAACTCATTGCAATGCGAAAAGGCCTGCCCCGCGCGCTCTGCGCCGCAGGTCGCCTCCACTCACTTCATCCTAGGGGCACCTCTCGGGAGCGTCAAAGCACCCAGGTACCGTGTTGTCGTGCTCTTCTGTAACGTAATTCCGGCACGGTTACGCTCGTGACCGTACGCGCGCCAGGCGGGGAACCGCGTCTTACGCCAAGGCTTGTCGCTCGTAATAGGGGAAACTGCCTATTTCTGAACAGGTAGACCAAAATCGGGACCGTATCCCCTAACTTTCCTGACAACCCCCCTCGCCATCCCAAGCCGGTTACCCGGGTAACTTGTCGCCAACCCGCCGTAACTTTAGGATGCGACCGTATGGCGCTGAAGAGTCTCGTAGTGTGCGCGGACGATGCCACCACCCCGGTCCTGCGCGGGATTCTGGAAGCACTCGGGGTCAAGGTGGAGCTGTGCACAACCGCGGCTGAGGCCTCGGCCAAACTCGCTGACACCCGGTACGATTCCGTCATCCTCGATTGCGAGAGCGAGTCGGTAGCCACTGAGATTCTCCGCCTCATGCGCTCTTCTTCCCGTAACTCCACTTCGCTGGCCATTGCCATCGCCGGCAGCCAGAACAATGTGCACAACATGTTTTCGCTTGGCATCAACTTCGTCCTCTACAAGCCGATCTCGGAAGATCGTGCCTGGAGTAGCCTCCGCGCCGCGCGCACTCTCATGCAGCGCGAGCGACGTCTCAGCCGCCGCGTTCCCGTCCATGCCAAGGTCTCTCTCGATTACTCCAATGTTGAAAACGCTACTGGAACTCTGATTGACCTCAGCGAGGAAGGCAGCGCTGTCCAGAGCGAGAAGAAACTACCGCCCGATTGCCGGGTGTATTTCCAGTTTGCCCTGCCCGGCCACACTTCCCTGATCCGACTCTCGGGCGAGATGGTTTGGCAGGATTCGACCGGCCGCGTAGGAATGCGGTTCGTCAACGTGCCGACATCGTCTCGCCGGGTCTTGCGCAATTGGCTCACCATCAACGCTCCCGCCACCGTGCCCGCAGCGCCCGTGGTCCCGCGCCCCGCTGAAAAAATTGTTAAGACCACTCCGGCTGCTGGCAGCCCGCCCAATAGTGCGCTCGCCCGCCTGCGCTCCTCCCCTGGCAATCGCCGAACCCAGTCCCGTCAAGCTTGCCGTCTCGGAGTCGACGTCTACCGCACGGGTGTGCCCGTTCCGAATCGTTGCAGCCTCACCGACATCAGTTCTGGTGGGTGCTACATCGAGACAACGTCACCATTTCCGTCCGGCACCCGTGTCGACATCCTAGTGCGCGCTCAGGATATGAAACTGCGCGTGCAGGGAGTCGTGCAGTCCGTGCATCCAGGTTTTGGCATGGGAGTACAACTCGCTCTGAAAACGCCACAAAACCACGAAGACCTGCAGTCGCTGATCCGCTTGCTGGCCGAGTCCAACCAAGGCACCGAGGTCAGTCCCTTCCACGATCCCTGGTCGCGCTGACTTCTCCGTAAGTACCACTCGATTCCGGTTACTCCATGCCACAACATCATCCGAGCGAAGCGAAGGACCTATAAACTCTCGGTCATGCACATGCCGCCTCGCGGACAGTTCGAGACGAGGATCGGCTGAGAAGATCGACTGAGTTGTGAATGCAAACAAAGGACGCGACTACTTCAGGTCGTTCACGAGATACAAGTCGGAGAGCGTGCGGCCGTACTCATAAACATAGTCGTTGCCGTCACTGGTAATGAGGATCGAACTGATATCGGTAACACCGGACACGTCCGGGGGGACCAATTGCTTCCATAGCTTCCGTTGCCCGGTGGCCAGGTCCAGTTTGTTGACGCTGGCCGGCACTTCGCCGAGACGATAGACAAACAGGGAGCGCCCGTCGCTTGTCCATGCGATTGGAGCCTCTCCTGCATGCAGGCCCGCAATCGGATGAATCTCTCCGCTCTCCACGGTTAGCATCGCTGGTTTCTGATCTGGTCCCACGAGCGCGACCTGCCTCCCGTCCGGCGAGATCGCGATCAGGCTGCCATTCACACCTTCGCCGGTGATGGCCTTCACTTGGCCGCTGTTCAGGTCCTGCACGTAAAGCCGTACACCTTTGCCTGGTTCATCGCCCGCGAACAGCACTCGCTTGCCATCGGGAAACCAACGCGCCCAAAGACGATTGATTTGATCATGCGTCAGCTCCTTCGATTCTCCAGCGCCAGTAGGGAGCAGGTTGAACTGAACTGGTGGCTTAGGAAGGCCCGATAAAACCCATTTTTCATCTGGGGACAAAGCAAAGCTGACTCCGTCCCCGAGCCGGACAGCAGGCGAGCCGTCCATGCCCCTCAGGTAGGTAGAATAGTTCTCCAATCCTGCTTCGCCGGACTCGGTGAACAAGAGCTTCTTACCGTCCACCGACAGATCCTTGGGCGCCGACCAGTCGAGCCAGGAAAGATCGCGTTCCTTCTTGTTCTCAGCGCTTGCACCGACCATTCCAACCCGCGGCACATCCCGGGTGATGAGAACGCGCCCGTCTCTGGCCACATCCTGCAGAGTCAGAGTGCCCGGTTCACGCGCCAAGAGCCGCTCCTTGCCGGACAGGTTCACCGCGGAAAGATAACGTCCGTAGCCGAGCCGCGTGCTGGAAAACCAGATCTCGTTGCCACTCGGAGACCAGCCCAACCCCCAAGCCGTTTCCCAACCGGTCGACAAGGTTTTCTCTTTCCCGGAAAGATCGACGACTGCGATTGATCCCGCATCATCCCGCCGAACTGGGTGCTCGATGAAAGCAACCACGTCGCCCTTCGGGCTGACCCGCGGATGGCTGAGCCATCCTCCGGTCTGATAGAGCACCTTTCCGATCGGATATTCGAGGCGGCTCAATCCACCGAACTCACGCACGACCGCGAAGTTCGTCCCATCCGGCGACCAGTCTGCCCACTGGACATTCTCAAGCACTTCGCGCGGAGCCCCGCCCCCAAGTGGAACCCGGGCCAGTGTGCCCACGTTAATGTAGGGATCAACGTTGTGGCTGTTCAGAAGAACCGCCATCTCGCCTTCCCGCGACATCGACAATACTTCGGCCTTCGACAACCCAAAGGGCCTTGACTCTGGACTGTCCGGCCGGGTAACAAACAGCTCCGTGGGATTTCCTTCCCATGCCGCGCTGTACACAATGTTTTTCCCGTCGGGTGCAAATCGCGCCATGCGGATCGTGCCACCACGAAACGTCAATTGATGGTAGGTGGGCGGCGAAATGCCCGAGGCTAGCCCTTCGCGTTTTCCCTCCAGGTAAGCCCCCGCCATAAGCGCCAGGACCGCGATCGCGGATACCAGCGGGACCAGTTTCCCGCGCGTGCTTTTACCGGCTTGCGGAGGCGGTAGCGGCTCCGATATTGCGTTCTCTACCGCAACCTTCCCGCTTGCGTGCGTGACAGACTCCCGGTTTAAACGTTGCAGGTCGACGCGGAAGTCAGAGGCGGTCTGGTAACGGAGTTTCAAATCTTTTTCCAGCGCCTTATTCAGAATTTCCTGCAGCCTCGCCGGGATTTGAGGATTCAACTGCAGCGGTGGAACTGGAGCACGGTTGAGAATCGCATCAAAAACTGCAGCACTGGTGAGACCGGGAAACGCCTGCCGCCCCGTGGCCATTTCATAGATAACGATCCCTAGGGAAAACAGATCGGTTCGCCGGTCCAACTCCTCGCCCATGGCCTGCTCTGGCGACATGTAAGCGACGGTTCCCACCGCCATGCCGGGACTGGTTAAGAGATGAGCGTCCCCGGCCGTCGGCATCGAGTCGGTCTTGCCCGCTTCGTTCGCTTGCGCTTCCGCTGTGTACTTTGCCAATCCAAAATCTAGGACCTTCGCCTGCCCGCTAGGAGTTATGAAAATATTTGCAGGTTTGATGTCCCGGTGAACGATGCCCCGGGAATGCGCGGCGTCGAGCGCGTCGGCGACCTGCACCGCGATTTCCAGCACCTCGCTCACTCGCATCGCTTTCCCTTCAATGCGGTGCTTCAGCGTCTTCCCCTCGATGTACTCCATGACGATGTAGGCAGATCCGCCTTCTTCTCCTACGTCATAGATCGTGCATATATTGGGGTGATTGAGGCCGGATGCAGTCTGCGCTTCGCGCCGAAAACGTTCCAGGGCGGCAGGATCTTTGGCCGAATCCTCCACCAGAAATTTCAATGCGACCGTGCGGTGTAGGCGCGTGTCCTCGGCTTTATACACCACGCCCATGCCGCCGCCGCCGAGCTTGCCCGTGATCTTGTAATGGGAAATTGTACGGCCGATCATTGAAGACGCAATCTTAGGCGGGGGTCAGGCAAGCCGTCAATCAGCATTCCATACGACGCTTCATCCTTGCCTAGCGCAGGCCGTGACTGTGGTTGGCCTTCAACTCTAAAGGGTAGCGCACATTATGTTCTCGAGCCTGCCTCCGCCGCCACCGCTTGCCGAAAATACTCCAATGAGATGCGCAGGCCCGTCTCCAAATCGATCTTCGGCTCCCACCCCAGTAACCGCCTCGCCTTGCTGATATCGGGCCGCCGCTGCTTCGGATCATCCTGCGGCAACGGCTCATATCGCAGCCGGCTCTTCGATCCCGTCACCGCCAGCACCCGCTGCGCGCACTCCAGAATTGTGAACTCGTTCGGATTCCCGATGTTCACCGGCTCATGCTCGTCCGACTTCGACAGCCGCACGATCCCGTCCACCTCATCGCTCACGTAGCAGAAGCTGCGCGTCTGGCTGCCGTCTCCGTAAATCGTCAGCCCGTCTCCCAGCATGGCCTGCCGCATGAAGTTCGGAATCACCCTGCCGTCGTTCACCTGCATGCGCGGGCCATAGGTGTTGAAGATCCGCACGATGTGCGTGTTGACGTTGTGATACCGCAAGTAGGCCATCGTGGCCGCTTCCGCAAAGCGTTTGGCTTCGTCGTACACCGATCTCGGCCCGATCGGATTGACGTGTCCCCAATAAGTTTCTTTCTGTGGATGCTCCAGCGGATCGCCATAACATTCCGAAGTCGAAGCCAGCAGAAATCCCGCGCCATATTTCCGCGCTACATCCAGCGAATGAAAGGTTCCGAGCGAGCCTACCTTGAGCGTCGGAATTCCGTGTGCGCTGTAATCGACGGGACTGGCCGGGCTGGCGAAGTGAAACACGTAGTCCACGGCGCCACAGTCAAATGGCTCCGATACATCGATCTCTTGAAATTCGAACCGGCTGTCGTTCCTTAAATGCTCCACATTGCTGAGGCGGCCCGTGAGGAGATTATCTGCGGCGATCACCGAGTATCCCTCGCCCAGAAGGGCGTCGCACAGATGAGACCCTACGAACCCAGCTCCACCGGTCACCAGCGCGCGATGTTTGCTCATATCTTCTGATTGCCCCGGCTGTCCCCGGTGGGCAAGCCTTCGGGAAGCGCGGGAGCGCGTCCAACGCTGTAGTACGTGAAGCCATGCGCCGCCATCATTTCCGGATTGTAGAGATTTCTTCCATCGATCACGATCGGATACCGCAGCTTGCTGTTGATTTGCGGAAGGTCCAGCGTCGCGAACTCTTCCCACTCCGTCAGGATCAGCAAAGCGTCTGCCCCGGCGGCCGCTTCATAAGGGCTGCCCACGAACTCCACGTTCGACCGCAGAACTTCGCGCGCCCGCTCCATTGCCGCCGGATCGTAGGCGGCTACAACGCAGCCTTCCTGCACCAGCGATTGCACCACCAGTACTGCTGGCGACTCCCGAATATCGTCGGTCCCACCCTTGAATGCCAGCCCCAGCACCCCCAGCCGTTTGCCTCGCAGCGTCCAAAGCGCATTGCGCACCTTGCGCAAGAACCGCTGCCGCTGCTCTTCATTGATTCGCATCACCTCGTCGAGCAGCCGAAAATCATATCCAACCTCCCGCGCAACCGAGCGAAATGCCATCAGATCCTTCGGGAAGCACGACCCTCCATATCCGATGCCGGGATTCAGAAAGCGCGGCCCAATGCGCGAGTCCGTGCCGATCCCCTGGCAGACTTGCTGTACATTCGCGCCCACCGACTCGCACATCGATGCCACCGCATTGATGAACGAAATCTTCATCGCCAGAAACGCGTTCGAAGCATGCTTGATCAATTCTGCGCTCTTCGTGCTGGTCACGATGACGGGCGGCGGAATTTGCGCCCGGTCCGGCCCCGGAATCGCATCGGCTTGTTTGTAATAGGAGCCATCGCTCAGCGGCGCATAGATTTCCTGCAAGACCGCGGCACATCGATCCGAATCCGCCCCCACGACAATCCGGTCCGGAAAAAGGAAATCGGTTACTGCCGTGCCTTCCCGCAGAAACTCCGGATTGGAAGCGACATCGAACGAGTCCGCCTGCGCCCCATTCCGCAGAATGATTTTCCGCACCCACTCGCTCGTGTACACCGGAACCGTGCTCTTTTCGACCACGATCTTGTATCCGTCGATCCCACCCGAAATCTCGCGCGCCACCGACTCCACATAGGACAGGTCCGCGTCCCCGCTGTTGGTTGGCGGCGTCCCCACCGCCACAAAGATGGCTGTGCTCGCTCTCGCTGCTTCATGCAGATTGTCCGTGAACTGCAGCTTTTTCCCGCGATGACGCTGCAGCAGTTCCGGCAAGAAGCGCTCATGAATGGGAACCTGTCCGCTCCGCAAGGCAGCCAGCTTCTGCTGGTCGTTGTCGACCAGGATCACCTCGTGGCCCATGTCCGCAAAACAAGCTCCCGCCACCAACCCCACGTAGCCTGAACCCACCACCGCAATTCGCATGCACACTCCCCGTGAAAATGTTACTCAGCGTCTCCGGCCATTGCTTCAAGAAGCCGGCGGACGGCAGTGCCATAAGCCGGCGTAAACACTTAATCTAGCAGGTTTTCGCGCTTTAGCAGACTCCGCCACACGGCCGGAAATTCCCGGCTTCACCGGAAATGGGAATGGGGCAATGGATCACTGCCACATGTGACCCTAGTCACCGTGCTCACGGTATGCGCGTTCGAGAATAGTCCAGAGGCACACTCCTATGCCGATACTGATGCTTGCTCTCATCGCCCTGGCCGCTTTCGGCCTCATCGGTTTCCTGCTGGCCGCCGCCGTAATCTGCGAATCCAGGACCGCCAGCCGCGCCGATGTCCAGCAGTCCGGCCACGGCCCTGTGAGCAAATCCGCCGCCTGATTCACTGCAACGCCTTCGGTGCGGCTAGATCCGTCGCCGCCTGCTTCACGAAACTCTTGCCTTTCTGCTCCGTCCCCAGCCCTACCACGGTTGCTAAAAGAAGGATGTTTACGATCTCAAACCCAGCCAGCGCCCACGCATACCCGAAGCGGTCCCGCAACGCATACTCGATATTGTTAGTTGGTGCTGCAATCAAAATGCCCAACTGGTAAGCCAACCCCGGCATCAGTCCGCGCACCGCGTCCGGCGAGAGTTCATTCAAGTGCGCCGGGATGATCCCCCACGCCCCTTGCACTCCGGCCTGCATCAGGCACGCTCCGAGCACGAGAGTGGTCAGCGAACCGCTAAACACCCAAGCCGGAATGGACATCATCGCGAGTGCCAGCGCCATGATGATCGCTCGCCGTCGGCCGTAGTGCTCCGACAGGTATCCAAATGCACACGCGCCGATCACTGCCGCCACGTTATATGCGATAGCCACGTAAGAGATCGTCGCCATCGACAATCGATGCACTTCCCGCAAGAAGTGCGGATAAAGATCCTGTGTTCCGTGCGACAAGAACATCATGAGCGTCATCAACAGGACCAGATAAGAAAATATCTTCCAATGCCCGCTCGCCGTTTTCAGGATTGAACCCACTGTGGGCGCGCGATGCTGCTTCCACGCCACTGATTCCTTCACCCGGAAGCGTATATAGAACGCGAGCAGTGCCGGAATGCCGCCCACCCAGAACATGGCGCGCCATCCCCAGTGCGGCAGCACAAAACGCGCAGCCACCGCCGCCAGCAGATATCCAATCGAATACCCGCTCTGCACCACTCCCGAAAGCACGCCTCGCCACCGCTTGGGCGCACTCTCCATCGCCAGCGACGCTCCCACACCCCACTCTCCGCCCATGCCAATGCCGTAAATGGCACGCAGCACGAAAAACACCGTGTAGTTCGGAGCGAATCCGCAAGCCAGCTCGAACAGCGAGAAGAACACCACATTCGCCATCAGCGGCCGCCGGCGGCCATAGCGGTCTGCCAGTAAACCGAACAGCAACGCACCCACCGGACGCATCGCCAGCGTCGCTGTCATCGTCAAGATGATTTTCGAGGGAGCCACTCGAAACTGCGCCGCCAGCGTGTCGACCAGAAACACCAGCACGAAAAAGTCAAAAGCATCCAGCGTCCATCCCAGGAAGCTGGCCGTCACGGCATGCCATTGGTCGGAGCGCGAAAGGGAATTAGCCTCGTCAGCTGTACCGGTCGGATTCATAGCAGTCGCTCGTAGCTCGTGGCTCGTCGCTCGAGGCCCTTCCTATATACCTGAATCCACCCCACTTCGCCATCCCGGGACCGGGGCGAAATCGTTGCTATGGCTAGTTTTAGCCATTGACAACCACCCCCTTTGAAGCGACACTTCCCGTAGAATTAAAACGTGAGTAAACCCCCGTGCTCACACAGGTTCAATGACCCATGTCGTGCCCGGACCCGCTCCGCCCATATAATCCCTTTGAAGATGTCCCTTCCCCGCAAAAGGACATCCACGGCGATCTGCCCTCCGACGCGGAAATCCGTGGCCTCACCAATACTCTGGCCGCCAACGGCGGAGGGGATGCTTCCGAGAATCTCGCCTTGGACTTGGTTCTAAATCAGATTGTGGAGCAGGCTTGCCTTGCAACCGGCGCCACCGGCTCCGCCATCGCTCTTACCCGCGACGGCGAAATGGTCTGCCGCGCCACCACCGGCCGCACCGCGCCCGACCTGGGCGTTCGTCTCGACAATGCCGGATTCTCCGCCGAGTGCTTGCGCGTTGGTACGCTGCAGCGCTGTGACGATACCGAAACCGATCCCCGCGTCGACGCCGCCGCCTGCCGCCTGCTCGGTGTTCGATCCATCCTCGTTGTTCCCCTCTGGTATTGGGGAGAGTTCATGGGGATTTTCGAGATTTTCTCGCCGCGGCCCAACGCTTTTGGCGAGCGCGATGAACAAACGCTGCAGGCTCTGGCCTACCGCATCGTTCGCCATACCAAGGAATCGTCCGGACGCCTCGCCGGGTTCACGGCTGCGAACGAGGAAGTTCCAGCCTTCGCCGTTCCGCCTGCGGACCGCCGCCCAGACTTCGCTCCGGAGCCAGTCCCCGAACCTCCGCGCCCCAACGTCGTCGAGCTCAGGCCCAAGCTCGTGATTTCGCAGCCATCCGATAGGTGGACAACTTTCCTGATGACGTGCGCCGCCTTCATTGCCGTGGTGATCGTCGGATTGATGGTCTGGCGCTTGCAATGGAATCGCGCCGTCGCTGCGGAAAAAGCCGCTCGTTCTACTGCCGCCGAACCGCAAATCCAGGAACTCGATCTCGGTCCACCAGCCGCGATTGCCGCGCCTCTGCAGGAGCAGGAAGCTCTCAAGCCTGTCGCTCCCGCGCCGAAACCAAAAAAGTCAGTGTCCGCCGACGATGTGGTCGTTTCCGCCGTAGAGAAAAAAGCGGTGGCGGTCCCGGCTCCTTCCTCTGATGACGTTGCTATCTATGACAAGGACGGCAAGCTGATTTACGGAAGCCCGGTTCCCGACCCGAATCAGCCCGCACCAACTAAGAAAGCCGGCTCAAAGCCGATCTCCTCTGCCGCAAAATCAGCCAGCCAGGTAACCATGCCGGCCGCCCTGCTTTCAAAATCGGGGCCTGCTGACGCGTCTGCTCCCGACCTGATCGACGGCCGCTTCGTGCGCCTGAAGCCCGAACTCGCCGAAGGTCTCCTCGCCGACCGCGTCGAGCCCGAGTACCCGGATGCCGCGCGCCGCGCCCATGTTCAAGGCTCAGTGACCCTGGAGACCCTCATCGGCGCCAACGGAAGAGTGCAGCAAGTAACCCCGGTCAGCGGAAATCCCCAACTAGCCGACGCCGCCGTCAACGCGGTTCGCCAATGGCGCTACAAGCCCTTCACCGTCGACGGCCACAAAGTCCCCATCCGAACCCAGGTCACCGTCACCTTCATGCTCGCCAATTAACAGTTTGCACTTGAAGCTGTTGCGAAGTCTCTGCGCTCGCTGCGGCCGTTCTCCGCGCCCTCTGCGGTTTAAGATTTTGCGACTCTCGTCGGTTCTTCCTCCAACATTCTAGGGTCATTCCAGCCGCTGGTCCCGCTCTCCGCTGTCATCCTGACCGAATTGAGGCGCCAGCCGAACGGAGTGGAAGGACCCCGAGTACCCTCGCGCCCGGCAAGAACGCCTCAGAATTTTTCTAGGAGGACCACGGCCGGCTGCCCCGAAACGTAGGATTCCCCGACTCTCTCCCGCATGCGCGCTTGTCAACGAGAGCGGCTACGCTCCCCTCTCCGCTGTCATCCTGACCGAAGTGAGGCGCCAGCCGAACGGAGTGGAAGGACCCCGAGTACCTTCACGCCCGGCAAGAACGCCTCAGAATTTTTCTAGGAGGACGGCGGGTGCCGGGTGCGAAACATGGGATTCCACGACTCTCTCCCGGGTGCGCTCTTGCCAACGACGGCGGCTACGCTCCCCTTCTCCGCTGTCATCCTGACCGAAGTGAGGCGCCAGCCGAACGGAGTGGAAGGACCCCGAGTACCTTCACGCCCGGCAAGAACGCCTCAGAATTTTTCTAGGAGGACGGCGGGTGCCGGGTGCGAAACATGGGATTCCACGACTCTCTCCCGGGTGCGCTCTTGCCAACGACGGCGGCTACGCTCCCCTTCTCCGCTGTCATCCTGACCGAAGTGAGGCGCCAGCCGAACGGAGTGGAAGGACCCCGAGTACCTTCACGCCTGGCAAGAACGTCTCAGAATTTTTCTAGGAGGACCGCGGCTGCCGGGCGCCCGAAACGTGGGATTCGACGACTCTCTCCCGCAGGCGCTCTTGCCAACGACGGCGGCTACGCTCCCCTCTCCGCTGTCATCCTGACCGAAGTGAGGCGCCAGCCGAACGGAGTGGAAGGACCCCGAGTACCTTCACGCCTGGCAAGAACGTCTCAGAATTTTTCTAGGAGGACCGCGGCTGCCGGGCGCCCGAAACATGGGATTCCACGACTCTCTCCCGCAGGCGCTCTTGCCAACGACGGCGACTACGCTCCCCTCTCCGCTGTCATCCTGACCGAAGTGAGGCGCCAGACGAACGGAGTGGAAGGACCCCGAGTACCTTCACGCCGGCAAGAACGTCTCAGAATTTTTCTAGGAGGACCGTTGCCGGGCGCGAAACGTGGGATTCCACGATTCTCTCCCGCGTGCGCTCTTGCCAGCGACTAGCCCGAATAAGCCAACTCCTTCGCCCGCTGCGCCGCTTTCACGACGGCCTTGATGAGAGTCACCCGCAGCTTCCCCTCCTCCAACTCTAGAATCCCATCAATCGTGCAACCCGCCGGAGTCGTGACCGCGTCCTTCAACAGCGCCGGATGATCTCCCGTCTCGAGCACCACTCCCGCCGCTCCCAGTGTTGTCTGTGCCGCCAGCAGCGTAGCCACGTCACGTGGTAACCCGACCTTTACCCCGGCCTCCGCCAATGACTCGAGAATGATGTAGATATACGCCGGTCCACTAGCCGAAAGCCCAGTCACCGCATCCATATGCTTCTCATCTACCACCACGGTCCGCCCAACCACCGCGAACAGCGCGCTCGCAATCTCCAACTCCCGCGTTCCCGCATGCTGGCCTTTGCACAGGGCCGTCATTCCTAAGCCAATCACACACGGAGTATTTGGCATGGCGCGTACCACCGGTACCTTGCTGCCGAGCGCATTTTCAATTTGGCTCGTCGGAACCGAAGCCGCCACCGAGATCACCAGTTGTTCAGGCCGGGCGCTCGACCGAATCTCCTCCGCCACTCCCGCCACAGCCTGCGGCTTGACGCAGATGAATACGATGTCTGCATCCTTCGCCGCCGCGGCATTGTCAGTTCCCACTGGAATGCCGAGTTTTTGTGAAAGCGCACTCGCGCGCTCTTCATGTTGAACCGTAGCGGTCGTCAGCGCCGGCGAAAGCAGTTTTTTCTCGAGGAATGCCTTCACCAGGATGCCGCCCATCTTCCCCGCGCCCAGCACCGCGACCCGTTTCTCCGCCAAGTTCATAACCATTTCGTCTCCAGGAATAGGCCCCCTGCGGGGCGAACACTCGTGCCCGCTGGCCGCGCCAACACTCTACCAGCTTCGTGAATTCTCCCCTACTCCCATCCCCACGACTTCGCCGCCATCTCGATCACAGCCCGCCCAATCGCAATCGATGCTGTCGCCGCCGGCGAGGGCACATTGTAGAAATGCAGCATGTTCTTGCTCTGCGAAAACTGAAAATCATCCACCAACGCCCCCGAGCGTGTGATCGCCTGCGCCCGCACTCCCGATCCACCCGGCACCAGGTCCTCCGCCTGAATCTCCGGCACCAGTCGCTGCAATCCCGTTACGAATGACGCCTTGCTCACCGCCCGGTGCATCTCATCCTTCCCGCTGCGCCAATGCTTCGCGGCCACGCGCCAGAAGCCCGGAAATGTCAACGACTCCACCGTATCCCGCAGATTGAAATCGCCCGCACGATACCCTTCGCGCTTGAACGCCAAAATTGCGTTCGGCCCCGCGTCCACGTTGCCGTAAATCCGCCGTGTGAAATGCACGCCCAAAAAAGGGAACCGCGGATCCGGCACCGGATAAATCAATGCCCGCACCAGCGCCGCGCGCTGCGGAACCAGATCGTAATACTCGCCCCGGAACGGAATGATCCGCACCTCCGGCGTCTCCCCCGCCATGCGGCTGATGCGATCGCTGAATAGTCCGGCGCAGTTAATGACGAACTGCGCATGCAACGTGCCTGCAGTCGTCTCCACCACCGTCGTCCCACTCGCATTGTGTCGAATCCCGCTGACTCCGGTGGAGGTTCGTACTTCGCCCCCTTGCGCCGCGATCAGTTCCGCATATTTCTCACACACCTTCGCGTAGTCCGTGACTCCCGTGCCCGGCACTTGCAGTGCCGCCACTCCCGTAGCATGAGGTTCGATCTCGCGCAGTTCCTCCGGACCGAGCAGCCGCAGCCTAGGCACGCCATTCGCTTGCCCACGCTCCAGCAGATTTTGTAAGCGTGGCAGTTCGTCCTCAGACGTCGCCACAATCACCTTTCCACAGATTTCATAAGGAACGCCATGCTCCCGGCAGAACTCCACCATTGCCGCCGCTCCGGCAACGCACATCCGCGCCTTCATCGAACCGGGCTTGTAATAAACGCCAGAATGAATGACGCCGCTATTGTGCCCGCTCTGGTGCGAGCCAACCTTGGTTTCCTTCTCAAGCACCACCACCCGCATCCGTGGAAACTGCCGGGTAGCCTCCCGCGCCACCGACAACCCCACCACCCCGCCACCAATTACCACGATGTCGTATCGATCACTCATTTAAGTGGAGCGGCGGGCGTCCCCGCCCGCCAACTGCCTCCATCCGCTCGTTCGGTGTTCGTGCATTAAAAGCCCAATTCTCTGACTCCTCCTGCCCTTGCCACAACAGAGTCCGACTCCTCAGCATAAGCGCAAAACAGAGTATTTCCGCAAGGACCTAAGAACAGCGGATCAACAAGGATAGAGAAACCGAAGAATGTGAATCCAACAATGGAGCGACGGGCGTTCCCGCCCGTCGATTTTGACGCTGGTTGCCCACATTCCGAGCTTTTTGCGAAACGTGGGATTCCCAAACTGTTTACCTGATGACCACAGAGCGACTAAATCCTAAATCCCAGAACCTAGATGTCCTGGTACATCACACCTAGAGCCAGAGCCTAGAGCCAGAGCCTAGAGCCAGAGCCTAGAGCC